>Ga0208820_1000451_pt1 | contig 30766 bp, 28 predicted proteins | sample June2015DPH_16_5_FD_184713 | JGI IMG/M metagenome (GOLD analysis project Ga0208820, IMG submission 184713) | Peatland microbial communities from SPRUCE experiment site at the Marcell Experimental Forest, Minnesota, USA - June2015DPH_16_40... | ecosystem: Environmental > Terrestrial > Soil >...
ACCCACAAATCCTCTTGCCGCTCTCGATGCTCACGTCTGCCCATCGCCATGAAAAAAGCTTACGAGCAAACCCTGTGGATAATCCAACAACTTCCAGAGTACGAATCAGGACTTGCACCACGGGCTGCTAGGGCTTTTTCTCCGGAACAGCCTGCTTAATCTTGGAATTGGCATCCACGATGGCTTGCCGACGAGCCCTTACAACATCCATTACGTTGTCGTAGACCAAATCCTCTATATTACGAACCATATCGTTCAAGGTTGAAAGTCTCAGAATGCCCGGAACATCGACCTCTCGAATGCTCATTCCAATGTTTTTTCCCTCTCCCCATACGGAACATAATTCCTCTAGGCGCACTGTCGCCACATATCCTGTCACTTCCCCGGAGATGAGCTTCTCCGAGTCAAGATAAATCTGCACTTGAAAATGAATAGGAATCTTGCCATTGGCTTCCTTTGGCAGGTCATTATCAACGACTATGCCAGTGTCCTTAAGGCGGGACAGATCCTTCGCTACTAATTTAGGTAACTGCACCTCGGGTATACCTTCGAATACGGATTCTAGGCCCTTCGATGGCGGAATCCCTAATGGACGGAGATCCTCAGCGGTGAGCGAGCCGGAATACACTTTGATGGCCATGTTCACGCCGTGGTCGTAGAGTTCCGGCTTGTAACAGCCACTGGTTGGCAAAACCTTCTCGCCCAGCGTGACGTACTGCGCCTCTGCTGTGTTCGTTCGTGAGGCCTGCCCCATTAGCAAAAGTAAGGCGGCGACCATGAACGCAGCGGGCTTGGCTAGCTTCAATCTGCGGTTCGGTCTTTCGAGCTTCAATTGCCGCTCTTGTATCTGTTCGAGCCCCTGGACATCGCCATTCATAGTGCTTCCTCCTGGCCTGAGTCTATAGGGTTTTAGGGCGGGTGGCCAGACCATAAATTCCCACAAATGCGGGCGGGAACGAACCTCCTCCGTCCGTCTTCCCTGCCCAAACCGGCTGTGAGCCCGGCCGCAATATTGCCTTGCATATAATTACCCCGGTTGGTGCATACTGGAAATGAGTAGATGCGCAGATGCGGAGCCGCATCTGCCGTTATCGGGCGAGGATTGCCTACCCCCACCCCCCCCTAAATATTTATTCTCGACCCCAAAACTTTGCATATAATTATTAACATCAATAGAATCAGCATTTCCAAAATCTCTCCACCGCCAAATTTCCCGCAATCTGAGACTTTTACCTCTCGCCAAGCTCCGAAAACCCCAAAATCCGGGTGCAAAGCCCTCGATTTGAGCCTAAAACCGTCGCGGATTGGTGGAATTCGAAGCGAATGTGCCATATTTCCGGGGATTGCGGGTACAGATGGTTTTCTTGTTCGCTCTTAATGTTTGATTGGCAAGATAAACTGTATTTATAGGGAGCATAGTCAGCGTTGCCAACTCCGCTAACTCCGCGAACAACGCGAACTCCGCTTAAGCCAATGACCAAACGCACTACCATTGCCGTAGCCATGTCCGGAGGGGTTGACTCCTCGACGGTTGCGGCGATGCTCGCCCACACGGACGACGCGGTTGTCGGCCTGACGCTCCAGCTTTGGGATCAGATGCGCCTGGCAGGTAAGCACGGCATTCCGGATGCGCCGAAGGCTGGCCGCTGCTGTTCACTCGACGATGTTTATGACGCCCGCCGCGTGGCCGAGCACCTCAACATTCCCTACTACGTCGTCAACCAGCAGGAGCGGTTCGAGCGTGATGTGGTCCGGCCCTTTGTGGCCGAATACCTGGCCGGGCGCACGCCCATCCCCTGCTCTCTCTGCAACAACCACCTGAAGTTCGACCAGTTGCTCCAGACCGCGCGCTCGATCGGCGCCGGCCGCATAGCCACCGGCCACTACGCGGTGAACGAATTCGACCCGGAGCGTGGCCGCTGGATTCTCAAGCGGGCCGCTGACCGGGCCAAGGATCAGACGTATTTCCTCTTCGGCCTCACCCAGGAGCAGTTGGCCCGCACGCTTTTTCCCCTCGGCCGCCTCACCAAGCCCGAGGTGCGGGAGGTCGCGCGCCTGCACGGCCTGGCGCTGGCCGAAAAGCCCGACTCGCAGGAGATATGCTTCATTCCCGGCGGCGACTACAAGCAGTTCCTTACCGCCTATCTCGAAGAGCAGGGCGAGCAGGTTCCAGAGACCGCCGGCGAAGTTGTGGCCTCCAATGGCGAAGTGCTAGGCCGGCATGAGGGCATCTTCAACTTCACCGTAGGCCAGCGGAAGGGACTTGGGGTCAGCTCGCCCTCGCCGCTTTATGTGCTGCAGATCGATCCGGTGAGCCACCGCGTGACCGTGGGCGCCGACGCCGAGCTAGCCACCCGCACACTGCGCGCCCGAGGCCTGAACTGGATTTCCATTCCTGGGCTGACTGCACCGATGCGTGTCAGGGCCAAGATTCGCAACCGGCACGAGCCCGCCTGGGCTGTGCTCGAACCCTCCGGCGCGGACGAGGTCATTGCCACCTTCGACGAACCCCAGCGCGCCGTCACTCCCGGACAGTCCGCGGTGTTTTATGACGGCGACGAGGTGGTCGGCGGGGGATGGATCGTTTAAACGAATGAATCATCATCCTCGGGAGAGAGTGACTCCCCGAAATCCTCGGGAGGGCGTGTGTGCCGGAGCGCCGGATCGGAGGAGCGCAGCGATTCGATGACCGCCTTGAAAGACGCCAACAGGCCGGCGAGTTGACGCGCCGGCTTGCTCACGGCGTTGGCCAAAAAGCTGCCGGCACGATCCACGGCATCCAGAACGCTGGAGACCATCTCATCCACCCGGCTGCTCTGTTGGCGCAGACGTTCAAGGATATCCTTGAACGTGGTTTCCACCTGTGCGGTATGCTCACGCAACCCGTGCGTCACCGCCGCCACGTCGGCGAGCGTCGCTTCCACGTTCGGAGTCACGCGGGTAAGAAGCGCCTGCGTGTTGAGGATAACGGGCATCGCCGCGGCACGCAGAGTCCTGACTTCCTCCTTCAGGGAGCGGGCTGCCTTGCGTACAGTGAGGAAGATTGCCAGCAGAACGAATGCCTGCAGCAACAATGCCAGCGCCGTGACGGCGACAATAGCCAGCATGATGGTTTGATTGTCGATATATGGCATCGCAGTATTCTCTCACAGGTCAACTGCGGAATTGAAGAAAAAACAACGATTGCAACGCGCCCCCATGCAGGAAGAAACGCTCTGTCCGGGGCTTGCGCGCGGCGCACTCGGCACTGGCGCGCTCAGCTCCGGAAGGTTTGATCGAGCAAAATGAGGCCGGGCCGGAATGTATCCCTGAGCAAGACGGCTGCTCAGCGCTACGCCGGTTCGTCGGTGCTCGACTTGTAGGCCTGGCGTCCCGCTTCCACGGCCGCGCTCACCCGTGTGGTCTGGTCGGTGACGAGGTTCTTGCCTCGCTCCACAAACTCTTCCCACTGCGCCCGTCCGCGATCCACCACCTCGCGTCCGCGATCCACGTACTCGCCCACCTGCTCCTTGCCCTTGTCCACCAGGACGCCAACCTGCTCGGCGACCTGCTGGCCGCGGTTGCGCAGATACTCCGTACCCTCGCGGGCGCCGGTTGCCAGGCTCTGACGGGTCTCACGGCCGCTTTTGGGGGCATAAAGAATGCCCACCAGCGCGCCCACGCCCAACCCAGCCACAAACCATGCCAGGCCGTATGCCTTGTTATCCTCTGCCATGACCAAGACTCCTTTCGCTCAACCTGAAAAATGCCTGAACGTACGAAAACATTCCGGTGTGCCGCAAATCCCAGCTCCATTGCAGTCCGCTTGCGCACGCCGTCATTCAAGATCGGCGTGTCCCACGCCGGAGCGAAACCCCGCGACAGCCTCACCGCATTGGACGCAGGTTGCGCATACGAAGTTGCAATTTCTTACCCTCTAATCCGGTAACCTGCTCCTTCTCAATACAATACAGCAAATTACTCCCGCGCCGTCTGTTACTTTTGCCGGCAGTCGAAAAGAAATTTGCCGGCCGCGGCGCCGATTCCAGCCAAAAAAGCGGCTAACTCTGAAGACCGCCGGTTTTTTGACGCGAAACGGATCTGTGTCAGCGCGCGGGCCACTCTTCCACCACGATGCCCAGATCGTTCAGCAGCTGGATGGCGGCTTCCACGTTGCGGCGGACCTTGGGGCGGTCCTTGCGGGTGGCCAGCGGCGACTCCGCCACGGCGATCACGCGGCCATAGCGCCAGGCGCCGGGAGGCAGCGCGGCTAACGCTTCGGCCAGGTCGCCGGGGCGCAACTGAATCTCCTGGCGGCGGGCGGCTTCAGGGCGCAGCATGGTTCCCTGCCCCAGGCTGCTGGGGTTGGCGTCGGTCATGGTGACGCGCAGGGTTAGCGAGGCGGCATCGACCGACAGGAAGGGATTGGCCCAGGCGCCGGGCTCATGCACGTCCACATACATGCTCTTGGTGGGCAGAGGGATGCGGGCCAGCTCGGCCCGTTGCTGCTCGCGCACGGTGGCGGAGGCCTGGGCGGCGGCCTGAGCCTGATGCTCGGCGTTGACCGCGTTCTGGGCCACCCCGACCACCTCCTGCTCTTCCTTGTGGCAGGCGACGAGGGCTACGGCCAGCAACAGGGCCATGCCCAAAAATCCACCGGCTCTTGAGCGCTGAATCACCCTCCAAGGATAGCAGGACCGGGATAGCCGGCACGGGCGCGGGCATCGGCATGAGGCTGGCGCAGCTCATTTGTCCTTTTCATGCCGCCAAAGCTATAATCCCGGTGGTAGAACGGCCGGCGGCGATCTCTGCGCTGCGGCAAGCGCTCCTTCCTTCTCGCACGGCAAGCCGTGGCGGTTGATCCTGCGCCCCTGCATCGGACTCCTCCGCTATTGAGGACTGCATAAGTAATGTCCGCACAAACGCGCCGTATACGTGGGCTTTATTGAGGCCTGCAAACGCGCCGGAGGCGCAGAGTTGGCTAGCCCCGCGCTTCAGCGTGGGGAAAAGGGATTCCACAAGTTCGTTTCGGAGTCCCGTAGGGACGGCGCAAGGACATTATTTATGCAGGAACCGCTAAAAGCCCGGAATGCAACAGTCTGTTGGCTGGACTCAAGCAGACGGCGAACAGATTTAAGCAGCTATCGAAGGAGGAATCCGCAAAATGAAAGTGGGAGAGAGGTTCACAGCCGGGTTGGCCCGCGCCGGCGTAACGACTTTATTGTTCATCGTTTCCTATGCAGTCCATACCGGAGCCCAGACCATCCTGGCCACGGTAACCCTGCCGCCGAACGTTTGCTGCAGCGTTGCGGTCAATGCCCCGCTGAACAGAATCTATGTGAGCGGCGGGGCCTCAGCCAATCAGGAGGTTTTTGTCCTCAACGGGAGCACGTTCAAGGGAGGAGTCGCCGGCACCGGGAGCGGAGCCAGCGTCGACGGCAAGACCGGCAACTATTGGGCCGCGACCGTCTACGGTGGAAGCGCAATCGTGCGCGCAGGCAGCGACAACCTGGAAGTTGCCACCGTTCCCACCAGCGATGGCTGCCCGGTCTCGACTGCTATCGACGACAAGGCGCGAAGGGCGTGGGTGGCCACCCAGTGCGGAAACGGCAGCGACCCCGTCTTCGCCTTTGACGCGGACAAATTCACGCTGATCTCCGGGCCCATCCGCTCCGGCGGCGTTCTGGGAGCGGCAGTCGTCAATCCCGTGACCGGCAGGCTTTATATCTGCCCCTCCGGAGCTTCAAGAAGGGTGAATCCGAAGACCTTTGAGGTCACCGGGAATGATTTCGGAGTCGTCCAGGCTGTCGACCCGGTCACGGGCAAGCTCTTTGCGATGGCAGACACTACGTTGCAGATCATCGACGGAAGGCCCGATCCTGAAGTGATTGCCTTGAGCGTCGCCCTGGGCTACTCTCCGGGCGGGATGGGAGTCAATCACGCGCTCCGCCGCCTCTACCTGAGCAATCCCGCCAATTCAAGCATCGAGGTGAGGAATATCGAGACCGGGACCCTGATTACCACGTTCCAGCTCGCGGCGGGAGCAAGCCCCATGAGCATAGGAGTGGACTCATCCAGGGGAAGGTTGTACGTCACTGCCTCCAACGATGGCAAGTATGTTCTCTATGCCATCAAAGACAATGCAACGCATCCGGAGCATGAACTAATCGGGAAGAAGTGAGCGGGTCTTGGAAGTAAGAAAACTGGGGCACCCATATCTATTCCCTATTCCCTGTTCCCTAGTCCCTAGTCCCTAGTCCCTAGTCCCTTATTTCCCGATCAGTCCACGCGCGATCGAATCCAGCATCCCGTTGAGGAAATTGATGGACTCGGGCGCACAGTAGCGGCGGCCGATTTCGAGGGCTTCATTGATGACGATGGGGAAGGGCGTGCCCTTGAAGCCCAGCATCTCGCCAACGGCCATGCGCAGCAGGTTGCGGTCCACGGCGGGCATCCGCTCCAGCCGCCAATGCTTGGAGTTCGCCACAATCAGTTCGTCGATCTTTTCCTGCTGATCCGTGGCCGCGCGGAAGAGATCCTCGGCAAAGTCACAGACTTCCGGCTCAACTTCATCGCCGGCCTTCCAGAAGGTGGCGCGCACCTGGTCGGCGGTCTGCTTGCCGATGTCCGCCTGGTACAGCATCTGCATCGCCAGTTCGCGCGACTTGCGTCGCGGTCCGGCGGTCAAGCCTGGCCGCCCTTCTGGAGCTTGCGGCGCAGGCTCACCATCTCGATAGCGGCCGTGGCGGCCTCGAATCCCTTGTTGCCGCCCTTGATGCCGGCCCGGTCGAGCGCCTGCTCCAGAGTCTCGCAGGTAAGCACGCCAAAGCTGTGGGGAATCCCGGTCTCCTGCTGCGACTGGCCAATGCCCCGCGCCACTTCGGTATAGATGGCCTCGAAGTGTGCGGTTTCGCCGCGCAGCAGGCAGCCGAGCGCCACGATAGCGTCCACCTTGCCCAGCTCCGCCACAGTGCGCGCCGCGGCCGGTATCTCCCAGGCTCCGGGAACGCGCACTACCTCAATGTCGGCCCTCTTTGCGCCGCTGCGCAGTAATGCATCCAGCGCACCCTCCAGCAGCCGCTCGGTAATCACCGCATTCCAGCGCGCCGCCACGATGGCAAAACGCATTCCAGCGGCGGAGAGATCGCCTTCGACGGCCACCGGCTTGCCGCGCAGTGGATCGGTCCACGCCCAGAAAGAAAATGCAAATCCCGGCTCCGGCTCCACGGTAAAGATGCGCGACTTCCAGTGGGTCTCCGTGATGGGCTTGAGGCGCGCCACGGCAGCCTCGCCCCCTTGCGCGCGCAGCCAGCTTTCGGCGGCCTGGTAGACCGCGTCGAGATTCGTTACCTCCACCATCACATCGGCAACGGATGGAAATTGCCCATCGACGATTTCCAGGTTGCCGAGCGGAGCCAGAAATGCGGCGCCCCGGCTGGTCGGGGTCCCCAACGACGGGCCTTCGTCGTTGGGGTGACTGTTCTCCTCGTTCCAGCCCGCGCCGGAAGCAAATCCCAGCGCCGAAAAAAAGCTGGCCAGCCGGTCATAGACCGCGGCGCTTCCGGCAGGGCGAAGAAAGGAGATCCCCTTGATCATGGATTGATTCTATCGCGCGGGAGCGGAGGGTCAGTGACGCGGCATACCGCGGTGCGGGCCGGCAGTTGAGTCCGCGGCGTGCGCATCCAACCCGGCAAAAAGGCCTACGTCGTGGCGCGCGGCTTGACCTCGATGGCCGTCGCCGGCACGATGGTTCCCGTACCCGTGTAAATGCAGCCCAGATCGTTGCCGCCTTCGGAAACGGGCGTGCAAGCCGGCAGGTTGGGGCTGATCTGCTCCGTGTCGGTCAGGGTCGGCACGCTGATGTAGTGGATCATATTGTCGCCCGACGTGGACACAAAGAAGTACGAGCTGTCCGGACTGAAGGCGCCTGTAAGGGGAGCCGTGATCGCCGAGTTTCCGGTCAGCGTCACACTGCTCACGACTCCGCTGCCCGGTACGTAATAGGGCAGCGAAGCGCCGGTTGTCGCGCCGATTGCGGGCGGGGAATAAGTGATGAATGCCAGGTTCGATGAAGGCGCGGCCACAACCTGATTGACGGCGGCGGCGTTGGCTGTGAACGCCAGCGGCGGGGGGGTAAACGTGGTTGTAAGCGCAAGCGGCGTGAATGTATCGTCAAGGGCCAGCGAATAATTGGGGTTGGGCTCCGCGGGATCGCCTATAGTTTCCGGCTGGCAATTGAAGTATGGGATGGTAACTCCGATGTCGGACAGGGAGATGTTGGTGCCGGAGAGCGACGCGCCCAGTATGTGGTTGCCGTCGGTGGTCGCAGCCAGTACATCGGTGGCCGCATCCACTGAATTGTCCGGGGACGGTCCCTGCGGATAGAAGAGTATGCTCGCCGCGTTCCCCACCGTGCCCGTGGGGCACCAGGTGTGCGCCACGGTGGGATAGCCGCTGAGAAACGCGCCCACGCCGGGGATGGTAATTGCCAGGTTCTGCGCGCCAGCCGGATTCGGTGTGGCCGGACCCGAAGCAGCCAGGGGGTAGGTGGACCAGCCGCTATCCACGTTGTAGACATACAAGGTGTCGGAGTGGCCGGTGATGCCCGCCGCAATGTTCTCCGGCGTGTTGTTCAGTGCCGCGCTGTCGGTGACGTACAGCGTCTTCGCGTCAGGAGACCAGGCAGCGGCATTGCCAACACCGCCAAAAGCCGCGAAGACGCCGCCGGTCGAGGTGTACAGGTAGAAGACCTGGCGCACCTGGTCGTTAATCAGCAATTGCGAGTTGTTCGGAGCGACAGCCAACACCACGCCAGGCGCGGAAGTGTCCTGTCTGGTAACCGCGTTGCTTGCGGTGCTGTAGATCATCAGCTCGTGGATTGAGCCGAAGTAAAGATTGTTGCCCAGCCGGTCCATCTGCACCGAGTTGGGCACGTATGGCAGGCGCACCGTAGAGCCCACCGAGCCGCTGAGCAACTCGACGGGAATGACGTACTGCGACTGGCCAGGAGCCGAGAACCAGAGGTAGTCGCTGGCCGTGCCGGGTACGGTGATGTTCACCGGGTTCGAGGAGATGGAAAGGCCGGTGCCGTACAAACCGAACAGATTGATCGGAGCCGGATTGCAGGTGGTCGGCTGGCAGATGGCATACACCGATGCCACGCCGGGAAAGCTGGTGGTGACGCCGCCGCCGTTGGCCGTGGAGATGTCGATCGGGTCGGTGGACTGGTAGTCCAGCGCCAGGCCGGTGATGGTGTTTCCGTTGGTGTCGAGGATGTTCGTGGTCAGATTCTGGGTCACGCCCTGGGTGATCGTGCCAGTCGTCTTGCCGTTCGCCAAGGTGACGCTGATCGATTTTGGCGGGCAAGTGGAGAAGTAACCGGCCGATGAACTTCCGCCGGCTATCGAAGCGGTGATCGCAGTGGTGCCCGGCAACTCCGCGGTGATCTGGTTGGTCTCAGTATTGAGCGAGGCGATACTAGGGGTGCCGATCGAATAGTTGAGATTGCCGATGGATGTTGAGCAGTCGGGGACCGGCGTCATTGTCGTGGCGACCGTTGCCGTTCCTGAGCAGGTTGCCGTTCCATTCGAGAGCGTGGCAATGATTGGCGGCGCGGTTGCGTTCAGGCCGCCCGTCACAATGGTCAGCGCGGTTCCACTCGCAATCGTATTTGCGCTGGTCAAAGCTACTGTTGCGGTTGCTCCGGTTGAATTGTTATTGAAATTACTCAGAGTGCAGGTCTGCCCCGTCGTTCCGGCAATTGGACCCAGCCAGGAGGTGATGGTTGCGGTTCCTGAGCAGGTTGCCGTGCCGCTCGATAGAGTGGCTGTGGTCGGCGGCGCAGTCGCGCCGGTACCGGCGTTTGTAAGGAGCATCGGAGTCCCACTCGCAATCGTGTTTGTGCCGGTCAAGGTAACCGTCGCAGTAGCTCCGCTGGAACCGTTATTGAAATCGCTTAGAGTGCAGGTCTGCCCTACCGTACCTGTGATTGTCCCGCCCGAATCATAGTTCGCGGCGACCATGTAGCTCGTGGGGGGAACGGAGGTGAAGGTCCCGCTGGCGATGATGTCGGGCGTGATGGGCACAACATTGCCACTCACAATATGAGTAGGCGGACTGCACACAAAGTTGGCGCTGGTGACCGAAGGCGGCGCACATAGCTCATTCTGCGTGTTGCCGTTTCCCACAAAGCATGCTTGCGCGTCCAGTGTCGCCACGGTGTTCTGCGAAAAGCATTGCTGCGCGGTCCCCGTCGCGGGCTCGGTGACAAGGCTGACGGAGGTCACCTGGGTATGCACAAAAACTTCCACCGGGTTGGAGCTCACTGAATTGGCCGAGACCGTGATGTAGGCAATCCCGTAGGGCAGGCCGCCGGTCGAGGGCGGCGGATCGGGGAAGCTGCAGATGGTGTAGTTGGCGATGCCGCCGCCAGTGTTCCGGTTCCATGTGCCGGCGCACATGTTGCCCGTAGGCGAAATATCCAGCAGCTGATTGTTGGTGGTGCCGTAGACGTAAGAGCTCACGGTGGCCGAGTTGCCCTGGCAGGTCTTGGCAGTGGGCACTTGCGACTGCTGCGTCTGCCCATAGGCCAGCGAAATGCCAAAGGTCTGCGGCTGCAGCGTGATAACGGCCACGTCCGTGATCTTCAACCCGTAACCCAGGCCATTGCAATAGTTCGCGTCCGGGTTGCGCGTGCAGCCGGAAATCGAGATCCCCGCCGGAACGGCCAGGCACAACAAGCAAACAAGCGTGAAAAACCGCCGCATGAATCCTCCCCGTCCCGCCTCTTCGATCCGTGGAACGGTCTCTCCGAATACGTCAGAAAATCGTCTGTATTAGCGATATGCCCAAGGCCGGCCATGCAGCCGGTCGGCGAATCACGCTTTCAAAACTCCCAAAGAAAGTGTATCAGGACGGGGCCGTCCCCGGCAGGAAGCTCTGCCGCGATTGCCCACGCCCCTCCTGCCATAGACTCCGCCGGCCCCGGATGGAGAGCAGGTCCTGCCTCACTCTCCGGGAGGCATAAAGCGCTCGAACCACTCCACCGCCCGCTCCATCACGTCGCGCCGGTGGGCCGGATCCACAAACCCATGCCCTTCGTTGGGGTAGACCACCAGTTGCGTCGGCACGTGCCGCTCCTTGAGCGCATGCCAGAACTCGTAAGACTGCGGCGCCGGGCACTCCCCGTCCCGGTCGCCCACCACCACAAGCGTGGGCGTCGCCGCCTGCTTGATGTAGTTGATCGCCGAGCTCCTGGCGTAGACCGCCGGATCGTCGTAGACCGAGGCGCCGAAGTACGGCGTCATCCACTGGTCGATCGAGTTCTCCCCGTAGTAGCTCTGCCAGTCGGAGATTCCCGCCCCCGCCACCGCCGCCCTGAAGCGCTCGGTCTGGGTCACGGCAAACATGGCCATGAATCCGCCGTAACTCCAGCCGGTCAGGCCCACGCGCCCGGGATCCACCGGGTATTGGGCCAGCACCGTATCCACCCCGGCCAGAATATCCCGCAAATCTCCGTAGCCGAAGTCCTTGCGGTTAGCCTGCGTAAACGCCTCGCCCTGCCCATAGCTGCCGCGAGGATTGGGCAGCAACACAAAGTAGCCCAGCGCGGAGAAAGCCTCCGGGCTCAGCCCCCAGCCCGTGCCCCAATGAGCAACCTCAGCCGAGGCCGGCCCCCCGTGCACCTCCACGATCAGCGGATACTTCTTTTGGGGATCGTAGTGCAGGGGGAGCATCAGCCAGCCCTGCACCTGGAACGTATCGTTCTTCCAGGTGAGCGAAACAGACTTGCCCCACGCCGGTTCCACGCCGTCGTTGAAGTGGGAAAGCTGGCCGAAGGGGGCCCAATCGGCGGACCGGCTGCCGGCGGGCGCAACGGTCCTGGCCAGGAAGATCTCTGGCGGGTCGTTGAAGCTGCTGGCTCGAAAAACGAAGAGCGAACGGTCGGCGGTGGAGGAGAGGCTCATCTCCATCCGCCCGTCGCTCGCGCTGGCTGGAATGCTGAAGATGGGGCTGCCAAAGCTGGTGACTATGCTCTCGCTGGTGCGGTCTCCTTCGAGCCTCATGCGCACCAGTTGGCTGTTCCCTCCGGCCAGCTCACTCACAAAAATATAGTTGTTATCGTCCCACTCGATCCAGCCCGGCGAGGTTGGCCGCCGAGGGGTCAGGTCCTGCGGCTGGCCTCCAGCCGCGGAAACAATCCACACATCGCCGCCCGTCGAGCCCTGGTCGCTCATCAACCCGCCGATGAAGGCGATCGCCTGGCCGTCCGGCGACCACCGCGGCATCGCAATCTGCAATCCATGCAGCGGCCCCGCAACCTCGGCGGGCACAAGAATCGCCTTGGGGGGTCCATCCAACGCCTGCGTATACAGCTTCGCAACCCACCAGTTGTTCTCACCCGGCGGATCGGCGGCCACATACGCCAGCGCCTTCGAGTCTGGCGACCAGTCGAACTCGTAAACGTGCAGATTGGGGGGGGTGATGAAACCGTGAAGCCGCACGATGTTTCTTCCCTGCGAATCCAAGAGTTGATTCGACGCTGGCCCAGATATTCCCTCTTCGCTCCACTCAGGAGGAACGGATTCGAAGGCGACCCGCTGAATCTCGACCCCGTCCTCGCCGATCACTCCGGAGGGCGGCTTCATCGCCGCCAGCGCCCCAGACGGCCGCGTCGCCCCTTCCACATACAGGAAGGCCACCTTCGTCCCGTCCGGCGAAAAGGCTGGCGCCTCCACATACCCATTCAGCTGCGAGAGCCGCCGCGCCAGCCGCCCGTCCAGCCGCGCGACGTATAAATCCTTCTGCTCGCCCTCTTTGGCGCAATCGGAAAAGAAAGCCAGAGCCTTGGAGTCCGGCGACCAGGCGATCTCGCTTTCATGGCAATGCTGCTCCGGCTTGGCAGCCGCCGTCACCCGCTCGCTCTTCTTGAGGCCGTCCAGAGGGGCCACCCGAATCTCCGCGCCCTCTTTCGCATCCTCGATCCACGCCAGCCGTTTGCCGTCCGGCGCAATCGCCACCTGCCCCATCGAGTGCCCGCGTTTCAGCCCCTTCAGAGCCTCCTCTATCCGAGCCCAATCCAGCCCGGAAACCGAAGTAGAAACCGCCGCCGCATCCTGCGCCACAGCTGCGTGGGAATCCTGCGCAACAGCGTAGGGAAGCTTGAAGACCGTGCCTGAAAGCAGCGCAGCTCCAACAAAGAATGGGACGCGGAGGGATTTACGAAACGGCATCAAAAACATACGGAAATGCTATCAGGCGGAATCAAGAGCCTGCGTCTCCCGCAGCACGCATCCCCCTCGACAATATAAGCAAAATTGCTTATAATCAATCTGTGAACAGCAGCCATAAAGCTCCGTGCCCCACCCATTCGCCTTTTCTCTGGCGAATGGGTGGGAAACCACAGATTTCAGCCGGGGTTTGTTCGTGAAGAGCAGCGAGTTTAAGCGATGGCTCGCGGCACGGGGAGCCACCTTTACGTCCGGCAAGGGCTCGCATTTGAGAGTCGAGTTGAACGGCAAAATCTCCGTGCTGCCGATGCACCACAAGGATCTCGGCCCCGGATTGGTTGCATCCATCAAGAAGCAGTTGGGACTGAAATAGGAGGCGCTATGAAATACCCGGTTAATATCGAGCCCGATGAGGAGTTTTTTCTAGTCACCTTCCCCGATATTCCCGAAGCAATCACGCAGGGCGACGACATTGAAGACGCCTTGCGGCACGGCGCTGATGCTCTGGAGACTGCTCTGGACTACTATTTGGAATCGGGGCGGCCGATTCCCGCGCCCTCCAAGCCCAAGCGCGGCCAGCACTTGATCGAACTGCCCGCCAGCCTGTCGGCGAAAGTGCTGCTGGTCAACGAAATGGTTGCGCAAAAGGTTCGTCCTGCAGAACTGGCGCGGCGCTTGAAGGTGACCCCGCAGGAGGTGACCCGGCTGATTGACGTTCACCACACCACGAAGATTGACGGCATCGCCGTCGCCCTGAAGGCACTCGGTAAAACTATGGAGATTCGCGCCGTTTAATTCGCCACCTGAGATTCCGGCGGGCCGGCAATCAACTCAGGCAGCTCGGCCAGGGTCTTGATCTCATGATCGGGTCTCCCCGGCAGCCGCTCCGGATTCTGCCCATATCGATTGCACCACACCACGCGCATTCCGAACGCCGAAGCGGCGTACGCATCCCAGGCATTGGACGACAGAAATAAAATCTCTCCGCAATCCAGAGAAAGATGATCGACGGCCAGTTGGTAAACGCTCGGATGGGGCTTATAGACGCCTGCTTCCTCAACCGAAATCACCGCATCGAACTGATCCTCAATATGTGCATTCACTACGGCACTGTGGAGCATATCGGGGGTGCCATTCGACAGGATTGCGGTCTTAAGCCCCATTGCTCTCAAACGGCGCAGCGTCTCTGCCACTTCAGGGAACGCATCCAGCGCAAGATATGTATTCATCAGATTTTCGCGCAGAGCGGCGCTCGTCACTCCGAGCGCCTCCATTGCGAAATCCAAAGCATCGCCCGTGACCTGCCAAAAGTCCACATGCCGGTTTTGAATGCTGCGCAGCCAGGTGTATTGGAGTTGCTTCTCTCTCCACAGCCGGGTGAATGGCTCCCGTTTCTCCCCCAGCATCTCCCTGTAACGTAGCGCGGCGGAAGCATAATCGAAGAGCGTTCCGTAGGCGTCGAACACACACGCCTTGATGCCTTCCAATTTAGATTGATTCATCGCGTTCACTTAACTCGCCGCCTTATGAATCGCCAGCAGCCACTCCAGCAGCGGCTTCAGCAGCTTCAAATCCAGCGCATTCGCCCCGTCGGACTTGGCGTTCGCCGGGTCGTCGTGAACCTCAAGAAACAGTCCGTCGATCCCCGCAGCCACCGCCGCCCGCGCCAGCAGCGGGATGAACTCCGGCTGCCCGCCGCTCACTCCATTCGCCGCCGAGGGCTGCTGCACCGAGTGCGTCGCGTCAAAGACCACCGGCGCCAGACGCCGCATCACCCCGAACGACCGGTAATCCACCACCAGATTGTTGTAGCCGAAGCTCGCCCCCCGCTCGGTCAGAAAAACCCTCCCATTGCCCGTCGAGCGCACCTTCTCCAATGGGTGCTCCATATCCCACGGCGCCACAAACTGCCCCTTCTTGATGTTCACCGCGCGCCCGGTCTTGCCCGCGGCCACCAGCAGGTCGGTCTGCCGGCACAGGAAAGCGGGAATCTGCAGCACGTCTACGGCCTCGGCCACAATCTCGCAATGGCCCGGCTCGTGCACGTCGGTCAGGACCGGCAACCCCGTCTCCCTGGCCAGGCGGCCCAGAATCCGCACCCCCTCCTTGAGCCCCGGCCCGCGAAAACTCTTCACGCTGGTGCGGTTGGCCTTGTCGTAGCTGGCCTTGAAGATCAACGGAACGCCCAGGTCGGCCGTAATCCGCTGAATTGCGTCCGCCATGGTCCGCGCGTGCGCTTCCGACTCGATCACGCACGGCCCGGCAATCAGGAAAAGCTGCCCCGCGCCCACGTGCACCGGACCGATTTCAAAGGAGTTGCTCACCAAGGCGATTTTACTCTGCCGGGAAGGACCAGGATCTGGCCAAAACTTGGGTACACAGGGCCAAATCGGGGGAAGGGAAACAAATATGCCATTATTTATGGTAAAATGGCACTATGAGTACCACAGTCGAGATCGACAAATCAGGCCGCATCGTCGTCCCCAAGAAGCTCCGCGATGCCCTGCGCCTAACTCCTGGCACCCGGCTTAAAGTCGAGCGCTCCGGCGACACATTGACGCTGGAACAGGATTTTCCCGAGCCCAGGTTGGAGATGATAGACGGCCTATGGGTAATGAACGGTGGCCCACGGCTCACCACCGAGGATGTCAATGCGATGATCGACGAGCAGCGTGAGCGGCGCATGCGCTATGTCGCCGGCCTCTCCGACGAGCCATGAACGCGCCCATCGCAACTTTCCTCGATACGTCGGTGCTCATCGCGGCAAGCGACACCGCCGACCCGCGCCACCCAAGCAGCCGCTCCCTGCTGGCCGCCGCCACACCGGCCACCGCTGCCTGCGGCGCGCACACGCTGGCCGAGGTCTACGCGGTTCTCTCACGTCTCCCCGGCGGCAAAAAGGTGCGCCCCGACCTTGCCGGACTTCTCGTCGAACAGATCGCTGCCAGAATGACTGTTGTCCCCCTGAGCGCCGAAGACTATGTGGCCACCCTTCGCGAAACGGCCCGCATGGGTCTTTCCGGCGGCATCGTCTTCGACGCACTGCTGCTGGCCTGCGCGCGCAAGATTGGAGCCGAGCAAATCTACACCTGGAACGTGCGACATTACCGCATGGTCGCGCCGGATTTGGCGGAGCGGATTCTTACGCCGTAAGCTTTGACTTTGACGGGCCGATAAGTTCTTGGACGTTCCATGCGTATGACGCTCGACATTCCGGACGAGATTCACGCCAGACTGAAGGCGCTTGCCAAGAAAGAAGGCACGACCATGCGGGCGATTGCCTTGCGTGCGATCGATGCTGAGTTGCGTCGTAAGAGTACGCCCGCGTCCCCCGAAAGGAAGGGAAGGTTCGAGCTTCCGATGATTCGTTCGAAGAGGCCAGGAACCCTGAGGCTCGGTGAAGAAGGAGTCTACGAATATATTGATTTCCCTTGATTGGGTTGCGCTGCCCACTCGCCTCACTCGATGGGTAGGCCAGGCATTCCATCTTGACAATTTGGGCACTTGCGCAAGTGGATGTCGCTGCCGTTGGCACCGTAGACGTGGCCACAGTGCGAACAGCCAAGTTGATAGACGGTCTGGCCATGATCGGTTCCAGGGCTACCGGTGTTGCGGATGACGACTTGGCCATTTCTGTTTACGTACCCGATACTGGTGGTCGGATTCTTGCTTTTCTTCACCGTGGACCCCTTCAAAAACGCCGCTGCATCAAAAACCGTCGGCAGCACGCCGGCCGATTCGCACGAACTTTGGACCCGGTTGAGCAGTTCTTCATAATTATCTTTATCGCTTAACCCCTCGACACAAATCAGCCAGCCCAGATTCTCGCGCAGCCACCCAACAACACGGCTATCGAGGGGAATCTCGAATCGCGTCAGCCCGAGTGCTTGAAGCAAGTTCCTGGACTGCTTCGGTCCGACACCCTTCAAGCGGTCAGCCAGCAATTGCGCGATATTTCGTTCAATCTCCTTGTGATCGATCGAGGGAGCACTGTTCCTTTGTGCAAGGAGGTTTTTCAATCCCGACTCAATCTCCTGCCAGCCCACTCCTTTTCCAAAGAGCCAATCATGATTCTTCCTCAACTGGCTTGTGATTCTCTCGTGGAAGCGAAATGGTCTCAGAATATCGTTGACCTGAACGTCATTCAATTCGACATAGGCTTGCAAAGACAGAGGGAAGGGTTTCATTGTATAGAACCTATCCAATGGAGCATTCTCCGTCGAGCGCTGCTGCGAGGAGAGCAGCGCCGTCACAAGTTCCAACCAGAACTGCTCTGGAGTAGGAAGCTCGATTTCCCCTTCTACGTTGCATTTAATGCGATTAAGAAACTTGTCCTCACCAGCGGCAACCGTCTGTTCATAGCGCTCGGTGAGAGCAGCAATGGTGTCGGCTTCAAGATTCATAAACGCCTCCGGATGTTCAAAACCAAACGCTTTAGCGATACCAAATATACCCGGAGTTTATAAGCCAGAGCAACCAGCGGGTGGGACAAGCCGGGTCCTTCGACTGCGCTTCGCTCAGGATGACAAAGCGTTGGATAGCGCTGATGTTTCGCTGGTCTCGGAAGCAATCCGTCCCTGCCGGTTCTTGTAACTCGCCGCGATAAACTCCCTGAACAGCGGATGCGGTTCCAGAGGCTTTGACTTGAACTCCGGATGGAACTGGCAGCCTAAGAAGAAAGGATGCCCCGGCAACTCGATAATCTCCACATAAGTCGAGTCTGGCGTAGTCCCGCTCAGCCGCAGCCCGCCGCCGGTCATCAGCGCCTCGTACTCGCGGTTGAACTCGTAGCGGTGCCGGTGGCGCTCGCTGATCTCGGTAGCTCCTCCATAAGCCTTCGCCGCCAGCGAGTCTTCCTGCAGAATGCAGGTCCACGCGCCCAAACGCATGGTCCCGCCCATCTCTTCCACGCCCAGCAACTCGCGCAGCTTGTAAATGATGCGGTGCGGTGTGGCGGGGTCGAATTCGCTCGAATTGGCGTCCTTCAGCCCGCAGACGTTGCGGGCAAACTCAATGCACGCCGTCTGCATTCCCAGGCAAATTCCGAAGTAAGGCGCCTGCTTCTCGCGCGCGTACCGGATAGCGTTGAGCATGCCCTCGATGCCGCGCTTGCCAAAACCCCCCGGCACCAGAATCCCATCGAATCCCTCTAACTGCGACTCATAACTCCGGTCCTCTGGAGTCTTCGACTCCAGCCCCTCGGCTTCGATCCAGGTTACGTTGAGTTTCAGGTTTTGCGAGACCGCCCCGTGCGTCAGAGCCTCCTTGAGCGACTTATAACTGTCCTCATACTCCACATACTTGCCCACAATGGCGATGTGGACTTCGTCCCTGGGGTGGTAGCAGCGTTCGACCAGTTCCTTCCACTTGGTAAGATCCGCCTCCGGCGCTTCCTTGTGCAGATACTTGAGGATCAGCGCATCCACGCCCTCCTGGGCAAAGTTGAGCGGCACCTCGTAGATCGAGGGCACGGTCCTGGCCCCGATCACGGCGCGTTCCTCCACGTTGCAGAAGGCGGCAATCTTCTGCTTGATCTCGCGGCTCAAGGGGCGTTCCGACCGGCAAAGCAGCACGTCAGCCTGGATCCCGATCGAAAGCAGTTCCTTCACCGAGTGCTGCGTGGGCTTGGTCTTCAGCTCCTGCGCCGCTGCGATCCACGGCACCAGCGTCAAATGCACAAAGACCGTGTTTTCGCGGCCCAGCTCCTGGCGCATCTGGCGGATGGCCTCAAGAAACGGCAACGACTCGATATCGCCCACCGTGCCGCCGATCTCGATGATGGTCACGTCCGCGCCGTTGGCCGAGACCTTGCGCATGGCGTTCTTGATCTCGTTGGTCACGTGCGGAATCACCTGGACGGTCTTGCCCAGGTAGTCGCCGCGCCGCTCTTTGAGGATGATCTGCTCGTAGATGCGCCCGGTGGTCAGGTTGTTGTCGCGCGAGAGCGGAGCGTGCGTGAAGCGCTCGTAGTGGCCCAAATCCAGGTCGGTCTCCGCGCCATCGTCGGTGACAAAGACCTCGCCGTGCTGGAAAGGCGACATGGTGCCAGGATCGACGTTGAGGTAGGGGTCGAACTTCATCAGGTTCACGCGCAGGCCGCGGCTTTCAAGCAGGCAGCCGATGGAGGCCGCCGCCAGGCCCTTGCCTAAACTGGACACAACTCCGCCCGTCACAAAGACATACTTTGCCGACATCGATGCAACCTCGCTATGTAGTTGTTGGGATTGGCCAGAACTGGTGGACACCATCAAGTATGCCAGAGATCGGGACGGGAAGGAAGCAGAAATTTTGCCGTCTCGTATCAGAGCCTGCAATGCCGCTCATAATCAACTTGGATTCATGGCTTTGCAGCCGCGCCTTTCTGTGCAATATTCTCTTCACCAGCCCGATCCCGCTTTGGCCGCGCCTTCGGATTCGAATGCCGTCTAAGGCCGGCTTGCGGCGCGGCGCCGGCAGGGCTAGCATCCAAAACAGCGAGCAGCAGGACGGATGCGGAGCCGATGGTCGAAAAAATCGCAATCCTCAAAGCCGACATCACGACCCTGGCCGTCGATGCAATTGTCAACGCCGCGAATACCTCGCTCCTTGGCGGCGGAGGCGTTGACGGGGCAATCCATCGCGCCGCCGGACCGGAGCTTCTCGCGGAGTGCCGCCTGCTCGACGGTTGCGCGACCGGCCAGGCGAAGCTCACAAAAGGCTATCGCCTTCCCGCCGGAAAGATCATTCACACCGTTGGCCCGGTCTGGAACGGCGGAGAGAACAGCGAGCGGGAGCTGCTCGCCAGTTGCTATCGTTCCTGTTTTGCGATTGCTCGAACCCACGGCCTGCGGACTCTCGCCTTCCCAGCCATCAGTTGCGGCATCTACCGGTTCCCCGTCGACCTCGCCGTCGAGATCGCGCTGCGCGAAACACGCGCGGAACTGAGCGAAAACAACGCAATTGAGAAAGTAATCTTCGCCTGTTTCGACGAATCGGTCTATGCATCCTATCGCCGCACCGTGTAGAAGCTCTTGTAGACAATGATTGGTCTTCGATAGCTATCGCCATGGAGCATAGGGGCAGGCTGCGTTAGCCTGCCCCTGTTCCCTGATCTAAAAATTAAACGTAATCTTCGCCGTCATCGCCCGCGGAGTTACATAATGAGTCCCGCTGAACGTGGAGAGGAAGTTATACAAAGCGTCCTTGTTGGTAATGTTGATGGCCGTCAGGTCCAGGTTCACCTTGTAGCGATTGCCGTGGAAGATATTGTCCTTGCCGATGGTGGCGTCAAAGAGATCGCGGTGTTGAATGCGCGGCGGATCGTGGTCGTTGTCGCCCTTGCCGGGCGCGGGAATATCGATCAGGCTGGAGGTGAGCTCCGAGGCCGGGCAAGTGGCAAAATAGGTCGCGGGATCGTTCACGTTGGCCTTCACTCCATTGCAGGCGAATCCGCCCTGAAACTCCTGGTCCAAAGTAAAGGGCAGGTACACAGGCTGCAGAGTTACAGGGTTGGTGGTAGGGGGTATGTTGTTATCCACCATCTCCACCCCAGGCACGTTGCCCGGCAGGGTGATTGAAGTGTTCGGGCAGGCGGTGTTTGGATCGGCCGGGTCATAGCAAGGGGTCGATCCGGCCACCATTCCGCTGTCAAAGCGCCAGTTGAAACCGCCCCAAATTCCTTTCACAAACTTGCCGCCGGGAATCTTGTACTGGATGTGGGTGGTTTCGTTCAGCTTTTCGTCGTGATCGATGCGAAAGGGATAATAGGTGGCTCCCTTGGTGACCCCTCCTGTAGCTCCCGCTCCGGCAACCTGCGGCGGATAGAAGCGCGCGGCCACCGAGGACCCGACGACATAGGCGCTGAAGTGATGGAACTCGGGAACCTCCAAATTCACCGCATAGCCCGGAATCTTCGAGCTATGCCAGTCGATAGGGAAGGTGATGGGGGTGTTGCCCAGCACGCTGAAGTCGAAGGCGTTGTGGGTGTACTTCCAGATGTACTCGCCGCTGAGGACGACCTTCCTGGCGATAGCCTGCTGGAATCCGGCATGGAACTCGTTGCGGAAACCGGGGCGCATGGTTCCCGAGGCGCCCACATTGCAGCTGAGAAGCGGATTCAGCACCGGGTTCGAGCAGCCGCTGCTGGAGAGCACCAGGTTCTCGTTGAACGGAGTTTCCATGCTGCGGGCGTAGGAGATGCGCAGAACCGTAGCGGACGGTTTGACGTTGTACGCTATCCCCACGCGCGGCTGGGTCTGGTTGGCATCCGTAAGGCCGTTGTAAACATCCTCGCGCAGCCCCAGGTTGAACAACCAGTTGCCGGCCTTGATCTGGTCTTCGATAAAGAGAGCCAGTTCTTTGATGTCGGCATGACCGTAGTAGTTGTAAAGACTGCCCCCACGAGTAAGATCGTAGGGCCCAAGGACGGCGAGATAGTTGGCGTTCGCGATCACGGCGCCGCCGGGGCAATCGGAAGGACTGGCGTATCCCGGCAGTGAAACGCCCGTCACACTATTGACGCAGGGTGAGTTATAGGTTGATTCCACCACCCCCAGGCTGTCGTTCTCGCGCAGGAAGGTCTGTCCGTATTGCGCGCCGGCCTTAATGTTATTGATTCCCTTCACGTACGCGTAGTCCGCGTGGACCGCCGTATCGGTCAGCGTGCGGTACTGGGAGATGGACGCGGTTTGCAGGTTGGATGGACCCAGATCGGCCAGAGGGTTATCACTGGGATAGTAGTTATATTCATCTCTGCGGACAAAGGCGCCCAGGTTGAAGACGGTGTTATTGCCGATCACTCGTGTATAAGTCGGCGAGATATTGATGGTGCCGATCTTGGAGTGCTGGTCGGTGTTGCCCACGTTGCCAAAGGTGGGGCTGGAACTGGCGCCGGTGCCGTTGACCACATTCTCGACGTTCAGGTTGTCGAAGGAGTTGGGCGTCTGGAACCAGGAGCGGCTGTAATTCACGTCCAGGTGGATGGAGTCGATCGGGGTGAAGTTATAGTCCACGCGATCGAAGACATTCTGCTCGTTGCCCTTGTCATGGAAGACCGTGAACTCCGGGGGATCGAGAAAGCGGCCGGTGTTGAGGCCGTCGGCTTCGACAAAGTTGCCCCATTTCTTGCCGCCATAGGCCAGATCGAAGCCGCCTGTTGCCGATCCAAATGTGCCGTAGGAGCTGCTGATGCTGCCTGTAGGCTTGGTGACGCCCTGGCCGGAGCGCGTGGTGGCCACGATCACCAGGCTGGTTTTGCCGCCGTACTCGGCCGGCGGCGCGCCGGAGATCACCTCGATGGATTGAATCGATTCAGCGGGAATCTGGTTGGAGAAGACCTTGCTCTGCTGGTCGGTGATCGACTGGCCGTCCACTGAGAACGAATTGGACGCGTGGTCGCCGAGGCCATGGAAGAGGCCGTTCGAGTCGGCCGCCACGCCGGGCGTGGTGGCTGTCACCAGAGAGCTGAGCGAAGAGGATTGGCTCTCCAGCGGCACCTCGATAAACTGGTCGCGGTCCACGTCGGTGTGGAAGGTGGGATCGTTCTCGATGAGGTCGCCGCTGGCCTCCACCGTAACGGTAGTTGCGGCAGTAGCGATCTGCAGAACCAGCTTGAGATTGGTTCCCACTACCGAACGAATCTCAAAACTCTGGCTAAGCCTGGCAAAGCCGTTGGCCGAGACGTTGATTCGGTAGGGATTGAAGGGCACGTTGGAGAATTCAAACTGGCCGGTCGCATCGCTTGAGGCGGTTCGATCCAGTCCGCTGGCCGCGTTAGTCAGGTGAATCGTCGCGCCGGGTATCACAGCGCCGGTGGGATCGGCGACAGTTCCGCGCACGGCGCCAGCGTTGCCGCTCTGGGCAGCCGCGTGGAGCGCCGCAAAGATCAGGACGAGGATGGGGAGAATGCGAAAAATCGTGCCTCGATGGAACAGCATGGGAAATCTCCAAAAAATGGCTGCATGATGCGGAAAGCAGTCCGCGGCACGAACAGCCGCGGCATCCTCTGTGCATGGGGAGGCATCGTTCCGTCTCGGCGGGCCAGCCTGTGCGGATGCGCAGAAGCCTGGCCGCCAAAAGGGGCAAGGATCAACGAAACTCAGGCTGAAATCGGAATGACGCCCTAACAGCCGGTGGGAGGAGGGCGTGTAACGAACTTGGGATGCCAGTGGCGAACAGCCGCGCGCGCCTCAAAAACCGGCGCCGTGGCCTCGATCTTCACCAGCACCACCACGGCAGCCGCAACCGCGACGGGCGCCGCCGTGTGCATCACGATGCACAGCGGGCAGTGGTCGGCATCGCTCTCCAGCGGATGCATGTGCGCCACCTGCACCACGGCCAGCAGCGCCATCAGGACAAGGCACACCACCGTAGCCGGCAATGCGCCTGGCCTACGACGGCCTTCTGCGCGGATTTGTGCCTGCAATCCTGTCAACCAACGACCCCTGCATCAAGAATACACAAATTGGATGCGCAAGCGCCGGAGAGAGTTTCGTATTGGGCCTGAATTTCGCCCCCGCGGGACGGCCATCCCCATCCGCGCCAATTCATCTAAACCGCTCCGGATGAACCATTTTCCTCAATCACCACTCCTTCCACTGGGCGATTACCCGGCATCGCCAAGGCCGATCTTCAAGAAGAGAGGCGACCGGCTGTGCGTCTTCACAAGACTTCTCGACACGCAGCGCGAATCTCCGCTATGATGTGCGCGGCAATGCCAGTGGAGAATTGCACCCCACGAATCGTTGCAGCCTTTTCACTGGCAGCCAGGAGGCATTCTGCATGGCGAACGACAATTCCATGGTTGATTTCTGGTCCTTTACTTCCTCTCAACTGGCTTCGCAAATCGGCTTGATTGCAAGTGGAGATACTCCGGGGATCGATGACAGAACGCGCGCCGAGGCCAGCCAGTTGGCCTCCAAATGGCACGAGGCCCTCAACCTGCCCAAAGCCAGTTTCGAAGATCAGGAGCGGAGGGTAGCTCAGTTGGACGCTCTGCAGAAGCGGACCATCGAGATTCTCGTCAGGGCGAGCCTGAGAGAGTAAGCGAGTCAGCGAGTCAGCGGGTCAGCGGGTCAGCAAGTCAGCGATGGTACAGCACTAGATTCAGGCATCCAAACTGGCAAGCAATCCATTGATCATCCGGGCGACCTCTTCACACTGTTGCATCAATTCGCCGACTCTCTTCTCGTCCAGATATTTCAACCCGGCGGCAAGTTCCAACTGCGTCTGCAATTCATACAGCGAGCCGCGGGAAGTTGCTAGGAACTGCCTGAAATGCCCGTCGTCAAGCCTTCCGTGCCCTTCTGCAATATTGCAGGGAACTGATACGGCAGCCCTGCGCATTTGCGATTGAAGCCCATAGACTTCCTTTTGTGGAAAAGCCTCCGTTTCGCGATAGATTGCCTTAGCTATTGCCATCGCTTTCTGCCACACAAGCAGATCGCGATAATGCCGCGTTCTTCCACTACTCGGCAAACCACCCTTCTTCTCCATACACGCATCCCACCTGCTGACTCGCTGACTTGCTGACTCGCTGACTTGCTGACTCGCTGACTCGCTGACTTGCTGACTCGCTGACTTGCTGACTTGCTGACTTGCTGACTCGCTGACTCGCTACTCCCGCACACTGATCCCCAGCGCCTTCATCTTCCGGTAAAGATGGCTGCGCTCCAGCCCCAGCAACTCCGCCGCATGGCTGATGTTATTGTGAGCATCTTCAATCTTTTTCAAAATGTACTCGCGCTCGTAGGCGTCGCGCGCCTGTTGCAGCGTGGAAAATTCCTCCGTCGAGCGCGTACCGGCCTTGTGGGTCAGCGGCGGCAGATGCTTGCGCTCGATGCGCAGTACGCGGGGATTGAGAATCATTACCCGCTCAATCACATTCCTCAGTTCGCGCACGTTGCCCGGCCAATGATACTGGGCCAGCGTCTCCAGCGCCTCGTCGCCGATCTCCATGCGCGGGCGTCCGTACTGGCGGCCGAATTCGGCCAGAAACTCGCGCGCCAGCAGCGGAATATCCTGCTTGCGCTCCCTGAGCGGCGGCACAAAGAACGGCACAACATTGAGCCGGTAGAAAAGGTCCTCGCGGAAGTTGCCTTTGGCGATCTCTTCTTCGAGATCTTTATTCGTGGAGGCGATCAGGCGCACGTCCACGCGCAGCGGCTGCGTGCCGCCCACCGGCGTAAACAGTTGGTCGTCCAGCGCGGAGAGCACCTTAGCCTGGGTCTTCAGGCTCATGTCGCCCACTTCGTCCAGGAAGAGCGTTCCACTGTCGGCGCGCTCCAGGGTACCGCGTTGTTCGGGCGGACCTCCCGGCTGTGCGCCGTGCCGGTAGCCGAAAAGCTCCGCCTCGATGTGCGCCTCAGGGATGGCCGCGCAGTTCAGCTCCACAAAAACCCGGTCGCGGCGCAGGCTCTCGGCATGAATGGAGCGGGCGATCAGTTCCTTGCCGGTGCCGGACTCGCCGTAGATCAGCACCCGCCCGTTGGTGGGCGCCATCAGCCGGATCTGCTGGCGCAGCGCCTTCACCGGAACGCTTTCACCGGTAAGCACCGAGCCTACGCTGAACTGGCGCTTGAACTCGATATTTTCCGTGCGCAGCCGCCGCGCCTCCACCGCGTTCTTCACCACGATGAGCGTGCGGTCCAGCGAGAGCGGTTTCTCCAGAAAGTCGTAAGCGCCCAGCTTGGTGGCCTTCACCGCGGCCTCGATGGTGCCGTGGCCGCTGATGATCACCACCTCCGGCCGCATCTCCACGGCCAACTGGTGAATATCGGCCAGCACGTCGAGCCCGTCGCGGTCGGGCAGCCATATATCCAGCAGAACCACATCATAGGGCGCGTCATTCAGCAGCACCAGGGCCTCGGCAGCGGTAGCCGCCGTAGCCACGCCATAGCCCTCCTCGCGCAGAATCTCTTCGAGTGAAGTGCGAATCTCCGCCTCGTCGTCCACCACCAGAATGTGATTCATAAGCGAAGTCCCTTCAGCGAAACGGCATCATTGCCCGGCGCTTCGGCATTGCCCGGCTCCGCCGTGCTGCCCTCATGCGTTGCCGGGGCCAGCTGTGCATCATCAGCGGGTTCCATTAACGGCAATCGCAGCAGGAAACGCGCTCCCTTGGGACTATTGGGCTCCGCGCGCAGGCTGCCGCCGTGCTCCTGCACGATCTTGGCCGCGATCGACAGCCCCAGCCCGGTCCCCCGATGCTTGGTCGAGTAGAAAGGCAGAAACAGCCGCTCCCGTATCTCATCGGTCAGCCCGTGGCCGGTGTCGGATACAACAATCTCCACCGCCGCGCCATCCTCGCTGAGCGAGCTGCTCAGCCCCAGCACGCGCAGCAGGCTGCCCTGCATGGCCTCGGCGGCATTGTCGATGAGGTTGGCCAGCGCGCGCCGGATGGCCTCTGGATCGGCCAGCACCGTCGGCAACCCCGGCTCCAGGTCCCTCTGCACCGTGATCCCTTTCAGCCTGCCCGCAAACAGCGCCAGCGCCTCCTCGGCCACCTTGTTCATGTCGCAGGCCCGCGGCTGCGGCGCCGGGAACTCCGCCAGCGCCGAGAACTGGTCAACCAGCGTGCGCAACGTCCCCACGCACCCCAGGATCACTTCGCTGCATTTGCGGATCACGGCCGGCGAGTCCAACTGGGCGCGGTCCAGGTGCCTGGCGATCCGCTCGGCGGAGAGGGCGATGGGCGTGAGCGGGTTCTTGATCTCGTGGGCCACCCGCTGCGCCACTTCCTTCCACGCCAATTGCCGCTGCGCGCGCAAAAGCTCGGTCGTGTCCTCCACCACCAGCACGGTCCCCTGCTGGCCGTGGGCCAGTTCAAGCCGCGCGCTGGTAATGGCCAGATGGATGGTGCGGCCGCGGGCATGATATTCAATCTCCGTCGAGGCCGCGCCCATGCGCTGCCCGCGCCGGATCACGCCGGCCAGTTCCTGCGCATACTCGGCGGGCAGCAGCGTCTCGATTCTCTCCCCGCCCAGGCCGAACTCCTCGCGCCGTCCCATCAGCGCGGCAAAGGCGCGATTGGACTGCAGCACCACTCCCGCGCCATCCAGGGTCACCACGCCCGAGGGAATCGTCTCCAAGATCGTCTCCAGCTCCCGGCGCCGCTCCTCGATGGCCAGGTTGGCCTCAGTAAGCTGCGCGGACGAACTCTCGGCCAACTGCCGGCTGGCGTCCAGGTCCGCCGCCATGTGGTTGAACGAGCGCACCAGGTCGCCCATCTCCGCGCTGGCCTGCAGCGCCACGCGATGCTCGTACTTGCCCGCCGCGATCTCGTCCATGGCGTCGGCCAGCGCCTCCACCGGCCGTGTGATTTGCTTGGATAGAAACAGGGCCAGCCACACGCTGGAGAAGAAGACAAATACCGTAATCAGCAACAGCATCAGGAAGAAGGTGGTGCGGATGCGGTTGCGGGAACGGAAAAGCTGCCAATATTCGTCCGCGCCGGAGTGGATGCGCGCTACCGTCTGGCTAAGACCCTGCGGCATCGGCAGCGCCACCACCACCACCTTGCCGGAGGCGGTGCTCGCCATGCCCAGCGCATACTCCTGGCCCGCCACATTCAGTACCGGCTGATCGCTCCGCTGCGCCGCGGAAAGCAGAGCTGTGGAGAGCGGCCCATAGAGCGAGACAGCTTCTCCGCGCACGCCTTCGTCCAGCCAGGGAAGCAGGCTGGCCTTGCTTCGCTCCGGCGGCGCCTGAAACCCGGCCAGCAGGCGCAGATCCTTGCCATAGACCAGGACAAAGCCGCCCGCCAGCGTAATGCGATGGGAGCTCAACTCATCCTGGAGCGCCGGCAGGTCGAGATCCGGAGCGCCGGAGGTCGCAATCGATTCCGCCTCCTCCCGCGCGTTGTTGGTCACGTATTGCGCCAGTTCCACCACCACGCGCGTCGAGTCCTCGCGCAACTCGGTTGTGTTGGGAGAGAACCAGCGGTCGATGGAACGGTTCATGAGCTGAAAACTGAACAGGAACATGAACACCGCGGGGGTCAGCGCGATCAGCGCCGCGCCCAGCACCATCCGCGTCCGCAACCGCGCGCCCAGGGCGCTGCTGCTTTGGTCGGCGTAGAGCTTGAGGATGTTCCTGAGCAGCAGCATCAGCAGCAGCATCAGCAGCAGGAACACCAGAAAGGTAAGGCCGGTAAACACCAGCGTCTCCCCGGAGGTCTCAGGATTGAGAAAGCCCACATTGGAGGTGTTGAATGCCTGCAGCACTCCCAGCAAAACGAAAAACAGCAGAACCCCGCCCGCAAGCATGGCAAGCGAACGGCGCCGTGGGTCGCTGAAGAACCGCATGCCGCGATTATAGAACTGCCAGTGGTCAGGGAACAGGGAATAGGGAACAGGGATTAGGGATTAGGGAGGACTTAGCTATATCTCGCGCAAGGGTGGGAAACCACAAAGGCCGTAAGGGCACCAATAACTATTCCCTAATCCCTGTTCTTCACCCAATCACTTGAGCCGCCGCCGTCCACTCCCGCTGCTGGCTCTCGGCCACGCCGCGATGGGTAAGCGTGCCCATCCATGTGTTCAGCCCCTCGGCCAGCCCCTCATCCTGCCTGATCGCCTCGCGCACGCCCAGGTTGGCCATCCTCATCAAGTAGGGGAAGGTCGCGTTGGTCAGCGCCAGCGTGGAAGTATTCGGCACTGCTCCCGGCATGTTGGTCACGCAGTAGTGCACCACTCCGTCCACCACGTAGCTGGGATCGGAGTGCGAAGTCGGCCGCGCCGTCTCCACGCACCCGCCCTGGTCGATGGCCACGTCCACAATCACCGCGCCCTTTTTCATCCGCCCCACCATGGCGCGGGTCACGATCTTCGGCGCCATGGCGCCCGGAATCAGCACCCCGCCGATCACCAGGTCCGCCTCGCGGGTGGCGTTGGCCAGGTTGTAACTGTTCGAGGCCAGCGTGTAGAGCCGTCCGCCGAAGATGTCGTCCAGCTCCCGCAACCGGTTCAGGTTCACGTCCACCAGGGTCACCTTGGCGCCGAAGCCGAGTGCGACCCGCGCCGCGTTGGTGCCCACGACCCCTCCGCCGAGGATGCAGACGTGCGCCGGCGGCACGCCCGGCACGCCGCCCAGAAGAATTCCCCGTCCCCCGCGTTCCTTTTCAAGATACGTCGCCCCTACCTGCACGCTCATCCTGCCCGCCACTTCGCTCATCGGCGTCAGCAGCGGCCGCGTGCCCTGCCGGTCGCGCACCGTCTCATAGGCAATGCCGATCATCTTCCCTTCCAGCAGCTCGTCGGTCAGTTGCCGTACCGGCGCCAGGTGCAGATAGGTAAACAGCACCAGCCCCTCGCGAAAAAAACCGTACTCCTTCTCGACCGGCTCCTTGACCTTGACCACCATCTCCGTCTTGCCCCACAGATACCCGGCCTCGCCTACGATCTCCGCGCCGGCATTCTGGTACTCGTCGTCGGGAAAACCGGATTGCGCGCCGGCCAGGGTCTCCACCAGCACCTTGTGCCCTGCCTCGGTCAGCGCCTTCACGCCCGCCGGGGTAACGCCCACCCGGTCCTCGTGATCCTTCACCTCTTTGGGAACGCCGATAATCATCGCTTTGCTCCTGTCCTGTTTGGGTGCCGGGGGCCCCAGATCTCGATTTTGAGATCTGGGAAACCACACTCTCCACCGGCCGCCTGTTCATCCCTGCAATCCCTACCAACTGCCAAAATCCTACGGCTCAAACCGCTTCCAATGTGTGCAAAGTTTGTGATAAAAGTACTGTATGGGAACGAAACGTGACAAATATAGCGATTCCACGCAAGAATCAACCGCAGCCCAGCCCGAAACCCCCATGGAAGACGCGCCAACGGACGCAATCAACGGCCTCGACGAACTGGACGCGGCCATTCTCCGCCACCTGGAGCGTCACGGCCGCGCCACCAACTACGAGGTAGGCGAAGCCGTCGGTCTCTCAGCTTCCGCAGCCTCCCGCCGCATCCTGGCGCTGGAAGTTACGGGCGCCATCCGCGGCTACCGCGCCCAGATCGACGACCGCCTGCTCGGCAAGCGCATGACCGTCTTCATCCGAGTCACGCTGGAACGCCAGTCGGCCCCGGTCCTGGCCGCCTTCGAGGATGCCGTCCGAAAATCAAAAGGAATCTCGAGCTGCCACCTGATAGCCGGCCAGTACGACTACATGCTGGTCGTCCGCGTGGCCGACATCGACGACTACGGAAGGCTGCACCATAACGAGTTATCGCGGCTGCCTGGAGTGATAAGACTCGAAACCAGCTTTGCGCTCAGGAATGTGTTGGAAGGGAGCAAGTCTTAGCCGCCCGCTGGCTAGCTTAGGGAATCTCAGAACAAGTTAGTGCTTTGAAAGGGCGCGGCCGGGTACCCTCTTTGTGCCGCGCCAATCTCAGAGCGATTCAGCTGCTTTGAAAGGGCGCGCCTTTAGACGCGCCGCTCGATAGGCAAGAGAAAATTGGGCTTTAGCTGTGAAGTTTCAATAGGTTGTTGTCCATTCGGTCGAGAACTGGGAAGCTGAAGTTGCGAAACAAAAGCAATCCCAGGAGACCGAATGGACTATCACTATCATGCTCGACTGACGATTTACAGTCGAG
>Ga0208820_1000452_pt1 | contig 30747 bp, 22 predicted proteins | sample June2015DPH_16_5_FD_184713 | JGI IMG/M metagenome (GOLD analysis project Ga0208820, IMG submission 184713) | Peatland microbial communities from SPRUCE experiment site at the Marcell Experimental Forest, Minnesota, USA - June2015DPH_16_40... | ecosystem: Environmental > Terrestrial > Soil >...
GCGCGGATCGATCTTGAGATCCCTACACATCTTGGCCAGCAGGGTCGCGGCCGATTTCTTTCTTCCGATCCTTGAGGGTTGTGAATTCGTCGCCAAGGTACAGGCGGCCGTGGCTTCCCTTTCCCCGGTCAGCGACGAATTCACAGGCGACCTTTCTGCTCCGCGCCAACCTCTGCACGTGCCGCTCGAATTCCGAGCCCTTCATTTGTCCAGTATCGGACAGTTCTGTCCGAGCGTCAAGCCCCCTTCACCCTCGCTGGTGTTCCTCGCGTCGCGCCCTCACGACGCTACACTAGACATTTCATGCGTCGCATTCTTACGGCTCTGACAGCGGTGCTTTCCGGCTGCGGCTACGTGGCTGGGCCGCTCACGCCGTTGGCCAACATTCCGGCGCGGGTCACCGACCTTGCGGCGGTCGAGCGCGGCGGCAAGCTGATCATTCAGTTCACCGCGCCGCAACTGACCACCGAGGGCGTCGCCATTAAGGAACCGCCATCGTTCGACCTGCGCATCGGGCCCGGCCCGGTTCCCTTCACCGCCACGCAATGGGCCAGCCAGGCGACGCGGATTCCGCCGTTTGCTGCCACGGGCGTCCTGGTGCGTCATGACGTTCCATGCGCGGAATGGACCGGCAAGGGAATCTCCATCGCGGTGCGCGTGGTGGGAGCCAACGGGAAGGACGCCGGGTGGTCGAACTTCGCCAACGTGGAAGTGATCGCGCCGCCGGACAAGCCCGCGGACGTGCGCGCGGAGATGACGCGGGGCGGCCTGCGCCTCACCTGGCGCGCGCAGGGCGACCACTTCCGCGTGCTGCGCGCGCTGGCAACATCGGAGAAATATGACTTGGTCGCCGAGGTGACCGTGCCGGAATGGACCGACAAGGCCGCGGCAATCGGCACGCACTACCGTTACCTGGTCCAGACCTTCGTTCCGCAGAGCGACAACCGGGTGGCCGAAAGCGATCTCTCCGAACCGCTCGAAGTAACGCCGGAGCCGGTGACGCCGGCCGCACCCACCGGACTGCGCGCGGTGGCCGGGCCCAATTCCATCGAGTTGGCGTGGGATCCGGCGGAGGAATCCGGCATCAAAGGTTATCTCGTGTACCGCGCTCCCGCCGGCGGCGCTTTCGAGCATATTGCCGAAAGCGGCGCGGTTCCCACCTATTCCGATCACGCGGCCGAGCACGGCAAGACGTACCGCTATGCCGTCTCCGCCGTCGGCGCAACCGGGAAAGAGGGCCCGCAATCGGCGCCGCTCGAGATCACGCTGCCGTAATCGGCCACTGGGGCAGGCGCTTTCGCCTGCCAACTTCGCCATTGGGGTTGGCAGGCGAAAGCGCCTGGCGAAAGCGCCTGCCCCACCGGCTACTTCTTCGCCGGCGCCTTGGGATCCAGCGTCTCGCCGTACTTGATGGTGGACCTGCCCTCGAAGCGCTTGTAGTCCTGGTATTTCACCACCAGGCGGATGCGCTGGCTCATGTCTTTGAAGTGCAGCGTATCATCCGCGTGGGTGTATGTGGGAAACCAGTACTTGCCGTCGATCTGCTCGCGGTAGGTCTCGAACTTCGGAAACTGCTGGTCGGCGTTTCTCTTCTGGAGGCCAACACCTTTGCCGTAGGTCTTGACGATCTGCAGATCGTGATCGTCCACCCACGCCTGGCCTTCAAAGTAACGCTTGCCCGGCAGCATCTTCTTGGGCTTCACCGAAAAAAGGTAGCAGTCGATCTCGTCGATCTTTTCCTTGCCCAGATAGTTGATGTCGTAGTTCGGCACTTCGTCAGAGGTCAGGACGAAAGGCTGCACGTTGTGCAGGTCGTCAATGTCCTCTTTCGACAGCCCGATGTGCTGCAGGTTCATCACCGGAGCGTACACCACTTTCTCGATCCGCTTGCCATCCGGAGTGAAGATGATGTCGTCTATTTCTTCCCATTTCCCGCCGGTGGGGTTTCCGCCGGGATCCAGTTCCTCAAGCTTCAGGCTCTGGCGGTAGGTGTAGTTGCCGCGCGCCTCGGAGAACTCACTTTCCTTGGCGGCGAACTTGCGGATGATCTCGTCAGCGTTGACAGTGTCGGCGGCGGCGGCCCAGATGGGCGCGCTCAGCGCGGCCAGTGCGGATGTCAGGATAAGCGCTCGCATTTTCCCCCAATATACTGCAAGACGGGATTACTTGCTCAACAGTTTCTTGGCGATGGTCAGCAACTGGATATTACCGGTGCCTTCGTAGATACGGCCGATCTTCGCATCGCGGTAGAGCTTTTCCACCGGGTAATCGCGCGTAACTCCCACGCCACCGTGGACTTCGATGGCCTTGGAGGCCGCCCGTTCGGCCACTTCGGAGGCGTAATACTTGGCCATCGCGGCTTCCGCCAGGAAAGGCATTCCGGCGTCTCGCAGGCGTGCGGCGTTGTACACCAGCAGCCGCGCGGCTTCGATTTCGGTGGCCATTTTGGCCAACTCGAACTGCACGCCCTGAAATTCGGCGATCACTTTCCCGAACTGCTTGCGTTGTTTGGCGTACTCGGTCGCGTGTTCGAGCGCCGCGCGCGCGAGGCCGATCATCTGCGCGCCGATGGCGATGCGCCCTTCGTTCAGCGATTCGATGGCGATCCGGTATCCCTGGCCCAGTTCGCCCATCACGTTTTCGCGCGGCACGCGGCAGTTATCGAGGATCAGTTCGCAGGTCGACGAAGCACGCAGGCCGAGCTTGTCTTCCTTCTTGCCCACCTGGAAGCCTGGGAAATCGCGCTCCACCAGGAACGCCGTGATGCCCTTATGGCCGGCTGACGGGTTGGCGTTGGCGAACAGCAGGAACAGGCCGGCTTCGGCGGCGTTGGTGATCCACAGTTTGCGGCCGTTGAGCAGAAAATGGCCGCCGTGGTCCTCCGCGCGGGTGGCCAGCGCGAAGGCGTCCGAGCCGGCGCCAGCTTCCGACAGCGCATAGGACGCCACGGTGTTTTCCGCCAGCCGCGGAAGATAGCGGGCTTTTTGCGCGGCATCGCCCCAGCGCAGCACGGCGTTGTTGCAGATGGTGTTCTGCACGTCCACGATCACGCCGGCCGAAGGGTCCACCGCGGAAAGCTCCTCCACCGCCAGAATGGCCTGAAAGAAAGTGCCGCCCTGCCCGCCATATTCTTCCGGGATCTCGATCGCCATCAGGCCCATGGCAAAAAGCTGCTGGAGGATATCCTTGCGGAAAACGCCGGCTTCGTCCATCTCGCGCACGTAGGGGCGGATTCGCTCGCGCGCGAACTTGCGCACGGTGGATTGAAAGAGCTTCTCGTCCTCGCTCAACGCGGTGAGCGGCCGCGGAGCTGCCTCTGGCTTTTCGGCCGGCATCTCCCGAGCCTACTCCACTTCGGCTAGCGCGCGCCAGTGGCGGCCCTGCGATCCGGCCACGCCGCGGTGCGTCACATGACCCTGGTAGGTGTTGACGCCCTCGCGCAGCGCGGCGTGGCGTTCGCAGGCGCCTTCCAGGCCGTGATTGGCCAGTTCCAGCAGGTAGGGAAAGGTGGCGTTGGTGAGAGCGAAGGTGGAAGTGTGGGGCACCGCCGCGGGCATGTTCGAGACACAATAATGCACCACGCCGTCCACCACGTATACGGGATCGCTGTGCGTGGTGGCGTGCGCCGTCTCCAGGCACCCCCCCTGATCGATGGCGACATCCACAACCACCGCCCCGCGCTTCATGCCTGCGATCATCTCGCGCTTCACCAGCTTGGGCGCCGATGCTCCGGGAATCAGCACCGCACCCACCACCAGGTCCGCGGTTCTGAGATTCTCGCGAATCGTCAAGGCGTTCGAAGCCAGCGTCACCACCTGGCCGTTGAAGATGTCGTCGAGATCGCGCAGCCGGTTTAAGTCGCGGTCGATGATGGTGACGTGCGCGCCCAGGCCCAGCGCCATCTTGGCGGCGTTGGTTCCCACCACGCCGCCGCCCAGAATCACCGCATTGGCCGGCGCCACGCCCGGCACGCCACCCAGCAGAATGCCACGGCCGCCGTTGGGTTTTTCCAGATACTGCGCGCCCACTTGCACGCTCATGCGGCCGGCCACCTCGCTCATCGGCGTCAGCAGCGGCAGCGAGCCATCGGCTTCGCGAATGGTTTCATAGGCCACGCCGCTGACCTTCGATTCGATCAGCCGGTTGGTCAGCTCCGGCAGCGGCGCCAGGTGCAGATACGTGAACAGCACGAGCCCGGGCCGGAAGAACGCATATTCAGCCGGTTGCGGCTCCTTCACTTTGGCGACCAGATCGGCCTTGGTCCACACCTCGGCGGCGCTTTCCACAATCCGCGCGCCGGCACGGGCGTATTCCTCGTCGGAGATGGAGCTGCCTTCGCCAGCGCGCGTCTCCACGAGCACCTCGTGCCCCGCCTCGCGGAGAGCGATAACGCCGCTCGGGACCAACCCCACCCGCGTCTCGTGGTCCTTAATCTCCCTGGCAACCCCGACGACCATAGAATGGCCTCCGATTCAGTTTAACACCACGTCCAGGTGGGGCATGCTTTAGCTTGCCTTGATCCCAATGTCGCCCACCGCGTGAGGCCATGAAAGAATTATAGCCACGGATGAACACAAATGAACACGGATAGAGAACAAAAAACCTGCAGTTCTTAAGTGCTATCCGTGTTTATCCGTGTTCACCTGTGGCCGGTTTTTGAGGAGAATCCCTCCTCAGAACATCAGCCGGAAAGCCACCTGCATGCGCCGCGCGTTGGTGCCGTCTATCGGGCCCCAGCTCACGTTGCCCACACCCACGCCGGGAACCGGCTTCAACACGCCCAACTGAGCGGTATAGGCGACGTTGTTCACGCTGGTATTGAACTGCGAGTTGAGCGCGTTAAAAGCCTCGAAAATCAGTTCGCCGCGGAACCGGTTCGTGAAAGGCAGGCTGCGGCTGAGGCGCGCATTCACCGGGTGCTGGCTGCCCGTCGACAGGCTGTTGATCTGGTCCAGCGGCATGCGATTCCATCCGCCCGTGCCGGTCATCGAACTGGTATAGACCATGGTGATGCCGGGAAACTGCTGGCCGACCACCTGTACCAGCGCCGTCTCCGGCAGCCCCGTCGCTACCGTCGCGATCGCAGAGAATTGCCAGCCATTCAGCGCGAAGCGCGCCAGCGAAGACGTGCTTCGGGTGAGCGTTGGCTGCCACACCAATTCCACCACCCCGCGCTGCGTCTGGTCGAGATTCGACTTGCCCTTGTCCAGTATGTAGTCGCCGTTGTAAGAACTGAGCGGCACGCTGCCGAAGATCAGTGGTCCGCTCTGGGTGTCCAGCGCCTGCTGCCAGGTGTAGGAGCCGTCCAGCGACAGTCCGTGCCACATCCGCTTGCGGAATTGCGCCACCCCGGCGGTATACCACGAGGCTCCGTTGTTCACGATGTTATACACCTGGCCGTAAAACGCGCTGGTCTTGCTGGTCGTCATCGGCAGGAGCACGGAATTGACGGCGGCGCCGGCGGCGTCGTCGACCGTGTACGTCTTGTCGATGGTCGAGGGATTCAGATTCACATCTTCCGCCGTCCACAAGTGCAGGCCGCGGCCGTAGACGTAGCTGATCGTGACCGTGGTGTCCTTGCCCAGACTGCGCTCGATGGCGAACGTTCCGCTCTGTTCATTCTCATTGCGAAACTTGCCATTGGCGAAGGCGATGTTGCTGGTCGAGTTGGGGATGGTTGTGCCGCTGGAGATCGCCTTGGAAAACACCGGCGCGCCGCTCTGATAAGAGTTCACGCTGATGCTGGTCTGGTACAGGCCATTGCCCAGGAACAACGCGTCGATCAGTTGCATCGGGAACGGCGTGTAGAACATGCCGAAACCGGCGCGAATCACTGTCTTGTCGTTCAACAGGTAGGAGAGGCCACCGCGCGGCTGCAGCGTCATAGTGGGCGAGGTGATGTACTGGGTGAGGTAGAAGCTGGTGTTGTATTCGGTCGGCTGCGGCAAGAACACCTTATCCCAGCGCAGGCCAAGCTCCACTTGCAGCCGGCGCGAAACCTTCCAATCGTCCTGCCCGTAAACCCCGGCCGATTTCGATCGCAGGTTGCGCGTCGGATTGCCGAATTGCTGCGTAAACAGTGTGTAGTCCTTGGCATTATTCTTGTTGGAGTTGAAGTCCTGCGCGAAGGCCGTCAGCGAGGAGTAGGCGTATGTGCCGTCCTGGTTGTACACCTGGCGGATCCAGTCCTCGCCGAGCGACCCGTCGGCGCCGATTCGCAGGATATTGGGGCCGGTGGCCACAGTGAAATTCTCCGCGGCCTGATAACGCTGCTCGCTGGGCACCACGCCAGGATAGTTTGGGTTCGCGCCCAGACTCACCCCAGCCACCGTCAGCCCGAGCCCCCCGGTCGAAGGCCACTGTTTAGTCTCCGGCGGCACTGAGATACGGTCCTTGTACCAACCGAAGCGCAGTTGGTTGACCTTATTCGATCCCAATTCCGCCGTCCAGCCGGCATTCGCGTAGCGCGTCTCCTCGCCCACGTTGCCGTTGCCGCCCAGCAGGCCGCCGTCGGCCGAGACGGCCAGTTGGTCGGCTCCGTTGGGCGAACGGTAGTGCTGCGCGTCCGCCACCAAGCTGAGGCTGTTGTGCTCGGTCCAATGATAGTCGGCGCGCGCCAGACCGGTAAAGGTTTTTTGGGAGCGCGCTATGATCGCGTTCATCTGCGACTGGATGAACTTGTCGGCCGCCGCGCATTGCGCCGACGTCGCGGGCGCGCCGCAGCGAGAGGGCAGTACCTCGACGCTATTGGCATCGGCGACGAGCGGGTTGGTGATGCGATTGACGGCTTGCGAGCTGCCGCTCGACGCTTCCAGGCCCACAAAGTAGTACAGCCGGTCGATCGCCTGGCCGCCCACGTTCCCGCCCTCCGTCTCCTGTTTATCGTCGGGCCGGAAACTCGGATCGTAGCGGTCGGGCGAATCGAAACTGCCGTTGCGGTAGAACGCGTATAGTTCGCCGTGAAAATCTTCCGTGCCGGTGCGCGTGGCCGCGTTGGCGATTCCGCCGGTGGCTTTGTACTCGAGCGGCGCCGTGGAAGCGATCACCTGCACACTGTCCACCGCTTCCGCCGGAAAGGCGCGCAGCGGGTCCGCCTTGTCGAGGAAGTAACCGTCGGTCGCGTCCAACCCGTCCACCACCGCGACGTCCGAGGACGGGCTGCCGCGGAAGCCGATAGTGTCGGGCGTTCCGCCCAGCGTCGCCAGCGGCGACTCCGCCACCAGCGATTCCACGTGCCGCCCGCTCAGCGGCAAATCCACAATTGCGTCGCGGCTGATCAGGTCGGTGACGCCGTTCTTCGTGTCCTGCACCCCCGGCGCTTTGCCGGTTTGCGGTTTCACCCCCGGCGCGGTCTGCTGCAGCGTGATGTGGAAGTTCACCGTTTCGCCGACCGGAACCCGCAGATTGGACGCGTCCCATCCGGCAAACCCCTTGCGCGTCACTTTCACCGCGTAGCCGGCGGCCGGCGACAGCGCGGGCGCGTAGAATACGCCATCGTCGGTCGTCGTCAAAACCAGCCGCAATCCCAGCGCCCGGTTGGTGATGGTCACCGTTGTATCCGGGATGCCATCTCCGTATATGTCACGCACCTTTCCCGTAATCGCGCCGAACCCGGCAACGGCCTGCGCGTAGGCTCCTTCGGAGCACATCAGAACGAATAGACAGAGAGCGGCTGGGATTCGCATTCACAAAACCTCGGCAAGATAAGTACCTATTGTAAAGGGTTTTTGCCTTCAACAGGTTACGCTATCCGCGGCGCGCGTTTCCGTGTGGGCGTGCGGGTCACATCTGGCCTTGCCCGGCACACCTGTTGCGAGTCGCGGTTTCGGCCGATAACTGTGCAGGATGAGACAGTCCAGGATGAGGCCGTCGTCGAAGCCGGGGGCGCGAATTCTCCGCTGGGTGTATGCGCGCACGCGGGCGTTTGCTGGGTGGATCGTCCTGGTCCTTCTCATACTTCTGAGTAGCGTGCTGAACAGCCTGCCGGCGCAGACTCCCCCGGCGCCATCGAGCGTACCCGCCATGACGAATGCGCCGGCCGCGCCGGCCGCTGCAAACCCACCGGCCGCTGGAAATTCGCCGCCGACCGCCGTCGTTAACGCCAAACCGCCTCCCACTGCCGCGGAACTACAGCGAGCGGCCATCGCGCAGCAGCGGGCCGCCATTCGCAAACAAGCCGAGAACCTCGGGTTGTGGCTGATGCCGCTCGATGGAAAATCGCCGCCCGAAACGGCCGAGCCGCCGGACTGCGATCCCTTGGACGACAATCTGGTCAACCCGCTGATTGAAGACGCCGCCAAACAACAGAGCCTCGATCCCAAACTGCTCCGCGCCGTGATCGGGCAGGAGTCCGCCTTCCGCCCTTGCGCCGTGTCCGCCAAAGGAGCCCAGGGGTTGATGCAGCTCATGCCGGAAACCGCGTCCGAGCTGGGCGTCGCGAACCCGTTCGACCCCAAGCAGAATCTCGATGGCGGCGCTCGCTTCCTCAAGCAGCTCATCGACAAATACAAGGGCGATCTGCCGCAGGCTCTGGGCGCCTATAACGCCGGACCGCAGACGGCTGACCAATCCGGCGGTGTGCCGGACCTTCAGGAGACCCGCGAGTACGTGGGCGCGATCCTAGCCAAGGCCGGCCTCAAACCCGCGGACGGGTCCGCTACTAAGGCCGCCGAGCCGCCCGGTAAACCGGCCGATCCAGCGGCCAAGCCCGCGGAGCCGCCGGCGAAACCCGCCGATCCAGCGGCCAAACCGGGTGAACCGCCGGTCAAACCTTCGGATATTCCCATCAAACCTGCTGGCGCGCCCGCCAAACCTGCCGACCCGTCTGCCAACTCGCCCACCAAGCCTGGCGGGAATATGTAATGTGCCGGCCCGGTTGACGTGGCTGAATATCTCGATGTGCCGGTAAGCTTCGAGTTGGAATCAGCAGCGGATTCGTCGATACCCAAGGGTATTCGGTTGTAATGGACCGCGCCACCCGCGCATCCTGCTTGCCCTCCGCGCTAAACTGGAACTCTTATGGCCATCAGTAAAGATCTGCTGGAGATTCTCGTGTGCCCCGTGTGCAAGGCAACGGTGGAGCTCACGGCCGGCGGGAACGGGTTGAAGTGCGTGCAGTGCCATCGCGTCTATCCGGTTCGGGACGACATACCGGTGATGCTGGTGGACGAGGCCAAGATCGAAGACTAGACCCGTGCAGAACGTGCTGGAAGAGCTGCCGCGTCCGGGCCGGGTGGCCGTCGTCCGGCTGCGTTCGCTGGGGGACTGCGTTCTCTCGACGCCCGCGCTCGCCCTATTGAAACGCGCGCGCGCGGACCTGCGCGTCGCGGTGGTCGCTGAAGCCCGATTCCACGCGCTGTTCGAGCATAACCCGGATGTGGACGACATTCTGCCGCCCGACCCGCGCGCGCTGCGGCGCTGGCGGCCGGATTTGTGCCTCAACCTGCACGGCGGCACGCGCAGCGCTTTTTTGACACTGATTTCCGGCGCCCGCTGGCGCGCGGGCTTCGGCCATTTCCGTCACCAGTTCGCCTACAACATTCACATCCCCAGGGCGCAGGAGATTCTCGGGGCTGAACGCACCGTGCATACGGCCGAGCACCTGGCCAGCGCGATCTTCTACTTGGGCGCGCCGGTTGGGGAAATTCCGCGCGCGCGGCTTGGGGCCGAGGGGCAGCCACCGCCGGCGCGGCCGTACGCAGTGCTGCACGCGGTGGCAACCGCGCCCGAAAAAACCTGGCGCGCCGACGGGTTTCTGGCGGTGGCGCGGCACATCGAACAAAGCGGCCTGGAAGCGGTGTTCATCGGAGCTGCCGGCGACGACTTGCAGCCCTTCTCGCGCTACCGCACCGTGCAAGGCGCGCCGCTCGGGCAGGTGAAAACGCTACTCGCTGGGGCGTCGCTGTTCGTTGGCAACGATAGCGGCCCCGCGCACATGGCGGCCGCCTTCGGGCTTCCCTCGGTAGTGATCTTCGGCACGTCGGACCCCGCCATTTGGAGCCCGTGGCGCGCGCGCTCCGAAGTGGTGCAGGTGCCCGGCGGCACGGCCGAGGTGACGGTGGCGCAGGTAGTGAACGCGCTGGTGCGGCTGCGGGTACAGGCATGAAGGAGTTGCTGCGGCTGTTCGGTTATGCGCGGCGGTACACGGGACACCTGGCAGTCTCGGTGGTGCTGATGGCGGTGGCCGGAGGCGGAACCGGCTTGATGGCGCTGCTGATCGGCCCGCTGCTCTACACCGGGCTTGACCCCCACGCGGCGGAAGAACGCGTCAAGATCTACACCATCCCCATTTTCAAGCACACCATCTATCTCGACCAGCTCGTCCCCTCCTTCTTCCGCAACATCCACAACTTCCACAACGTGTTCAGCATCATGGCCTTCGCCACGCTGGCGGTGTTCGTCACCAAGGGCCTGTGCGATTATTGCGCCAACTACCTGGTCAACTACGTCGGATTTTCGGCGGTCACCAACCTGCGCAACCGGGTTTTCGACAAGGTGCTGCGGCAGGGGGCGGAGTTCTTCGAATCCCACTCGACGGGCAAGCTGATGTCGGCCATCATGAACGATATCGACAAGGTCCAGCTCGCCACGTCGCACATCCTGGCGGACCTGCTGCGGCAGACGTTCACGCTGCTGGCGCTGCTGGCGGTGGTGATCGGCACGGATTGGAAGCTGGCGCTGATCAGCCTGCTGCTGGTTCCGGTGGTGATCTACCCGGTGACCACCATCGGCAGGCGGATCCGGCGCACCACGCGGCGCACGCAGGACAACCAGGGCGAGCTGAGCCAGGTGCTGCAGGAAACGCTCAGCGGCCACATGGTGGTGAAGGCCTTCAGCGCCGAAGGGTACGAATCGCGGCGCTTCCACGATGCGGCGCGCAGGCTGCTGAAGACCAACCTGCAATACGTGCGGCAACAGGCGCTCTCCTCGCCGCTGATCGAGGTGGTGGGCGCGGCCACCGTGGTCGGCTTCATCTGGTACGCGCGGACGCAGATCGTGAGCGGCGAGCTGACGCCGAAGGAGTTTGCCAGTTTTGCCGCCGCGCTGGTGTTCCTCCTGGAGCCCCTCAAGCGCCTGGTGGGAATTCACAATATCTTCGAGCAGGCGCTGGGGGCGTCGCAGAAGGTCTTCGAGTATCTCGACAATATCGAGAAGATCGCCGAAAAACCGGGTGCCACAAAGCTACAGCGATTCTCCGAGCGGATTGTTTTCGACAACGTGGGGTTCCACTACCTGTCGGCGGACGGTTTTCGCATCGAGGGAATTTCGCTGACGGTGGAAGCGGGCGAAGTGGTGGCGCTGGTGGGGCCGAGCGGCGGCGGCAAGACCACGCTGGTCAACCTGGTGCCGCGCTTCTGGGACGTAACGGCTGGCGCCGTCCGCATGGATGGCCACGACGTGCGGGAGCTGACGCTGGATTCGCTGCGGGCGCAGATCGGGATCGTGGCGCAGGATACGTTTCTGTTCAACGATACGGTGGCGCGCAATATCGCCTACGCGCGGCCGGGCACACCGTTCGAGGAAATCCAACGCGTGGCCGAAACCGCGCTGGCGCATGAATTCGTGGAACGCCTGCCGCAAGGCTATCAGACTGTGATCGGCGACCGCGGCGTGCGCCTGAGCGGCGGCCAGCGGCAGCGCATCGCCATCGCCCGCGCGCTGCTGAAGAACGCGCCTATCCTGATCCTCGACGAAGCCACCTCGCACCTCGACACGGAATCGGAGCTGCTGGTGCAGAGGGCGCTGGCCAACCTGATGGAGCATCGCACGGTGATCGTGATCGCGCACCGGCTCTCCACGATCCGCCGCGCCGACAAAATCGCGGTAATCGAGCAGGGCCGCCTGCGCGAGACCGGTACCCACGAGGAGCTGATGGCACGGGGCGGAATCTATCAGCGGCTGCATGAGCTGCAATTCGTGGATGCGGCGGTGGGGGACTTATGAGCGTACGCAGCATGACGGGCTTTTCGATCATAAGTAAAGACGAAATGATGCCAAAGGGACTGTCCAATACCGAGGCTTACGAAACCTACAAAAGTGCTGTTCGCCGCGATCCTAGCGATAAGGACGGGGGGCCCCCACTGTCCGCTCTTTGCAGAGCCCTCTGGTTCTGGCTGGGGCGATACACCAAGCGGCAGATGGCGATTCATTACCTCGGGATACCGGAGCCGACGCTAGCCGACACGGTCGCGAAGGACATTCTCATCGCGCGGACTCGCGCCCGCAATTCCATGTACACCACCCTTCCGGACCTCACAGCCCCGGAGATTGTCTTCATCTCCCACCTGTTTCGCCGTTTGGATGTCTCCAACCTGGCGGAAATTCCCAGCTATGGCCCATCTTTCCTGGCGGTTTGGGCTGATGCCAAAGCGAAGGGCCTCTCGCCCGAAGACTCAGAGGAATTCGTCTGGCGGTGGGCCAATAATCCGCCGGCCGCATGGGAAGAAGAAGACCGGTCTAAGGCGAGGAAGCCGTCCAAGCGTTGGGGGCACGCCGAGCAGCTTCGAGAGAAGCCCGCAATCAATCCAAACGTCAAGGAGCGGCTCGCGCAAATTGTCATCTGGCACCAGACAGAGGATCTATATGTACCCTGGGAGACAGATGTGGACGGGCACCGTTGGCAGGTGCGCCTCAACGATTTCCCCGATGAACCGATGTACACCCTGCTGATCGATGAGGCCCTGGTCGGGGACTTTCAGGAATGGCCTCCGTACTGGGACCGTGGGGAACCGAAACCGGCCGTGAAGGAACTACAGGTGGCCGTGGGGCCTCGCGCAGTGCCGGATGTGGACGCGGGCAGCCTGCTGAGCCGGTATCAGAATGGAGATTTCGAGGCCGTCTGGCGGGACATGGTGGCGCTGGGGCCGGACGTGCGCAAAGAATCCTTTGAGAAAGCCGCTTGGGCTGTCGCACAAGAGACGATGCGCCGCGCGCAGCACAACATCGAACTGCTGGTAGCGCGGCTCAAGCAGTTGGACTACCGGTTCCTCCACGAAGAGCTGGTCTACCGCCCCTGCACGAAGAAGGAGCAAAAAGCGCTCGGGGAGATGGAGCGGGATGGTGTCATAATCCCGCTTTCTTTTCGTGCATTCCTGGAAGCAGTGGGGACCGTCGATCTAATTGGATCGCACCCAACCCTCAACCCCGTGGATGGAGGCCGTACCCGCCGCCCCGGCGGACCCATTCTCTCGAGCGATCCACTAGAGTTTTCGGGGCATTTTGCGTTGGAGTTGCTCTTCGACGAGTGGGAAGACACCATTTCCGAGGATCGACCGACAGTCTCCTGGGAGGTCGGTGGGGATGCGGAGGACAAGACGTGGTTGGGGGATGAGGAGCGAAACGGGTGCTACACGGTGCAACTTCCGAACTCCGCTGCCGACGCGGTCCTGGAAGGCGAAGCCCATAAAATCACCTTTGTCGAATATTTGCGGTTGAGTTTCCGGTGGGGCGGCTTCCCCGGCTGGGAGAAGTACGAGGTCCGACCGGAAAAGGAACTGGCATTCCTGAGGGAGGGGCTCTTACCACTTTGAGCGGGCGCTACCAGCGGGGGTCAATCCGATGCAAAGCTCGAGGAATCCAGCGTCGGACCGACAACGGAGAATGTACTCTATGAGCGTGCGCAGCATGACGGGCTTCGCCAGCGTTCGAAAAGCCGGCGGGCCGGACGAGATCGCGATCAGCCTGAAGAGCGTCAACCATCGCGGCCTGGACCTGCACTTTCATTTGCCGCCGGAATTGGACGCGATCGAGACCGACCTGCGCGCCATTTTGAAGGGCGCCATCGCGCGCGGCCACGTGCAGATCCAGGTGACGCTGACCCGAGCGGCCGGGAGCGCGGCGGGGCTGAATGGCAAACTGCTGTCCGAATATGTAGCCGCGTTTCGCGAGGCGCAGAAGCTTTTTGGGTTGCCCAACCAAGAACCCGATCTCAACGCCGCGCTGCGCCTGCCCGGCATGCTGCAAACGGGCGGGGACGCCGAGGCCAGTGAAGAAGTGGCCGCGGCCGCGCTGGCCGGCGCCCATGAAGCGTTGGCTGCCTTCAATCAATGCCGCGAGACTGAGGGCGCCGCCATGGCCAAGGAGATGCGCGAGCGCACGGCGGCCTTGCTCGGCCTGGTGGCACGGATGGAGGAGATCCGCGCCGGCGCGGCGCCCGCTTTCCTGAAGCGCCTGCGCGAGCGAATGGACGAGTTGCTGAACGGCGCGGCCGTGGATCCACAGCGGCTGGCTCAGGAGGCCGCGCTGGCCGCCGACCGCAGCGACGTCGCCGAGGAGCTGGTTCGCCTGAAAACCCACGCCGCGCAACTCAATGGTCTGCTCGCTGGAGAAGGCGAGGCGGGCAAGCGCCTGGATTTCCTGCTGCAGGAAATGAACCGCGAAGCGAACACCATCCTCTCCAAAACGGGCGGTCTGGGCGATCTGGGGTTGACCCTCACCGAACTCGCGCTGGCGGCGAAATCCGAAATCGATAAAATCCGCGAACAGGCTCTCAACCTAGAATGACGACTGTCTTCATCATTTCCGCCCCTTCCGGTTCGGGAAAATCGACCCTGGTTTCCCACCTGATGGCCGAGTTGCCCGGCCTCATGTTTTCGATCTCTTACACCACACGCCAGCCGCGCGGCGCGGAGAGAGACGGCGAAAGCTACCACTTCGTATCGCGGCCGGAGTTCGAAGCCATGGTGGCGCGCGAGGAATTCCTGGAGTGGGCGGAGGTGTTCGGCAACTATTACGGGACGCATCGCGGCATTCTGGAGGAAGCCCGCGCCCGCGGCCGCGACCTGGTACTCGACATCGACGTGCAAGGTGCGAGACAATTGATACAGAAGATTCCCGAGGCTGTAACCGTCTTTATCCTGGCTCCTTCGCGGCAGATACTCGAGCGCAGATTGCGCGCGCGCGGCGAGGACCGGGACGAGGTGATCGAACGGCGGCTGCGGGACGCGGCCGAGGAAATCCGGCGGTACAGCGATTATCATTATGTGTTGATCAATCGCGAGCTGGACGAATCGGACGCGATTTTGAGTTCGATCGTGCGCGCCGAGCGCGCGCGGCGGACCAGGATCGAAGAGCAGATTCGGCCCATACTGGAATCATTTCAGGTCTAAAGAGGTATCGACGTCATGGCGGAAATAGCCCCGAAGAACAACGCCCATTGCACCATTCCGGACGACGAGGAGCAGAGCACGTATCGCTTCATCATCGTGGCGGCCAAGCGGGCCCGGCAATTGCAGGGCGGCGCGCGGCCGGTGCTGCCCACATCCTCGAAGAAGTCCACCATCATCGCGATGGAGGAAGTGCGCCGCGGGTTGGTGAAGTATTCGCTCACCGGACCGGCGCCGGAGCCAATGCCGGCCGCGGAGCCGGCGCTCTAGGGACGTGCCCGGGTTGACAGACGAAAGCATCTGTCCCCCTTTGCGTCGAAGAGCATGCGGGTACGTGGGGCAGGCGCCCCGGTTTTCGGGTCCGAAGCGGATTTCGCCTGCCAACCTAGGGGCGGACGGCGCAGTCGGAAACTTTCCCATGAAGATCATTCTCGGCGTCGGCGGCGGCATCGCAGCATATAAGTCGGCCGAACTGGCGCGTCTGCTGATGCAGCAGGGCCACCAGGTGACAGCCGTGATGACCGACGCCGCCCAGCGATTCGTGACGCCGATGACGTTCGCGGCGCTGACCGGACGCAAGGTGCTCACCGACCTGTTCGCCATCGAAAACGCGATCGACCACATCGGCACGGCTCAAGAGAACGATCTGCTGGTGGTGGCGCCGGCTACCGCCGATCTGCTCGCCAAGCTGGCTCACGGCCTGGCTGGAGATTTTCTCTCCACCTTGTACCTGGCTTTCACCGGCCCGGTGCTGCTGGCGCCGGCCATGAACGTCAACATGTGGCAGCACGCGGCCACGAGCGAGAACGTGGAAACGCTGAAGCGCCGCGGCAACCGCGTGATCGAACCTGGCTCAGGATACCTGGCCTGCGGCATGACCGGTCCCGGCCGCATGGCGGAGCCCGAGGAAATTGCCGCCGCTATCGTTCGGGAGGCGCGGCAGCGTCGCGACCTGGAGGGCGAAACCATCCTGGTGACGGCGGGGCCGACGCAGGAACCGCTCGACCCGGTGCGCTACATCTCGAATCGCTCCAGCGGCAAAATGGGCTACGCGCTGGCCGAAGCGGCAGCCGCGCGCGGCGCCCGCGTGGTGCTGATTTCCGGCCCGGTGCACCTGGCCGCGCCGCACGGCGTGGAAGTGATCGGCGTACACACCGCGGTCGAAATGCGCGAGCGCGTTTTCGAGAACCTGGAGCCGGCCAGCATTGTGATCAAAGCTGCGGCCGTCGGCGATTTCCACTTGAGCAAAGTGCCCGATCAGAAGCGGAAGAAAACCGCCGCGCGACTGTCGCTGGAGCTCGATCCCACACCGGATATCCTGGCCGAGCTGGGCCGCAAGAAAGGCGACCGGCTGCTGGTGGGCTTCGCCGCCGAAACCGAGAACCTGCGCCAGGAAGCGCGCCGCAAGCTGGAATCGAAGAACTGCGACATGGTGGTGGGCAACCTGGTGGGCGGCGCCGATGTCGGTTTCGAATCCGACGAAAACGAAGTGGTGCTGGCGCTCTCGTCCGGAGAAACGCTGGCGCTCGAGCGCGCCAGCAAGCGCGAAATCGCCGACCGCATCTTCGACGAAATTCTCAAACTGCGCTTGAGCCTGCACGCCGCCCATGAAGCCTGACGAGCTGCGGCGCCGCCTCGAGTTCTATCAGGACATAGGCGTCAAAACTCTTTACCGCCAGCCAGCCTCGGCGCGAGTTAGCGACGCGGAGACGGAAACGGACGCGGCGGATTTTGTCGGCGTGCCACCGAAGGCCGCGGTCGCGGAGCGGCCTTCCATCATCCTGCCGCCGCTGGCGCCGAGCGGCGACACTCTGCCGCGCATCCTCGAAGACATTGGCGATTGCCATCGCTGCCGTCTGCACGAAGGGCGCAACAAAATCGTTTTCGGCGTCGGCAACGGACGCTCGCCGCTAGTGTTCGTCGGCGAAGGCCCGGGCGCCGACGAAGACGCACAGGGCATTCCATTCGTCGGGCGCGCCGGTCAACTGCTCACGCAGATGATCGAAGGCACCGCGAAGAAAGAGGGCATCGAGCTGCGCCGCGAAGATGTCTACATCTGCAACGTGGTGAAGTGCCGCCCGCCCGGCAACCGCACTCCCGAGCCGGATGAGATGGAAATCTGCGGCCAGTTCCTGCATCGCCAGCTCTCCGCGATTGCGCCCAAGGCCATCTGCGCTTTGGGAGGCACCGCCGCGCGCGCGCTCACCGGCCGTAAGGAAGGCGTCACCAAGATGCGCGGTCACTGGCTCGAGTGGCGCGCCATTCCGGTGATGGTTTCTTACCACCCTTCCTACTTACTGCGCCCGTACAATCAAGACGCCAAACGCGAAGCCTGGGAAGACCTCAAGAGAGTGCTGCACTTCGTCTACGACTGATAAGCTAAGCTGTGAGGACAGACTATCGCCTTTGGCGGCCCTGGTTCAGTTTGAGAGAATGCTGGGCGTGTTTGCGCCCTTCCTGCGCTCGTCCGGCCAAAGCAAGGTTGTCAGTATCTACCTATCGCCCTGAAATCCAGTTCTAGAACCCAATCCTTGGATGCTTCGTCCCGCCTGACGCTGATGAATCCCAAAGTGCCCAGCCGATCGAGTTCCCGATTGAAAGTGCGATCCGTAACGTCCTTGTAGGCGCTTTTCACATATCGAGCTTCCCGTAGTTCTGAGAACTTAAGGTGGCGAATACTCGCACCGGATTCTCGTCCCGGTCGGGAGGCACCGGCTACAAAGATTTCTCTGGCGCCGATATCGATCCCGGCCGCACTCGGCTCCAATACCGGACGGTCCTCTAGGCACGTCCCTTTTCGCCTCCGACCCGGCGCTCTCTTTCTGGCTTTGCTTGCCTTGCCGTCCTCCCCGCCGGACTGTGCCGGACCCTCCTTCCGCTTGGACACGTTTCCTCTCTTTCCGCAAAGGCGACGGCCAAGTCGCGCCATCGAGGTACTCTTTTGATGCGGAATCAGCCCTCAGGCTGTAACCACTATATGGCGCACGGAACTTGGGACCACGCTTGATACCGGGTTTAACAGCACCACTGGCAACTGTCGGTCCACTTCCGACACCTGTGCTGCCTACCAGTGTGCCTCAATCGCCGCCAGATCCAAGTTCCTTTCCGGTATGGCCCCGCCTCTCCGGGCTCCTCGCTGGACAGCCCTTATCATGGATGTCCCACCTACTTCACGGCCAGCGTTACGCCTGCCTGGCTGGTGACGCCGCCGATGGTGATCGTCACGGGGATGGCGCTGCCTGGGGCGACCGATTCCGGAACCAGTGCGTTCACCTGCACTAGGCCGGCGGTGAGATCCGGCGCTTCGCCACAGTAGTTCTGCGTCGTGGTGACGCCGCCAATGGTGGCCGAGCAGGAAGCCGCGACCTTCGGCAGCGGCGTTCCCGACACGCTGGACAGACGGCCGTCCATGCCCGGGGGCGTGGTCACTCCTTCACCGGTCCCGTAGATGGAGACATACTGTCCGCGCGGGGCCGGGTTCGCCGGGCCATTAATGGTGTAGTCCTGGTTCAATACCGCGCCCTGCCCTTGGCCGGTATAACTGCTGGTGAAGATGCCCGTCTTGACAGCCGACACGGCGATCTGGAGCGGCGCCGACGCATTGCCTTGATAGACCACGACCACGTTGGCCGTCTGCGACAGCGCGACTTCATAGGGGACGATGGCGTTGACCTGGCCGTTCGCCGCGTAGATCAACGGCGCCGGATTTCCGTTGAAGAATACCTGCGTGCCCCCCAGGGAAGTGACGAGCAGGCCGTTGGAATCGAATTGCAGGTTAGTCCCCGCGGCCGTTCCCAGACCCTGGCCCCAGATGGCCACGATCTCCCCGGGCGATACACCGGTCTTGTCATACGACGCGGCGCTGGTGACCGCGGCGATTGCCGGTTGCGGCACGCTCATGGCGCTCTGCGCCTGCGGAATCACCAGTAGTGTCATCGAATATGCCGGAAAGGTCATGCTGACGCTGTTGCCGGCCACGTTGAGGTCGGGAGCCTGGCGCACGATGGCGCTGAGATTCGCCGAGCTGTACTGCCACACCTGAGCCGTCGCGGCGGGCGTGAAGTCCGCCAGGCTGATGCTATCGGCGATAGCGCCCGTGGTCTTGTTCAGCACCAGCACGGTGAGCGCGGAATCATGCCGCTCGGCCGCGAAGATGGAGAGCACATCCGGATCGCCGGTGGTGGCGGAGACGCTGGTTTCGCCGAACTGGCTGCCGTTGCCGTCGTAGTTCAGGAAGATCTTGAAAGCATACGAGCCGGGAACGCCCAACGTGAAGCTGCCGTCCGGCCACATGGTTGCCATGTCGAGCTGCTCGCGTCCGAATATTCCAAGGATGTCCGCCTGGGCCACCGCTCCAGTGATGTCTTCCAGCGCGCCCCAGTTATATTCCGTGATCGCGAGCTTCGTATTGGGGTAATTCTGGTTCACCCAGCCGTGCATGGTGGGGACCAGAGCCGGTGCTACCTGATTGCCGGCCGCGTTGTAATAGCCCCCACAGCCCGTGACCGGCACGATGTAGTTCGGATCCCAGAACGCGCGCGTGGAGGTCATTCGCAGCAGGGTATTCGCGGCGCTGTAGTTCGTGTCGAATCCGATGCCGGTCGGGGTGATGTAGCCGTGCACGTCGAGGTAATCCAGCAGGCGATAACCGTTTTTCTGCTCGAACTGGTGCATCTGCTGCAAGTAGTAAACGAGCCATGGCAGGCCGCCATGCGCGTTCTGATCGACGGGGTTGTCATAGTAGCAGTACGGATACTTGTCCCAGCCGGCGTCCATATCTGTCTTGGAAAAAAGCATCCCCGACCATCCCCCTGGCACCGGGCCGGTGATCAGGGCGGTGGGGTCGGCTGCCTTGACGGCCTGCGCCGTGGCCTCGTCGCGCGCCAGCACGTCGTCATACGTGGCGTGCTGATGGTACATGTCCATGTGGACGCCGTCCCACCACTCCGGCTCGTTATCGAGGCTCCACATTTGAACGCCGCCCAGGTTGGCAGGGCCGTACTTGCTCTTGATCGACTGCACCCACTGCCCGGCGAAGGCGGGGGTGATGGGCTGGTACACGTCGTTCGGATCGTTGACGATGTTCTGGTTCTGGCCATTGATGACGGCAGACACGCCACTTCCGCAAGCGGAGTCATACGGATCGACCGCGCAATCAGAGCCAAATGGATTGGCTACGCAATTCGCCGCATTGCTGGGCACCTGCTTGCCGTACTTCGCCACGTTGAAGCTGCAGCTCAGCGGCACGTTAAACGCCAGGGGCTGGCCAGCAATCAACTTCGGCGTCCAGTCCAAGACCGGGACCGTGCCCAGGCTGCGCGTGCCGGTCTGCAGGTTCTTTTCATGAAACACTTCGAACGTCGAGGTGACTCCATCTCCGACCAAATACGTGGTGAAGTACCAGTCGTCGTCGTTGTTCAATATGTCCGACTGCCAGTTGTAGCTGGTGGCGTTATCGCCGCCCCAACGGCGCACCCCGACGCGCATGGCTTCGGACATGCCGTTATCAGTCCACGCGTGCGTGGAGGAGCTGTAGCCGGGCCACTCGTTGATGCCGTAAATGTACGGGCTGATCGGGTGGCGGCTGGCAGTGGCATCGACCGCCAGCGCCGGCCCCGCCTGTTGCGCGGCACCGACGCAGGGCGCCAGGCAGACCAAAGCTATCGCGAGAAAAGGCCTCATTAGCCGCCATCTTAGCGCCTGGCGCGGAGGCGGGAGTGGTGGCATTGGTAGGCCCGGCTGGACTCGAACCAGCGACCCCCTGCTTAGAAGGCAGGTGCTCTATCCACCTGAGCTACGGGCCCAACGCGCTACTCCTTTGATTCTAAACCACTTTCTCAGGTCATGCAATGGCTTCTGATCTCGCCAGATACAGCGGCCGTGCGCCTTCCTACTTGATGGTGACGTGGCCGGGGTTGGCGGCCTGGCCGTCCACGGTGACCTGAATCACTACGTCTCCTTTGCCCGCCAGGCTTGGCGGCAGCAGCGCGTCGATCTGGTCGAGGCCCGCATACTGCGGTTGAGCGCTCGCGTAGGAGACAGGCAAGTTGACACCCCCGGCGGTAACGGTGACGCTGTTCGGTGCGGAGCTGTGGCCGCGCAAGCCGGTTCCATAGAGAATCAGGAACACCTGCGTGTTGGGGCCACTCAAGTCGATGGGCGCGGGGATGAGGCTGCCGCTCGAGTCGGTCGAGTAAACGTTCCCCACCGTCTGCGAGTTGTCGGCGTGCACCACCAGCACGTTGGCAGCGACCAGATTGGTTCCCCCGAAGAGGAACACTCCCGGATCGATGGTGGCGATAGCGACCGGTTCGCTGAAGCTGGTCCCACCCGAGGTAACCGTCACGGTGGCTGGCCCCAGGGCGGTGCCGTCGGGAACGATATAGTTCACCTGAGTCGGTGAAACGTAGGAAAGAGGCGCCGATCGCGCGACGCCTTTGGAGTCGGTAAAGGTGACCTTCGTTCCGCCAAAGCTAGTGGGATACGGCGCCGGGATCGACTCCGTCCCCGTGGCCAGAGCGGCGCCGAACGCGCTGGCGAACGAATCGGGGGCAAGCGGAACCGCGGCAAAGCTGGCGCCGTTCAAGTTGGTGAGAGCCTGGGTAAGGTTTAGGAAGACGGAAACGTAGCCGACATAGTATGTTCCCAGGCCGATGACGAGGTCCGGCTGCCCATCGCCGTTCAGGTCGGCGGCGAGCAAGGTGGATGGCGAAACGCTGGCGGTAAGTTCCGTCTCCGGTTGGAACGTGCCGTCTCCGTTGCCCAGCATGAAGGTGGTATCCGTATCGCCGCAGCAATGGGCGATCGCCAGGTCCGGTTTGCCGTCGCCGTTCAGGTCCGCCACCGCAATCCACTGGGGACCAAACTCGGTGGGCACCAGGGATGCGGCCTTGAAAGTTCCGTTGCCGTTGCCCAAAAAAAGTGCCACGCGGTATTCGAAGTTGGTTTCGAAATTGGGATCCTCGGTGGTTACCAACAAGTCCAGCGCCTTGTCGCCGTTGATGTCGGCCGCGGTAATGAAATTCGGATTCAGTCCGGCCGGGTAGCTGACGGGGGGCTGGAAGGTGCCGTTCCCCTGCCCAAGATAGACCAGGACGCCGCCGAGATCAGTGGTCTCACCGGGCGTTCCCTCATCGACGACCGCAAGGTCGGGTTTGCCGTCTTTATTGAAGTCGCCCACCACCACCGAACGCGGACCGGAACCGAACCCGGTGAGATTGGTGACGGGCTTGAAGGTGCCATCTCCGTTCCCTAACAGGATGCCCAGCGTCGCGCCGTTGGGAGGGCTGAGCCCCACGCCGCATGCCGCAATGTCCGGTTTGCCGTCGCCATTGAAATCGGCCACGGCGACGGAGTTAACGGAGCCGCCGACGGGATAAAGCACGGGAGCCTGAAAAGTGCCGTCGCCGTTCCCCAACAGGACATACACGCCATTTCCGTTCGCATCGCCGACCACCAGATCCTGCTTGCCGTCGCCATTCAGATCGGCCGCAGCCACCGCATCGGCGGCGACGCTGCCGCTCGACGACAGCGGAATCCTGACCGGAGTCTTGAAATTGCCGCCGCCACTCGAAAGGAGAATCCACAGGTCTCCGGCAGCAGCCGCAACGTCGGGTTTTCCATCCCCATTGAAATCGGCGGACGCGAGGCCGTTGATCTGAGAGCCCGCCCGGTAAGTCGGCGGCCCGATGAGGGTACCGTCGCCACGGCCGAAGAGTACCTCGATGGTGTCGGTGTACTGGGCCGGCGCCAGGATATCGGGATGGCCGGTGCCGATGACCACGTCGAGATTGCCATCGCCGTCGACGTCCATGGCGAAGAGGCTGGTGAGCTCAAAACCCACCACGTAACTGTATTCGCTTGTGAACTTGCCCGTCCCGTCGCCTAGAAGAATCGATACGGTGCCGTCGTTCGAGTCGGTGAGCGCGAGATCGAGCTTGCCATCGTTGTTGAAGTCGCCCGCGGCCACACCGCCAATCGAATCGAAAGTCTGGGAGATCGTACTGACGGCGCGAAAGGTGCCATCGCCGTTGCCGGCCAGGAAGCCGAGATTATTGCCGCCGGCGACGATCAGGTCCGCGTGTCCATCGCCGTTGAAATCCCCGAGCGCGAGGTAGCTGGTCTGGGCGATAGCGGGGTAGTTCACGGGAGCCGCGAAGGTTCCATCTCCGTGGCCCAGCAGGATCGAGACGTCGCCCGAGCCGGCGTTGGCCACGGCCAAATCCAGGTTGCCATCGCCATTGAAATCGTATGCGACGGCGGAGGAGGGCCCGGTGTGCGCCGCATACTCGACTGCCGGCTGCAGGGTCCCATCGCCTTTGCCCAGGAAGACGGAGACGGTGTTGGGCGAACCCGTGCCGGAACCATAGCTCACCACCACCACGTCCTGCTTGCCGTCGTGGTTGAGGTCCGCCACCAGCAGACCGTTCGGGTTAGGCGGAACGGGATAGTAAGCGGACGACGCGACGCTGCCGTCGGCGTTGAGAACGGCGACCAGCAGACTATCGAGGATCGGTCCCGCGGGAAGGCCGCCCGGAACGATGGCCAATCCGACTGGTGTACCGTTACCGAGGAAGTTGGAGAATAGCAAAGTCTGCGTAGCCGCCGCCGGTTGTGGCGACAAAGCAACCCATCCCGGGGGGTTCTGAAAGGCGCGAATTCCAACCCCGGTGCAGTTCAAAAAAGCCGATTGAAAATCGGTGGTGGAGTCGAGTTTGGTGTACGGAGAGAAACGCTTGAAACGCTGTCGGGTGAGCGATCCATCCGCCTGGCGCTGGATCCCGGCGACGCTGGTGTCGTCCAGGACCGTGACGGTACTGGCCTGCAGGAAATTCGGTACCGGACACTGCGCGTGAATCACCGGGATAAATAACCCTGCGGCGAGAATCCAAATTGCCCGGTGCATGTGACCCTCCGAGCCATACTACCCCTACTTCACGGCCGTTTCAACCGCCATTACCGGCGCCAGCACGGCGAGAGCGACCGCCTCGGTATCGATCGCCACGAGTTTGCGGGCCGATGCCGATGCCGCCGCGAGCGCGGCGGGATTGGCAAGAAGCCTGCTAATGGCGGCCGCAGGATCCTCACTGGGTCGTGGGACGAGCACCGCCCCGCAACCGGTAAACTCCACGAGATTCGCCTCTTCGTGCCCCGGTTCCGGGGAGACCGCCAGCATGGGAGTGCCGCAAGCGAATGCCTGGGCAGGCGATAGGCCGCTGGGCTTGCTGACAATCAGGTCGGCCGCGTGATAGTAAGGAGCGGGGTTCGCCTCAAACCCCAGCAGACGGATCTCGACCGCGCCTTTCGCGAGGCCAGCCACCAACCGCTCCAAGCGAATCCGGCGCTCCCGGCTGCCGCAGAGGAAGACCGCGGATATGGGCGTCCGGAGCCGTACAATCGAGCGCGCCAGCGGCTCCAAGCCCCATCCGCGGCCGCCTCCGAGGACCAGCACCACCGGCCTGTCCTCCGGCAGACGGAGCTGTGCGCGCGCTTCCATGCGCGGCACTGAAACACGAAACTCGGGAGCCACCAGAATGCCTGAAACCGTCACCCGGCTCGGGGGTGTGCCCGCGGCGATGAAGGCCTCCCGCTGCCGCGGGAGGGGGACCAGGTAATGGTCCACTTCCGGAAAGCAGCAGAATGGCTGAAAATGCCAGTCCCAGTAGGCCGTCACCAATCGCGCCCACAGGCCGTCACGCCGCTTCATCCGCGCAGCGATGGCGCTGGCCAACGGGTGGGTGGTGAGGATGGTTTCGGGGTTGAAACGCCTTACTGCATTTTCGGTTTCGCGAAACCGGCGGGTCATCCAAGAAGTGCGCAGCGCGTTCAATCCCGGCAGGCGATTCCACGACGAATACAGGAAACGCCATACTCCGGGCGCCCGCTGCAACACGGCGGTGTAAAGGGCTGTCGCCAACTCAACGGCCGCGCCGCCGTCTTCCCGCAGAACGTCGAGCAGCATCACCTCGCAGCCGTGCCGCTCCAGCAGACGGCGATAGTTGACTGCCAGGACGGAGTGGCCGAGAGAACCGAAGTTCGCGTTGAGTATGGCGATTCGGGGGCGCGTGATAAGCTCTGTATATTATGACGGCCGGGGCGCTTTGTCAATGAATCCCAAGGCGCTGCCGTGGCGGCTGGCGCTCCGGAGCCTCGCAGCCGCGCCGATCCCGATAGCGATGCTCCTTGGCCATCTGTACCTGGAACTGGCTCACCTGCTGGCGCCAGCGCTGGAACAGCGGGCTCGTAAGAACCTGGCTTTGGCTGGAATCGACGCTCGCGTAATGGCTCGCAAGAGCCGGCGCGCGCTGGTGCGATTCCTGGTTGTGCTCGCGCGATTTCCCAGACTCAGCCGGACTGGTTGCTCGCGCTGGGTCCGCTGCGAGGGCTGGGAACATTTCGATGCCGCGGTCGAGCGGGGCCGCGGTGTATTGGTGATCTCCGGGCACGTCGGCCACTGGGAGCTGGGAGCCCTTGCCATCGGCATGGCGGGACATCCCATGCACCTGCTGGTTCATCGCAGCCGGCATCACGAGATGGAGGCGTATCTAGAGCAACTGCGCACCGGTTCGGGGAACCGCTTGATCGGTAACCTGGGCGCGGCTCGGGCGATTGCATCGCTATTGAAGAAGAACGAGGTCGTCACCACGCTGATCGATACCGTGCCGTCGTGGCTGGCGGCCGATCTGGAGATCCGATTTCTGGATGGCCAAATTCGGACCACCACCGCACTGGCACGGCTGGTGCGCGCGACTGACGCGGCGATGGTTCCGGCGTTTGTTCTTTGGTCGAAGGCGGAGCGGCGTTATGTGCTCCGCTTCGAGAGGCCGGTCGAATTGAGCGGCGACGAGGCCGCTGACACGGTGCGTTTGTTCGCCAGGCTGGAACGCGTGGTGCGGGAAAACCCGGATCAATATCATTGGATTTTCGATCCGGGCTGGGCCGGTGCGAAGTGAAGAGCCTCCGGTTCTGGCGGACCGCCCGCAAGGTGGCGCAGCGCGACCTATGGTCCGGGCGCGGGCACTTCGCGGTCGCCTTGGCGGGCGTCGCGGTGGCCGCCGCGGCCATCAACGCGTCGCTTGCGATCGGGAGCGCCTTTGCCCATCGCCTCAACGGAGACATGCGCCAGTGGATGGCCGCCGATGCCGCCGTCACGCTGCGCTCGCCGCCCACCGACGAACAGCGTGCCGCGATCGCCGAATTGGATGGGCGCGGCATCGAGCGGACCGAATCGCTCGAGACCTACAGCATGGCATCCTCGGATCAGGCGGCGGATCCGGTGTTGGTCTCCGTCAAAGAGGTGGACCCGCGACGGTACCCTTGGTATGGCGCGGTGGAACTGGAACCGAACCAGCCGCTCGGTCAGGCATTGCGGGTGGACACGGCGATTGTGTCTCGCACTTTGATGGAGCGCCTGGCGATTGTGCCCGGCGGCCAGATGCTCCTGAACGGCGTCGCGTTCCAGGTCACGGCGGTTCTTACCGGTGAGCCCGACCGATTCGCGGCCGCGCCCAACACCTATCCGCGCGTGATGCTTTCCGCCGCCGCGTTCGAACGCTCGCAAATCGCCCGCGGCGGCAATGCCATCGTCTGGCGGCTGCTGTTTCGGAATGCCAAGGACCGGGATGCCCCATGGCTGAAGGCGAAGCTCGAAGAGTTTTTCCCGGACGGCCAGGTGGTGGGCTCGCGCGACCACGGCGATTCCCGAGCGGTGGCCGCGCTCGATGCCGCCCTCACGTATCTCGGCCTCACGGCATGGACCGTTCTGGCTCTGGGCTCGCTGGGCGCCGCGACGGTGACCTACCTGCACGTGCAGCAACGGCTGGAGACGGTCGCCATCATGAAGGTGATCGGCGGCCGATGGAATCAGATCGCAGGCATCTATCTCTTGGAGGCCGCGGCCCTTTCGCTGGCAGGCTGCGCGCTTGGCGCAGCCCTGGCAGTTCCGCTGGAGCGGATCTTTCTTTCGATATTGAAGGACCAGACGCCGTTTCGTATAGCGCTGCCGTGGCAATGGGCGCACGCGGCTGAAGCCGCTGGTGTGGTCCTGCTTTCGTCGCTCGCGGCCACCGCGATCCCCCTGCTGGCGCTGCGGCGAACGGCGCCGCTGGGGATTCTCCGGGGCCAGATGGAACAAGCCCCGCGCCGCGGCGCGGCCGCGCACCCGGCCTGGCTCCTTTACCTGTTGGGAATGGCGGCGCTAGCCATATGGATGGTCCACTCATGGCGGGCCGGCGCCGCGTTCCTGTTCGGCCTGAGCGTGGCCGTTCTGATTTTGATGTCCGCCGGGCGTGGCCTGTTGCGCATCGCGCGCTGGGCCTCCGGCCGCTTGAGGCAACCAGTAAATGCCACGTGGTTCCACGGTGTCCGGAGTCTCGGCCGGCCGGGACGCCACTTCGCGAGCCGGTTTCTGGCGCTGGCCACCGGCATCGTGGCGGTCTCGGCGTCCTGGCTCGGCCTGGGTGCGGTGGTTCGTGCTATCGAGCAGTCGCTCCCTTTGCCTGGCGCCGACCTCTATGTGTTGGGGCTGGGTTCCGGGCAAACCGGCCCGCTCCTGGAGTTTCTGGCTCACGATCCCGAAGTGAATCAGCCCGTGGATGTGGTTCCCGCGGTCATGCTGCGCCTCTCGAGGATCAATGGCGTGTCGGCGCGCGACAGCGCCCCGGAGCGATGGCTGGCTACCTGCGCCTACGGGCAGCCCTCGGGACCCGTTTCGGCCGGACGCTGGTGGCGTCCGGGCACGACCGCGCCGGAAGCAGTGATGGCGGAATCGCTGGCTCGCCTGGCGGGCGCGACCGCGGGCGACACCATCGAGTTCTTCTCGAGCGGCAGAAGCATCACGGCGCGGATCGTCGGCCTGCGCCGACTCGACGCCATCGAGGAGCAGCGGGGCGGACTGGTTTTTCCGTGCACCGCGTTCGCCGGCCTCAGCGCGTTTTACGAGGTGGGGATATCCGCGAAGGGCGAGCGCGTGGATGCGGTGCGGCGCCGGATCGGCGCCCGCTTTCCCAGCTTCCCCGTGATCGGCCGGCGCGAGCTGGCGGCGGCGATTCAATCCGTGGCGCGCGACGCCGTCTGGATGCTGCGCGCGTCGGCCGCGCTGATTCTGGCGGCTGGAACTGCCATACTGATCCTCATGGCGCTGGCCGATGAGGGAACCCGAAGGGTTGAAATCGCCATCCTGAAAGCCGTCGGCGCCCGGAGCGCTCAGGTGCGTAATGCGCTGCTGGTTGAGTTTGCCGCCTTGGGCACACTGGCCGGCTTGAGCGGCGCCGTGATGGGCAGCCTGTTCGCGAGCCTTTTGCTGTCGGTCGTGTTTCGCAAGACTGTGGCGGCATGGGATCCGGGAGTGCTGGCTTGGGCGACCATCCTGGGCAGTCTGACATCCCTTGCGGCCGGATGGGCGGCGAGCGCGCGCCTGCTCCGGCAGAAACCTTTGCGCATCCTGCGAGACGAATAAGCACGCCGCCCATGTCCATCGACTGGTTGCGAGAGCCGCCGAACGGAGCCCTGACAGGGGTCCTCCGCTGCTGGCGCCCGGCGCTCTATTCGCTCAGAGCGGCGCCGCTTCCCGTCGCACTTCGCCTGGCGCGTTGTTATCTGCACCTCGCCAGCTTGATGATGCCCCGGCGCCGGCGACGCACGGTCCGCAGTCTGGAGCTTGCTGGCTACGACGCAGAGCATCTCGAGAAGTCCGTGATTCGTTCGACTGCCCGGGTCTACGCGGCATTCGCGCGCCTCAACGATCTGACTGCGGAGCAGGTCCCCGCCTGGATTCGTGTCGAAGGCGAGGAACATTACTGGGAAGCCAAAGCGCGCGGCCGGGGCGTAGTGTTGGCTTCCGGGCACATCGGTAACTGGGAGTTAGGCGCCTATGCCTGTGCTCTGCTGGGGAAGCAATTGAGCCTGGTCGTCCGGCCGTACCCGGATGAGGCTTACGAAGCATGGGCCGCGCTATGCCGCATGGGATCCGGGAACCGGCTGATCGCCCAGAGTGGCGCGGCGCTCAAGATTCGGGCGGCCTTGCGAAGGAACGAGACGGTAGCCATGCTGATCGATGCCAATGTGCCGCCGCCGGCAGATCTGGAGGTGGACTTTCTGGGCGCGCGGGTCCGCGCCTCCACGGCGTTGGCCAGACTGGCGGCGCGCACCGGCGCAACCGTGCTTCCGATTTTCGTCCTTTGGTCCGAAGAGCACCAACGCTATACGCTGTGTTTCCACCCACCATTCCCGATCGCAGGCGTTGCCGGCGAAGACACCCGCCGCCTGTACGCGCTGCTGGAATCGCAGGTGCGGCGCCATCCCGATCAATGGTTCTGGATCTTCGACCCATGCTGGGCTTGGCCCTACGACGAAGCGCTACGGCCGGGGCGGCCGAGTCCTGTCCTGCAGTCAACGCGGGGCGGAGTAGAATAATACGAAGTTGATTCCATGACCGACCCCAAGCTGCCAGTTCTGATCTCCGCCGAGAAGATCCAGGCCCGGATTCGCGAGTTAGGCGCGCAGATTTCCGCCGACTATCCGCAGGGCGACCTCTATTTCATCTGCATCCTGAAAGGAGCGTGCTTTTTCCTGACCGACCTGGCGCGCGCCATGACGCGCGACGTGTCGGTGGACTTCATGGGAATCTCGACCTATGGCAAGGGGAAGACCAGCTCCGGCGAAGTGCGGCTGACCAAGGACCTCGACATCTCGATCGAGGGCAGCAACGTGATCATCGTGGAAGACATCGTGGACAGCGGAGTGACGCTGAATTACCTGATGCATGTACTCGACCAGCGCAAGCCGCACTCGATACGGATCGCCGCGCTGCTCGACAAGCCCGAGCGGCGCTTGCGACCGGTTCATGTGCATTACTCCGGCTTTCAGATCCCGGACCGTTTCGTGGTGGGATACGGCCTGGATTACGCCGAGAAGTACCGCAACCTGGATGACGTGTGCGTGCTGGATGGGGAGGAATCCGCCAGATAAAAGCTGGTTCTTTCACGAACCAGGCATTACGCAAATGCCGGCTCCGTCGAACGAGACAAGGGATCCGACGCTCGCGGTGAGGTTCGACAGCACCAGGCCACCGACGGGGCCAGCGGCGATGAAATCGAGATTCGAGCACGGATCCAGGCCGGCGGGCGGCGGAGGAACGACTAAGTTGATTTGATAAAGTCCAACAAAGCCTTGCGTAGACCCCGCAAAAAGTGGGGGATTGGCCGGCGAGCGATTCGAAGCGAGAGGTCGAGGCCATGGCTCGAATCGATGCAGGCATGGCTCAAGACGACCTTGGCGAAGCTATCCCAGAAATCCGATGTCGCGGCGGCGATTCTCTATGCGCTGGGACGCTGGAGTGCGTTGGTACTCTACTGCGAGGATGGCCGCGTCGAGCCATGCCGTCAAGAGGCGTCTGGCTCCATTTCTCATTTGCGAGATCCTGCAAAGAGACGGACCGCTTCCTGGCGAGTCGGTGAAGCCTTGGCTGCCCGTTCGCGCCGCGCACGCGGTGGCGAGGACCTCGCCGTTCCGGGTTAGCCCGGATTTCTCATCGCACTATGGCAAAAAGCCGCCTTTCATGGCATAACTGAGTTTCCACACAGCAGTTAGGACCAACGAAGAAGCGGCTTTTGCTATGACAGAGTGTACCCAATCTTGGTTCCCG
>Ga0208820_1000454_pt1 | contig 30694 bp, 20 predicted proteins | sample June2015DPH_16_5_FD_184713 | JGI IMG/M metagenome (GOLD analysis project Ga0208820, IMG submission 184713) | Peatland microbial communities from SPRUCE experiment site at the Marcell Experimental Forest, Minnesota, USA - June2015DPH_16_40... | ecosystem: Environmental > Terrestrial > Soil >...
AGAGCAAGGACAGTAGGATTGGCGATGACTACGCTAAGGCAGCACTGCGGGCGGTGATCTACACGAATGAGAGTGGCATAACTCCGGAGCGTGCCTCCTTCTTGATCGATGAGGCCGACGTGGAAGCGAGCACTCCTGCGGAAGAGGCTTCTCTTAAGGAACTAAACCGCATCTTGGGCGTCTGGATAAGGAGGCCGACTCAGGATAACCAAGTTTGCTACCAGGCTCTCAAAATCAACCTTAAGGCGCGTAACGGCGCTACACCCGAGGCGTGCAAGTAAAGTCGCATGCGGTCTCACCCGCCATTTAACTGTGGTTGGCTCGAGGGGATATCGCATGGGGTGGTAACGCGATCAACCTCGCTTTGATTGGGGCGGCCTGGGTAGTCGCCGACTCGATAGCGAGTCGCGAAAAGCAGGTCCAACTTCGGCAAGATCCAACAAGGGCATAGCTGGCGTAGCATCGCCAAAGCTGCTCATTGAGGGGTTGTGAGCGCTAACGCCTGTGGGTGTTGAAAACTCTTTTCACGGAATTTGACCGCGAAGCTCGTTCGTAAGTTGTTGAATGTTCGTTCGCAGAAGACGCTAGAATTCGCTGAAATTACTGCTTTGGTTCCTTTTTCAACAGCCACGCCTGTTTTCAACAGTTATCGTGCCCACACTGCTCTCCCAGCGCCAAAAAAACGAGCCGGAAAAATGCTCTCGGGCTCGTGAAATGACATCTTGAAGATGAAGGTGGATGAATGCACCCTGACAGTTTGCTTGGGTGAGCATCCTCAGACGCGACTCAGCAAACTCGCAAGTGTCCACATCCTTTCCTTCGTGGACACTTGCGATGACCATACCCCTTGTCAACACGGCCTACTCCGGACGCTTACTTCACTTCCGCCCGAGAGCCCACTACAAACAAGCGTGTAGCACAGTAGAACTCAATTCATCAGAAGGTGAATCGGAAACCGAACTCACCGCTGAAAGAATGGGCACATTCCGTGCAGCCCGGGTTATAGAAGCCCTTAACGGTGTTCAGTTCCGCCCCCGAGGTAGCAGTGTTGAAGAAGTCGTTTGCGAAGTTCGCCTTGTTGGTGAGGTCGAATGCCTGGAACATGAGCTGCAGATTACAGCCTTCACCGATTTTGATGTTCTTAGAAATGCGGGCATCCATCTGGAAGAACCGGTTGCCTCGCATGGTGTCGTAGCCGACCTGGTGACAGAGCCCCGCCGCCAGGCACGCCTGAGCCGCCGCGCCAGCAGCGGTGGTAGAGCCGCCGAAGCTAGTCGTGGGGTCATATGCGAAGAGGTTTGTCGGGGCATTGTTGTTAACGATCAGCGGCCGGGAATATCCGCTGCCAATGCCGAGCACGTCGTAACCCTGATTCAGGTCATACGGACGCGCACTGCCGAACTGCACGATGGGCGCGACCTCAAAGCCCCCCGGCAACAGAGCAGCGCCACTGACGCTGATGTGGTGACGCTCATCAGTAGGCGTTGGTCCGAAATCACGCGGATCCCATGGATTGCGCGGATCGTGGGGGTAGTTGCGATAGTTGGATGCTGTTCCGCCATAGCCATTGCCACTGCTGCCCGAATTCACAGACCAACCGTAGGCACGTGACAGCGTGTAAGTGGAATTCACACTGAAGCGCCGGCTCATGCGTTTACGGAAGGTGAAGTTCACGCCGTCATAACGGTCACGATTAGACGAATATTCGACCGTAATCCTGCCGAGCGCCGGGAGTCCCGCAGCGGCAAATGCCGCGGCGAGCGGACGTTGGCCGGTGGTGGGATCAATGAGATTGGTGGTCAGGCCCTTATCCTGATGCAGGTCAAGAACGTGGACATATTCAATCTCAACCACGGAGTTGGTGGTGACGCCCCACTGATATCCGGCATTCCACTGCTCCGAAACCGGGTTGCGATAATTGCCGTCCATGAGCCGACCGATGGACCCAGCGTCTAGGATCCCCGAGGGAGGGGCAATTGTGGGCAACGGATCGACGCCGAGGCGGTAGTTCGAAAGCTTAATATTGGTCCCAGGCACAGTGTCTGCCGAACTCAGTGAAAACACAGTCTGGAAAATGACCTTGTTGGCCTGCTGTTCCATGAACAGCGGAAGGTTCTGGAAGATGTTGCCGTAATACAGACCGTATCCTCCGCGCACGATGTGTTTCCCGGAGCCAGTCAAATCATAGGCAAAGCCCACCCGCGGGCTGAAGTCCTTGTTGTCGTCATGGGCCAATTTCGAGACCAATGAGGCGGCCAGCGGGCTGCTGTTCGCGATCTCCTTCAACTCCAGGAAAGTCGCACTGTTCGCGATGGAGTGTGTACCAACCAGGTTGAAGTCCTTGTCCCAGCGCAAACCGAGGTTCAATGTGAGCCGCTTGGTCACTTTCCAGTCGTCCTGGAAATAGAACCCAAGCATCTTGGTGGATTCAAGGAATGTCGGATCGCCATTGGCGATCGCCATGCCGGTGACGAGTCCAGGTGTCGCATAGGCCGCAGGCAGCGCAAGAATCGCGCTCGGCTCTTGGCCTAAGTCAACTTCGAGGGTGGGGTTGGATTCAAAATATCCGCCCATCTTCGGATCCCAGAGATAATCGACCCCGCCACTGAGAGTATGCCTACCGGCGGTCTTGGTCATGTCATCGCGCAACTGCCATTTGTGCTGGAATGACTGCTGCGGGACGTTGAGGTTGGTGCCGAAGGCCTCGCTGCCCGGGAAGGTGATGTAGGGAGCCCGGATCTTGCTGTCGATCAGGTTGTTCCAGTACTGGAAGCCAAAAGTGAAATTGTTGACCAAGGTGTTGGAAAGCACAGAGTTCAGTGTCACGTTTTCAGTCTGCATGTGATTTATGGTGAAATTACCTGCGGTCAAATCAAAGAAACCGTTTGACTGATCGTTGAGGCCGTTATTCGCCTGGATGCTGGTGCTGACGTAGGCGCTCTCGTGCTGGCTAAACTTCCAGTCCAGACGGCCGTTGTAGCGGTTTTCAAAGAACGGCGTCGGGATCACGGACGCTGGGATGGGTGGCGTGACAAACGCAGGCAGCAACGATGCGTGAGCCGCTACCAGACTCAGTTGCGTAAAGGCGTCCCCGCTCTCAGGGATGCTCGTGTGCTCCCTCTGCCGCTCAAAGGCGAAGAAGGCGAAGACCTTGTCCTTCTTGACTGGCCCCCCGATCGAGCCACCAAACCACTGGCGACTGTAGGGAGGCTTCGTTCCTGTCTTGGCCGAGAAGAAGTCGATCGCATTCAGCTCCTCGTTACGGAAGAAACCAAAGCCGGAACCGTGAAAGCGGTTGGTTCCCGCTTTTGTCACCATGTTGATGGCGGCGCCCTCAGAGCGACCGTTGGCTGCCGAGAAGCGTTGCGTGCTGACAATGAACTCCTCCACCGATTCCAACGGAAGTTGCTGGACCGGACCGCCCACTGTGCTGTCCTTATTATCGATACCGTTCACCGTTACGTTTATGTTGCGGCCGCCCAGACCGTTGACGGACAGAATGGCATATCGGTTCTTGGTTGGATCATAAGAGTCTGTCGCCTTTACGCCGGGCGCCAGATAGGCGAGATTGGCCACATCGCGGCCCAACATTGGCAGTTGTTCAACCTCGGCCAATGAAACGTCTTGACTGACACTGGTTTTCTCTACGTCGACCAGTTGTGCCGCGGCGGTGACCTCAACCACTTCACCAGCGGTGCCAGGGACCAATGTGGCGTCGGCTGTCGCGGTACGGCCCACTGTGAGCACCACAACTTGCGACACGGTAACGAACCCCTTCTGTGTGATCTTAACTACGTAGTTGCCTACGGGAAGCAGTTCGAAGCGATAAAGACCCGCGTCGTTGCTTCTTGTGGTTCGTACAGCACCTGTTTCACTGTTAGTGGCGGTCACCTCGGCGCCAACCACCACTGCTTGCGTTTTGTCGACAACCGCTCCCTGGATGGTACCGTCTGCGGTGGCTTGGGCGAACAGATCTCCGCTCCCCACGGTCAACAGGCAAACGGCAACAAGAGCTAGATATACGCAGGTTCTCATTTGAGTGCCCTCCTTGGAGATGGCAAAATATCAATCGCAAAGGTTAGTCTTGCAATCCTCTATCCCGATTGGATTACTAGGGTTCCTTGTAAGCGTGCACGGTTTGAATCTCTGAGCCATGCAGAATGGCTCGCGTCAGGACACACATCCACTGCTCAATTCGAATTTGCCGAAGCACTTTGGTGACCATAACAGACAAACATCTGGGCACCTCTTTTCATATACTTACAAGCAACGGCGGCTGCTTTTGTATGAAGAATGGAATGCGCCGGAAGTGTGGAAATACGGAATTTGGTATTAGAAAAGGTAGTGCGCGACTCGGCGCTGGAACTGCAGGCTTCGTCGGACTGGGAGGGATCTCTCGCGGACGCCGAGGGTTTGCATTTCCAAACTTCAAGTTTCTCCCAGACAAGTTGAAACTGGTTTTGGCTGCGGGTTTGGAACTGCCCCGAAAAACTCGTACATCGCCCCGGGAAAGTCCGCGCATCTAGTAGACTGTTCATTCCGTTGCAGTGGAAACCAGGGCCCTTAGACGCGGAATCGCTTCCAAGTTCTACTTGAGGTTCCGTCCCTAGGAGAGTCGCTTTGTTCAATTGGTCTGGCTTGCATGTTCGTGGTTCAACACACGATCAGTGGTTAAGGGGAATGGGTGATCTCCGCAAAGTCCGGCCAGGCCTTACTGTTGTAACAGCCCGTGGCTGTTGAAAAACTCTTTCAAGGGAATTTCACCAACGAAATCCGTTCGCAAGTTATTGAATGTTCGTTTGCCGTAGACGCTGAAATGCACGGAAATTACTGCTTTGGTTCCTTTTTCAACGCCACGCCCCATTGCACTAACAACGTTCTACGCTCCTGCCTCTTTCTCCATCGCGAGCAGTTGCTCTTTGCGCTCGATGCCCCAGCGGTAGCCGCCTAATTCGCCGTCTTCGCGGATTACTCGATGGCAGGGGATTGCTACTGCTACCGGGTTGGTGGCGCAGGCTCGGGCTACGGCTCGGGTGGCTTTGGGCATGCCGATTTTTTTCGCCACGGCGCTGTAGGAGCGCGTTTCTCCGCGGGGAATTTTTTGCAGCGCTTCCCAGACTCGGCGTTGAAACGCGGTCGCCCTTATGTCGAGCGGAAGCGAGGGATTAAGCTCATGTCCTTGAATGAGGCGGGTTAGGTTCTCTCGCCATTGGGACATGGCGGCATCGTCGCGGCGGCGAACGGCGAACGGAAACTCGCGCATCAAGCCTTGTTGGAGCTGCTGCTCGGAATCGCCGAACTGAATGGCGCAGATGCCCTTGTCGGTGGCGGCGATCAGCATGTGTCCAAGAGGCGAGCCGGGCTGGCGGACGATGGTATAGCGAAAGATGGTGTAGCGAACGACGGCGGCCACCGCGCCTCGGCGGTACTTTTCCGGGGTCATGCCTAGCTGCGTGGCGGTGCGCTCGTAGAGACGGCTGCTGGAGCCGTATCCGGCGGCGTAGAGGGCGGTGGTTACGGAGTGGCCGGCCTGTAGGTTTTGTTTCACTTGTCGGAGGCGGCAGGCGTCCATGTAGGCCTTGGGCGACACGCCGAGCACCGATTTGAACGTGCGCTGCAGGTGGAAAGGACTGCGGCGGAATTCTTTGGCGAGCAGGCTGAGCGTCAATTGACCTTCGATGTGCTGCTCTATGTAGCGGCAAATCGACCGCACCAGCGCGGATTGAGGGTTCCCGTCCACCGCCTTCGGACGGCAGCGCAGGCAGGCGCGATAGCCGGCCTGCTCGGCTTGGAGGGCATGATCGAAAAAGCTGACGTTCTCGCGGCGCGGGCGTTTGGCGGGACACGACGGACGGCAGAATATGCCGGTGCTGGAAACGCCGAAAACGAAGGTGCCGTCGAGGGAGCCGTCGCGCCCGACGACGGCTTGCCAGCGGCGGGCGTATATTTGAACTGCCTTTGGCACGGCGGTTGGTTGCGGAGTTCGTTTCATCGGTTCTTCTTCTGAAAGTATCGCATTGGTGGCCATGCCAGTAACATAGGGCAAGTCGCGCCGCGCGGACTATCCGAATGTTGCGGTCAAACGAATTTTCCCAGCGACAAGAGGGCATCCCTCCAAAGGCCTTGGCTGGCGCGGGTTTCGGGGCGACTGGTTCGAGCGAACTAGCTTGGGAGAACGGCTTGAGTACGATGGTTTGGTTACTCATAAAGTGCAGATGCTTGCATCCGCGGGCCCGGCCCAATTCCGTCTCCGCCTACTAACTCCGTTTACAACACACACTTACACTACCCTTTTCGTATGGTTTCACGGGTGCAGTGCTCCTTTGTGAGGTCCGGTGTGTATGCGACGAGCTGGGGGCGAACTTTGACTGTCATTCGCAGCGCTGAGTGCGTAGCGGCTCTTAAAACGACGACACGGCCAGCGGTCGTCCTGCCGCTGCTGGTGATTTTGTTCATCGTCTCCTACGGCATCCTGACCATGCTTGTTTTCGAGCAGGGTAAGACCATCGAATCGCAGCGCGGTTTAATCCGCGAGATGTTGAAGGACAGTACCCAACTTGCCACGCTGAAAGGCAAGCTGGCACGCGACGACAGCAAGCGGTCGCAGGACAAGGCGTCTGCGCCGGCGGAGCAGAAAGACGCGGATTCCGGCAATCCTGCGGCAGGGGCAAAAGGAGCGGACAAAGAAACAAAACGACCCGGTAAATCGGACCACTCCACGAAGCAAGCTCCCCGGAGGCCGGCCGCGGATATGGAGGATGTGCGGCGCTGCACGCGGGTGATCTAGGGTCGACTAGCGTGAGGTTGCGGATCAGCGAAAGCGGTTCGGGTTTTAGATTCAGATTTTTTAGATCCAGATTGTTTTGGACCCAGATTGTAAAAGTAAGAAAAGAAGCGGTTCTGTGAAACGCGGCCTAATGTGGTGGCCACAAAGTGAGCGAGACACAATCATGAAGACCCTGGCCCTAGCCCTCATCCTGTCTCTTCCTGTTCCCAGGCTGGCACCACCAGCCCAGATCTCTCCCACCGCCAGCCAGCAACCGGCAAAGAAAAAGGGCGGGCAATGGTACTTCGCCGCAACCGGGCACGCTGTGTATTGCTACGGACCGGTGGTGACCTTGCCCCAGGCGCGAGGCGGCTTGGTGAAAGTGGCAACCTTTTGCCGTGGCGATCAAACCATTGTGCCGCTGAAAGATTAGAAGGTCCTACCGCTCTGCACCCGCCGTTTTACAGATATTTCTCTCAACAGGCTGCGGAAAAAGTCTAGCTTCGCGCCCCAGCCCCTGAAGGGGCGTGTGATTGCGAAAGATTACGGCATCGCGAAAGCGATGCCCTGATACGCAACGTTAGTTTTTCCGCAGCCTGTAAACTCGTGCCCTTCTAAACCCCGCTTTGATCGGAGTTTTTCCGCATCCTGGTGAAGATATTTCTGCCGCCTTAACGAAGCTCAGACACGGGCGAACGTAGCGCGGTATATTTAGAAGGAATTATTTATTCCAGGGAAGGGCTGCGCGCATGGCTATCGTTTCCCCAACCACCACGCGAGTTTTGAATTCCAGTCTGGCGCAGAGGATCATGGGCGCCGACGAAGCTGCGGCTCTCATTAAGTCCGGCGACCAGGTCGGCATGAGTGGCTTCACCGGCTCTGGTTATCCCAAGGCAGTTCCGATTGAGCTGGCACGCCACATAGCCGATGCGAACTTCCGCGGGCAGAAGTTTCAGGTCAGCGTCTTTACAGGGGCTTCCACCGGCCCTGAGCTGGATGGAGCGCTGGCCATGGCGGGAGGCATCCATCTGCGCCTTCCCTATCAGTCCGATCCAGAAACCCGCAAGCGAATCAACGCCGGCGAAATGGACTACATGGACATTCACCTCAGCCATGTCGCTCAGTTCGTGGAATATGGATTCCTCGGCAAGCTCGATGTCGCGCTCATCGAAGTCACCGCTGTACTGGAGGACGGGCGGCTGGTGCCCAGTTCATCGGTCGGCAACAACAAGACCTGGATCGACCAAGCCGAGCGCGTGATTCTGGAGGTCAACTCGTGGCAGCCGGCTGCGTTGGAGGGCATGCACGACATCTACTACGGTCTCGAGCCGCCACCGAATCGCGGGCCGATTCCACTGGTGCGTCCCGGCCAACGCATTGGCACGCCATACCTCGAATGTCCTGCGGAGAAGGTCGTCGCCATCGTGCTCACTGATTCTCCCGACCGCAATAGCGCCTTCAAAGCGCCCGATGAATCTTCCCGGCGGATCGCCGGCCACATCCTCGAATTCCTCAGCTGGGAGGTGCAGAAGGGCCGTATGCCGGCGAATCTGCTCCCGCTGCAATCCGGGGTCGGCAACATCGCCAACGCGGTTCTCTTTGGGCTTGAGGAAGGCCCCTTTGAAGGACTGACTTCCTACACGGAAGTCATTCAGGACGGCATGATTCGTCTGCTGAAGTCGGGCAAATTAACTGTCGCCTCGGCCACGGCATTCTCGCTTAGCCCCGCGATAATGACCGAAGTGAATGCCGAGATGGCCAACTACCGTGAGCGTATCGTTCTGCGCTCGCAGGAGATTTCAAATCATCCCGAGATCATTCGCCGCCTCGGCGTAATCGCCATGAACGGCATGATCGAAGCCGACATTTACGGCAACGTCAACTCGACGCATGTCATGGGATCGCGCATCCAGAACGGCATTGGCGGGTCAGGTGACTTCGCCCGCAATGGATATCTATCGATCTTCATGGCCCCATCGACCGCGCAGCACGGGACCATCTCGACCATCGTTCCCATGGTGTCGCATGTCGACCACACCGAACATGACGTGCAGGTCATTGTCAGCGAGCACGGACTGGCGGATTTACGCGGACTCTCGCCGCGTCAGCGGGCGCACCTCATCATCGAGAAGTGTTCCAGTCCGGACTACAAACCTTTGCTCCTCGACTATCTCAACCGGTCGGAGCGGTTGTCGTATGGCAAACATACGCCGCACCTGCTCACCGAATCGCTGGGCTGGCACAACCGTTATCTGCGCAGCGGGAAGATGCGTTCTCAGGAAGAGAACTGAAGAGTAGAGCAGGGTTCATAAAACCGGTCTAACTCCAGGCATCTTGCAAATTACCGAGTTGACCTACTGCTTCGCTGACAATCTCCCGCGGCATGCCAAAGCGCTGTTCAATTGCGACAATCAACTCGTCGCGATTTGACAACGCATGCACGGTCGATTTGTCGCCTTCCGATTCAACCAGTGTCAAATTGTGAATGAGGACGGAACGGCCCGGATAGAATCGCACCAGCAAAACCGAATTCAGGAACGTTGCATCGGCAGAGAACGATGCCGCGATCACCTTACTGAAATCTTCAATCGTCTTGGCCGCCGGCTTCGCCAGATAACCGTGGCGCAAGACTCCACCACGATACAGTTCAAGGCGCGAACAGCCGTCTGCGTCTTGTGGCTTCAGCACATAACGATCCCGGCCTAATGTGGTTTCATAGTCCGTCGCTAAGTCACGAGGAATTGGCTCCAGCAGCGGGGCGGGGTAACCCGTGTCTGCCAGATACTCTCGTCCTTCAATCGTAATTATGTTCAGCGCGTGAACTTGCGGAGTCTTCATGTCTGAAGCGCATAATTTCGCTTCGTATCCCAGGCTGCGGAGCAACAGATGGAAATGGTAGTTATTGGAATAGCAGGTGCCCCCGAAATGGTACTTATCGATGCCATCGAGATAGAGTCGAATTGGCGGCAGGTTCACCAGTCCGAGGCGCTTGCGGTAATAAAGCTTGGAAATATTTTCGAAGGGAATTCGGGTGAGGTGGGCTGCCAGCAACTCACGCAGGGCCTCCAGGCTGGGTTTTCTTGGCGCGACTCCCAAAATTGCCAAGTAGTGAGCGCGGAGTTCCTCAGGCAACGGCGCCAGTGTTCGGTCAGCTTGCATTGGCGATGAAATTATCATTCTCTCAACGCTTGCGGGTTGCAAGTGGTCTTCCTTGCCCCGTTCGGACCCAAGCGCCCGACCATTTCGAGCTACTCTCGCTTCAACATCTCGTCGATAGTCACGATATCAGCTAACCCGGAGCAGCCGTAGATTACGGGTAGAATGCGATCTGCCGGGTAAGCCCGTCGCCATTGCGCTACTCGCTCCGTTCCTGCCCGATAAGCCGGAAGATACATTCGGCCCAGTAATGGATGTTGACCCCAGGCGCCAGAAAGCTTGTCGGCGCGCTCTTCGGTGACCAGGAAATCGCGACGAAGAACCGGCGCCACTTTTTCGCGCTGCATTTTTTCTCCCCAAGTTAGATACGACGACTGATTCTTGGCATCATCCTGCAGTAACGCCAGCAGTACGCCGATCTGCAAATCTTCGTCGGGTAGTTGCTCGATTTCGGTTACGCCATGAGCGATTAGAGTGGCATTGTTCGCGAGTCCCTCGAACAGGGTGGCGGCGCGAGTGTTCATGGTCAATACCGTGGCTTCGAAGCCGGCTTTCCCGCGGACATAGTGATCCTGCAAGTAGGCAAAGGTGGTGACGTGCCCGGGCACAACTTCGTGGCTCACCAGTTGCTCGAACTCCGGAACGGAGATTTGCAACGACGCGTTGATCTCGTAAGTGGCTTCGTATTTCGGACTGCCATCCGCGTTCCGCGCGCGACCGATGTAGTTCATCGAGCCCGAAAACCATGCGTCCTTGATGGGCAGGAATTCAATATTGGCGCGAGGTACGGACGAGAGATCATGGGGAAGATAGGGCAGCAAGTTGGCTGCGCTGAGGCGGTCAAAGTGGGCAATCATGGCCGCGCCCAGAGCACGGACAGAAGCCATGGGAACCACCCGATCGCGCCGCCAGGCATCGACCGCCCCGAGAAGGCCGGCAGAACCGGAGGTTGAGTAACCGGCGCGGCCCAACAATTCGGCAACACGCTCACGTTTCGCTTCCGGCATAGAAGGTTCCGGTGGCCGGCCCGTCGATGACTCAACACACCGGGCGTAGGGAACCGGCTTGCCTTTGCCGAGCACTTCCATGGCTAGGTCCCACATCGTCTCCAGGCAAAGCGACAGGCCTTCGAGATACTGACGGCGCATGCCGTTGCTTTTTCGAGCATCAATCTTGCGGGCCTCGTCGCTCAGTCCGGCGATGGCTTTTGGCAAATCCACCTGACGCAGGTACTCTTCCACCGCCTGACGATCGACGTTCTTGCCGGAAACGCCGCCCGTCTCCCGCACCCGCGCCGCCGCCGGATTCGTGTAGGCCGGCGGCAGCGGTTCGTCCGAGAACCACGAGTCGGCGATGAATCGTCCCGTGCCCGAGGCACACATGACATCGCCGCCCCAAAGCGTGTCGATGCCGAGAACTGCGTCTGCGACAAATCGTTCTATCGAGTCCATGCTGATCTCCTTATTCTTATTCTTCTTCTGTGGAAACTTTCTTCAGCGAGCCAAACCATATATACAGACAAAGTCCAATAAACAGCAGCGCGGAAACGCTTTGCGATACCGCATCGCTCGAGTAGAAAGGCGTCTGAATCCACTCTTCCTGGAAGTGCGGCAGCACGCGCAGCGCCGCCCCAATCACTCCGCCGAGTGCGCCGCCCGCCATCAAGCCGCCGGCAATGATGATGCCGCGCTCGCGGATGGTCTTGCCGTGCTGGCCGCCAACTTTCTCCCCGCGCTTGTTCACCAGGTGCGAGAGGAATCCGCCGGCCAAGATCGGCGTAGTCAGCTGCAGCGGCAAATAGATTCCCAGCGCGAAGACCATGGAAGAGAGGCCGAGCATCTCCAACACCACGGTGACCATGGCGCCGATGCCGAACAACAAATAGGCGACGGGCTGGCCGCTCATGAATCCCGACACCACGGCTTTCAGTGCGGAGGCTTGGGGCGCGACCAGGACCTGCCGTGGGTCGCCGGGCGCGGCCTCTCCGAACTGGAAGGCCTTGGCCAGCAGGATGATGGTTAACCCCGCGGTGATTGCCGCCGCGACGACCCCGATAAACTTCACCTTCTCCTGCGCGGAAGGGGTGGAACCGAGCCAGTAGCCGGCTTTCAGGTCGGTAATGAACTGGCCCGAGGCGCACAGGGCTACGCAGACCATGCCGGCCAGGGCCATCACGAAGAACATGCCGGTGGTTCCGGAGAGCCCGAACTTCAGCAACACCACGGCGGAGACTATGACGGTCAGTAACGTCATCCCGCTGGCCGGGTTGTTTGCCGTGGTGGCAATGGCGTTGGCAGCCACCGTGGTGAAGAAGAATGAAAAGAGCAGCGTCAGCGCCAGGCCCACGGCGACCACGGTCCACGAAACATGAAGTTGTCCAAAGAAGACGGCTACTCCGATTGCCGCCAGCACCACGCCGAGGAGGATGGTGAGGATGGGAATGTCACGGTCGGTGCGTTCCATCTGCAGCGCTTCGCCGTGGCGGAAGGCGTGCAGCGCGATGCCGAACGATCCGACGACGACGCGCAGCGACTTGAGGATGCCGACGAGGCCGGCGCTCGCGATGGCGCCGACGCCGATGAAGCGCACGTAATAGCGGTAGATCTCGGCGGCCGTCATGTGCGAAATGGGGATGGTCGCGGGATAGACAGTGACGTCGCCCATGTGGCTGCCGACGAACCAGATCATCGGGACGAACACGAAGTTCACCAGAATGCCGCCGGCGCAAAAGATCAGGGCAATGCGCAGGCCCATCACGTAGCCCAGGCCGAGGATGAAGCTGACCGCGTCGAAATTGAAGACCATGCGCCCACGCTCGGCCAGGGACCGGACCGCGGGCACGAACTGGAAGTTCAGGTACTCCTTCCAGACGTGGAAGGTGGTGACAAAGAAGTCGTAAAGGGCGGCGATGGCGGTGGCCTGGAGCAGCAGTTTGGCTTGCGATCCACCTTTCTCTCCGGTAACGAGGACTTCGGTGATCGCCGTGGCCTCGGGAAACGGGAACTTGCCGTGCATTTCGCGCACAAAGTAGCGCCGCAGCGGAATGACGAAGAGCACGCCCAGGCAGCCGCCGGCCAGACAAATGAAGATGGTCTGCGCCGGATGCGGGTCGAGGTGGAGAATGTAAAGCGCCGGCACGGTGAAGACGGCGCCGGACACCACGGCGGCGGAGGCGCCGCCCATGCCGGTGACGATCATGTTCTCGAGCACGGTGGAGCGCCGCCGGTAGACGCGCGCCAAGCCGATGGCGAGGATGGAGATGGGAATCGCCGCCTCCATTCCCTGGCCGACCTTGAGGGCGGAATAGGCCGACGCGACGCTGAAGACGATGCACAGCAACGTGCCCCACAGCACCGCGCGCCAGGTCACCTCCGGTGGCGCCATGCTGGCGGGCACCAGCGGCATGTAGATTTCGCCGTCCTTCAACGGTTGGTACGCGTTTTCGGGAAGAGACTTGGTTTCGACTTCGGCCATGAATGAACGAGCCTCCTGATCCATTAGGAAGTCAAACATAGGGTGCGGAGACAGAGCAAGGGCAGAGGTCACACAGTGAAGGGACTTGGGAGCAGATTCCCTCATTGATCGCCCAGCCTGGGGAGTCACTACGCTTTTGGTCTAAAGGCGTGGAAACTAGGACGAGTGATGTTGTTGATTTTTGATTGCAAGCCCGACCGATGTTATCGTGAGGTCTGCTCAGACAATGCTCCAATCATAGGACAAGCACCGCATGCGATCTCATGCCCGGATCCAGGTTAGGGGCACCTCACACTCAGTGCGCAGATGTTGTTTCTGCTGGCGTAAACAGTCAGGTGGAGCCCATCGCTCATGAACATACTTGACCTGGTGGTCGGTAAGCCCATCAAGACCAGTGACGAACGCGCCGAGCAGATCGGTCCGGTGCAGGGCATCCCGATCTTTGGTCTGGACGCGCTGAGTTCGGCTGCTTACGGCCCGGAAGCGGCCCTCAGCCTGCTGATTCCCCTTGGCCTTCTCGGCGTTCGTTATATCGTTCCCATCAGCGCCGCCATCATCACGTTGCTGGTGATCGTGTACTTCTCCTATCGCCAAACCATCGCCGCGTATCCCTCCGGCGGAGGCTCCTATACCGTGGCGCGCTTCAACCTTGGCGCACCTGCCAGCTTGCTGGCCGCGGCCGCGCTCCTTGCCGATTACATTCTCACGGCCGCTGTGGGCATTTCCGCGGGAGTCGGTGCTTTGGTTTCGGCCGTTCCGTCATTGCTGCCGCACACCGTTTCTATTTGCGTCGGCATTCTTATCGTCGTCACCGTCCTCAATCTCCGCGGCGTGCGCGATGCGGGCCTTGCCTTCGCGCTTCCCACCTATCTTTTTGTCGGCACACTTCTCATAACCATCGTCGCAGGCATTCTCCGTGTTTTCCTCAGCGGAGGGCATCCCACACCGGCAGTTCCGCTTCCGCCTCCGTTGCCCATGACGCAGGCAGTCAGCTACTGGCTGCTGCTCAAGGTTTTCGCCAGCGGTTGCACCGCCCTGACTGGCGTGGAAGCGGTCAGCAACGGCGTGAAGGCTTTCCGGGAGCCCACGGTGAAAAACGCCCAGCGCACTCTCACCGTGATTATTTTTCTTTTGGCGGTGCTGCTGGCGGGAATTTCCTACCTCGTAAAGACTTACGGAATTGCTGCCACCGATCCGGGCCAGCCCGGCTATCAGAGCGTTCTCTCCATGCTGAGCGCCTCGGTTTTTGGCAAAAGCGTTTTTTATTATCTGACCATGGGCTCAATTCTTGTCGTTCTATCACTCTCCGCCAATACAGCTTTTGCCGATTTTCCGCGTCTCTGCCGCGCCATCGCGCAAAATAACTACCTCCCGCACGCCTTCGGATACCGCGGGCGGCGGCTCGTCTATACCTATGGCATCGTCGTCCTGGCGGTGCACTGTGGCGGCGTTCTCATTCTTTTCGGCGGTGTCACCGATCGGCTTATCCCGCTCTATGCGGTGGGCGCATTTATGGCCTTCACGCTTTCGCAAGCCGGCATGGTCATGCACTGGCGGAAAAATCGAAGTCCGGGTTGGCTGAAGAGCGCACTCGTGAATGGGCTTGGGGCCCTCGTCACCGGCATCACCACCGCTGTCGTGCTGGTTGCGAAATTCTTGGAAGGCGCCTGGATTACTCTGCTTTTCATTCCCTTGACAATTTTTTTCTTCACGCTCGTGCGCCGTCACTATCACTCGGTGAAACTGCTTACCAGCTGCAAGGTTCCCGTCGACGCGGCAGGTCTTAGCCAGCATCCGATTGCGGTCATTGCCATCGATCGCTGGAGCAACATCACCCGCCAGGGAATCGAATTTGCCGCCCGGCTTTCCCCGGAAGTGATCGCCTTGCACGTCGAGCCCAACGAGCATTCCGAATTGCTTCAAGACGACTGGGAGCAGTATGTTGAGCGACCCTTCCGCGCGGCCGGCAAGGAGCCGCCCCAGCTTCACGTCCTGCCGTCACCCTACCGCTTTATCATCATTCCCATCGTTCAGTTCATTCTCGACCTTTCGAAAAAAAATCCCGATCGCAGCATCATCGTGGTCATACCCGAGCTCGTGGAAGACAAATGGTATGAATACTTCCTGCACAATCAGCGTGGCCGGCTCCTGGAATGGGTGCTTCTGGTCCGCGGCAATGAGCGTATTTTTGCGGTGACTGCGCCCTGGTACGTCGGGGAGCGAACCTGATTCCATAGCCGAGATAACTGCTAAGCGGCACGCCGCCTCTCAATCAGCGCCATAATACTATCGATGCTTTCCACTTGGTTCAGATCGAAGCCTGTCTCCGCGAAGTCGATCCCATACTCCTCCTGCAGGAAAACCACCACTAACAGCACATCGGTGGACTGCAAGCGCTCGGCTAATTGCTCGCTGTCCGAGAGGGCTGCCCGATCACCTCTCTCGCTCAGTAGGTTCTGCACAAACTCGCGTATCACCAGTCTGTCGTTCATAATGGACGCCTGTTCCAGACGCCGCAGCGCCTTCCGGTCAAATTTTCCGCCTCGGGCCTAGCGGCATCGAATCAGTCTCCAAGATCTGCAACGCGGTTCAGACCCGGTTCTCATCCAGCAAGCGGACCAACGCTTTCCGATCAATCTTGCCGCTTGGTCCTAACGGTAGCGCGTCCAAGTGATGTACCTGTAGAGGGATCATATAAGCAGGCACAAGTTTTTTCATTCCTTCGCGGACGTCGGCGAGGGTAATGCCCGCCGCGCAGTGGAAGGCGGAGATCCCGGTGGCGCGGCCGTCGGCGAGAGGCCAGGCCACCGCCGCCACCAAGTCTGTGCCTATAATGTCGCGCAAATGAGCCTCGACTTCCTCGAGTTCGACCCGGTTCCCGAGTATCTTGACCTGGTTGTCAATTCGGCCTAGGTGGTGAAATGCCGCGGAGGAATCCTGGTAAGCCAGGTCTCCCGTGCGATACCATCGGCGTCCCTGCAGCGTGGGGAAGCGAGCCGCAGTGAGTTCGGGATCGTGGTAGTATCCGCGCGCCACTTGCCGGCCCGACACGACCAGCTCCCCTTCCTCGCCCTGCGGCAAAAAATTGAGATTCGCGTCCACAATGCCGGCCTGAATGCCCCGGAACGGCTTGCCAATGGCCAGCGAACCGCGGTTCCTGGTGACATTCGGAGGATCTTCAAGGCGCTGTGCGGTGCAGACAACCGTTACCTCCGTCGGTCCGTAAAAATTTTCCACGACGCTGTTGGGGGCGGCGATCTGCCACGCCTGGGCGGAAGCAATTGGCAGCGCCTCACCGGCGAAAATGGAACACCGTAACGACGGAAATGCGCCGGGCTTCAGCATTTTCATGCGCTCCATAAAACATGCAGTCGAGGGCACCGAAAACCAGATAGTAAGCTCATGATCGCGGATGAACTTCGCTGGCGCCATGAGCTGAGAGGCCGGCACCACATAGAGTCCCGCTCCGCCCGCCCAAGTTACAAACAAGTCCAGCACGGAGTTATCGAATGTTAGTTCAGCCACCTGAGAGACTCGATCTGTGGGGCGAAACCCGCAGCGATCCTGCACCACGCCGCGAAACTGTGCGAGGCTCCCGGTTTCGATCATGATCCCCTTTGGCGTGCCCGTGGTGCCGGAAGTGAAAATAATGTACGCCAGCGCATCTTCCGCGACGGTAACGGGCTGATCGGGCCCCTCGTCGGCTAATTCAGCCAAGCTTTCGAAGCTGATTCCCTGGAATCCCAAGGCACTTTGCGATGGTTTCGCGCCGGCCCCGAAAAGAATCCGGCTAGGACCGCATTCGAGCACACGGTCCGAGAGTAGATCCAGGCCAGCTTGGTCGGCGATCAGCGCATCGAGTTCCATCATGCGCAGAATACGAATCAAGCGGTCCTCGGGAGTGCGGGGGTTTATCGGAACATATGCTGCACCGGACCACACCGTTCCCAGCACCCCTGCATACGCTTCTAAAGTTCGGGATGCAAGAATTCCAACCTTGCCCGGGACCTTTCCGGATTTTAGGCCGAGCCAACCCGAAATACGCCGGGCTAGATTTGCCAGCTCTCCGTAAGAAAACCGCATCTCGCCCACAAACAGCGCCAAGCCTTGTGAGTTTGTGACGGAGTTTTCATAAAAAGGCTGGGCAAGATTAAAGGTACTTGTCACACTTCTTCTCCTGTAAGCAACCATTCGAATCGCGCAACCCGATCAGTTTAAAAGGGGCCGGGCGAGGTATCTACCGGTTGGCCGATGCCCGGCCCGGTTCTCGGTTCAAATGCTAGCTCTGTGACGGCTCGCGCAGGAGCGATTAGGGCTTTTCCGTCGGAGGACGATCTTACCTTGGACGATCTTACCTCCTGCCTGGCTCCCGGCTCGCTGGCTGCATTTTCTGCTGCAACTGCTGCGTCTGCTGTTGGTGTTTTTGCTGCAATTGCTGCGTCTGTTGCTGGTGCTTCTGCTCTACCTGCTGCTTTTGCGCGTCATTCGCCTTCTGTTTGTCCAGGTTCACGTGCTCCTGGTCCTGCTTCTGCTGGAGTTTGTCTCGTTCCTGTTGCTGCTTCGCAACTTGCTTTTCCTGCTGCTGCTGGTACTTCCTGTCCTGCTTCGGGTTGCCCGTATTTGGAGTGCTCTTGGTTAAGGGCGGAAGTTCGTGCGGATGGACGGCCGTGCTGGGTTGAGCAGCGTTGCGCCCCTGATTTCCGCCACGATTGGCTGGAGTATAAGGCTCTCCTGCCGCTTTGGCCGCTACAGCGCTGCGGTCATTAAAATCTCCGGGCCTGGGTGTCGCGGCGACGCCTGGCTTGCCCAGGCTCGCCGACGCACGTTGCTGCGGGTTGGCTCGGGCCGCCTGCGCATGTTGAGTTTGAGCCGCTACCGGCGGGATATGCCTGTCACGCGCCGCAGCCTCCTCATCACCTGTCGCACGCGCGCTGATTCCACCGTTGCCGCCGTTGTAACTGACGTGGCTCTCGTTGTTGTTCCTCACGGGGGTGTCGTAAACATTGTGCATGTTGCCGATGTTTATGTTGCTCACGGAACGGTTGTAGAAAAAGTGTCCGCCGTCCCAACGGCCGCCTTCAAAGCCTGTACCGAAATACCCGAAGCCGTAATTGATCCCGCCGTAGAAACCCACGTGCGGACCCCAGTAGCCGTCATAGAAGACAAATCCGTCGCCGCCCCAGCCCCAATAGGCAGGAGTCCACAGGAAACCGACTTCCGGCGCCATCACCCATGTGCCCGGCACCCAGTAGTAATCGCTGACGTCGTAATCGTAGGCCCAGTAGCCCGGTGTCCAGAGATAACCGTCCCCTGGACAAAGAGGTTGCTCATAGACAGGCAGCGCGGGCGGGCCGAACCTAATGGCCACGCCGATTTGCGCGAACGATGCGGCCGACATCGACAGCACGACGAGCGCGAATAGTAGAGCGAATAACGGCGCGAACAACAGCGTACGAATAAAACGGATATGCATTGTGATTCCTCTGGCCCATCATCCCTCGTCTTGCCCGGTGTCGCCTTGCTGCTCCGGGTTTCGTGGATTGAGAGGCGCGATTGAAGGACGAAACATAACTGCAGACTGCGTCTCGCTGGCAAATGGTTCTAGCAGAACTTTCTCATTCCGGAGAGGTCGAAATCTGTTCAAAAAAGCTCAGTTCCGAGCATGCGTCCCATTTTGAGGTCGATCCCCTAACTAGAACGTGAATCGCGCTGAAAGCTGCAAGACGCGGGGAAGGCCGTTGGGGCTAATTTCCCCCAGAGCTCCGAAATTGTTTGGACCCGAATTGGGCACCAGATAACAGTTCTGTTTGGGCGATAGACCGTCACCGCAGTTGGGCCCGATCGGGTTGTATTGCAACTGGTTGATCCCGTCGCCGTTCTGCACGTAGTAATTGGCGTGGTTGAACAGATTGAACGCCTGCGCTTGAAATTGCAGTTCCTTGCCTTCTTTGATCGCAAAGCTGCGCGCCAACCCAACGTCGATCCTCTCCAGCCACGGGCCGTAGAAAGAATTCAGGCCGATGCCCGGCGTGGGGCCACCACCATTGATGCCGGCCGCGGTGTTCGCGGTGTCCTGGCTAAAGGCGGTGTCGTTCAGGTTGTCATTGGCGCCGTCGCAATTGCTGAAGGCCACGGCGATTTTCGTGATTGGACTGGTGCAGGCGGGACTCAACAGGCCCGCGTAGGGGCGGCCGGAAGAGAACTCCATGACACTGCTCAGCCTCCAGCCCGAAAGGAGCGCGCGTCCCGCGTCCGAGTCGGTCAGTCTTTCGAGGCCGGGGCGGTAGACACTCGCAAAAGCAATGCGGTGCCGCTGGTCGAGCAGCGAGGGAGCATGGGTATTGCTGAAGTCGAACTGATTGTTGAAGTCCATTCCATCGAGCATGATGCTCTTGGCGAAGGTGTAGGAAAATTGCAGGGAAAGACCTTTTGACATGCGGTGCTGTACCTGCACGAAAAGCGAATTGTAATGATTTTGCCCGGGGCTGATGAGTTCGTTAATCTGGCCCAGATTGGGGTTGATGCGGCCTTCCGTCAGCAGACCGTTGTCCATGTTCGGCAGGGTGGTCGTCGGACCGGTACAGGGCAAAGTAATTGCGCTGGGAGGACAAACGGTGTACGTCGTCGTGCCTTGCAGCGGATTCAGATTCAAGTCATAGGCGCTGCCCGAAAGCAGATGCACTCCGTGATTCCACATGGTTCCGATGGTTAGAGTTGTGTTCTCGAAAATCTCGCGCTCAATCTGCAAACTCGCCTGCAAAATATAGGGCACCCTGAACTGCGGAGAAACCAGGGAAATGTCCTCAGAAGCGGCGAACAACGGAGAATTACCTGGGAGGATAGCCGGAAACGATGGTGACTGCTCATTCGGCGGAAGAGCCATGTTGTAACTGACACTGGCCGAAGACTGCTGTGATCCGAGGCCGTTCGAGACCACCGCGTTGCGGTAGTTCAGGCCGTTCATGTTGGTGTAGAACTGGCCGAATCCTCCGCGCACTACGGTCTTCGATCCGAACGGCCAGGTTGCGGGCTGCCAGGCAAATCCGAAGCGCGGCGCCAGGCGCTGAAACTGGTTCGGATACTGTCCGGTGAGCGGGAAGGCCGGATTTTCCGCGGACTGCGGGTAAACCTGGAAGTCCTCGCGCAGGCCCATTTCCAGCGTCAACCTGGACAAAGCCCGGAACGAGTCCTGCACATAGAATCCGTAGTAAGGCACGGCAAAAGAAAAAGTCGGGTTTCCCGAAGATTGACTGAAGACGTTATATTCGCCGAGCGCAAAATACTCGAGATTCGGAAATTCATAACTGCCGAGGAACGACCCGAACTGGACGGCGGCATTCGGGTCCGCGCCGCCATCATTATTGTCGGCGTCCCAGGCGCGGCTCATATCGAAACCGAATTGCAACGTGTGCTTGCCTACCACGTAGTCGACCCGGTCGGCCACAGAGTACCGTCTTTCAAAAACCCTGCCCACGGAAAAAGCAGCGTTGCCAAGAATGAAAGCAGCCGGACTATCCAGAATCAACGTGGGGATGCCCGCAGCTGAACCGGTCGGGGTAGAGATCTGGTTGTCTTCGGAAGTGCCGGCGTGAAATTCGTTCAGCAGGTTGGAGGAAAACGTGTGCGTCCATCCCAGGCTGGCTTGGAAGGTATGCACGTAGGCGTTGGCCAGCGTTTGCGTCCCATAATTTGCCACCGTAGGGTCGGTGATGACGCCTCCGGGCGAGTTGAAGCGGTTCACATTGAAGCTGAGGAACAGGCCGTCGCGAGAACTAGCTTGGTAGTCCAGCCGTGGCGTAATCACCCAATCGTCGCGCTTTCTTGCTTTGTTGCCGAGATTGGAGTTCAGCGCGTTCAGCGTGTTCGACACTTGTTGAAGGTAGACCGGATTGGTGGGGTCGGCCAAGACACTCGCCGAGGTGTCGCTGCCCGGCACCGGCAAGGGCCCGTTCGGTGGAGGCAGCACCGTCCCGGCCGGAATATTAAAGTTAGTGCTCAAAAAAGCGGCTAAGTTCGCCGGCGTGGTTGCGAGACCCGGGTTGATGACGGAAATCGGATCGTTCTCCAGTTGCTGCTCATAATCCACGAAGAACCATAAACGGTTGCGCCGGATCGGGCCGCCCAGCCCGGCGCCGAATTGCTGCAAAGCATCTTGCGGTTTAGCGAAGCCGCTGGCTTTGTCGAGGGCGTCGTTGGCTCCGGTCGCGGAGTTCCGGTTGTAATAGAACGCACTGCCGTGGACCGTGTTGCTCCCCGACCGGGTCACCGCATTCACGAAGCCCGCTCCACCGCCATAGATGGACGAGTACGGGCTGACCGCAACTTGAAACTCCTGGATCGCGTTCTCGCCATACAGGTACGGGATGCGGTAACGGCCTTCAATGTCGGCGAAGTAGTTGCTGGTGGCGTTGGTTCCGTCCACGGTGAAGGCACTGGAGCCATTGCCATTAGCGTAGCCCGAGTCTTCCCCGCCCTGTTGTCCGGCAATGCTCACCAGGCCGGTGTCGCCGTCGTAGCTGGTATTCGGCGTGAGCATCATAAAGTCGGTGTATTTTCGTCCGTTGAGCGGCAATGCCTCAATATACGACCGCTCGATCACGGTGCTGGCGGAGGATTCCTCCGGCCGCAGCAGCGGCGTCGTTCCGCTCACTTTAACTGTGTCTGTGCTGGCTCCCACCTGGAGCTTGATGTCCTGCGACGCGGTGTTTCCTACCAGCACTCGCACCAAGGCCTGGACATCGCGAAAACCTTTGACACTTGCCGTGATGGAGTAGGCGCCCGGCATGAGCACCGGAAAGCGGTAAAGTCCAGCATGATTTGTCTCGGCAGATTGTTGCACGCCGGTCGCGAGGTTGCGCACAACAACCGACGCTCCCGGTACTATCGCCCCGCCCTGGTCGGTGACCCGGCCGCCGAGCGAGCCCGTCAAAACCACATTCTGAGCGGTCAGCAACAGGCAGGTCGCGAACACGACCCAAACGCCGCATACCGCGAGGCGATTGACCACGGGAAGCGTTCTAACGCTTGGTCGAACGATGCACTTCCTTCTCATCCTGACGCTTCCGGGGATCGCGCCGATCCTGGAATTTGCGCTTGTAAATAGAACCTTCCGCTGCTCGGTGAATGATTCAAAGATATCCCCGGCTGTCCAAGATAGTAAAGGGACAGCCGGGTACTTGCGGGATTGCGGCTCTTTGGGTCTATTCAGAGCCGGTCTTGTTGGCTTCTTTCGCCTCGGACACTGTCTTGCCAGGCTTCAACGCGGGATAGGGCTTGCCGCCCATTAGGCCTTTCCAGAGGATCCGGTTGAATTTCTCCGTAGGGATCCGGTCTTCCCGGCTGAAGTCCATGCCCTTGGTTTGCGCTTCCCACCAGGCTGCATCGTGCGTGGGCTGTGGCAGGTTGTCCCTGTTGATGACGTACTTGTTGAGGATCGGAAGCGTGGTGTTGTAGAGATAGCTGGACGGGATGGCGGAGTAGGTCCAGCCCGCTTGCGAGATGTTAAAAGCGTTCGTCATTGGCGGAACACCCGCGTCATGCACTCCCAGTGGGGGCAGGCCCAGGACTTCTTCGATCGTCCGGAGCATGCTGACCGTCGAGTAGGGATCGGAGACGACCGCACCCTGCTTCACATAAGGTCCAATGATGAAGGCAAGACTGCGGTCGCCGCTGACGTGGTCGGCGCCATCCTGGGGATCGTCTTCGATCACGAAGATGAGCGTGTTGTTGGCGTAGGGGCTGTGGGCGATCTTATCGGCCGTCAGTCCTACTGCGTAGTCGTCGTCGGCAATCTGAAGTTCCGGCGTGTTCACACCGAAGCTAGCGGTGCCGAAGTTGCCGAAGTGGTCATGATCGTATCGCAGCAAGGTCAAACTGGGCATATTGTTGTGCTTCACCTGCTGGTCGAATTCCCGCGCCCATTCCACGTAGCGGAAAAAATCGGGGAAGCTCTGGTCGAAGGGACGGAAACAGAGATCGGTGCGATGGAGCAGGGCGACGTCCGCCGGGAAGGCTACCTGAACCGGAGGCTTCGCGGCACAAGGAGCAGTGAGATAGGGAGAGATGTTACGCACGTCAAAAGCACCTAGATCGGTGTAGAACCCGTAATTGCGAACGGAGAGGTGAGCCTTGAGTGCGGCATCCCAGATGTAGCCCATGCCCTCTTCGCCCTCGGGGCCGTCGGCTGCGACTTCGTTGGCGTTTCCGGGTAGCAGGTTTGGATCAGGCGGATAGAGCGGTTGCTCCACCTGGCGAGCGGCGACTCCCGTTATCGCAACGTTAATGTTGCGTGCCGTGCCTTCGCTATCGTACTGGCAGCCACCCTTTCCGTAGTTGACTTTAACGCATTTCTCGTTCATATCGAGAGCGCGTGCCGCCGTCGACCACTGCCAGCCGTCCATGCTCACCATCGAGCTGTCGTCGAAGTTGTCGAAGGTCACAAAGTTGTTGGCAAAGTTGTGGAAGTTCGGCGTGACGGAGGCCGGGAACTGGGTGTAGGCCGGATCCGCGTTGGCTCCGTTGGTTAGGTCGCCGAGGATCTGGTCGAAAGTGCGATTCTCTTTCACGATGTAGATGACGTGTTTAATGTGTTGTTGCAGGAACGTCATGGTCGCAATGTCGTTCGCGCTCAACTGGAAGTTGAAGCCGTTGTTTTGCGCCACCTGGCCGGTCAACCCTGCGAGCTGAACCGAATTGGGCACCGGCAGCGTCAGGAATCCTGAGTACTCGTTCTGCCACGCATACTGGTTGCCGCCGCCATCCTGTGAAAGCAAGGTTTGACACGCCGATCCGAAGCCGCCGCCCGGATCGTTGTTGATGTAGCGGCAGTTCAGCGGATTCGCAGTTTCTACGCTCTTGCCGTTCACGACGTAGAGAGTGGAGCCATCCGGACTGACACTCACAGAGTTGGGATACCAGCCAGTGGGGATGAGCCCTGTGACGACTGGCTTCTTTCCAGTGAGGTTGATGACCGCCACCGAGTTGGTGCCTCCGTTCGTGACGTAGGCACTGCTCTCGTCGGGCGAAAGGGTGACGCTGTTGGGATTGCTGCCCTTGGGCACCGATTTGCCGTTGCCCAGAGCATCGACTGGCGCGCTGGCGTTGACCTGGCCCAGCACCGTGTTGGTCGCGGTGTTAATGATGATCAACTCGTCGGAGTTGGCTGCCACCACAAACAGCTTGGTTTGGGCGGCATTGAGAGTCATCTTTTCCGGGTTGCCGGAGACCGGAATCCGGTTGGTGAGGGTTAGAACGCCCTTGCTGAAATTCAACACGTCGATCTCGCGGTCACGAACGCTGGAAACGTAAACGGTGTTGTTGCCGACTACGGCGACTCCGTATGGGAACTCTCCGCCCGGGACGCCGGTTTGCGCAGCGTTAATGATGCCGGGACGAAGATCGTACTCCTGGAGAACCACGCCGTGGACCAGGTCCACGGAGGTGATGGAGTCAGTTTCGTGGTTCGCCACGAAGAGCGTATTGCCGTCGGCGGTGATGCCGAGGATAGCGGCGGTCGGACCGGTCTCGGTCTCCTTCTCCATGAGGTCTCCGGAATGGCCGAGCGCGATGGGTGTGCCGAGTTCAGCCCACTTGCCGCCTTGCAGCGCGAAAGTGTGCACATCGTCGTCGCCTCCGCCGCCCACGTAGAATGCGGAAGCATTCGGAGCCCATACGATTCCATCGAAGGTTTCGTCAAAATCCAACAGCTGTACTACTTGCGTTTCGACCGGCGTACTGGGCGTGGAGATGTCATAAACGAAAACAAACTCACCGGAATCCGCCCCTGTGTAGTTGCCGCTGGAGTTCTCCATCAGGTTGTAGCCGCTGGTCAGGATCAGCAAAGTCTTGCCGTCCGGGCTAATGGCCGTGGTCTCGGCGCCATCCGGCGTATAAACCGGAAAGTCCGGCAAAGAAGTTGTCAAAGGAACAAATACCGACCCCGGGGCCGCGTTCGGTGTAATGGTTGCACCCGTCGGTAGAACTACCTGAGCAGACGCATAGAAGGTCACGGCCAGAATGGCCGCGAAGCTCGCGCCGCGAAGGAAATTTTTGGTCTTCATAGGTGATCCTCCTGAATCGTTTCGGTTGAAAACTCCAAGCCAAGACGGCTGAACTTCGGGAAAAAATCGAGAGGCTGGAACACCGAATAAATAAACGAGGAATGTTAAGGGTGGGTTATGGAATTGTGAAAGGTTGCTTACAGTTCGTCCTGCGGAGAACCGGGAGGAATTCGGTTTTTGGTTCTATTGTGCGCTCAAGCCGAACATTGCGATCGACCAGAAATGCGTCAGTATGCCTGCGAATGCCAAGCCGACCACAAACACCGCCCACCGGTAGCGCAGCCAGGAATCGCGCAGGCTCGACATCTGGGCAAAGACATCAGGCACATAGGCTGCGCAATAGGCGACGTTCGCGAGCACGGCCAGCACGAACAAGAGCAACACCGCATTGAACTGCACAACGCTTTTCGAAACCGGCAGTCCCTTCACAAAATGGATGGCCACGATGGCCGCGAGCAACAGGTTATACAGAATGCGCCTCGGTTCCCAGTAGCGAATCGCGTTGCCGAGATAGTCGCGCCATTGAGCGGTTTCCATGTGTCTCCCGTATTTCTTCGATTAGGCGGGGCGCTGAATCCCGCCTTCTTGTTTTTGTACGGCACGGAGCGCCCATGCCATGCGGGGGGTGTTATGGGCGATTCCGAAGCGGCCCTGAGCATCAAGCAGAATGATTCCACCGTGGCCGTTGAGGCGCTGCTTGAGATAGTTCATCGCTTCCTGCGCCGCCCACTCCGGCAGGCTTCCGGATTCAACGCGGTCCGCCGCCCACTTCGCGAGCACCAGCTTCATGATGGGTTCGCCCCATCCGGTAGTGGAAGCGGCGGCGCTGAGATTATCGGCGTAGCAGCCGCAGCCGATGAGCGAAGAGTCGCCGAGGCGGCCGGGAGCTTTGTTGAGCGTGCCGCCGGTTGAAGTTGCAGCCGCGATATTGCCATCATGATCGAGCGCGACGGCTCCGACGGTGTCGTGCGAAATGGTGGGCGCGAACAGATCATTGCCGTGGGTTGAGTCCTGCGCCTGATATGCGCGCAAGCGCTCGACCTCGCGAGGAATGATCAGGTCTTCGTTGCGGCAGAGAGCGATGCCGTGCTCGGCGGCAAAGCGCTCGGCGCCCTCGGCGACAAAATAGACATGCGGACTGTCGCTCAGAATTTTGCGGGCGGCGCGCACCGGGTGGCGCAGACGCTCGACGCATCCGACGCCGCCACCGCGGAGGGTCGCGCCGTCCATAATGAAAGCATCGAGTTGCACCTTGCCATCGCGGTTCAGGAAACTGCCGCGGCCGGCGTCGAAGGTTTCATCGTCTTCGAGAACCACCACGGCTTCTTCGACGGCGTCGAGAGCGGAGGCGCCACGCTCAAGCGCGCACCATCCGGCGGCGGCGGCATTGCGTACACCGCTTACGTGCGCCTCGACCATGTCGTCGGGAATGGCCCAGGCACCGCCGTGAACGACCAGAACAGGATTGGTTGGCACTTTCAGTCCTTGCGGGAAGTTGCGGGGAATAGTCTAGCAGGCTGCGGAGAGAGTGTGATTCGAAGAAGCATGCTTCGTGTCAGGAAGTGTGGTTCGTATCAGGGCATCGCTTTAGCGATGCCGAAAGCAGCACCGCCTGGACGCACCTTTATGCGACGTGCGCGGGAGCGTCCATTTCCGTAGTCCGCTGCCAGGTGTATATGACGCGGTGGATTACGGTGATAGTCGAGAGCACGGCGATCACCCAGAGCACCGGAGCCATGACATTGAACAGGGCGCCGATGATCAGCAGCACCAAGCGTTCGGGGCGTTCCATGAAGCCGACGCGGCACGTGCCGATGAGCGACTCGGCGCGGGCGCGGGCATAACTCACCATGATGGCGCTGATCATGGCCAGCGCGGCCAGCACGACGTAGAAGAAGCGGTTGCCGCGCGCGTAGAAAACCAGCAATCCGAAGAACAGCGAGGCATCGCTGTAGCGGTCAACGATGGAATCGAAAAACCCTCCGAAGCGGGTCACCTGGTTCGAGGCGCGGGCGACTCGGCCGTCGACCAAGTCGAAGAATCCCGATCCGATGATGACGAGGCCAGCGTAGAAAAACATGCGGCGCTGGTTGTCGCCGTTGGCGTTTCCAAATAAAAACGCGGCGTAGGTGTTGACCACCAGTCCCATCACGGTCAGGAAGTTGGGATTGATGCGCGCGAGAGCGAGCAGGCGCACGATGGCGTCGAGGAGAACGCCGCAGGCGCGTCCGACTCCGCTGGTCCAGCTCATAGGATTCTACCCAATATTACTGTGTGGAAGCGGGGCGAAGCCCCGCTTGGACGGGGCCCTTCGGCTTCGCTCAGGGCAGGCTCCGCCCCGTCCCCACACGAGCTGTCTCCACACAAGCTGATCCAACCCATGAAAGCCCTGTTCGTAAAGTTGCCGCTCATTCCGTTTCCCGTTCCGGTTCCGGCATCGCCGCCAGTTCCGCTTCCAGCTTGGCTTCGGCGAGGTCGTGCATGGTGGAGAGTTTCAGGATTTCCATTTCGCGGCTTCCGCCGGGGGTGACGACCATGGCGATGTCGCCAACTTTCTTATTCAGCAGGGCACGCCCGATCGGCGAGGTGGTGGAAATTTTGCCGGCGGACACGTCGGACTCCTCGCTGGTCACCAACTGGTATGCCATTTCTTCGTTCTTGGTACCGTCGTAGATGGTCACGGTCGAGCCCAGGCCGACTTTATCCCTGGGGATATTGTTCATATTGATCAGCGACAGGTCGGCCAGGCGCTTGCCTAGTTGGCGGAGGCGCGCCTTCAGGTACTCCTGGCGTTGCTTGGCCATGTGATACTCGGCGTTTTCGCTGAGGTCGCCCATGGCGACGGCCTTTTTGAGCTCTCTGGGGATGTCATGGGACAGTTCACGCTCGAGCGTGTTCAGCTCGTCCCGAAGCCTCTTTTTGATCTCTTCCGTCATCGCTTTGGGCATTATAAACCTCGGCCATGGGTAATTGGCTTGGGTTCGATGCTGTAACAACGCCCCAGCCCCACCCGCTCAGACGCAGTCAACCGAAATGACTTAGAATGACTTAGTAGGGACGGACGAATGCGTCCGTCCCTACATGGGACATGAGTGAGCTATGGCGGTGCAGGGGGCCGCGCACCGTCGTTACTGTACGGGCTCTCCGTGGGTCCCCTTCGCTTGCTTCACCTCCTTACCCGGCAATATACTTTGCGAGGCTTGCCCGGCGACTTGGGCGGCAATCGCAAGCGTCATTTGCAGGCGTCAATTGCAGGCGTCAATTGCAATCGTCAATTGCAATCGTCAATTGCGATCATCGGAGACTTTATGACGACGACTTTGGAGCTCGAGCAGGAAACTAATCCCTGGCAGGCGCAAGCCGCCCGCTTCGACCTGGCTGCGGGTAAGCTGAATCTCGACGAAGGCCTGTGGAAGGTGCTGCGGAGTCCGAGCCGCGAGATCATTGTTCACATCCCGGTGCAGATGGACGATGGGCACCTGGAGGTGTTCACCGGATTCCGCGTGCAGCACTCCATTGCGCGGGGCCCGGCCAAGGGCGGACTGCGCTACGCGCCCGACGTGAACCTCGACGAGGTCCGCGCGCTGGCCAGTTGGATGACATGGAAGTGCGCGGTGGTGAACATTCCATTCGGCGGCGCCAAGGGCGGCATCATCTGCGATCCGCACAAAATGTCGCAGGGCGAACTGGAGCGCATGACCCGCCGCTACACCGCTGAGTTGTTCGAGTTCATCGGTCCCGAGAAGGACGTCGCCGCCCCCGACGTAAACACCAACGAGCAGACCATGGCCTGGATCATGGATACCTACTCCATGCACATGCGGCAGACCTGCACCGCGGTGGTGACCGGCAAGCCCGTCAACATCGGCGGATCGCGCGGGCGCCGCGAGGCTACTGGGCGCGGCGTTCTCATGGTCTGCGAAGAGGCGATCAAGAAACTGCGCCTGAATCGCGACACGACCCGCGTCATCGTGCAGGGCTTCGGCAACGTCGGTTCGAACGCGGCCCTCCTGATGGCGGAAGCCGGATACAAGATCATCGGCATCATCGAAGTCGGCGGCGGCTTGTACAACCGGAATGGCATCGACATGGAAGCGCTGGTGGAATTCCGCCAGCGCAACGGAACGATTCACGGCTTCACGGGCGCCGAGAAGTACGATCCGGCCGAGCTTTTGCTGGCCGATTGCGACATCCTGATTCCGGCGGCGACCGAAAACCAGATCACCAGCCAAAATGCGGACCGGGTGAAATGCAAGATCCTGGCCGAAGGCGCGAACGGTCCCACTACCGCAATCGCCGACGATATCCTCTCGGAGAAAAAAGTTTTCGTGATTCCCGACATCCTGGCGAACGCCGGCGGCGTCACCACTTCTTATTTCGAGTGGGTACAGGATCGCCAGGGCTACTTCTGGAAGGAATCGGTAGTCAACGAGAATCTGTCGGAGATTATGATTGCGGCGTTCGACGATGTTGTCCGGTACTCGGAAACTCATGGCGTGAACAACCGGATCGCCGCCTACATGCTGGCGATCGACCGCGTGGCGTACACCATCCGGCAGCGCGGAATCTATGCTTAGCACCGGTGGAGGGACGTGGCCGGGCGAGGGCGCCCGGCGCTCCACTGGAATTCGAACGCGGGGCTTTGATGCCTCCTAATCTCGCGAGGAAAGATGAATCATTCCCAAAACAAACTTACTCTGTGGATGCTTGCTTTCTGCTTGATAATCACGATCGGCATTTCGCCGGCTTTGGCGAAGGCGCAGGCGGGTTCGACCGACACCAACTCCGCCGCCGGAAAGCCCGCAGCTCCGGCTAATCCCGGCGCAACTCCGGCTGCGCCCAAGACGACCAAGGCCTCCGGCGCTCCCTCCCCTCCGGAGATCGCCGCCGCTAAAGCCAGCGGCAAGGTTTGGGTCAACACCGAGAGCGGCGTCTACCACAAGAGCGGCCGCTGGTATGGCAAAACCAAGTCCGGAAAGTTCATGACCGAAGCCGAAGCGAAGGCTGCCGGCTACAAAGCAGCGCACAACTAAAACACGATTGAGCCATTCGATTCTTGATTCAATGGCTCAGTCACGTTCCTCGGTAGTGGCTGAATTCAAATTCAGCCACTACCCGTTCCTCCGTTGCCTTGGCCTCGGATGTAGAGGATAATCACATTACCACCCCTGTGGCCTTGGCTCAGTCATTAGCGTGAATCTTCCTAACTACATCACGCTCACCCGCGTCGCTGCGATTC
>Ga0208820_1000455_pt1 | contig 30657 bp, 29 predicted proteins | sample June2015DPH_16_5_FD_184713 | JGI IMG/M metagenome (GOLD analysis project Ga0208820, IMG submission 184713) | Peatland microbial communities from SPRUCE experiment site at the Marcell Experimental Forest, Minnesota, USA - June2015DPH_16_40... | ecosystem: Environmental > Terrestrial > Soil >...
TGAAGCGAACAATCCTCGTAGCCTGCGGCGCGTGAGCAGGTTTCGAAACGTGGCCAGGTAGCTCAGGTGGTAGAGCGCAGCCCTGAAAAGGCTGGCGTCGGCGGTTCAACTCCGTCCCTGGCCACCACATTCTTAAGCACTTAGCAGCAGCCAGAAAACTCAGGTTTCAGTCGCGCGAACTATACGCGAACATCGGACAGGATGTTCGCCGTGTCGCAGGTCGTTGTTGCTTCCAACAGCTTCGGTTGTTCCAGCAGTTTCCACATCTCCCGAGCCGTGCTGCCGGTCCGGGCGATGTGTTGCCGCGCCAGCTTGGCATAGCGCTCGGTCATCTTGATGTTTGAGTGACCGAGGATTTTCGCGAGCTCGTAAAGATCGCCGCCGTTCATCATGTACCAGGATGCAAACGTATGACGCAGATCGTGAAAACGGAAATCCTCGATACCAGCCCTTTCAAGCAGGTCCTCGAAACTTCCTTCCACCCGCTGCCGTCCGCTTACAGCACCCTGTTTCGGCGGAAAAATCCGATCCTCACCAATCACTGCGGGATAGCGTCGCAGCTCGCCGGCCAGTTCGGGAAGCATCGGGACATAACGCATCTTGCCGCCCTTCAGCTTGGCCCGCACTGCCAAGAGGCCCTCGCCATACATCACGTCCGACCATCTGAGACCGAATATCTCTGCCGCCCGCATTCCGGTCGTGACGGCAATGAGGACAATCAGCCTTAGACGGCAGAACGTCTTGTTGATCGCCTTTGTACCCTTCTGATACAACTTTTCGTCAAGCGCCCGTTTCAGGTTCCGCAGCTCGTCTTCCGACAAGTAGCGATCCCTCTGATCGTCCGGTCGCATCACTTCCACCTGATCCGCGGGGTTTCGGTCGATACCGGTTTCGTTGGACCAGATTGTGGAAGCTTTCTCCATCATGTGATGCATGACATTGAAATGCCGAACGGCCGTTCCCGGCGACAGCTCGTGGACTGCCGTCAGTTTCTCGTACCAGCGACCGACCGCGTTACCGTCGATCTCGCGCACGAACAACCGGCCCAGTTCCATCCGGATGCCCTCAAGCACGCTTTTCTCCCGGCTTGCCGAACGCTTTTTAATGCCGTAATGCGTTCGGTACCGATCAATTAGCACCGTCATCCGAAAATTAACCTCCCGCTTGACATCGAGATGCCGGTTTTCATCGCGCGCCGACATCTTCTTTCGTTCGATTTTCCTGGCGAGTTCATGCGCGCCGCGAACACGGACGCTTTTGTTCCGTCCTCCTTCCCTCCAACGGACTTCAAACACTCCTTCGCACTTTCTGTGAATGGACACTCTAGCTTCTCCTTTCAGTCAATGGTTTCGATTGTGTGTTGCTCGATGAAACGCCCTAGCGCTTCAAGATCGAACCGCAACGCTCGACCAACCTTGACGCAGGGAACCTCCCGCAACCTGGCCTTCTTGTAGACAGTGTCCACTTCGAGCCCCAGGTATTGGGCGGCCTCCCTGACATTCAGGAGCCGCCTACCGATGAGTCCATTTAATACCACCGTGGCTGGTTCTTTGTGAAGCATTGTTTCACCTCAGCCGTCAGCCTTATGGTGACGGACAGTTCCTCAAAGCGGAACGGGCTGGTGAGGTAAGAGAAAAAACCGGCACGAGACCGGCGATGTTAACCAATTTGATTCATTCCTTCCGCCGTGTCCAATAACTTTTGGGATCGAGTTCATTCCTGCAGGTTATTAAAGACAGCGCGAGCCCAATTCGTCACATCCAATTCCCGCTGACAAATCTACTGCTCGGATGGAGAACTTATTGAACAAGCGGGGCTTACAAAACGGAAGTCATTCGCCAATAACGCCCGGTATTCGTTGAGGCACCTGTAAGACTCGCCATCTCGTGGTGCTATTCAGGACAATAACCGCAGGTTACGGACAGCTATGTGGGAAGTCGAACGTTGCACAACCGACGACGGGTATGTCCTTTGATGCAAGGTCAATAGGGCTTTTCTCATGGCGACCTCCACAACAAGTTTCGTTGTCGAATCACTTCACCTTGTGGATTCATAACCGCCAGGAATGAATTCAATCCGACAAGTTATTGGACAGCGTGGTTCAGTGCGGTTAGGTTTGCGCTAAAAGCAGCCGCTTTAAGCCCCTGCCGGAGGTGCATATGCCACGTTGGTCCCGAATCCATCTCATCCGTCAAATCCAGCGTCTTCTTCGGTTGAAATGCGTCCGTCCAACCGCCGTTATTCTTGCCCTGCTTTTTCTCATGCCCATGGCCGCGATGGCACAGGGTTCGCCGTTCGACACCGGCTTTAATGCCATTCAAAGCCTTTTCACCGGGACCATCGCGAAGGTTGCAAGTCTGGTTGCGATCGTGATCGGCGGCTACGGATTCGCACACGGCGAACCCGGCGCGAAAAAGGCGCTGGCCGGCGTTGCCGCCGGAACGGGCATTGCGGTACTTGCGGTGAATGTTCTGAGTTGGCTCTGGGGCGTATAGCGCCCTTCCCAGCCACCCTCAACTCGCGCTTAGACGAGGAAGTTATGCCAGACAAACCACAGCAGAAGCATCGCACAAATCGAGTCTTCAAGAGTCTGCACAAGCCGCTCACCTACCTGGGCGTGGAGCGCACTCTCTTTTACTTCGTCTGCGTCGGCGCAGTGGGAGCCTTCAATCTTTTCGATTCCATCCTGGCCGGTATCGCCGTCTTCATAGGCGGCTTTGCCTTCGGCCATTGGGTAACGAACAGCGATCCGGCATTCCTCCGCATCCTGGCAAAGTCTGAACGCTACAAGCTGCGTTATGACGCCGCGAAGCAGCAAGTTCCCCGCGTGGAGGTAGTGTGATGCTGCGCCTCGATAAAGTCATCGAGCCCTGGAAAGAGAGTGCGGCTCTCAACGACCACATCAACCTCTATGGCTTCTGGAACGAGACGGCCTTCCTTACCAAGAGTGGCGATGTCGGCATGATTCTCAGTGTTCCCGGCGTGGACTACGAAAGTCTTGACCGCTCGGAGCAGGAGTATGCGGTGAAGCGTCTGGAAGCCGCCTTGAAAGCCTTTGGTCCAGGCTTCCATGTTTACCAGTACCTCTTCAAATCGAACCGCCCCGACATACCGTTCGCAACCTATGATGACCCCATTGTCGAAGCAGCTATTGATCAGCGACGGAAGTTCTTTGAAGCGAAGCGGGACGATCTCTATCAGGTTGAGATTTTCTACAGCATCCTGCTCGAAGGCGCCCGGTCGAAGACTGGCGTCGGCTCGGCGCTAGCTCGCCTGTTACGCGATCCAGAAGGCGCCATCACCGAACTCAAATCGCAGTTCACCAACGACAGCATGAAGAAGTTGTTGCGGACGCATATCGAGCGCGATCTTCAACGGCTCGACCAGCACGTGCAGGCATTTGCTCGGCAGCTCGCAGATTTCATGCAAGTCGAGGTCTTGAATCAGCAGGGGCAATTCACGTTTTTCCGCCGTTTGCTGAATTATGACGACTGGCGGGTTGCCGGGAGGCCTCAGTCGACGCAGTTCCTCGACTATCAGGTGGTCAACTCCGACATCGAAGCCGAGCGCGATCATCTGCGGGTAGGCGATCACATCGTCCGTGTACTGACGATGAAAGAAGTCATCACAGAGACCCGTCCTCTCGTGCTCGACGCGCTGCTGAAGATTTCGGCCAACTTCTATGTCGTCACGGAGTGGACGCCGCTCCTCGCGGACAAGGCCCGCAAAGAAGTCAACAAGCGCCGACGGCACTTCAATATGTCGAAGACAGGGTTTGTCTCCCAGATGGGCAACGACGCTGCCAAGACGAACCCCCGCGATGTGCTGGTGGACGAGTCAAAACAGGCCGACATTGAGAATCTTGGCGATTGCCTCCGCGCCCTGGGTGACGGTCAATCGCTGGGCGATTTCTCGCTCACGATTGTGCTCTACGGCCGGTCACGAGCGGGCCTCGATCAGCTCGTGGCCGAATTTACTGGTGTCTTCACGAACGCCGACGGCAATCTGTTTGCGGAAACCTACAACCAGCTGAACGCCTATTTCGCCACTGTGCCGGGCAACTATTCGCTCAACCTCCGCCAACTGTATCTGCTGAACACGAACTACGCCGACCTGTCTTTTCTGTTTACGATCCTGCCCGGCGAGAAGACAAACGCGCATCTCGGCACGGAGTACCTGGCCGCACTCGAAACCGACAACAGCACGCCCTACTTTCTCAATCTCCATAACGGCGAGGTCGCCCACACGCTGATTCTGGGGATGACCGGAAGTGGTAAATCGTACTTTTGCAATTTCCTGCTGCAGAACGCGCAGAAGTACGCGCCCCTGACCTTCATCTTCGACATCGGCGGCAGCTTCCAATCGCTTACGACGATCTTCGGTGGCTCGTACCTCAATGTCGGCCAGGAGGCGCGGGACTTCACCATCAACCCCTTCTCACTGCCTCAGACCAAGGAGAACCTACAGTTTCTCTTCAGCTTCTTCCGGGTGCTCATTGAGGGCAACGAGCAGCGTTACCGGATCGACTTCAAAGAGGAACGTCGCCTCTGGGATGCGATCGAGCGCATTTACGTGCTGGAGCCGAACCAGCGCACGATCTCAAACTTTGGAAACATTATTGGCGAGTTGAAAGAACGCCTGCACCGCTGGACGCGTGGCGGACAGTACGGATTCTTGTTCGACAATGCTGAGGACACGCTTTCGTTCTCTCGCTTTCAGACCTTCAACTTCCACGGCTGGAACGATGCACCGGAAATTTTGGAACCGCTGCTGTTCTATGTATTGCACCGGGCATCGAATGAGATTACTGACCCGAAGAAGCTCGCGACCTTCAAGATGTTCCTGCTCGACGAAGCGTGGCTCTTCATCAAGAACGAGACCATTCGCAATTATGTGGTGCAGGCGCAGAAGACCTGGCGCAAGCACCGAGCCGCGATGATCCTGGCGACGCAATCCATCAAAGAACTTGAGGAATCGGGGATGCTGGCGATAGTTGCGGAGAGTTGCCCGACAAAGATCTTCCTCGCCAACCCGGACATGAACCGGGAAATTTACCGCGAGGCGTTTCAGCTGAACGACACCGAACTGGACCTGATCAGTGGCCTCGTTCCACCGGGCCAAATGCTGATTCGCAAGGCGCAGACCTCCAAGAAAGTGCACTTGAACGTCGATTCGGTCTCGCACTGGATGGCGACCAACAATGCCCGCGACAACCTCAAAAAGCAGGAATATTTCGACCGTCACGGTTTCGCGGATGGGCTTCGCCATCTCGCGGAAGATTATCCGTTCCAGCCGCGCGCGCTGGCCGTATCAACCTCGAACACCAACCGATAAGGAGAGCTGTATGCGGCATCTGAAATTCGTCGTCAATTGCGTTTTGTTTTTTTCTTCCATCGGTGCTTTCGCCCAAGACTCTGCGCGCACTGTGCAATATCACTCTCAGGACATCGTTCCCATCCGCGCCAAGGTGAAATATACGACCCTTATCGAACTGCCTACGACCGAGAAGATCATGGAAGCCGCCACGGGTGACAAGGAATTCTGGATCGTGGATGTGGTTGGCAACTTTTGCTTTGTACATCCGGCAAAACAAGGCATCAGCTCCAACTTGAATCTCATTACGGACAAGGGAAACATCTACAGTTTCACCCTCCAGGACATCTCTGCGACTCTCACCAGCCCCGACCTAAAGGTGATCGTCGAACCGGCTGATCGTTCCGCAATTGTGGCCGCGAGCGGCCCTCTGCAGTTCGTGCCCGCCGCCCAACTCGAACAATCGCGGCAGCAGCTTGCCGCCCTGCAATCGCACGTTGAGCAGGCCGTGGATGAGTACAAAAGCGCCTATCCGACACAGCTCAAGTTTGACTATGCCTACAAGGCGAACGAAGCCCCCTTCTATATCCAGTCGATTTATCACGACGACAAGTTCACCTACATCAAGACCAATGCCCCTGAAAAGTTCAGCGTGTATGAAATGAAGGACGATAAGCCGAACCTCGTTACCTACGACCTGCGGGAAGGGACCTACATTATTCCGAAGATCATGGACAGCGGATATGTCGAACTCGGCAAAAAGAAGATGGAATTCTCGCGCAAGGGATCGCCATCATGACCGAGAACGTCTTTTCCTCGCACACAGAGCCGCAGCCTGAGCCAACGTTGCGTCGCAACCTGGAGCTACCAAAAGGTGTCTTGCAGAAGAACCTGAAGACCTTCGTTTATCTGGGTGCGGCATTGCTCGTAATTGTGGCGGCGCTGTTCAGTTCGTCCGGGAAGAAAACGCCAGGACAACAGGCCGCCACGAAAGGCCAACCACCGCAACCAGCCTTACAGGACAACACCGACAGCAACGTGCAGGAGTTGAAGAACCAGCTTCAGGCCGAACGTCAGAAAGAACAGCAGGCGACAATGGCCGCCGCCGCAATGGGAGATTCAGCGCTTGCGTCTGCGACGCCCCAACAGCGATCCGCAGCCGCGGCCTATGGCCCGACCGGTGTTGCCGTGCCCTGTATTCCGGGCCAGCCCTGCCCGCAAGCGCAGCAGGGCAACATGCAGATGCAACTCACTCCCGTACAACAGCAGGCACAGTTGATCGCTGCGAAAGAACGCGAACGGGCTGACAACTCCCGTTTCGCTTCCAATCTTGTGTACTCCCGCTCTGCCGACCCGCCGCAACAACAACCGCAAGGCCAGATGATGCCCGCCCAGTATAGCGCTGCCGAACGGCAGGTAAACAGCAGTCTCGTCCCCCCAGCAGCCGAAGGAAAACAGGAGGACTCGCCCGGAGGCTACAAACGCCCACTGGAGGCCAATATCGATTCGGCTGTCGGGCAGCCGTATCTCGTCTACGAGGGTTCGGTCCTCGACACGGTTCTCATGAATCGTCTGGACGGCGATGCCGTAGGGCCGGTCAAAGTCCTTGTCTCAAATCCGTTGTATTCCCACGATCATCAACACGTAATCATTCCCGAGGGAACGGTTGTTTTGGGCGAAGCAAAGAAGATCGGAGCGGCAAGCTTCGGCCAACAGCGCCGGATGGCCGTGGTTTTTCACCGCCTTATTATGCCGGATGGTTACTCCGTCGATCTCGATCAATTTCAAGGTCTCGATCAGATCGGACAGGAAGGATTGAAAGATAAGGTCAACAACCACTACCTCCAAATCTTCGGCACCTCCATAGCTTTGGGTGTGATTGCTGGAGCCAGCGAGATCACTCAGGGTGGCGGCACCATTACAACGAGCGGTTCACAGGCATTCACCAACGGGGCTGCGGGCAGTGTTTCGCAGTCTGCGACCACTATCCTTGACCGCTTTATACAGATACCCCCCACTATCACGATTCGGGAGGGTCACCGCGTGAAAGTGTATTTCACGCAGGACTTGCTTCTTCCTGCGTACTCGAACCACACTATTCCACAGACGTTTTGAGGAGGCTTTCCATGCGAATCGTTGCCCTCTCCCTTTTAGTTCTGTGGACTCTCACCCTTGCCGGCTGTCAGAGCAAAGCGGCAAAAGTGAAGCAGTTGCAGGATCAATACAACGCCGAATACCCGGCCTATGCCAAGGACTGCCTGGAGGAAGACAACTCCGGGGCCACAAGACTTCTGACGGGACAGACTCTGACCAAGGAACAGATGGCGGACCTGGAAGCCAAGAAGAAAGAACGCGACGCAAGGTGCAAGCCAAAGGCTGACCATCTTGCACAGCTACAGAGAGACATTCTTGCCGCGCAGCAGTAGAGCCGTACCGCTGTAAAGCATCGCGAAGCCAACGGCGACGAAGGGACGAGATATATGAAGAAACTAACCCTTACCGTGCTCGCAGTTGGATTTGCAGCGGCGTTGCAACCGTTCGCGAATGCACAATTCGGTTCTGGCATCGTGTTCGACCCGACGCAGTCGGGCCATGCCATTATGCAAATCGAACACGAAGAACAATCCATCTCCAACCAATTCCAGCAGATTGAGCAAGGCCAACAGATTTTCACGAATACCGTGAAGATCGCCACTACGGCGCTACAAGCCTACAACGTCGCAAAGCAACAATACGACCTCGCGCATCAGATGATTCTCGCTCCGCGGATGCTCTATGCGCGATTTCTGTCCCCGACTTCTGACTTGCTGATGCTGCAACAAATCTCGAATACCTATGGCAATTCGATGGGGTGGCTCAATTCGGCAAACACCGGGAAGGGGGCCACATCTGCGTACCAGCAAGTAAGCGTTCCAAACACCAACAACATAATTCCCGGCTACGGCACCGCGAGTATGGCCGGTCAGTTGCAAATTGCCGCGCAGGGCGCCACTGTTGACATCAGCGACTCAGTGATGACCAACAACCTGCAAGCCCTCGGCACCATCCGCGCCAACCAGGCCGCAAGGCAAGCCGACATAGCGAATCTGGAAGCCGCGACTCAAACCCAGGACCCGTCGCAGCAAACTATCATGGCCGAACTGCAGCGCATTAACCAAGCCCTGCTCTTGCAACTGCGTACCCTGCAAGACGCGAACCAGATCAATGCCAATCTTGCCCTGCAGCAGATCGTTGCCCAAAAGCAGCAGCAGGACTCGATGAAATCGGCATTCCGTGATTCGGCAGGGTACGAGAGCTACTACAACGCCAACGTAACGACGACCAGCGGCGGTGCGGCGAATCTCCTCACGCAAGCGTACTGACCAGACGCAAGTAAGAGAAGACAGGAGGGCGGAACATGGGGACAGGTCTTTTTGATTTTATCGCTCAGGCGTGCCGATCGCTTGCAGCCACGGCAGCCCCCTCCATTACCGCGATGGGGATTCACATCGTCATAGCGCTCGCGACCATCATGTTGGTTTGGTTCGGCGTGCAGGAGGCGCTGGCGTCGGCGCACGGTGGGCCAGGGTTCAGCATGGGGAGGTTCCTCAACCTCTTCATGCTGCTCACCTTTGCTTACGTGATGGTGAACTACTACGACAGTTCCATCCCCGGACTTGGGTTCTCCATCAAGGGCTTCATTGACGGAGGCACAATCAATCTTGTGAACCTGATTGGGGCAGATGGTTCCGCCACCATGCTGAACGAGATCCACACGGCATCCTCAAAGACGGGACCATCCTTGCTGAATAGTCTGATGTCTCCGTACTACGCGATTGTGTACTTTGTCGTGCAGTTCCTGTTAGCCCTACTGACTGGAATCATTTCCGCAATTCTGGCCTACGGCGCAATTGCGGCAACGATCATCGGATTGCTCGGGCCGATCTTTATCCCGTTTCTTGTCTTCGACAAGCTCGATTGGTTGTTCTGGAGTTGGCTTAAGGCGTATCTCGGATTCAGCTTTTACAAAGTCGTCGCCGCAGCCACTCTGAATGTTCTATCTCATGTTCTGACCAACTACTACATCCAACTTGGCCAGAGCATGTCAGATCCTTCAACGATGGTTCAGACCCTGCCCCTTCTGATCCTTCTTGTACTGGTCAACATCTACATTCTCTTCAAGATTCCGACCATGACGCACAGCTTATTCACTGGCGGTACTGGCGGGCACGGCGGGGGCCTGGCTATGGCGATGATGGCGATACGGGCCGCGATGTAAACGGCAAAAGAAACGAGGTCACAGATGAGCACGGAAACAACGAATATGGAAACTGAAGCGACCCCGGAAATCACCCGTGCCGCAGAGCGTTACCTGGAGCAATACGGCGACCCGTTGGTGATGAATACCTACTTGAAAGTGACGATTCTCGTGCTCGCGGGTGTCTGTGTCAGCTTGGCTGCACTCGCGTATAAGAGCCAGACGGCGCTTGCCAACATGCACCCGATGATTGTGCGGATCAACGACGTAGGGCACGCGGAAGCAATCGACTATCGGAACTTTCAGTATCGCCCGCAGGAAGCGGAGAACAAATATTACCTCACCCGCTGGGCAGAACTGTATTTCAGCCGCAATCGTTTCACGATCGAACGTGATCAAACGCAGTCGCTCTACTTTCTCAACAGCGACGTGCAACGCGCCGTGATCGACCAGGAACGCAAGGACAACAGCATTCAAAACTACATCAAAGACAGCGCCTTGCCGTATGTCGATGTGGAGATCAAGAACGTCATTCTTGACGACCTGCGACAGTCACCGTATTCGGCGCGCATCGAGTTCGAAAAGGTGTACACCAACCCCGCGGATCATTCCGAACTCAAGCGGGAGCGATGGACAGCCAGCGTCACCTATGTCTTTCGCGAGAATGTGAAAAATAATGAGCTTGCCGTGAACCCCCTCGGTCTGACCATCGTGCGCTTCCGGGCCGACCAGGCATTCAGCTAGGGATTCATCGACCTGCCCAGAGGCTTATTCATGTCCTTTAACGCTGCTAATCCGGCTCGCTTTTCCTACCTGTCCTCGTGTCCGGTGGAGCAGGCGAACAAGAGCCTTTCGACGTGCAACTATGGTGGCGAATTGCGTCCTTCTTACGGCGGACATGCCAGCTCCAATCGCATTGCAATTGCGGTGAACTTCCGCAGCCAGTGTGCAGACGAAAACTTTGCTCTGGCATGTGTCCGCCGTTATGTATCCCGTCTTTTGCTCGGTCACAGCTTCGGGGCTTTTCCGGCGCCCGGCGGCACTCGGTCTTCTGCTTCGCGTTGCGCGCCCCTTTGGGGTCTCGGTTCCTCCCAAAACAAGTGTGAGAATCACGGCAAAAAACGCCTCTCAAACTTGTTTCGGGCCCCTCCCAGAAAGCAGACCTTCGGCACTTGGGAGCCGGGCCCAACTCGCTAAGCTCCGCCCAGTGTGACCCGAGCAACAACGGGCGAATTCTACAAACGGAGACACTCTCATGTACCAGAACAAAGTAACGCTCATCGGCTTCCTCGGCAGCAACCCAGAAGTTCGCACCGCCAACAACGGCAGCTTCACGACACTCTCGCTGGCAACCAAGTCCTCCTACAAGAAGGACGACAAGTACATCTCGCACACCGAATGGCACCGTTGCGTAGTCTTCGGCAAGCTCTCGGAGTTCGCCAAGACGCTCACCAAAGGCGCACATATCCAGGTGGAAGGCGAACTGCGCAGCAGGGAGTACGAGAGCAAGAAGACGGACTCAAAGCAGCGCGTCTGGGAAATTCGGGTCGCTTCGATCCTGAAGCTGGACCGCGCTGAGAAAGCCGCCCCGGAAGATCAGGAGCACGAGGAAGTACCCCAGGAGGTGACGGCTGCATAAGCCCTTGCTCTTCACTCTCGGAAGCCCGGCTATCCGCTGGGCTTCTATCACTATGAGGTTCCCACTATGAGCTTCGAATTGATCCTGCCATTCCTTAGGCCGATTGAGCCGCTGTTGCTGGACGAAAGCATCAGCGAAATCATGGGCAATCCCGATGCCTCATGGTGGTACGAACGCGACGGAATTATCCGCCAAGAAAAGACCATTTCCTTCGACGCCGGCAAACTCCGCACTGGCCTTGAAGTCATTGCCAATCAGCTCGGCAAGAAACTCGACGAAGATAACCCACTCCTGAACGCCCAACTGCCAGATGGGAGCCGCCTTGCTGCAGTAATCCCTCCCGTTGTGCGCCCTTCACCTGCCCTGACAATCCGGAAATTCACCAGTCGCCATTACACAGTCGATGACCTCATTAGCCGCGGCACACTGACCCGGCCTCTTGCGGACTTCCTAGCAGAGCAAATTCGCAGTGGAAAGACACTGCTTATCAGTGGCGGAACCGGGACCGGAAAAACCACGCTGCTCCGGATTCTTGCTGATTTTATTCCCGAACAGGATCGCATCGTCGTCATCGAAGATACCTCGGAGCTTCACATCCAGAAGCCGAACATTCTGGCAGTCGAATGCCAGACCGACACGTTCAAAGCCAACATCTCATTCGACGACCTTTTGAAGTCCGCTCTGCGCTGGAGACCGGACCGGATCATCCTGGGCGAAGTCCGTGGAATCGAAGCCCGGACTCTGCTCGATTCCTTCAACACAGGCCATGCCGGTTCGCTGGCCACCATTCATGCGAACTCAGCCGAGAAGGCCCTCCGGCGCTTCGCCAATCTGGTTATGCGAAACCACGCGCAAACGACTTTCTCCGACACCGAAGCCGAGATCGGAGAGGCAGTTGATTTAGTCGTCCATGTCCAGCGGCAGCCGGGGCGTCGCATCCTCCGCGAAGTGTTAGCGCTTCGTGGCTATGACCGCGACGCGAAACGCTTCCTGATCGAGCCGGTATTCGAGGTGCAACGTGGGGAGCCTAGCGTCGTTGCCCACAGAAAGATTGCTTGATTTCACTACCTATATAAGGAGAACAAACATGCCACTGCTTGAGATCAACCAAGTCCGCCACATCTGTGCTTCTGTTCGGCTCGATGAGGTCACAGCCGCGCAGGTCGATCAGTACGCCGCCTTCATCCAGGCGTCCGCCGACGATGTTGTGGACAAGGCGCTTAACTATGTCTTCTCAAAGGATCGTGACTTCCAGGACTTCCTCAAGACGCCGCAAGCCAAGCAGGTTGCGTCGACTTTACGTGTCCGTAAGGGGCCGAACAATGGTGCGACGGAGCAGCCGACAAAGAAGCTTGTGGCCGGGGTGGAGTCCACGGCTTCTGTGCGCGCAGTGAAGGCATGATCGTCCATTCAATTTCGTGGTGGTGCAAGAACGGTGCTTCGCACCGGGAGAATTTTGACACTCCATCCCTGAAAGGGTCGTGCAGGTGCACCACGGTGCACTTACAGCCGTTTCAAGCACATAAAGATTTGGGGTGCACTTGGGTGCACCTACGAAATGTGAGGGAACATGGCAGTTTTGAAAGCCAACCCAGACGCGATTTCTGACAGCGATCACACTCTAAGTCGCGTCTTCCCCGTGACCACCAAGCTAACGAAGGAGGAACACGGCAAGGTCACTGAATTTGCCAAGTCGCAGGGACTTGCACGCGGGGAATGGATACGCGATGTGATCCTCCGGGAAATGCGCGGAGCGTCGGCCAGCGACCCATCGCTAGCCGAGATTCTTGGGGTTCGTTTACTGCTAGTAAACGTGTTGCGGCCTCTGGCCGCAGGCCAGAGACTCACGCCAGAGGCGTTCGACAGACTGCTCGATGAAATCAGCGACGCGAAGCACCAGCTAGCCGCCAAATTGGCTACTCCGCCCGAAAGGAAATAGGCGATGACAATGACCAAGTGGGGACGCAAGGAATCCATCATCTGGCCCCCGCACAGCCCGATTTATACCTATGGCGCGATATTCATGGCGGTCCTTTTGACCGGACTTTTTCTTTACTGCCGATTCAGCTTCGGCAACAGTCCGCTGCAGCGTTTCTATACGCCGATCTACATCCGATCGGGCATAGCGGGTGCAATCGGAGCCACCCGCAGAGACAACTACCGGCTGCTCATGGTGGCCGCCCGTGGAATTCCACCACGTCTGGCGACGAACGCCGACGTGACAGACGGCAACACGCCGCAACCGGGCGGCAAGCCGATCCCCGTCGCGCTGTCGCAATCTGCCCTGCAACACGGCTATGTTCTTCTTTACCAGGAACCGGCGCGAAGCTACATCAATGGGCCCTTGAATGCCTACCTCAAAAGTGCGGTTTACGGTGGCGATAGCCTTTTCGACCTCTACAAGCTCCCGCTGCTTTTCGGTCTTGTATCACTGGCCATCCAGCTCCCATTTTCCATCGCCAAGGATGTTCGACGACGCAAGGCGCTGAGATACGGACGACGACTGAAAGGCCCCGAGATGATGACTCCGAGGGAGTTCAACGACAGGGTCGCAGGGGATGGCATAGGCATTAAGACCAACGAAATGAAGACAATGATCCGCATACCGCAGCGGGCGGAGGCCCAGCATATGCAGATCATCGGAGATACCGGAGCGGGCAAGACCATGATCATGCTCCAGATCCTTCGGCAGATAAAACATCGTGGCGATTCAGCCATCGTCTACGACCCCGCGCGGGAGTTCGTTAAGCGTTTTTATGACCCGAAGAACGGTGACGTGATCCTGAATCCGCTCGATAAGCGGTGCCCCTATTGGGGGCCATCGGAAGAGCTGCGCCGTCGCTCCGAGGCGAAGGCGCTGGCGGTCTCCCTGTTCCAGCCGCCGCAGGATAAGAAGGGTGAGTTTTTCATCGAGTCCCCGCAGAAAATCTTTGCCTTCCTGATGGCCTATGGCCCAACACCGGAGGAGTTGGTGAAATGGATGTCAGACCCGCAGGAGATCGATCGAAGGCTGAAAGGAACCGAACATGCGCACCTGATCAACCCGAAGGCGGAGCATCAGCGTGCTGGTGTTCTTGGCTCGCTTGGACTCGTTGCTGATAGCCTCCGTCTTCTCCCGAAGAAGGGCGAGGGGAACGGCGACTGGTCAGCCACCGATTGGACCGAGACCCGGCAGGGATGGATCTTCATCACTTCACTTCCAGCAGAACGTGAAGCGCTGCGACCACTCCAAAGTCTATGGATCGACTTGCTCGTCTTGCGTCTCCTCAACGAGCCGAAAGATGGCCAGAAACGGGCATGGTTCGTGATCGACGAGTTGGCTAGTCTGCAGAAGCTCCCCCAGCTCCATACCGCCATTACGGAAAATCGAAAGAGCAATAATCCGGTCATTCTAGGGTTCCAGGGTAAGGCTCAACTTGAATATCTTTACGGCCACTTGGCTGAGGTCATGCTGTCACAACCCGCAACCAGCATTTGGCTGAAGACGAAAGAGCCGAGTGCTGGCGAGTGGGTCAGCAAATTCATTGGAAAGGTGGAGATCGAACGGCTACGCGAGACCCACTTCGACGGCTCCCGCGCTGGGCGGAACTTCGCGCTGGACCGGCAGATTGAACCGCTGGTAATGGAGTCCGAAATCTCCGGACTGCCGGACCTCCATGCTTACATGAAGTACGAGAACTATGTGACGCGCTTCTCATTCCCGTACTTCGATATGCCAGTTGTCGCCAGCGATTTCGCGCTCCGCGATACCCCCGACGACAAGCTGCCGTACGATCCCAAAAACATAGGACCGCCCAAACCCCAGGTACGCCCAGCCGAACTGAAGCAAGAACCAAATGTGCCCACACTTCCACAGCGAAAATCGCCACGGACAGCGACGGAAATACCGCAGCAGGAGACGGACCCTGAGATGAGCGTCAACGCCCAACAGACCCTTAATCTTCGGGGATAGTGACCGCGATGCTGACCATTTCCAAGCCCCTCTCCGCTGCCCAGGCGCAGACCTACCATCAGAAGGAGTTCACCGCGAAGGAGCAGAACTATTGGTCGCAACGCGGTGTCATCGCAGGCGAATGGCAAGGGCGACTGGCCGAACAGTTCGGTCTTGCCGGGACCGTTTCTGCCGAGGACTTCGCGAAACTCAGCCAGGGCCAGCATCCACAGACCGGCGAGCAGCTTGTGCGGCAACGCGCCTCGTATGAATATCAGGATGCCGACGGCAAGACTGTCAAGACAATGCAGCACCGGGCGGGGTGGGATGCGACTTTCTCCGCGCCCAAATCTGTCTCGCTTACTGCGCTTGTCGGTGGCGATGAGCGCGTCCGCGAAGCACACCGGGAGAGCGTCCGCGTTGCCCTAGACCAACTCGAACACTACACGCAGGCCCGCATCGGCGGCAATCATCCGGCCGAGACGACAGGGAAGTTTATAGCCGCCAAGTTCGAGCACGATACGGCCCGCCCAGTCGATGGCTATGTCGCGCCGCAGCTTCATACACACGTTGTTATCTTCAACATGACCGAGCGGGCCGACGGAGAAACGCGTGCCCTGCAGGAACGAGGGCTCTTTCAGTCGCAGCAATTTGCCACGGCGATCTATCAATCCGAGCTGACTTATAGGGTGCGCCAACTCGGTTATGAAATCACAACAGGGCGCAGCGGCGCCCCGGAGATCAAAGGCTACACACAGGAATACCTCGATGCATCCAGTCCGCGCAGCCAGCAGATTCGTGAGTACCTCGAACGCACGGGCCGCTCCGGGAAGGAAGCTGCCGAGATCGCCGCGCACTCGACGCGTGACCGCAAGGAGATTCATTCTCCGCGGGAAGTGATGGCTGCGCATCGGAAGCTGGCAGCAGACTTTGGGCACCAAGCCGATACCGTTGTACGCGCAGCCCGTGAACGGTCTCAACACCAGGAGAAGCCGGTCAACTCGTTCGACCGGGTTCGAGAATCTGTCACCTTTTCCCGTGACAAGAACTTCGAGCGCGAGGCAGTTGTAGATGAACGTGCGTTGATCCGGGATGGGCTTCGCCGAGGCATGGGTGAGATCACCCATGCCCAGGTCCGCACGAATCTTGACGCCCGCCTAGCTTCCGGCGAGTTTCAAATCGTCGAGCGGTCCCAGGGAGTTCCGGGCCGTCAGTTCACCACCGCGAAAACCATCGAAGCAGAACATGAAATTCTCCACCGGATGCGTGAGGGACAAAACGATGTGGGCTCAGTTCTTCCGCGTCCGCTGGCCATCGCCTTTGCCGACCAGCACTCTAATCTCAACCGGGCTCAAAAGACCGTGGTGGAAGACGTGCTCAGCTCGCCGGATCGCATCCAAGGAATCCAAGGCTTCGCCGGCTCAGGCAAGACGACCACACTCACAGTCATCCGCAGCGCCGCGGAAGGGCAGGGCTATCAAGTTGAGGGCTTCGCTCCGACCTCTCGCGCCGCGCGGCAACTCAAAGAGGCAGGCATCGAAGCCGGAACCCTGCAAGCCTTCCTCGTTCGTGGACAAGACAACGAACGCAATCCAGAACAGAAACGGCTTTTCTTTATTGATGAATCAAGCCTCGCCAGCACCAACCAGATGCGCGAATTCCTTTCTCGCCTTGGTGCCTCTGACCGCGTGCTTCTGGTCGGCGATACCCGCCAGCATCAGGGCGTCGAAGCGGGCCGCCCTTTCGAGCAACTTCAGGAAGCCGGAATGCGCACAGCCAAGCTGGATGAGATCGTTCGCCAGCAGGACCCAGCTCTGAAATCTGCCGTCGAACTGCTAGCGACAGGCCAAGTCTCCGCTGCACTCGACTCACTTCAGCAGCAGGGTCGTGTGATGGAAATTCCCAACGCAGAAGAACGCGTCCGCACCATCGCCAAGTGCTACCTCGAATCGCCCGAAAACACTCTTATCGTCTCACCCGACAATGCTTCTCGCCGCGAGCTGAACGTCGCTGTCCGCCAGGAGTTGAAGGCCGCTGGAAGGCTTGCGACGGAGGATCATAGTTTCCGTGTGTTGGTTCAGCGTCAGGACATGACAGGAGCCGAACGATCCTGGGCAAGCCACTACGAGATAAACGATGTAGTTCGCTATACACGCGGCAGCAAAGCCATTGGAATCGAAGCTGCCGCCTACGCGTCGGTCGTCGTGATCGACCCGTCCACGAACCGGCTCACGGTCGAAAAGGCGAATGGAGAGCTTGCGACCTACGATCCCCGCCGCCTGACCGGCGTCAGCGTCTACCAAGAAATCGACCGCGAGTTCTCCGTAGGCGACCGGATCCAGTTCACCGCGCCCGACAAATCGCTCGGGGTTGCCAATCGTGACCTCGCAGTAATCGAATCAATCGCGCCCAATGGCCACATCACTGCGCGTGTTGACAACAGCCGCCAGATCGAATTTGACGCCAGCCAGTATCGTCATTTTGACCAGGGCTACGCCGTCACCAGTCATAGCTCCCAGGGACTCACTGCAGAACGCGTCCTCGTTCACGGTGATACCAGCGTCCACCCAGACCTGCTAAACTCCCGCTTCGCCTACGTTTCCATCTCGCGCGCGAGCCTCGACGCTAAGATCTATACCAGTGACGCTGCCGATCTTGGCCAAAAGTTGAGCGGCGAGGTTTCCAAGAGTTCTGCTATTGAGTTTTCTCACTCGACAGCTAACGCGATGACAGATCTCAGTCTGGGGCAGGGTATTTGAGGTAATACCATAGGGTGTTGCAAAACGTCATTAGATATGATTAAGTAATGACGTATTGAGACATGCGCTATGGCAAAGCCTCTTCAAAAGATCATGCATTACATCCGCGAACACGGAATGGTTAGGCCCCGCGATATCGAGGCCATCGGCCTACCGCGGGAGTACCTTATTCGTCTCCACCGCCAGGGTAAGCTCAATCGCTCTGGTCGTGGAATCTACACCGTCCCGGATGCCAACGTTACGGAACGCCACTCTTACGCTGAAGTGGCCAAACGTGTACCGGAAGCTGTTATTTGCCTGCTTTCTGCTCTTGCCTTTCACGAGATCACGACCCAGAGTCCTCCTTCTGTATGGATCGCTCTCCGTAAAGGAGCAAGAAAGCCTATGCTCCCTTCGCCTTCACTCAGGATCGTTCGGCTGTCAGGACCATCGCTGACCGAGGGAATCGAAAATCATCAGGTCGAGGGTGTCCCCGTTCGCGTTTATTCCCCCGCGAAGACCGTCGCTGACTGTTTCAAATTTCGGAACAAAATCGGACTCGATGCCGCAATCGAGGCCCTAAAGGATTGTCTTCGCCAGAAAAAAGCCAGCATCAATGAAGTCTACCGCTACGCCAAAATCTGCCGGGTTAGCAATGTGATTCGCCCCTATATGGAGGCGCTGTGACACGTGAGCCACGTAAGAACACAGCGGCATCCATCCGCGCACGCCTGCTTTCGCTCGCGCAGAGCAAAGGCGAGGACTACCAACGCGTGCTTGGCAGATACGCCATTGAACGCTTCTTGTATCGCCTGGGCCGGTCGCCATATCGGGACAAATTTGCTCTCAAGGGAGCCACGCTCTTTACGTTGTGGACCGGCCACACTCACCGGCCCACAAAGGATCTGGATCTACTCGGACAAGGATCATTCGCTATCGGCGATGTCGAACAAACAATCAGAGGAATCTGCGAGATTCAGGAAGAAGACGGCCTTGTATTCGACAGCGCATCGGTCGAAGGCACGAAAATCAAAGAGGATGACGAGTACGATGGCGTCCGCGTCAAGCTCCTGGCCGATTTGGCCGGAGCGCGCATTCCGATGCAGATCGACATCGGGTTTGGCGATGCCGTGTACCCGGAACCCCAACTGGTTTCGTTTCCTGTCCTCTTGCCCATGCAAGCACCTCTCATTCGTGCATATCCGCGAGAAGCCAGCATCGCTGAGAAATTCCAAGCAATGATCCTGCTCGACATCCGCAACAGCCGCCTGAAGGACTTCTACGACATCTGGTTCATCGCAAACACTTGGACATTCGATATGGCGTCCCTACGCAAAGCGATCCTTGCTTCGTTTGAAAGACGCGGCTCAACGATTCCAACAGGAGTCCCGTTTGCCCTAACGGACGACTTCCTAAACGACCCCCAGAAGACGCAGCAATGGAGTGCATTTGTGAACCGGCTGAACCCAGGAGAGAAAGCCCCATCTCTTGAAGAAGTCGGCGCCGTCCTTCGCGCCTTCCTCTTACCGTGTATCTCCCACGACTCTCCGACAAAGCCCGACATTGTTTCATGGACTCCAAATCACGGCTGGAGTAAAACCAAGCCGAATTCTTCTTCGGACCCCGCGACTACTGAGTAAGGACAATCCTCGTCATTGGCTTTTGGCACTCTCGCAGCTTAGAATTCAGCGTTCCCCCAGACAGTCTTCATGCGAAGAGGTAACAAGTAAATGCCACGAGGGAAGACGAGCGGCGGCAAGCTGCCGAAGCGCCCGATAGAGCGCTATGAGCACAGCGACAAGAAGCGGATCAACAACCCGCCTGTAGGTTTGGTCACGCCGGAGACCGACCCTGTTGCGCCTACGCACAAGACCTACGATTACGTTGCGCCCGTGCCATCGGTGAAACCCCGCCAGGAATTGGACTACGATCCGCATCTTGATCCGCAGTTGGTATGGGCCGGCAAGAAGGAACACAGCTCTTTTGAAGTGCCGACGGTTTCCTTGCATGTACATGAGCGCATCGACCCTCACACCATCATGGACGCCGTGCGTAAGCGCAACGGAACGGCTTTGCCTGTTCAGGCATCACTCTTCGAGCGCCGTGAAGAAAAACCTCCTTTGCGCGAGGCCATCGACTTCTACCGCCATGCTCACGGCTGGTCTAACCGGCTGATTGCCGGCGATTCTCTTCTGGTCATGAACTCGTTGCTGGAAAAGGAGGGTATGGCGGGACAAGTGCAGATGGTGTATATCGATCCACCGTACGGCATCAAGTATGGTTCAAATTTCCAGCCCTTTGTGAATAAGCGTGACGTGAAAGATGGGAAAGATGAAGACTTGACCCAAGAACCAGAAATGATCCGCGCCTTTCGCGACACTTGGGAACTGGGTATCCACTCCTATCTCACTTACCTCCGTGACAGACTGCTCTTGGCAAGAGATCTCCTTCACGAATCCGGCTCCTGCTTCGTGCAAATCAATGATGACAACGTTCATAGGGTCCGTGACGTATTGGACGAAGTGCTCCGGCCCCAAAACTTTGTGAGCCTGATTACCTTCACCAAGACCTCAGGCGCAACCAGCGAACTCTTACCCATGACAACAGACTACATTCTCTGGTACGCCCGAGATATCTCACGGATCAAATACAGGGCCATATACCTAGATAAAGTGCTCGGCGGGCCAGGTGCAAGCGGGTACACGCGCGTCGAATTACCAGGAGGATCGAGGCGGTTGCTCGACAGCGAAGAAAAGGCAGACCAGTCTCTAATACCAGCCGGATCACGGATCTTCACACTCGACAACATGACCAGTCAGCGACCACCGGGGGACTTTCCCGTCGTGCTGGGAGGAGAGACATTCCGACCACGTAAGGGGTACTGGAAAACAGGCGAGGACGGAATGGAAAAACTAAAAGCAGCACGACGGATTGAGCCTTCCGGCGACTATATCCGATACGTGAGATATCTCGACGACTTTCCCGTATTCCCCCTAACTAACATCTGGGCAGATACTAGTGTTGCAGGCTTTACCTCTGAAAAGGTATATGCCGTTCAGACGACGCCCAGAGTGATACAGCGTTGCATGCTTTTGACCACCGACCCTGGCGATCTCGTCCTCGATCCAACGTGCGGCTCCGGTACGACTGCCTATGTTGCCGAGCAGTGGGGGCGACGATGGATCACCTGCGATACGTCGCGCGTTGCTACCACCCTCGCCAAGCAACGCCTGATGGCAGCGGACTTTGATTACTATGAACTTGCGCGTCCGGAAGAAGGCGTCAGCAGCGGATTTCATTACAAGACGGTGCCCCATATCAAATTGAAGTCAATTGCCAACAATCCTGAGATTCGCGATGGCATGACTCGGGAACAAATTGACATGGCGATAGCTCGCTACGCGGATCAGGAAACGCTCTACGATCAGCCTTACATAGATAAGAGCCGCGTGCGTGTCACGGGACCATTCACAGTCGAAGCTGTTCCCGCACCCACAGTCAAGTCTCTGGAGGACATTAAACTAGGAAGCGTCGAATCTGAATCGGAATTGTCGAGAACACAGCAATCGTTAGCTGATTTCCGCCATGCTGCCACGCCCCTGCTGGACGCCTCTGTCACACGTTCTGGAGCCACACTGCGTCATACGGAATGGCGCGACGAACTGCTGAAGACCGGCCTACGAGGCAAAGATGGGCACCATATCGACTTCTCCCGCGTCGAGCCACTCGCCGGCACGCGTTGGCTTCACGCCGATGCAGAGACGAAGGGCGTAAAGCCAGAGCGCGTCGTTATCTCCTTCGGGCCAGAGCATAGTCTCCTCGATCCCCGGCAAGTTGAGAGCGCCTGGCAGGAAGCTAGAACGCTGATTCCGAGACCCGCAATGATTGTCTTTGCAGCGTTTGAGTTTGATCCGCAAGCAGCCAAAGAAATTGACGAGCTAACAAAAGAAAAAACGGGCATGACGTTTTTGAGCGCCCAGATGAACGCCGATCTGCTTACGGCAGACCTGAAAAAGAAACGAGCGTCGAACCAAGGCTTTTGGCTGGTTGGACGCCCCGATGTCGATCTCCGACGGATCGCAAAAGGCGACCACAAAGGCCGGTGGGAAGTCGAGGTCAAAGGCTTCGACTACTACAACACTCGCACCGGAACTATCGATTCAGGCGATGTATCCAAGATTGCGATGTGGCTACTAGACACTGATTACGACGAGCGCAGTCTCTATCCCCGTCAGGTGTTCTTTCCCATTGCCGATGCCGACGGCGGCTGGGCTCGGCTCGCTAAGAATCTAAAGGCCGAGATAGATCCCGATTTGATCGAGGCTTATCGCGGCACTGTCTCTCTGCCCTTTGAGCCGGGCAACTATGTGGCAGTTAAGGTAATCGACGACCGCGGCATTGAAAGCCTCAAAGTGGTCGAGGTGAAATAATGGCGACTCAGGCGCCTTCCTCAACCATCGATCAGCTCATCATCAGCTCGCCCTACGAGCCACCTGCCGAACATTGGAAGTACGATCGCGAAACGCGTCGATTTACCCGTGAACCGGGTCGCCGCCCTGCTGGATACGTGCGCGCTTCCGACGCGTCGAAGTCTTTTGACGATCCGGGCGAGTTCGTTGAGCTGCCGTTGGTGAACAAAATTCGCCCGCGCGTAGATGCGTGGCGAGCCGCTGACTATCCCGGCGCCAGCGGTATCACGAGGCGTCTGATAAAGCATTGGCGAGACACGGAACAACGGGAGGGCAAGCGTTTCTTTTTCTGCCAGCTTGAGGCGATTGAAACGCTCATGTGGCTTGCGGAGGCTCCCGACTCCGACCGTGTAGGCATCAAGATCCCCGGAGACGGCGGCGACTTCCCGCGCCTCTGCTCGAAAATGGCTACCGGCTCGGGCAAGACAATCTTGATGTCCATGCTTATCGCGTGGCAGGTGCTCAACAAAGTCACGTACCCGCAAGACAAACGCTTTGCGAAAAACATTCTGGTCATCGCACCTGGCCTTACTGTCAAGAACCGGCTAGAGGTGTTGGTTCCCGGCAGCGCAGGAAATTACTATCAAGAGTTCCAGATCGTCCCTCCGGGTCTTGAAGACAAACTGCGGCAAGGGCAGACTTGCCGTGTGCAAGTGCGCAACTGGCACAAGCTGGACTGGGAGAGCGAAGAGCAGCTCAGCAAGCGACGCAGCGTGGACAAACGCGGACCGCTGAGCGATGAAGCCTACGTCCGCGAGGTGCTGGGGGAGATGCAATCGGCGGAGAACATACTGGTGATCAACGACGAGGCCCACCATGCTTGGCGTGTTCCGCCTAAGGTAAAGATTGCAGGAATCTCCAAAGACGAATTAAAAGAGGCCACAAAATGGGTGGGCGGGCTTGACCGCATCCATCGCGCCCGCAAGATTCTCATGTGCTACGACCTAACCGCGACGCCGTTCGCGCCCACCGGGCGCAAGAGCGGCGAGGAGACGCTGTTCGGATGGATCGTCAGTGACTTTGGTCTGAACGATGCCATCGAATCAGGGTTGGTGAAAACGCCCCGCGTGGTAGTGCGCGACGACGGCGAACAGACCGCCAAGTACAAGTCGAAGTTCTACCATATATATACGGACCCAGAAGTAAAGCCCGATCTCAACCGAAAAGTACAACCGCACATTCCTCTTCCCGATCTTGTCGGCATGGGCTATTACTTTCTGGGAAAAGACTGGCTGGAAACCGCAAAGAAGTGGAGAGAAGAAGGCAACGCTAAGACGCCGCCCGTAATGATTACTGTCGCCAACCTCGTCAATACAGCGGCGCGTGTGCAGTACGCATTCGAACACAAACGGATACGCATTGAGGAACTTTGCGATCCGGACAAAATTCTTCACATTGATTCCAAGGTGCTGGACGAAGCCGAAGCACAAGACGAACTCGCAGAACTCTTCGTCAAAGCCGAAGCTGAAGCTGTAGAGGAGAAAGACGAGGAAGCAGGGGAGAACACCTTGGAAGAAAACGGCGACGCGCCAACAAAGAAGCTCACCAAGAAGGAGCGCGCGGAACACCTACGCAAGACGGTGGATACGATTGGGCGTGAAGGGCAGCCAGGTGAGCAGATTCAGAATGTGATCTCTGTGGGGATGCTCTCCGAGGGCTGGGATGCCAAAACGGTCACGCACATCATGGGACTGCGAGCCTTTACGTCTCAGCTTCTCTGCGAACAGGTCGTGGGGCGCGGTCTACGCAGAACATCTTACGACGTGAACGAAAAGACGGGTCTATTCGAACCAGAGTACGTCAACATCTTTGGCGTACCCTTCACATTTCTTCCTCACGAGGGTAGTGCCGACGCGCCGCCACCGCCCCCCGCAACTGGCAAAACCAGAATCGAGCCCCTCCCTGAGAGACGGGCTCAGTACGAGATGACATGGCCCAGCGTGATTCGGATCGATCATGAATATCGACCACGGCTCACGCTGACACCCGAAAAGGTGAACCGTCTGGTTCTAGACGCCTACAAAACTCCCAATATCGCAGAGCTTGCACCGATGATCGACGGAAAGCCGGACTTCACCAAACTCAAGGAAATTGACCTCGCCGGCCTCGCGCAACGATTCCGCATGCAGCGAATCGTGTTTGAGACAGCAAGCGAGGTTTATGATCAGATGGCGCCCAAGTGGAAAGGTAGCCGCGAATATCTTTTAGCGCAACTCGTTCGTTTGGTGGAGCAGTACATCGAGAGCGGAAGGGTAATAGTCGATCCACCGCTGTTTAACGAAGACGACAAACGACGCAGGATTGTCATCACGCTAAACATGACTAAAGTCGTCCAGCATCTGTGGGAGGCGATTCGCTTTGAAAACGCCCTCACATTGGAACCGGTTTTCGATACCGAGAGACCGATCCGCTCCACGGGCGACATGCTGCCCTGGTACAGCGGCAAAGCGTGCGAACACACGAAACGGTCGCATATCAACATGTGCGTGTATGACAGCCGATGGGAAGCGAATGAATCTCTTGAGCTTGACCGCAATCAGAACGTGCGTGCTTGGGTGAAGAATGATCACATCAATTTTGAGATCACGTACTCGTTCAAAGGGATCATCCACAAGTTCAGGCCAGATTATCTTGTCCGCCTAACAAATGGAAAAACGCTCATTTTGGAAGTGAAGGGACAGGATGACCAGCAAAACCAGACAAAGCGAGAGTTCCTATCCGAATGGGTCAGAGCGGTGAACGGGCACGGTGGATTCGGCGACTGGGTCGCCGACGTCTCCCGACATCCGAAGGACGTACTGGAAATTTTGGAGAGGCAGAATAAGTAGGTTTTGCCCCCTCGGCTACGTTCAAACACTTAACTCCCGCCCCTTCTTCGGTCCCTCACCGACCGATTGAACGCCACCCGCGCCTTTGACAAGAGCCGGCACTATCTGTAGATGTGTGTGTAACGGGAATCGGATTTTGGGCTAGGGTTCTTACACTTGAGTGAAGGAGAAAAACCAAAATGAACGAACGACCCGCAGTGTTTGGCTTTCCCGATGTGTGGGACAACGCATTCAAGGACCTCGCCAATGTGTACACCGCGATTGATAAGGTCCAGCAGGTCGCTGTCGATCTAATAAAAGCAACACAGGACGACAAATCGGATGTCGTGGAAGTCCTCCGCACACTTACATCCGCCAACAGCGTTAGCATGACCGATGTCATAATCCTGACCGGAAACAGGAGAGGCGTGGGAGCCATGAAAATCGCACGCTCCATATTCGAGTTTTCGATCACCGCTGAATATCTCGCACAGAATCCAGGGGACACCGACCTTTACTTGGATTTCGCGCACATCACTTCATTGAAATACTTGCAAGCATACGAACGAATGAATCCAGGAAAGGTGTCTGCGGCGCACAAGACAGAAGCAGAGGCCCAGTACAACCGAGTGAAGGGGAAATTCGAGAAGAACGGGAAGGTACGAAATAGCTGGTCAGGAAAGAACCTCAAAGAAATGGCTGAAGCGATTGGACCGGACCGCGCAAACCTCTACGAAGTGATCTATCGGCCATCATCTGACATGCACCACGGCAGTGTTATGGGGCTGATCGGGAGCGAATTGAATTGGGAGGCCGAAGCCCTTCGCGTGGGCCACGGCGGCCTGCTGCACACGTTGGTGTCGCTCTACAATGCCTATCACAAGCCCGGAACGGAATTCCGCGAGCGGATCAATGAGCTTGCGAAAGAATTCGAGAGAGTGTGGAAGGAACACGTCGCGGCTCGTGACAAGAAACCTTGAGCAGGCCGGGTTCGTTCTTACCGACAAATCGACCTGACCTTACGACAAATTGATCCGCGCTTGCGCTGCGGATTCGGATTGAGTCGCCATCTTTTATTCACGGAAGCGTTGTTCTGAAAGAGATCACCAAACGTCCGATCCAACAGGCATCGTTCGACCGTTTCCCTTAGCAGCGACTCCAGGCGTTCGTAGAGAGGCGTATGCTCATTTTCAGGGAGGGTGTTGGTCATGCCAGACAGGAAACTCTCGCCGTGAACCAATTTAGAGCGTAGTTTGTAAGCGATCCGAAGCTCTTCATCTGTGAAAGGAAGATTGAATTCAGCCCCGAGTTGCCGAACCCTATCTCTGAACTGCCAAGTCACATCGTTGTCCTTCGTATTCAGCAACGCCTCGAAAGCCGAGACAATGAGCGTCCATCGTATGTCGAGATAATAGGATCGCATGGCGTTCTCGTGATTCCAATAGGCCCGATGAACCTTGCCATGCATGAGCTTGCTTGTCGAAATCCATGGCATCAGCTTTTGCAGGACCCTGCCATCATCCTCCGACAACCAGTCCCGGTTCTTTCTCCCGAGGATCACATCGGGACTCACTCCAACATAACGGATAGCAAAGATGGGCGAATTGTTATCGCCAAATCGGAAAACCTGCGCGCAATATCGATCTCCTGTGCTTGTCGGATTGACCAGGCGGGATAGCGCGATAGTCGCATGAAGATCGGTCATTCCTTCGTACTTCGACTTCTCGACCGCGGGAACCCGGCGAACGAACGCATACAGATGTCTGTCGAAGCCAACATCCTGGATGTTGTGGTGCGGCGGCTGGCACGCTTTCTGAATGTTCTTGGCAAGCTGCTCATCCAGCCTCTCAACCCATATCTCATTGGTTAGGTCAAACCGCTGTTGGCTGTCGCGCACAATCATCGGCGAAAAGCCGGGTTGCTGTTCCTGAAGGCGGGATGGCCCGTCGCCGACGTGCAACACGACGTAGTGGGCTTCGTAAGGCATGGTGAACCGACGCAGACGGATTCTAGCACCTAGGAGACCAACCTCGCTTCGATGAACTTATGGGCTAACTTTCTTCTTGACTCGCTCTCGAAAGCGGCGGTTACACTATCTGATGAGCAGCTTCTTCGCTCGGGGTGACTCGTATGTACGCAATGACGCTGACGCCGGGTTCGGTCGTTAAAGTATGGAGCAGGCGGTATCACTTTTGGCACAAGGGCATGGTGGATTGGCCTGATCCGCTGACGGGCGAGCAGCAAATCATCCACAGCGACAAGGGTAACTTCGTCCGTACCACGTCCTTGTCGGAGTTTGCGGCCGGGGAAATGGTTCACATTCTCTGGGTGCCACAGACGTGGGATCAGCAGAACTCCGCGCTACAGAGGATGCACAGTCTGGATGGGAAACCCTATGACCTGTTCGTTGCGAACTGCGAACACGTGGTCAATTGGGCCGTGACCGGCAAATCCTACAGCGAGCAACTGGGATTGGCCGCTGTTCTGGCGGCGGGCTTAACCGTTGTCGCCTTGGCTGCCAGCGCGCGCGGCTAAGAAAGAAGTTTCGAGCCCCGGTTCGGGGTTAAGTCCCGGATTAAGCATCGTGGGCTATTTGCTGTGCTCTTGGCAAACCGGATCGGATAACGGCGTTCTGAGATCTGAAGGTCACCACTCGGGTTTGGCGAAAATCTCTGCAACCCACCGGGTCAACTCTTGACTTTGTGTCGCCGGTTTGGAGAGGCGGATTAGATGCACGCCATGACTTCCTACCGTGAACGGCGAATAATGCATCGGCTGCGTGAAGTCCAAAAGTGCTAACCCCACACGCTCATGCAACGGCTGCGTGGTCACCGCAGAGTACACGATGCTTTTTAGTTTCGAAGACAATCCTTGGTAGGTGTTTTTGCCCGCGTTCTGTTCTCTAGCGTCCGCGACCACGACGACGTAAGCATAGACTTGCCAGAATCCCATGCGCGCGACGAGGTTGGCCTGCTTCGCGACTTTGCTGTATTCGCGCAGCTTAGTTGGCGTGCCATTGCGAATCTGATCCATCCCGAACTTAATTCTCTTAAACTGATAGCCGACAGCCTGGTCGGGATGGTCCGGCGCGCAACGCAATACGTCTATGTCGCCTTTGAATTTACCTGGCGCGCTATCTAAGGGCACCATCTGTTTCCCGAGCATCCCCCTCGGCATCCCTGCCAGCTCGAAAAATTCGGTGCCCCAAAGCGGATCGGCAAACAAACGCTCAACCAACTTGTCTTCGGCGATGTCGGCTATCGAAGGCTGAGTGAACGCACTGCTCATGTGCATCACTGTAGGCTTGACGCCGTGTTGCCGCAAGTCCAGAAAATTACGGGGTACGAGAGTGCCCCGTGACTTTCCTAGGCACTTCAAATGCCCGAGTCTTATCCAGAGGACTTAGAAGGATCAAACGATCCAGATCATGTTCTATGTCGAGGTGCTGGCGGTATAGCTCTTGATCGCAAGCATCAACTCCCAAACCGATGTGATCCACAAAGACTAACCACCATTCGCGATACTTGTGTCGGACTCCGGCAATTCTCCGTATCTTGTCTTCGACGCAGAGACGCAGGTTCCATTCGATGTCGCCAAACACGAAACCGCCCATATCTCTGTCGTTGCAACCGGCAAAGACAAAGCACGTTGGGTGAGGACCACTAGCTTGGTGAATAATCTCCGCCTCGAAGCCCTCTGCCATCCTCAGCACGCAGAGCTTTTGGCGATCCTGATTGTCTCTAAAGTCTTCGAGCTCCCGGCGCAAATCATCTTCAATTTCTTTCCAACGCGGAATCGGTCGCTTGAGCTTGCATCCTATGAACCAACTCGCGCCCGATTTTGCTGGCCCGAGGGAGCGCAGTAGCGCGTCAAACTTGCGTCCCGTTGAAATGCGGTCGGTTTCCAAGCCGCGAAATCCACCTGATTCCGTCAGTTCATTCTCGTTCAATCGGCGAACTTCGACAGCGATTCTGCCGCCCACTAAGAAGTCCGGGGGGACGTTGCCGTCAGGCTGATAGACAACGCGTCCCAGGCCCAGATACTCAAGGTAGTCCCGAACATGGCCTTCCGATTGGTCCATACGTTGAGCGTATTGCAGTAATAGGAACGGTGTGTTCTCAACCTCCGGTTTTCAGTTCCTCATCGAATCTCGTGTAGCGTTCCTTGTCAATCTCGGCAATGATCCTAAGCAGAGTAGTCGCCATTTTAACGCAGGCTTCTGCTTCGAGCTTGCCAAACTCAGTGTGTCCTGAATGCAGAATGTTATTTCTCTTGCGAAAAAGCTCTTCCACGAAGAATTTACTCGCGGACCTGTTTCCTATGTTCGGATGGTTCTGCTTAACCCGAGAGGCCATGTCCGCTCTCCGCCTTAAGAAAACGTCGAACGTTTCACCCGTCATCAGCAGAGTCGCGGCGTCGAGCTTGCCGCTTACCCCTTTCAACTTGCGAAACTCCTGCTCCCACAAATTGGTATGGGCCTGGGTTACCTCGTTTGGGAGTAGACGTGCTTCTAGCTGCTTCCACTTAGAAAACAGAAAGGCCACCTCGCACTCAACCGCCATCGCACTCAAAATGATTGCTAGGGAAAAATCTTCATCGCTCAGTTCGACTTCGGCTCGGCAGAATACGCGGCGGCTCACGCGCCTGTCAGACTGCAAGAAATAGATCGTTGCGCCACACTCACACCGAGGGTTCGGATAAGGCTTGCTTCCCTCCGCCTCTACAACAAGGCCCTTCTTGCAGCTCGGACATGTCACTACCATCGGAAACTTCATGCCTTGAAGTCTAACCGACCCCGATGACGTTAAGGTGGCTGCGCGTCTTCCTTCCACTGCGCCCTCTTCCGGACGGACGCCGCTTGGCCGCGGCTCGGACGGGCGTTTCGGACTGCGCCGGTTTCGCGCCAAACTAACCCCTACCCCGTTTGGCACTCACCGCGCTTTCACTCACGCCCTGCCACCCTCCTTCGGTCTCCGTTCTGTCCCTTTCACCGTTCCGTCTTGTTTCTTCCCGCTGCCGCTCAAGTGAAGAAAGAAACAAGCCGGAAACGGCAGAAATGGAAAAAACATGAAATTAGAAGAAGTCAACACACGAACCAAAGAGGCCGTGGATTTCCTCGTCGCAGCGCTGGAGTCCGGTCACAGTGAAGTCCTCACCGCATACCTCGGAGCAATGGCGAAGTTTCACACCTACAGCTTTCTATGTTCCTAGCAACATAGGAAGCTTAATGTCACCAGCCGGACTATGTGAATTGAACTTCAGGGGCCTACGGTGCGGCCATGTCAGGTCCTGCGGCACTTCACATAGTGCGGGTGCCCGTAGGTAGGAGTGAACACACCGCGTCTGAGGCTGCTCAGAACCCTGATCTCGCCATATCCTCAGCCAAGCGTTAGTAGTGATTTCGATATTCTGATTTGGCCCCATTCGATACTTTGATTTGGCCCCACCCGACTGAAAACCATATACCGTGGACTCTGCTTCGGGCTTAACCGCCCTAAGGGAGGGACCGGGTGGATAGGAGAG
>Ga0208820_1000456_pt1 | contig 30632 bp, 24 predicted proteins | sample June2015DPH_16_5_FD_184713 | JGI IMG/M metagenome (GOLD analysis project Ga0208820, IMG submission 184713) | Peatland microbial communities from SPRUCE experiment site at the Marcell Experimental Forest, Minnesota, USA - June2015DPH_16_40... | ecosystem: Environmental > Terrestrial > Soil >...
CCAATTAGCTTGAAAAAATATAAAATTACTTCGCTGATCTGGGAAAAAGTTCCTCTATTATTTTTAACAGCTATTTCGATTTGTCTGACCTTCTATGCCGCGAAATCTGTAGGAACTATAGCCAGTCTGAATATCCTGCCACTAAATAAACGCATTAGCAACGCTATTGTTTCTTATGCTTTATATCTGAAGAAATTATTTTGGCCAATTGATTTAGCCGTTTTTTATCCGCATTTAGATTTATCATTATGGCAAGTTTCCGTAGCTGCTTTATTTTTGTTGATCATTACAATCATTGTCTGCAAGTATTTTCATAAATATCCTTATTTGCCGGTTGGCTGGTTCTGGTATCTTGGTACTTTAGTTCCGGTTATCGGGATTGTTCAGGTGGGTGGGCAGGCCATGGCTGATCGTTATGCCTATCTTCCCTTTATTGGATTATTTATTATTGTAACATGGGGAGCAGCGGATATCTTCAAAAAAAGAATATCTATAAAAATAATAGCAATGATTTCTGCATTAATTATTTTAGCTTTAACGGTTGTCGCCCATTGCCAGGTTAAATACTGGAGAGATACATTTACTCTCTTCTCTCACACGCTGAATGTTACAAAAAATAATTTCATTGCACATAATGGCATGGCAAGCGAATTACTTAAACAGGACAAAATTGAAGAAGCAATTACTCACTATAATGTAATGTTGATATTAGATCCGAAAAGTGACATACCGCTTGTTGGTATAGGACGGGCATTTAGTATAAAAGGGGAAAACGATGCGGCAATTGCCACTTTCCGACAAGCGTTAAAGTTAAATCCTGAATCTATCGAGGCTCATCATAACCTTGGCTTTGTCCTTTTTCAAATGGGACGACTGGATGAAGCAATTGCGGAATATCAAAAAGCAATCGAGTTAAACGGAGATAATCCTACCCTTTATAATAATTTAGGCAATGCATTTGCTAAGCAAGGGAAAGATATTGAGGCCATTAAAGCATATAACGCAGCATTACTTATTCGGCCTAGAGATGCTGGCGCTCATAACAATTTGGGCATGGTTTTAATGCATTTGTATAAGTACGACGAAGCCATAAGAAATTTTAAAGAAGCCATCCATCTGCAGCCGGAATATGCAAATGCCCATTTTTATTTATCGGAGATTTTGAAACGAAAAGGACTTTCTGCCGAGGCAGAATATCATTTAAATGAAGCAATTCGCATAAATTCAGAGTATAAAAATATAGATAAGTTACAGAGCAGACATAATATCGGTAAATGAAAAACCATAAAAAACTGTTCCATCAATTAGGGCTATGTATAAGTACTTAATGCTTGACGATGACTTCATTGCCATATAGTTATCGAAGAAAGGTTTATATATTTGAGGAAAACAGTTTTTCATAAAGAGAATTCGGACTATATAAGTTATCAAAAAACGCGTGTTTCCCATTGGGATAAGGTTGCCCAGAAGTCTGATAAGTGGCAAGGTTTCAGCGGTTATTATCATAATCGTTTACAGAAAGTATTGCAATTTGTTATTCCACCCGGACAGCGTGTAATGGAAATGGGCTGCGGTTGCGGTGAGCTACTTGCTGCTCTTAAGCCTTCCTATGGAGTTGGTGTAGATTTTTCGGCGGAAATGATTGAGCGCGCCAAAAATGGTTATCCGGATTTACATTTTATTCAAGCTGACGCGCATGAACTCAATATAAAAACTCAATTTGATTTTATTATACTTTCCGATTTAGTCAATGACTTGTGGGATGTGCAATCAGTGTTTAAGAACATCCATGTGCTTACCACACCAAGGTCAAGGATCATTATTACCTCGTACAGCCGTTTATGGGAATTGCCACTTTGGATTGTCAGGAAGTTGGGACTGGCTAAATCGGCCTTGTTTCAGAATTGGCTTACAGTGGACGATATAAAAGGATTATTTTCTCTGGCTAATTTTGAGGTTATCAGGCACTGGGAAGAAATTATCTGGCCGATAAATGTGCCCTTAATTGCTTCTTTATTAAACCGATTTATTGTCAAAATCTGGCCGTTCAAAATATTTGCCTTAACTCATATAATTGTAGCAAAGCCATGTAATACAGGTTCATTTTTGTCAGAAGCTCCTAAAGTATCCGTTATTGTTCCCACGCGCAATGAAACCGGCAATATCGCCAAGATATTCTCCTCCATACCGGAAATGGGTGGAGGTACGGAAATAATATTTGTTGAAGGTAATTCTACTGATAATACTTACGAGACAATCAAAAAAGCGATGGCAGATAATCCTCACCGACTATCGATGCTTTTGCGTCAGGATGGCCAAGGTAAAGGTGATGCTGTCCGTTTAGGCTTCAAACATGCAAGAGGTGATATCCTCATGATTTTTGATGCTGATTTGACAGTGTCGCCGGAAGATCTGCCTAGGTTTTACGACGTGCTTGCCAATGGTAAGGCTGAATTTGTCAATGGAGTGCGATTAGTTTATCCAATGGAAAAAGAGGCCATGCGTTTTTTTAATTTTCTGGGGAACAAGTTTTTCAGCTTGGCTTTTTCCTGGCTCTTGGGGCAGCCGATTAAAGACACATTATGCGGTACTAAAGTTTTATGGAAAGCTGATTATGAAAGGATTGCAGCTAACAGGTCATATTTTGGCGATTTCGATCCCTTTGGCGATTTTGATCTGTTGTTTGGTGCAGCCAAATTGAATTTGAAAATTGTTGAAATTCCCATCCGCTACCGTGAACGCACCTATGGAACAACCAATATCAGCCGTTGGAAACATGGCTGGCTCTTACTGAGAATGGTCTTTTTCGCCTTAAGACGTATTAAATTTGTATAAACAACAAACAGGCCTAGTGTTTTTAATGTATAAAATTAATAGCCGGAAAAAAGATAGAGCGCGTCACGAAATTGTTCATGGCAAAAACATTGCCGAAAAAGATCCGGAACTGATCTGGGGCTGGAAGACGGCTGCCGGAAAGCGCAGAGCGAAAAGAAGGGCGCAGATGATTGCTGATAGCGCCCGTTTGGGATCAGAAAGTTATGCTTTAGAGATCGGTTGCGGTACGGGAATCTTTACGGAAATGTTTGCCGGATCAGGTGCGAAGATAGTTGCTGTGGATATTTCCAGAGAGTTATTAGATAAAGCTCAAGCAAAAGGACTTTCTTCAGGACAGGTTCAATTCTTAGAAAGCAGGTTTGAAGATTGCGATCCGATGGGTCCTTTTGATGCAGTAATTGGTTCATCGGTATTACATCATTTGGATATAACACCGGCACTTGCCACAATTTATAAATTTCTAAAGCCTGACGGAATATTGAGCTTTGCGGAACCTAATATGCTCAATCCGCAGATTGCTATCCAGAAAAATATTTCTTGGCTAAAAAGAAAAATGGGGGATTCTCCCGATGAAACCGCATTCCTGCGTTGGAATATACATAATTTATTATGCCATGCCGGATTTGTCGATGTTCAAATTACGCCATTTGATTGGCTACATCCAGCGATGCCCGTTAAACTAATTGATACAGTTGATAAAATAGGTTTTATTCTCGAAAAAATACCGGTAATCCGTGAACTTGCCGGTTCATTACATATATACGGTCGTCGGCCAAAATAGCTTTAGAGAAGCTTTGTGTTTCAATACCCTAGAGACCGTTCAGCTCCAAGAAATATCAATATTGTCTTTAATATCAAGTAAAACCATAAGGCAAATCTGTAAATTCATCGATTTTTCTAAAAAAATATTTTTTTCTCTTGACTTTAACATCTTATTGTTTTACAAATGAACATGACTGGTGGTCACATATTGACCGCAGTTTAAGCAAAGCAGTATTTACGTAAGGAAGAAGGTTGTTTTGGGGCTCTTAGAGCGTAGGGGAAAAGAGAAAGACGGCCGCAGAAAATTAATCCTCAAATCAGCGCGTTCACTGTTCTTAGAAAAAGGATTTAATAACGTTACTGTCGATGAAATAGCTAAATTCTCCGAGTTGGGCAAGGGTTCGATTTATCTTTATTTTAACAGCAAAGAAGAAATTTATGCCCAGGTCTTACTAAACGATATCGAGAAGTTTAATCAGCACACGTCTGGTCTTTTTAACAAGAAAAAATCGGCGGCTGATTTATTAGTTGAATTTTCCTATGCCTACGCCGATTTTTTTCTGAACGACAGTGAACTGTTTAGGATCCTTATGATTTATATGCTTCAACCCGGTCAAATGAATCTATCCGAGGAGCTTAATCCTCAAATCATCAAAGCCAATAACAAGTCGATTGATGTGTTTGGTAAAATCTTGGAATTGGGTTTGGAATCAAAAGAATTACATGCAAACATCAATTCAAAGCAAAATCAGTATGCTATCTGGGGTTTACTTAATGGCATTATCTCGCTGTATCTTTTTTCGGGTTTGAAAGTAAAACGAAAAGAAAAAATTCGCACCACAATTAAATCAGCATTGGAGGTATTCATTAAAGGCTTAAAACAGGCATGATGGATATTTTTTTAAAATATATTTTTAAAATAAAAAAGGAAAGGTGGTTCTTATGAGTAATTTGCTGGTGAACACAAGGGATCAAGAGTTCGTCCTTTTCGAACAATTGGGCATTGAAAAATTGTTTGAATCAGAAGCTTTTAAAGACTTCTCCAAAGACGATCTTTTGATGGTGCTCAAAGAGGCCGAAAAAATGGCCGTAAACGTCATTGCACCGACGCTCGCTGAAGGCGACAAGGAAGGGTGCACAATCAAAAATGGGAGGGTATCAGTTCCCAAATGTTTCCACGAAGCGTGGAAGAAATACACCGAAGCGGGATGGCTTGCCGCCTCGGAGTCGCCTGATGTCGGTGGGCAAGGACTGCCGCGCTCCATTGGTTTTGCCGTAACGGAACTTATGGGTTCGGCCAACTATGCCTTCTGTATGTATCCGGGCCTGACCCATGGCGCCGCTGGTCTCGTCCACACCTATGGGACGGAGGAACAGAAGAACAAATACATGCACAAAATGTATGCGGGCCAGTGGGCCGGGACTATGTGTCTTACCGAGCCGGGCGCGGGCAGCGACGTTGGCGCCACGAAGACGACAGCTAAGCGTCTTCCCGACGGGAAATTCCTTATCACAGGAACTAAGTGCTTTATATCTTCGGGAGACCATAATCTTACCGAAAATATTATCCACCCTGTCCTTGCCCGAATTGAAGGTGACCCCCCGGGAACAAAAGGTATTTCCATCTTCATCGTACCCAAGGTTCGAGTTAAGGATGACGGATCTTTGGGCGAACCCAATGATGTCAATACAGGCGGTATCGAACACAAGATGGGCATCAAGGGATCGGCTACAGCAACTCTGAACTTCGGCGAAGAGGGGAAGTGTATTGGTGAGCTATTGGGTAATGAACGGGAAGGCATGCGCATCATGTTCCAGATGATGAATGAGGCCAGATTGGGAACGGGTATGCAAGGATTATCCGGCGCTTCAGCTGCTTATGAGCATGCCGTTCAGTACGCCAAGGAACGCGTTCAGAGTAACGACATTTTGGCGGGAAAGAATCCTGATGCCAAAGCTGTAACCATCATCAATCATCCCGATATACGCCGCAAATTAATGTGGATGAAATCTCACATCGAAGGAATGCGCTCCATGTGTTATTTTGTTGCCTATTGTATGGATAAGTCGACAATAGCAAAGACGGAAGAAGAGAAAGCGACCTGGGAAGGATTTCTGGATCTGATGACCACGGTCGTTAAGGCCTACTGTTCAGACAAGGGGCTCATGATCTGCTCCATGGCCATGGATGTCTACGGAGGCTATGGTTACTGCTCCGAATATCCAGTGGAACAGTATCTGCGCGATGAGAAGATTGCCACTATTTATGAGGGAACCAATGGTATTCAATCGCTGACTCTTGTAGGCAGAAGCCTAGGTCAGAGAAAAGGCATGAACGCCATGAATCTCTTTGGCGAAATTCAGAAAAACATCAAGAAAATGAAGGAACATAAAGAACTTGGCAAATACACCGCCATCTTGGAAGAAGCCGCCAACGCCTGTATAGATTTGACGATGTTTTTCGTTCAGGCCGGAAAAGCGGGAAATTTCCTTCTGCCGATTTTTAATGCCTACAAGTTTATGGAACTTTTCGGTGATGTGCTGGTCGGCCATTTCCTTATCGATGCGGCCGGAGTCGCGGCGGAAAAGCTTGCGGCTATCTATAAGGAAAAGGGCGCGGACAGCGCGGAGAAACAGAAGGCTTTGAATAAGGAAAACAAGGAAGCTGCTTTCTACAGCGGCAGGGTTGCTTCGGCGAAATTTTTTGCCGTGGAAAGTTTGACCACCGTAAAGGCGCGTTGTGAAGCCATTAAAATGGATGAAAAAGCGCCCCTGGAAATGACCGAAGCGGCTTTTGCCATTTAATTAAATTAAGAAGCCATGCTTAAAGCACGGCCTCAAACATTTTAAAGCCGCCATTTATAAGCCGTCCATTAAACCGATGACGGTTATTTTAGGAAAGGCGAAGGAGGAAAATCATGTCATATGAGATTAAAAAAGTAGCTGTTTTAGGAGCGGGAGTTATGGGCGCGACCATCGCCGCTCATTTAACCAATGCCGGTATCGAATGCTGTCTTTTGGATATCATTCCTTTCGAGTTGACGGAAGCAGATAAGAAAAAAGGGCTCACCGAAAAAAGCCCGGCATGGCGCAATCGGTTTGCCGAAAACGGATTGGCTGGAGCCATTAAATCCAAGCCGTCGGCGTTTTATAACAAAAAGAATGCGTCGATGATCAAAACCGGCAATTTTGAAGATAATTTAAATATGCTTGCCGATGTCGATCTAGTCATCGAGGTCGTTATTGAAAATTTGAAAATAAAACAGGACCTTTTTGCCAAAGTCGAAAAAATCGTGAGAGACACCTGCATTGTAACAACCAATACTTCGGGGATTCCCATTAAGGACATATCCGCAAAGTTTAGCCCGAAATTGAAAGAACGATTTTTAGGAATGCATTTCTTTAATCCGCCGCGCTATATGAAGCTTCTGGAAATTATCCCCGGTGAAAAAACGAAAAAAGCTGTCGTCGATTATATGGTAAAATTTTGTGAAAGCGTTCTGGGGAAAGGGGTTGTTGTTTGTAAAGACAGACCAAACTTTATCGGTAATCGCATCGGCAGTTTCGATATGTCTAATGCTGCTCATGTGATGTTCAGCAAAGGCCTTAAAATCGAGGAGCTCGATGCCATTATCAGCAAACCTCTCGGTAGGCCCAGTTCCGCTGTTTTTGGAACGATAGATTTGGTCGGACTGGATACCGGTTTTCATGTCAGTAAAAACCTTTACGATGCGGTGCCGGATGATGAAATGCGGGAATATTTCAAACCCAATGAACTTATTCAAAAGATGATCGAAAATAAGTGGCTGGGCAATAAAGCCGGCCAGGGTTACTACAAAAGAACCAAGGATGAAAAAGGGAAAAAGATAAAGCTGGTTCTCGATTACAAGAAGATGGAATATGTCGTCCCAACAAAACCAAAATTTGAATCCATAGAGGCTGCGAAAAAGACAGAAGGCGGCTTTGCCGATAAACTCAAAGTATTGTTCAACGGCACGGATCTGGCCGCGGAAGTCGCGCGCGAATATCTCTGTAATAATTTCATTTATGCGGCCAATCGCGTTCCAGAAATCAGCGACACAATCATCGGCATCGATAACGCTATGAAATGGGGTTACAATCATCAACTTGGTCCGTTTGAAACATGGGACGCCGTAGGAGTCAAAGAAGCCGTCCAAGTCATGAAAAAATTGAAGCTCAAAGTTCCCAAGAAAATTGAGGATATGCTGAAAGCCGGGCACAAATCTTTCTATGTAAAAAAGAAAGACGGCAAATATTACTATAACTTCGCCAAAAAGGGCTATGTCAAGCTGGAAGAGAATCCGAAGATTATTTTGCTTCCTTCTCTGAAAGAGCGCAAGAAGATTGTTAAGAGCAATCCCGGCGCGACCCTTACAGACATTGGCGATGGTGTTGCCTGTCTGGAGTTTCATACCAAGATGAATGCGATCGAAGAAAATCTCACGATCATGCTTGCTGAAAGCTGCGATATCGTGGAAAAAGACTTTGTCGGTATGGTAGTAGCCAACCACGCCACGAATTTTTCTGTGGGAGCCAATATATTCTTTGTCCTTGATGCAGCGCAGAAAAAACAATGGGATCTTATCGGGAAGGGCATTGAGGCGCTGCAGAACGCCAATATGAGGATGAAATATCTGGCAAAACCGGTTGTTACCGCCCCCGCCGGAATGGCGTTAGGCGGCGGATGTGAAATGGCCATGCACGGCGCCAGATGCCAGCCCCACGGTGAAACCTACATCGGCCTGGTGGAGGTGGGCGTCGGCCTTATTCCAGCGGGTGGCGGCGTCAAGGAATTAATGGTTCGCTGCACGGAAGGCATTCCCGGTGGCGCGGTTGAAGATGGCATGAATCTCCAACAGATATATGTCAAGGTCTTCCAGAATATTGCTATGGCCAAGGTATCCACAAGTGCCGCCGAGGGGATGGAGCTGGGTTATATTCGCAAGACGGATGGAATTAGTCTGAGCAGGGATCAGCATATATGGGATGCTAAGCAGGTTGTCTTGGGTCTGGCCAAATTCTATAAAAAACCCAGACCGGCTATGATTCCCGTCATGGGCGAAAATTTCCGCGGGCTGATTGATGCTGCGCTGTATAATATGCGCCAAGGCAATTTCGTATCCGATTATGATGTGCATGTTTCGAGAAAGGTCGCTTATATCATTTCCGGAGGCGATTGCGCCGAAGGAACGTGGGTATCCGAGCAGGAGATTCTTGATCTGGAAAAAGAAGCGTTTATCAGTCTTTTGGGCGAAGCTAAAACTCACGAAAGAATCGTGCATATGCTTAACACTGGGAAACCACTGCGCAATTAAAAGAGCATTTGGACTATGGGCGGTCAATGCACTTTTGTTTCAACATTGTTTCATTTTTGCATTGACTGCCTCTTGGAATTAGACAAAGAACAGACATATTTTAAGGAGGAAAATCATGCGTGACGCCGTAATTGTAGAATCCGTAAGAAGTCCCGGAGGACGTGCTAAAAGAGGCGGCCTGGCCTCTACCCGGGCTGACGAATATGGAATTCAGGTGGTTAAAGGCTTGCTGGCAAGAGTACCGAAAGTCAAACCCGAAGAGATAGACGATCTGATTGTAGGATGCGCCTTCCCGGAACACGAAACGGGAATGAATTTGGGGAAAATTATCGCGCTGGGAGCAGGACTGTCCGAAAGCACCAGCGGTATGACCGTCAATCGTTTCTGCTCATCGGGATTGCAGGCCATCGCTGACGCCACAGCAAAGATCAGAGCCGGCTGGTCTGATGTTATTATTGCTGGGGGTTGCGAGACGATGTCCCATATTCCTATGGGTGGTTCTTCCATGCGACCTATGCCGGACTATCCCTGGGATAAACCTTATGCTTACGTTTCCATGGGGATAACCGCGGAAAACATTGCCGCCAACTACAAGTTGACCCGGGAAGATTTGGATAAATTCGGTCTGGAGAGTAATCGCCGGGCATACGAAGCGATTAAAGCGGGTAAATTTAAGGAAGAAATCATTCCCATCCAAGCCTATAAATACAAAGTGAAAAATGGAAAACGAGTCAGAGAAACAATGGTTTTTGATACGGACGACGGTGTGAGATGGCCGGCAACGTTGGAGGATATGGCCAAATTGAAATCTCCCTTCAGGGCGGGAGGATCGTCCACTGCGGGGAATTCTTCGCAGATGACGGATGGCGCCGCTTTTGCTCTCGTAATGAGTGCAGACAGGGCCAAGGAACTCGACCTAAAACCGTTAGCCAGACTGGCTTACTATGCCATAGCCGGGTGCAAACCGGAAGAAATGGGAATTGGTCCGTCGGTAGCTGTGCCGAAAGTATTGAAACTGGCCGGACTCAAAACCACCGATATTGATCTTTTCGAATTCAATGAGGCGTTTGCCTCCCAGGCTCTTTATTCCGTCCGGAAACTGGGTTTGGAAGAAAGATATTGGAAGGGTGATATCAATCCCAACGGCGGCGCCATCGCCCTGGGCCATCCTTTGGGTTGTACCGGAGCCAAGTTGACAGCGCAGATATTACATGAAGCAAAGCGTCGGAATGCCAAACGGTGCATCGTAACCATGTGTATCGGCGGTGGAATGGGAGCTGCCGGTATATACGAAATGCTTTAATTAGAATATAGTCCCTTCTAGCGCCAAGCTATAACTTCGCTCAATCCTTCCGTCATCCTTTTGTTGCGGGATGACGGAGGGATTGGCGGAGAAAAGGCTTCCCATGTTTCCCCACAATCTATTTAAATCATCTTGACAGAAACGTCGTTCGAAATGTAACCTCCAAATCTAAGAGGGAGAAGATGAAAGCGGGGTTTATTCAATTTTCGCCGCAATTCGGCAAGGTTAATACAAACATTGATAAAGCTCTAGCAATGATGGAAAAAGCCGATGCCGAACTGATTGTTTTACCGGAGCTATTTAATACCGGTTATCTTTTTGTTTCTAGAGACGAAGTCCTGGAAATGGCCGAAGAAATTCCCGCGGGAAAAACAACAAAAGCTTTATCTTCGATAGCTCAAAGGAAAAAAATTCATATTGTGGCCGGAATTGCCGAGAGCGCAGGTGAAAATTTATATAATTCTGCTATTTTGATTTCACCTAAAGGTTATATTGCCACCTACCGTAAAATTCATCTTTTTAATGAAGAAAAACTTTGGTTTCAACCGGGTAATGAATCTTTTGCGGTTTATGATATCGGTCAATGTAAGATCGGAATCATGATATGCTTCGATTGGTTTTTTCCGGAGTCCGCAAGAATATTATCTTTAAAGGGCGCTGATATTATATGTCATCCGTCTAATCTTGTCCTTCCCTATTGTCAGGATGCCATGGTTACCCGATGTTTGGAAAACAATGTTTATGCCATAACTGCCAATCGCACTGGTCGTGAAGAAAGAAGCGGCAAAAATTTATCTTACACCGGCAAAAGTCAGATAACATCTCCGGACGCACGTATCTTGCATCAAGCCGATGGCCAAAAAGATGAAATTGGTATCGTAGGAATTAATGTGCAGGTGGCCAGGAACAAAAAAATCAATAACTACAATGATGTGTTAGCTGATCGCAGGGTAGAGCATTACCAGGATTTGGTTAAAGCTGTTCCCGGAGATCCTTCGGTAATAACAAAAATATTTTTTTGCATGCTTAAAATTATATTTTTCTGGTTGCTCAACGAAAATACTTTTTTCACTTGAAAGGAAGAACACTTTAAGCTATAGCAGACGGCATTTGGGCGGTTAACTCAGCGGGAGAGTGCTACCTTCACACGGTAGAAGTCACTGGTTCAATCCCAGTACCGCCTACCATTCAACATCAAAGGGTTTATGATCAGTCATAAGCTCTTTTTTATTGGCTGATTAAGAGAAACATTAGCGAAAAAATATTCGTTATTAGATTAATAAACAACCTTTTTCATCGTGGCAATATATTTTTTACAAAGTTCGCGATAATAGTCGATGCCTTCTTTGGCTAACTTTTTTTGATCTTCAGTTATATTATGGGTTATTTTTGCCGGATTGCCGGAAACAATTTTACCAGCGGGAATATGCATTCCTTTGGGAACAAGGGAACCAACAGAAATGAAAACGTCTTCTTCGCAAACAACGTTAAAGAGCACGATTGCTCCTATGCCAATTACACATCTCGATTTGATGTGCACATCATGAAGAATCACGCCGTGGGCGATGGTGACATCTTCCTCAATTATTACTTGCGCATCGGGGTAGACATGAATAACCGCATTATCTTGAATACTCGAGCGATCACCAATACGAATTGGTCCAAAATCTGCACGGATGGAAACACCGGGGGCTATTAAGCATTCATGGCCGATTTTTACATCACCAATCAAAACAGCGTTAGGATGGACAAATGAATCCGGCGGTACCTGAGGTCTTTTACCATCAAATTCATAGAGCGCCATAATTCCTATCTTTCCCCAAAACTAATAAGTTAGAGAAATATTCACCGATCCGCCACGGCCTAAAATATCATGCAGGTGGATATATCCTTTGAGCTCCTTTTTTTCGTTGACCACAGCAAAAGATGTAATTTCTTCTTTTTGCATGAGTTCCATGGTTTGCGCTAATGAAACATTTTCGTCAATAGTTTTGGGTTTGCGCGTCATTAAATTGTCGATAATTTTTCCCTCGAAAGAAATTCCTTTACTGATCATACGGCGCACGTCTCCATCAGTCAAAATTCCCCGAAGCTTGTTTTTTTTATCGGTGATTAGGACGAACCCCACATTTTTCCGGTCGATTTCTTGTATCGCCTTTAGGGCAGGCACTCCAGAGTGTATTTGCGGGATTTTTTTTCCTGTAATCATAATCTCTCCGACTGTTTCTTTTAATCTTGCGCCAAGGCTTCCGCCCGGATGAAACTTATAGAAGTCTTTCTCTTTAAATTGTCTTTTATCAATAAGAGCTATAGCTAAAGCGTCACCCATGGCTAAAGCAGCAGTAGAGCTGGAAGTAGGAGTAAGGCCAAAAGGGCAAGCTTCTTTTTCCACGGAAACATCAATGACTATATCGCTTGCTCGAGCCAAGGTTGATGACATATCGCCGGTAAAGGCTATGACGGTAGCGCCGATATGGCGGACGGAGTTGATAACAGGTATGAGTTCACGGGTTTCACCGCTATTGGATATGGCCAGCAGAATGTCTTCTTTAGTAACAATGCCTAAATCGCCGTGGATGCCCTCAACAGGATGTAAAAAAAGCGCTTGTGTTCCTGTACTTGTTAAAGTAGCGACGATTTTTCGTCCAATCAACCCGGATTTACCAATTCCGGTAATGATTACCCTGCCCTTGGAGATATAAATTAAATCCACGGCGCGAGAAAAGTTGATGTCGATTTTTTCAGTCAAATTCAAAATACTCTGCGCTTCTATTTTTAATACTTCCTTGGCGCGCTTGATTGTTTCTCGATTTAGAGTCATATATTTATCCTAAAATGTATTTGCTAATTTCATGTTTTTAATAATATTTGAAGAAACTAGCAAAAAATACCGGACAAAACAAGAATCATTTGCTTGATTTCTTGGGAGAATTATTTTTATAAATTTGACTAGATTTTTGCAAAATTCGTTTCACTTAAGTATTTAAGCCAATGTGCATATTGACCTGGGAGGCGGTTTTCTGCTAAAGGATAAAGATACTAAACCGAAGAGACAAAAAGATGAAAGCCATTTTTATATCCGACGCCCATTTAAAACGAGCCAGTGATGAAAAGTACGGCTGGTTGATTAATTTCTTAAATGACCTTAAGGAAGGAATGGCCAGATCTCTTGTTAATTCGGACGAATTAGGTAAAGAAAAAGCGTCTATTGATGCTCTATATATCGTCGGCGATTTGTTCGACTTTTGGTTTTGCCAGAGGGAAAAAATTCATCCCGAATACAAATTGATTATCGATAAATTAATTGAATTGCAAAAAACCGGTATCAGCATTCATTTAAGCGAAGGAAACCATGATTTTTTTATGGGAGAGTATTTTAAAAATATTTTAGGAATGGAAGTATTTGGTGAATGGGCGAGAGTTAAACTGGATAACTTGTGGGCTTTTGTCGCTCATGGCGATACAACCGATAAGACCAATATTAAATATATATTACTTCGGAAAATATTACGCAGTCGCGTATTTTATCGCTTTCAGCATTTTATTCCCGCATCGATTCGTTGGGCGATAGCCGGCTTTAGCTCAGCAGTCAGCAAAGAAATGACCATAGAAAATGGCGAGGTGCTGGTCGAAAAGATGTTTTCTTTTGCTCTAACCAAGTTTGGGGAGGATTATGATGCGGTTATCCTCGGTCATTGCCACAGACCTGTTTTGCGCCAGTGTATTGTTGCGGAAAAGAAGAAAACTTTTGTTGCGTTAGGCGACTGGATCAGACACTTTTCATTTCTTTACTATGAAAACAACAAATTTTTTCTTGGCTATTACCGGCCGAGGTAATTAAATCTTATTTTAGATGGTCTGTTATGAACTTTAACAAAACAAAATAGTATTAATGAGAGGATTACGCTTATGAATTTTGGAGGTATATATCCGGAGTGTTCACTTCGTGATGCTTTGTTTGTTGTCGTTCCTGCGCCCTATGATCTGACGTCGACTTATCAGCCGGGAAGCCGCCGTGGCCCCGCAGCCATAATTGAAGCTTCGACCAACATGGAGCTCTACGATGAAGAGTTGAAAAAAGAAACATATTTGGCCGGTATTCATACAACTTCAGCACTTGCTATTGATGCCCGCGGACCAAAAAATATGATTAATATTCTGCGTAAGAAAATTGTCAAAATTGTCGCCTCCAATAAAATACCTGTAATACTCGGTGGAGAGCACAGCATAAGCCTCGGTGCCGTTCAGGCCGTCAAAGACAAATATCCCCGATTAAAGATATTACAAATTGATGCCCATGCAGACCTGCGGGAAAGTTATCAGGGAAGCCCTTACAGTCATGCCTGTGTGGCGAGAAGAATTGCCGAAATATGTCCCCTGATTCAAGTGGGTATCAGGAGCATGAGCAAAGAAGAAGCGGAATATTTATCGCAAAGCAATGTTAAAAGTTATAGCGCTGATTTTGTTTTAGAAAATAAGGATTGGTGCGACTCAATTTGTAAGGATTTGCAAGGTGATATCTATGTCAGTATTGATTTGGATGTCTTCGATCCTTCTATAATGCCTTCCACAGGTACGCCGGAACCGGGCGGTCTTTATTGGAGTAATGTTTTACATTTGCTGAAATTGGTTTCCAGCTCCTGTAAAATTCGTGGTTTTGATGCAGTAGAACTCACGCCGCTTCCCGGTATTGTCGCGCCGGATTTCATGGCGGCTAAGCTTATTTACCGTTTTATGGGCTACATAACTAAGTAGCAATTTTCTGCCCCATCTCCTTCTGAATATAGCGAGCAATGTCACTTAGAAAACATTTTACCAAATTACTCCTTGACAAATATTGGAGATAATGATGTAAAGTCGACTCTTTTTGAATAGCACTGTATCGCGGGGTGGAGCAGCTAGGTAGCTCGTTGGGCTCATAACCCAAAGGTCAGAGGTTCAAATCCTCTCCCCGCTACCAAGGAATTACAAGGGGTTAGAAGAAATTATGGCCCCTTTTTCATTATCCTTAATAGTGATTTCCAATCCTATTTCCAACCTTTCCCCCATGAATTAAAAAGACCACGGATCGCTCCACTGTCTTTAGACCTATCCCGGCCATAAAAAAAGGCGGATGTCTCACACCCGCCCACCAATACATCACTCGCACAATGATCGTCAATGCACTCCATATTCTGTGGTCAAAATCCTCTTGACACACAAGATCATTCTTCCTATACTCCGCCGACGAAAATGAAGTTCTTATCAATAATGTGATTTATTTGTAGGGTGTGTTGTTGAAATATTTTTAAAATAAAAAGGGGGATTTTATTATGAGTCGATCATTCTTATGGAAAAGTCTTATTGTAGCATTTGGATGTGCAATTATTGCTTTTACTGCCGGTGTAGGATCTGTAAACGCCGCTTCAGTGGGCCAGGTGCTATCTAATCCACAAATCAGGGATGCTGATGATAATCCCGCAACCATTCCGGGTTTTGGTACTCATGTGGTCGGGTTATTTTATAGCAACACGGCTGCCTCTGATTTAGGTGATCCCTTGGCCGATGTGATTAAGGCAAAAAATTATAGCAAGGACGTTTACAGCGGATTAGGAGTTGCCAACATGAAGGACTCCGCTGTTCCAAACTTCATTATTCGGAGTAAAATCAGGGAAAAGATCGAAAAATATAAAAGCACAATTCTGACCGACGTTGATCTTACGCTTCCCAGGGTTTGGGGGTTGGGCGATTGTAACGATAAATCGGTGTTTGTATTAATCGGTAAAGACAAAAAGATAAAATACTTAAGGTATGTCGATAAAAACACCCCATGGAGCCCCGAGGAGATCAACGCTGTTATTAAAATGATTGATGATCTATTAAAGAAGAAAAAATAGCATAATAATAATTATCCGAACAAGAGGCGGGGGTTCGAACGCAGAGAATGGTTTTAGACAGTTTGCTGCACTTGATCCCCCGCATTTGTTTTGTAATAGAATAAAAGCATTTTGGTGAAAAATAAAAAATTCAAAAAAAAGCTAGCCGCGGAATTAAATTTGGTTTACGTGCGAAGTTGAAAGGTTGAAATAGTTTTAAATGAGGAGCGAGAAATGGATAGAGGTGAAATTTACCGAACTTTAGAGAAGGAATTTGCAGCGACCTTTATCAAGGAACTCATCCCCGGTATTCTTCATAATTTTGCCAATCCCTTAAATAGTATAATGGGGCGCTCTAAGCTGCTCCTGCGCCGCTTTGAAGAAAGTGCAAAAAAAATGGAGGAAATGCATCCGGAGGCGGCAGCAGAGATGAAAGAGGATTTACAGCGGATCAGGACGGAAATTCGAGCCGTAAACCAGGAATCCGAATTGTTCTTTGACCTGTTTAGAGATGTGACCGGTAAATTTTATTCGTTGGATACAAAGAGAGAAAATGGGATAAATCTTTCTCAATTACTGGCCGAAGAAATGCGTTTTTTCAATTTTTATTTGGATTTTAAACATGAAATAAAAAAAGATGTACAGTTGAATAAAGATGTTCCCAGTTTTAAAGGCAATGCCGCAGATTTGTCGCTGGCTTTTTGGAGATTAATTCGGTTTGCGATGTCCAGGGCATTAGCGAGTAATTTGAAGGAATTTTATATAAAAACGGAACATGATAATAAATATGTTAGTGTGTTCATCAAGAATTCCGGTGGTGCATTGCCTGTTGCCGATATTGAAACTCTTATGGAAAAAATGGATTCAGGTTCGCCGGATATGTCCAGTACTGTTATTGATCGCGGTGTTTTGCTTTCTTTTCTGATTTTGAATAAATATCAGCCACGAATCAATATTTTTAGCGAAGAAAACTTCAGCATAATTTCTATCGGATTTCCTTATTTGTCTCTGAAGAATTAAATTAGGGAAACTTTGTCATCAATACTTATTAATCTACTGCCGAGATAACGTTACCGCCCGCAAAAGTAACCGGGTAAAGAAGTAAAAAAATCAATCTAACTTCTGGATTCTAATCCATTCATTCAATGCTTGCAGCGAATTATTAACGTGAAGAATGTTTTTGTCTTTTTTTTTGTATTTTTTTTCGGGCAGTTTCTCCAATAAACCGAAATTAATATTCATTGGCTGAAAGCAATTGGCAGATTTTGAGGAGGTAATATAGTGGAGAAGGGCTCCGATCGCGGTTTTAAGGGGAGGAGGCTGTAATTGTCTCCCTTCGATGAGAGTGGCGGTATTTAATCCGGCTAGGAGTCCCATAGCTGCTGATTCCGTATAACCTTCAACCCCGGTAATTTGACCGGCATAAAAAATATTTTCGTTCGTTTTAAGTTGTAGCGATGGAAGCAAAAGAGAAGGGGAATGAATATAAGTATTGCGGTGAATGCTGCCGTAGCGGGAAAATTGGGCATTTTCTAGTCCGGGAATAAGTTGAAAAATACGTTTTTGTTCCGGCCATGTCAGCTTTGTCTGAAATCCGACCATATTAAAAAGAGTGCCGGGCGTATTTTCCCTGCGTAATTGAACAACAGCATAGGCAAGGGAATTAGTTTTCGGATTTATTAGGCCTACAGGTTTCATCGGTCCAAAAGCAAGGCTCTTTTCGCCGCGGAAAGCTAATACTTCTATCGGTAAACACCCTTCAAAATGATGAATTTCTTCAAAAGGTTTCGGTGCGACTTTTTCTGCGGCGAGTAATTCCTGCCGAAAGAATTCATATTCTTCTTTAGTCAGCGGGCAATTTAAATAGTCAGGAGTTCCTTTATCATAACGAGATGCCCAAAATACCTTGTCCATATCAATTGAGCCCGCTTCAATTATTGGCGCTATGGCATCATAAAAATATAAATATGCACTTCCTGACATTTGGGAGATTTCTTGTGCCAGTGAATCGGAAGTAAGAGGCCCTGAGGCAATTATCGTTAAAAAATCTTTCGAAATTTTGGTTACTTCAATTCTACTCAAGGTAAAGTTACTTTGTTTCTCCAGTTCGCCCTGTACCTTTTGCGAAAATTTAATACGATCAACAGCAAGAGCGGAGCCTGCGGCAACAGCAGTTTGATCAGCAAAGTACAGTATCAGAGAGTTGAGCCGGCGCATTTCTTCTTTGAGTAATCCAGTGGCATTATCGAGGCTATTGGATTTAAATGAATTACTGCAAACTAATTCAGCCAGCGTATCCATTTTGTGGGCGGGAGAATACTTTTGCGGCTTCATTTCATAAAGATGAACGGCATGACCGCGCCGCAAAATCTGCCAGGCTGCTTCACAGCCGGCTAAGCCCCCTCCGATAATCATCACTGCTTTGTTTTCCGCCATGCTTAATTTTTACCGGATTTAAGGCTATTCCTGACGTTCGGCGGTGCTTTTATGACCGCATTCCTTATTGGGGCAGACTTTGTATGAACCCTTACCATGGGAGTATTTTTCGACCAGAAACGGTGCACCACAATCAGGACATGCCTCTGCCAGAGGTTTATCCCAGCTGGCGAAAGTGCATTGAGGATAGTTGGAACAGCCGTAGAATGATTTCCCTTTTTTAGTTCTTTTTTCGGCCAATAAACCGGGGCAATCCTTTTCGGGGCATTTTATGCCCAGCGAGATGGCCATGGTACTTTTGCAAGCCGGATATGCTTCACATCCTAAAAATTTGCCGAAACGTCCTTGCTTGTAAACCATACGTTTGCCGCATTTTTCACAGACTTTATCCGAATATTCAACTTCTTCTTTGGCCAGACTGCCATTTTCATCGCGTTTAATATTCATGGTGTTTTTACATTCCGGATAATTGGAGCAGGCGACGAATTTTCCGTTGCGCCCCCACTTGATGATCATGGGTGAGCCGCATTTTTCACATACCAAATCGGTTGGTGTTTCCTCTCTCTTAATGTTCCTCATTTCGTCTTTTGCTTTTTTTAATTCTTGTTCAAAAGGACGATAAAAATCGTTGAGAGTTTGCACGCGTTTGCTGTTGCCTTCTTCGATCATATCCAGTTTATTTTCCATATCTGCGGTAAATGCTATATCCAGCACTGTGGGGAAGCTTTTTACCAAGAGCTCGGTAACTATGACCCCCAATTCCGTGGGAAAGAATTTGCCCTTATCGAGACGGACATATTCCCTGTCTTGAATGGTGGAGAGTATGTTCGCATAAGTGCTGGGGCGGCCAATGCCATTTTCTTCGAGTTCACGCACCAGCGATGCTTCCGAAAAGCGGGGTCGCGGCTGCGTAAATTTTTGTTCCGTATTTAATTTAAGCAACTTCAATTGTTCGGCTTCTTTAACCTCCGGCAGCATTTTCCCTAGCTCGCTGTCTTCTTCCTTTTCATCTTTGCCTTCCGTGTAAACAATCGTAAAGCCCGGGAATTTCAATACCTGTCCCTGCGCTCGAAAGATACAATTGGCTCCGGCAATATCAATAGTTGTTTGATCGAAAACAGCCGGATTCATTTGACTGGCAACGAAACGATTCCAAATCAGTTGATAGAGTTTGAATTCGTCATTAGATAAATATTCTTTTATGGCTTGCGGCTTGTGAGCCATGATCGAGGGCCTTATTGCCTCATGGGCATCTTGCGCCTTTTGCGAATTCTTATAGAAATGCGGCTTTGGCGGCAGATATTCAAGTGAATAATTATCCTTGATGTAACCGCGAACTTCGTCGAGTGCTTCATCCGCGATACGGAATGAGTCGGTTCTCATATATGTGATTAAACCTACAGAACCTTCGCTACCCAATTCGATACCTTCATATAATTTTTGGGCGACCATCATCGTTTTTTTTGCAGAAAACCTAAACCAGCGTGATGCTTCCTGCTGTAACTTACTGGTGGTGAAGGGCGGTGGTGATGAACGTTTTAACTCTTTTTTCTCCAGCTTTTCGACAATAAAAGACGATTTTTTCAATGTATCAGCCAGTCGATTAGCTTGTTCACCACTGACAATTTTTGCCTTTTTCCCGTCGACCTTGATTAATTTCGCTTCAAAGGGAGGAGGATTGCTTCCTTCAAATTGCGCCAGAAGATTCCAATATTCTTCAGGAACGAATTTATTTATTTCGTCTTCTCTTTCACAGATCATCCTCACAGCGACTGATTGGACACGTCCGGCGCTCAATCCTCTTTTTACTTTATCCCAGAGAATGGGGCTTATCTGATAACCAACCAGACGATCGAGAATACGGCGGGTTTGCTGTGCCTCGTATTTATTGAAATCCAACTCCAAGGGATTTTTGATTGCTTCTAAAACTGTTTTTTTGGTGAGATCGTTAAACAGTACGCGATAAATGTTTTTATTTTTAACATTGACTACTTCCGAAATATGCCAGGCGATTGCCTCACCTTCGCGGTCGGGATCAGGGGCGAGGTAAATATTTTCCGCGTTTTTGGCGGCTTTTTTTAACTCATCAATTGTTTTCTTCTTGGTTTCAATTACGTTATATGTCGGCTCGAAATTATTTTCCAGATCAATGCCCAAAACGCTTTTCGGCAGATCCTTAATGTGTCCCATGGAAGCAACAACATTAAAATCAGAGCCCAGAAATTTTTTAATCGTTTTAACTTTTGTTGGTGATTCCACCACTACTAGAGAATTTGCCATAACCTCTCCTTTTATATTTCGCCGCCGCACCCTATAAATGACAGACTTGAATTTGTAAAGCTTTTTATTTGTGAAACTCCAATTTCGAAAACGAAGCGCATAACCTAAAGGTCACACGTCGGAATTGGTAAGTTGTAATGAGACCCAAGCTTCAGAAACAGAGTGCGCTGAAGCTTGCCGGCCGAATTATCCCGCAAAGCGGAGTCTATGAAACCCAAGGCATACTCTGGGTTTCATAGATGTGATTGTTTCAGGGAAAAATTTTTCCCCGGATGCTGTTTAACAAGTCCTTTTAATTCCAAGGCCATCAAAGTGCTTAAGATGTCAGCAGGCGATAACCCTGAAGCAGAAATCAGCTCATCAACATGAATATGTTTATTGGAGATAAGATCAATAATCTGTTGTTCAATAGCGTTTAAATTTTTATTCTTTTTAACTTTTTTTGTTTGTTGAGTAGGGGCTAAAGTTGATGGGAATGGTTTTTTTTCTAGTTGGGGCCATATTTCCTCTATAATATCATCGGCATTTTCAATTAATTTGGCTCCCTGCTTGATCAATTTATTGGTTCCACGCGAACTTGCGGCATCAATGCTGCCGGGTACGGCAAAGACTTCCCTTCCTTGTTCCAAAGCAAGCCTTGATGTAATAAGAGAACCGCTTTTTTCTCCTGCCTCTACCACCAAGACACCATAGGATATACCGCTAATTATGCGATTACGAGTCGGGAAATTGGCTGAGCGTGGCGGTGTGCCCAGAGGAAATTCGGAAATAACAGCACCGCTTTGAATGATATCAGCAAACAATTTTTTGTTTTCCGGCGGATAAATAACATCCAGTCCACTGCCCAAAACGGCTATTGTTCTGCCCTGTGCAGCAAGCGCTCCATGGTGAGCCGCGGAATCAATGCCCCGGGCTAAACCACTGACTATAGTTAGACCTTTGCGCGCCAGCTCACCGCTAATCCTTTCCGTAGTGTATTTGCCGTAAGTGCTGGCCATTCTGGATCCGACTATAGCAATATTTATATCATCTTTTGTGAGAGAGCCCCGAACGTAAAGAAAAGGAGGCCGATCATAAATATTTATGAGTTTTGCTGGGTAATAGTCGTCTTGATAAGTGATTATATTAATTTCGTTTTTATTCAGAAACTCGAGATCATGGTTGATTTTGTCCCAGTGTTTAAATTTATTGATATCTGCAGCCATTTTTTTTGTAATTCCGTTGATTTCTGTTAACTTAGAAGCAGAAGTTTTAAAAATAGAAGGTAGAGAACCAAACTTATCCACCAAGGTCGTAAAGGCAATATTGCCGATTCCCGTGATGGATTTTAAAGCAATCCAATATTTTAAGATATCGTAATTCATAGTTGTTCGATCGGAAGCATATTTAGTAAACTCTATGCTTCGAAATATTATCATGAAAAATTGCTGGCAAGTTACATCTTGTTTGTAAGTCATGTCAAGCATTTTGAACAAGATGTCTATTTTCATGTAATGATAACAGAAAGATAAATAAACGAATTGCAACTGGACTTGACCCTGAATATTTATGACAGCGCTGATCTGGTTTACTAAGAACTTCAAAATAGTTGCTTAAATTTCATCTTTGAGTTAGTAGTAAAGCAGCCATTTTTAAGGGGTATTTATGCTTTGGATAAAAAAATATTTTATTTTCATTGTTATTGCGCTGACAATTCTCCCCATTACTGTAACTGCCCAAGATAATATGGGACAAAATCAATCGGTTATTAAACGAAATGAGCTTAACGGTAAAAGTCCTGGAAGTGATACTGGAGATTTTTTACGTCCGGTTTTGTCAATAACACCGCGGGAATTTAATTTGGGAACAATAGCTCCGGATGAAGCCGGTGCCGGATTATTTACATTAAAAAATATAGGATCCGGCATTTTGAATTGGTCGACAAACGGGCCGGAAGGCTGGATTACATCGGAAGATGCGCCGTTAACGGGCGTGGTGGAAGAAAAAGCAGATTATTTACACATTGAAATCCGGCTACTGCCGGGTGAATCTTTGTTGAATGATAATAAGTCCAATATGATACTTTACAATGTAGAGATGAAACTAGAAGCCGAAAATGGAAAACTTATCTGCAGTAAGAATTTGTCGGCTGGGACGCATAAAGAAGCAATTAAAATTAATTCTGCAGGCGGTTCAAGAACGATCTTTGTCACGTTTTCCATAGTTGCTACCAAGGAATCTGCTTTGATTAATTTAAATCCCCTGAGAATGGATATGGGCAGTATTTCGCCGGGGAAAACTGTTTCTAAAAAAATAAGAGTGACCAATAAAGGTAAGGAAATGTTAACTTGGTCGGTAGCGTTACAAAAACCTAAACGCGGTGAAAATCCGGCAAACTTCAAAAAAGGCCGATATATATCTTTTATCAATGATGAAATTCAGGACAGTGGAATTTACGTTGTGCCCGGGCACCTAAAAGAACTAATTGAGTTGATGGGCAAATGGACTGTAAATGACGGCTACCCCTCAGTCGCGGAAGGTGAAAGTTCTATTAAACTCCGTTTTAATGGAACGGGAATAATCCTTTACCTGGTAACTTATCCCGACGATAGCAAATTAACCATATATCTTGATGAGCAGATAATTAGTAATCATAAATGGGTCAGCGATCTAAAGGAGAGAAAAGGAGAATTACCAGTTGCGGAAGGGCTTGTTGACGGTCCCCATGTTCTTACCATCGTGAGTAACGACAGCCGTTTAGTATTTGAAGGCGCAATGACACTGGGGAAAAACATAATTCGTATGCCTGTGGGCAGGATAACAGTAGTGCCTAATTCCGGAACGATAACCAGTCAAACTAATTATCTTAACGTTACTTTAAATGCCGGACAGATGGTGCCGGGGTATTATGGGGATAATATCATATTCAATGCCAGTGGCGGGGACGGGATGGTCGAAGTATTTGTAGAAGTGATACCCGATAGTGCACCAAGGGCAATTGATATTTTCCGGTATTCTAAAGGGATGGATTTTTTATTTACCGCAAATCCTCAGGCAGAGACTGAAAAAATTAGTAAAAATGGTTATATCAAAGAAGGCATAGCTTTCCGGCTCTTTGGCCCGGAAACACCGGGGGCAACGCCCTTTTATCGCTGGTACAGTCCGCAAAAAAATGATCACTTTTATCATCACGATTATGCCGGAGGCGGGAAGAATCTGCAGGGATATATATTTGAAGGTGCGTTGGGCAATATCGCCACATCGAAGCTGACCAATACCAGAGAACTTTATCGTTGGTATAATCCGGCAAGCGGCCGTTATTTTTATACAACGGATCCCAAAGCGGGAAATGTTAGAAAAAATGGGTACAGGTTTGACGGCATCGCCGGTTATGTTAAATAATAAGTAATCCATTCAGTATTTGACCTTGACAAATAATAGCAGAGAAGATAATAGGCTAAGTCTTTTTTATGCATAGGTTTTAATATTTGCGCCTGTAGCTCAGCTGGATAGAGCAACGGACTTCTAATCCGTGGGCCGAGAGTTCGAATCCCTCCAGGCGCACCAAGGCGAAAATGGTGGGTGTAGCTCAAATGGTTAGAGTGCCGGGTTGTGGCCCCGGAGGCTGAGGGTTCAAGTCCCTTCACTCACCCCATATTTTAATTGGAAAATAAGCGCCCGTAGCTCAGCTGGATAGAGTCGCAGACTTCGAATCTGTTGGTCGTAGGTTCGAATCCTACCGGGCGTACCAGAACATACGAAAAGATAAAAAGTGGGCCCTTAGCTCAGCTGGTAGAGCAACTGACTCTTAATCAGTAGGTTGTCGGTTCGATCCCGACAGGGCTCACCAAGAATATAAAGGGTTTAGGCATTCACGGCCTAATCCCTTTTTCTTTGACCGGTGATTTTGTCCCCATTCTGTCCCCACTTTGGAGAATTGAAAGGAACAATGTGAGGATTAATGTAATCGGTTACAAAAGGAAATAACCCGCACTATCCCGCACTAGCCCGCACATGGACGCACAGAAACAAGATAATAATTGAATGAAAATAAGAGAATAAAAAAATTGGCCGCTAAAATATTGCCATGTTTTTTAGGCCGGAGACGAAATTTTTTCACCGAATAGCTTATCCCAGAAAACTGAAGGTCATATTAACGTAATCGGCGACAAAATATCACAGGACAAAGCTAACCGGCGACAACTCAGCAGTCCTGGATCACAGGGCACAAAAATCCTGTCCGATTTTATACAATTTTTCTCAGGGTCAATACCGGCAGGTATTTTTGGTTAAAGCAGTAAGCAACATCAAAAACTGGATATCCGAGCTTTCCAATATAAAGCATTACATTTAATGATAGGGTCAATTTATTGAATACGGGATGTAATGCGCAAAGTATTGACAGCATATTTTCTGTTCCTGCAAAATCCGGCTTCCTTCCTGTAATCCACATTTTTCTATTTTGTCGTTTTATGCTACATTACAACCAGTAATCATCAATTCTGATGACTGCTCAATACTGAATAGTTGTAGTTGAAGCAATAATTATAAGGAGAGCAAGTTATGAAAATCTTGAGAACACCGGACAGCCGCTTTGAGAATCTGCCCAATTACCCGTTTAAACCCAACTATCTGAACATTCCGGATGGTGAAGGTGGAGAATTGAGGGTTCATTATGTTGATGTAGGTCCGTTACAAGTTGATCCGGTTCTGCTAATGCATGGAGAGCCATCATGGTCTTATCTTTACAGGAAGATGATTCCAATAATCGTCGATGCCGGCTTTCGCGCTGTTGTTCCAGACCTTGTAGGATTTGGCCGTTCGGACAAACCTGCTGACAGGAAAGATTACTCCTACCAGCGGCATGTCGACTGGATGCAGGTATTCTTAGACAAACTGGATTTACAGCGAATTACCCTCGTCTGTCAGGACTGGGGCGGTTTAATCGGCTTGCGTCTGGTAGCCCAAAATCCAGCTCGATTCTCACGGGTGGTTGTTGCCAATACCGGCTTGCCTACGGGCGATAATCCGATATCGGATGCCTTCCTTAGTTGGCGTAAATATTCGCAGGAGGTTCCTGAATTTAACGCCGGAGCAATTATTGCCATGTCCAACCAGAAGGATCCTTTGTCCAATGAAATTATCGCCGCCTATGACGCTCCTTTCCCGGATGATACCTATAAAGAAGGCGCCCGCATATTTCCTTCGCTTGTGCCCATTTCTCCGGATGATCCGGCATCGAATGCTAATCGCGAAGCATGGAAGGTACTCTCACGATTTGAAAAACCGTTTGTAACCATGTTCAGTGACGGCGATCCCATTACCCGTGGCGGCGAAAGGATATTTCAAAAACTCGTTCCGGGGACGAAGGACCAACCGCACACTACCATTAAAGGCGGAGGACATTTTCTTCAGGAGAATAGGGGAGAAGAATTCGCCAGAGCGGTCGTTGATTTCATATCCCGGACGCCATTGATTAAGTGAAAAATCTATAGTCTCTGGCAACAATCAATCTGGAAGAACAGAAAAAGTGGAAGTCATGGCTCTGGTCAAGAAAGAAATGGAAGAAGTCATCAAGCTGAAAGTGCCACTTGAAGTTGAGATAGCGTCAAGGGAAAACTGGGACGATGCCTACTGACGGGCTTTTCAACAGTAAGTCTTACTTCCTGTAACAAACAATCTGCCTACTTTAATGAAGATACAAGATTACAACCAGTAATGTTGGACAAATTTCTCATTTTTTTCTTTTTGGGGAAAAAGATGTGATATGATAATATTCAAATTATCAGAAACAGTGAAGTTAGTATATTAATTATTAGCTATAGGAGATAATCAAGGGGGAATATTCAACATGAAAAAATTTCTAATATCATTTTTTATTTTCTTTGTTGGTATGGTATTCGGGTTAGCTTTGCCGCCGCTTTTCAAAAGCATCGGTGTCCATCATGGCTTGAATAAAGACGACATCCTCCCTGAGTTAATAAAAGTCGCAAACAGTCCTATTCAATATGATAAAGAAGTAGAAGAATATCAACTCGTATATGAAACGCAAGAAAACAACAAAAAAATTTCTCACTTTATTACTTTACGCTTTTCTCCTTTTACCGGCGAGAAACTCACATCGGGAAGAGATAAATTATTCACAAAACCTTCCCCGAGTGAAATACAACGAATCAAATCAAAGATTCAAGGAACTAAAACCCTTGAGGAGATTGAACAAATTCTTGGCAAACCCGATTCCGTGTTTAATGGCAAACCCATGCATCATGCATTTAGTGGTAAAGAAGTAAAAAGTGATATAAAAACTCAATATACTTATAGTAATCTATCAGATTCCACTGAGGTTGTGATTACGCTGCACGATGATGGCAAGCTTTCTACTTATTATAGTGGAAAATATATTGGCAAGAAAAAGAAATTGGACTAACCCATCAATCCAGCTACTCGCTACGCTCCGGCTGATTTTTTCGTTGGGCATCCCACCAGGAGACCTATTTTGAAAACTGTATATAAAATTTTAATTTCACTTACAATTGGCGCAATATCCACACCAGTTTTCTTTTCATTATATGGAATTATTGCCAATTTTGACGTGGAGCATCACTTTCTAAGGTGGGTTTTCAGTCTACCGCGGGCGTATCAACTCACGGCAGGATTGCTCCATTCATTTGCAGTAGAAATGATAGCCGCAATTCCAGTTATTTTTATTGCAGGAATAATTATAGGTTTTTTGGTTAAGAACAAACCAGTATTCTTCGGTCTTATAACTGTTGCCGGTTTCTTTATATGTGAAACGATTTACTTTAGTATTATGGTGGAAAAATTTGGATTTTATCATTACGGTTCAACCATTTGGTATACCTTAGGTAGTATTATTTCATGGATATTACTATTCATTTTAATGACAAAATTAGGAACAACAATTCGCATTAAAGGCTTAAAAAGTGATATAAAGACCTAATAAAAAGCCCAACAAGGGGCAATCCAGCCAATCGCTACGCTCCGGCTGATTTTTTCGTTATACCTTTCAAGTCGTAATTCACAACATCGAGACTTTTCAAAATCGTTTGTTTGTAGGTGAAACAAATAATCTCTTTCTTCCTGTAATCCTCAATTTTCAAAATTATGATTTTATGCTAGATTACAACCAGTAATTTTTTGCGTTTACAATATTAGCATAGATCCATATAAACACTGTTATATGCACTAATGGGAAATCTGTATGAAATTGAAACATCTAATTTCGATTCTTAGTTTAGCAACACTTCACTTTATTTTGTTCAATGGGTTGGATGTGTTGCCGAGTTACGCGAATAATTCTTCAGGCCTTATTAAGGGAATAGTGCCAATCCGACAATCTCAAAGAGTTAATAATTTGTGTGCGACGGCTTCAGCCGAAATGGTTTTAAGGTATTACGGTCGCTCGGATTTAGATCAATACGAGATCGGAGAATCTGTATGCGGAATGGTTGAAGAATATAAACGTAAATATCCAGATTCAGACCCTAAACCGTGCATTTGGCCCAATTATCCAGAAACCTATCAACCTATTTTGGCTGAATACATTAGAAACCTTGGGTTTAATATCAAAAACACAAGGGCAAAGTTCAATCAAAGTTCAGGGGTCGTAGATCAAGATCGAATTGCGGAATTTATGTCTTTTGTTAGGCAGGGGATTCCAACAATCGTTCATGTGGAGGGGCATTATTTGCTTGTTGTCGGTTACGATGATGATAACCAGAAGTTGTTTTATAATGATCCAGCAAATGGTGAGCGAATGGAAGTCTCTTACTTGGAATTTTTTAATAGAAACAATGGTTGGTATAAAGGTCGCAAAGGTTGGGATGGTCGGTTTTTATCTATCTGGAAGTAAATTATTTGGGCGTATAACCAATCGCTACACAGAATGTATCTCTCGGACTACGCCAGTGAGCTCAATGCGTTGCACCTTTTCAAATAGTAATCCTCAATATCAATTCATTTAAAAGTTGTTTCTTTGTAGGCGAACCCAGTAAGCACTTCTTCCTGTAACAAAGCATCCAGAAATTTTGGCGACCATACTTCCTTTCAAGCAGTAATAAATATAGCAGTTGGACAAATATCCTATATTTTACGAAGTTCGTATTTAGTCATTATTACCATGAAATACGAAATGCTATTAATAGGTATTTATTGAAAATAATGCTATATCTCTCTTTTAAGAAAAAAGAAGTTATGTTACTTTGATACTCAATTTATCGGAAAAAGCGAAGTTCGTATATTAAATGTTAACCAAAAAGGAGAGTAAAATGTCACTACCAGCAATCGATGCCGTTTGTCAAAATTGTTCGCGTAGGTTTACTGAAGTGCCAAAAAGATCGTTTTTAGGTTTTCAAAAAGTTGCTTGTCCTTCTTGCGAAAAAAAATCAACTTATCCTTTGACTTCAGGATACAGAGCCACTTACTGGGTTCTATTAGCGTTAATGGTTGTCGGGTTTATTGGTACATTATCCCAAGGAGGTATTGCAGGGCCAGGTATCTTTGGTATTGCCATAATAATTGCCCTTATAAAAGATTCGTCAATTAAAAAGAAAGTTAAAGCACTTGAAGATAAAGCCGAAAATGGTTAACAAGGCTTTTGCAGCGGAGCACAAAAAGCCGCGCACGCTGAAAAGCAACGTTAGAGGAAAAAATGGAATATATAAAAAATAAAATAATACCCATGCTTATAGGATCTTTTGTTACTGGGTTTATTGCCTTACTCGCATCCATATTTTCAGATATTTTGCCAATAATTTATCCCTCTTTAAGTAACATTTCTATTTCACTTTATCTTAAGTTATTATTATTGCTAGCGATACTTTTTTTTATTACTTTTTTTATGCTATTGATTTATTACAATAAAAGTAAAGAATTTAAACCATTTAAAAAAACAGGAAAATATAAGGGTTTCAAGTGGATAGCTGATATTAAAGAATATGATCCTAATATCGGATGGGATATTTGGATTAATTTTATATGTCCAATACATGGTGTTTATTTAGGCCGTAAAGATGCAAAAGTGCCTGATTGTCGCTATGGTGTTTTGTGGTGTAGTCACTGTAACAAGCAATACCCCTTTAAAATTGGAAATTCTGTTATTCATCTTGAAGAGGTTGAATCTATCATTAAAGATAAAGTAATAAGTAAACTCAGAATTACAGGAAAATAAAGACCTCTAACAAAATCAATTCAGCCGATCGCTGCGCTCCGGCTGATTTTTTTTGTTGCACCTTTCAAGTGGTAATGTTGACAAAGTGACAGTTTCAGATTTTATTTGTTTGTAGGTGAAGTCAACGTTTGTGATGACACTTTATTTTTTCAAAATCGATCATCGAGTTTTTTATTGATAACTTCCTGAGGTCAATCATCCAGTTATTTTGGCAAGTATACATCCTTTCAATTGGAAATCAATGACGATTGCCTTTAAATCTTATGATCATGATTCTCTCTGCCAAGAGATTCATATCTTCATCTTTTCTAGGAAGATATTTTTAAGCTCTTCAGGTTGAATGATCTTGATACGGGGCAAACGAGACCTTCAAAGTGCTCATAATTTCTTCAAGGCGGTCTACCTTGACTTAAGTAATGATCGCTCTATCCATTCGGTTCTTCTCGCCGCGTCAATATCAGCTTTTGATCTAGATATGGTATCAAAACACTCTTTTCAGTTATGTGACTGTTGAATAATTCCTCAGCGTCTGGGGAATTATTCCCCACTAATTTCTTTAAAAGCAACTTCCACTATCTTTTTGAAAATAATTAATCTAAGCATTTCAATTATATACACTTATTTATGATAAATGTTCTGAATGGTACACTAGTTGC
>Ga0208820_1000457_pt1 | contig 30541 bp, 16 predicted proteins | sample June2015DPH_16_5_FD_184713 | JGI IMG/M metagenome (GOLD analysis project Ga0208820, IMG submission 184713) | Peatland microbial communities from SPRUCE experiment site at the Marcell Experimental Forest, Minnesota, USA - June2015DPH_16_40... | ecosystem: Environmental > Terrestrial > Soil >...
TTCCCTCAACTTCCGATTCCGTCCGGGGAGCACTGAACTAGACAACCGGGCGTTGGTCGACCTGGACCGCGTATCGGGCTTTCTTTCGGACCCGGCCCATCAGCGTGGCGGAATCATATTGTGCGGATTTGCCGACTCGCTGGGGACGTCCGAAACGAACCAGGCGCTCGCGTTGAGCCGCGCCACTGGGGTGGCGGCGGAGTTCAAGCGCAGGGCCATGGTGCCGGCCGCAGTAAACGCTTTCGGAGCAACCAATCCGGTCGCATCGAATAAGACCGAGGAAGGGCGGCAGAAGAATCGGCGCGTCGAGGTGTGGATGCGCACCATGTGACAAGGGCGGAGGCGGCACTCTTCAAATCGCTATTCGCAGAGCGCCCGCGACAGCTTGCGGAACTCTCCCGCACGCTGCTCTGCGACACTGTCCGATTGCGGGCACTCGGATGCCAGAATCGCGAATGCGGGCTGCAGCACTTACGTGTTAGCGAGATTTTCACCTCTTAAACTCAACAGCTTTAGCGCATGGCGGAATGGCAGCGAAATTGCTCCGTCGTCTCATCAGAAACAGTCCTCCATGTTGATATCCCTCCGCCACGCCCTCCGGGTGCTGCGCAAAGATCCGGGCTTCACGTCCGTCGCGATTTGCTCGCTGGCCCTTGGCATCGGCGCAACCTCGGCCATGTTCACTTTCGCCGATGCGGTTCTGCTGCGGCCGCTGCCGGTCCGGGAGCCGGACCGTGTGGTGGCCATCAGTGTGAAGACTGCTTCGTCGGCGCCGGTCGGCCTCAGCAGAACGATTTCATACCTGGATTACGCCGACTTCCGAGACCACAATCGAGGCTTCGAAGGGCTGGTGGCGGCCTCTCCCGCAACGTTTGGCTTCAGTCCTGGTCCCGGCACGCTGCCGCGCATCCAGGCCGGCCAGTATGTTTCTGCCAACTATTTCCGGGTGTTGGGCGTGGAACCGGCGCTTGGGCGGGACTTCCGCCCGGATGAGGATCGAGTGGAAGGCCGCGATGCGGTGGTCATACTCAGCCACGGTTTCTGGGCCGGCCAGTTCGGCCGAAACCGATCCGTTCTCGGCTCCCGAATCCGGCTGAATGGGATCGACTTCGCGGTGATCGGCGTCGCGCCCGAATCTTTCACAGGCATTGACACGGGGCCGGCGGTGTACATTCCCTTGGCCATGTCGCCGCGCCTGGGGCACGGGGATCTTCATAGCCGCGACATCGGCTGGCTGTCGGTCAGAGGCCGGCTGAGGCCGGACGTCAGCGTGGAGCAGGCACGAGCCGACATCGGCGGCATCGCGGCCGGACTCGATAAGCTGTATCCGCTGACCGATCGCGTCCGGCGGATCCAGGTGCAGACCGAGCTCCAACTTCGCGTCGAGCAATCGCCGGCGACTGCGGCCATGATGATCATGCTGGCACTGCTGGCGCTCTCGGTCTTGCTGGTGGCCTGCGCCAACGTGGCCGGCCTGCTGCTGAGCCGTGCCCGCGCGCGATCGCGCGAGATTGCGTTGCGCCTGGCCATTGGCGCCAGCCGCGGCGCTCTGGTGCGGCAGCTTCTGCTGGAGAGCCTCCTGGTTGCCATCGCCGGCGGACTGGGGGGAGTGGTGGTCGCCGATCAGGGGGCCCGGTTCTTCGCCAGAATGCCGTTCCCCTCCGACCTGGGATTTTCGATCGGCGCAACAGTCGACCATCGGGCCTTGCTATTCACCCTGCTGGTTTCGATGATGAGCACGGTGTTTTTCGGGCTTGGGCCCGCGCTGCGGATAACGCGTCCGGACCTGGTTTCGGCGCTCAAAGCAGGCGATGCGGACAGCGGCAAGCGCCGCCTCTGGGGCCGCAACACCATCGTGGCGAGCCAGGTGGCTCTGTCGCTGGTTCTGCTGGTGATCTCGGCCGTTCTGGTGGAGGGCTTCCGATACGAACTGGCGCAGGGAGCCGGCTTCCGCCCGGACCGTCTCTTCCTCACCAGCTTCGACACGCAACTCGCGCGTTACTCGGACAGCCAGACGCGGCAGTTTTACGATCGCCTGCTGGAGCGGACGCGCTCGGCGCCGGGTGTGCGGTCGGCCGCCCTCACTTCCAGCCTGCCGCTCTGGTGTTGGGACACGATCGGCGTCATCCCGGAGGGCTATCGGCTGCCGCCGGGCGAGCAGCCACCCACGGCATTCAATCACTATGTGAGCGACGGCTATTTCAGCACCATGGGCGTCCGCGTTTTGCAGGGGCGTGGTTTGCTCGAATCGGATCGGGAGAATTCACCGCTGGTCGCGGTGGTGAACGATCACCTGGCAAATCACTACTGGCCCAAGGAAAACGCTTTGGGCAAGCGGTTCCATTTGACCGGCGCAACCGGGCCCCTGGTGGAAATCGTCGGCGTCGCGAAAGCGGCGAAGGTCTTTTTCATCTCCGAACCCCCGGCGGATGTGATCTACCTGCCCTTCCGGCAGCATGCCCATTCCGGACTGACGCTGGTGACCGAGTCGGATGCCTCGGATGCCGCAACCATCGCTCCGGTACTGCGGGAGGTTGTGCAACGGCTCGATCCGGATATGCCGGTCTTCGACATTCGCACCATGCACGATTTCTATACACAGCGCGCCGTGAAGCTGCCCAACATGACCGTCGAGATCGTGGCCGCCATGGGCCTGATCGGGCTGCTGTTGGCAGTGACCGGCCTCTACGGACTGGTGGCCTACTCGGTAAGCCGCAGGACTCGCGAAATCGGTATTCGTATGGCCATCGGCGCGGACCGGAGCAAGGTGGTCCGGATGGTGTTAGGTCAAGGGCTGAAGCTGGGGGCAATCGGGGTCGCGGCCGGCCTGGTGGTGAGCGTTGTTGCCTGCCGCGCGATGACCTCGGCCACATGGTTTCTCACCTTCGATCAGGTCAATCCCTTGATCTTTGCCGTCATCGCGCTGCTGCTTCTCGCGATCACGACGCTGGCGGCGTGGACGCCGGCGCGCCATGCGGCGCGGATCGATCCGATGCGAGCCCTGCGGGACGAGTGACGTGCGGCTTCCTGCTTCGGTGGGAGGATTCAGATTAACGCCCTCAAGAATGACGCGCCATGCGGCGCGCGGGCTGGTAGCGGCCTTGCCGATTCGGAGCCTCCGCCATCCCTCGGCAAGAACCCGAACTGAACCGGCTCGTTCCACGATGCTTCCGTCGTGCTGCCGAATCACCGTGTGCATTCTTGAGTTCCCCTGGGGAGGGTGCACTAACTCTACTCGCCAAAACAGACCCGCTTCCGCCCGGGGCATGGGTCAGGGTAAGGCGGGCACTGACATTCTCGAAGATGGGGTAATACGCTACACCTCGATGCTTCGCGGCGCCGACTCAGGAGTACTCGCTGACTACGGCCCTTAATTGGTCGTTGCACCGTACGTTGCTAGGAACATCGGTTCGCAAAGATGTGATGCACCGTTTCGACTTCCGGCCGGCCTTTGAGCCAGCTCGCTGCCAGCCAGGCACATCCGTGGGCTGCGCCTGATCCGGCCATGTTCACCCGCGCGGCTGCCTCTTGCTAGACTGCCAACAATGGCGCATCGCATCCAGCAGGTCAGGTTCGACAAATCCGCGGGCCCTTTCGCCGCGCGCTCCAGTATGCCTTCTACGACTGGACTCGCGAGATGCCGAAGTCCAAACGCCTCATCACATGGGTCGGGTATTTGATGCAGGGATACGCAGTCTATGCCCTTTGGATGCGATCTCTAGCGTGGCCTCTGATGTGGCCGAAAGGGACACTCCTCTATGCGAGTGTGTGGCTGCTTTACGTGCTTGGCTGGGGGCTGATGAACGGGATGCTGACTTCGGAGTTTGTCCGCAAGACACAACTGGAAGCCGACCAGATTGCCGCGCGACAGATCCAGCAGACGCTCCACCCCCAGAAACTGGACGAACTGCCGGGTTACGAGGTTGAGACGTTGTATGAGCCCTTCCGTGACGTGGGTGGCGACTACTTCGACCTGATCGAGCTTGCCGGTAACCGAACGCTAATCGCGGTGGCCGATGTGTCCGGGAAAGGAATGCCGGCGGCGCTGCTGGCGGCAAACATACAGGCTCTGGTCAGGAGCATCGCGAATGTGGAAGCGGACCCGCTGGCGCTGGCTCGGCAGATCAACAAGCACCTCAGCCGCTACACCCCGAGCGATCGCTTTGCGACGGCAGTGTTCATCGTGCTGAGCCGCGATTCGGGAGAACTGACCTATGTGAATGCCGGCCACAACACCCCGATTGTGTTTTGTTCGGGATCAGCCACATTGCTGGAAGCCACTGGCATGCCGCTTGGATTGTTTAGCGATGCGGAGTATGAAGCCCGTGTGGCCGTGATTCCTCGTGGCGGCGGGCTCCTCGTATTCACCGATGGATTCACCGACTCGATTCAGGCAGAGGATCCCGCAAACCGTTTGCGCGACGCTTTGGCTGACGGTTCGGGGCAAACGATGTCCAGTCTCAAATCCTTGGTAGACCCGACACAAAACGAAGACGATGTCACCATAGTGCTGGTGAGACGGACTGGAGATTCTGCTTCTGGCGGCGTGATCGCATAGGCACCGCGTATCGAGCCCTCAACGCGATAACTCACCGGGTCGCCGGCGATCCACGTGGACGCATGGTCAAGCCATAGAATTGGCCCTTCCTGTGGGAAGCAGGCGTCGGCAGACACGCGCATTAGTAGCCTGGTGGACGCTGGAAGCCGCGTGTGACCGATGCAATCTGGCGCACAGTATTCAAAAGAGCCATCTCCTGCCAACGGCTTCCAATAACCTGCACACCGATTGGCAGACGCTCGGGTGACAAGCCGATCGGCATCGTGACGACCGGATGGCCAGTCGTGTTGAAAATGATGCTATGGAGATTCGCTTCAAGCTGTGACAGTGACTGACGGTCAACCTCGATCGATGCTTTGGCGGGCCGGTGGGTGAAAGCTGGCGTTGGAAAAGCCGGACAAATCCAGCAATCCCACGCCCCGAGGAACTCTTCCAACTGCTGGATGAGCCGTATCCGCTGTTCGAGGGCACGACGCAGGCATGCACGATCGAGCGCTAGCCCCGTGAACAAGCCAAGCATCAAGGGATGTCGGGGGCCGAACTGCCGGAGCAGCGGCGAGACAGCGCGGCGGACCCATCGCGTCGGCAAGGACTGAAAGACGGTGTTGACTGCAGCGCTGCAGATTCCCGAAACTCGCCACGCTTCGACATAATCCACCACGCTGCTACATCGTTCGACGTGGCACCCACCCCGTGTCAAAGCCTCTATGAAGCTGTGCATGAGGCGCCGTGAGCCGCCATCCAGAGGTGCCCCGCCAAAGTCATCGGTCCAGGCAACGCGCAACTCTGACAACGTCCTTGGTGCGGGCGGGGTGAGGGGCGGGGTGCCTGGCTCACTGATGATCCGCAGCACCAGTTCGAGATCTTCAATTGACCGTGCGATCGGGCCAAAAGACGCGAGCTCAAACAACGCTTCGCACCCAGTTGGCGCTGGTAAGCGCCTCGCGCTCGCGACATGCCCTTTGGCCGCGATCCGACCGGCAGTTGCTTTGAGACCGTACACACCGCAGAAGTGCGCCGGAATCCGGATTGAGCCGCCGATGTCACTACCCAATTCAAGAAATGACAAACCGGCGGATACGGCCGCGGCCGCCCCGCCCGAACTGCCGCCGGGGGTACGACCCAAATCCCATGGGTTGTTCGTACGACCGAACAGCGTGTTGTTAGTCTGGAGGCCATTTGCCAACGCTGGTAGATTGGTCTTGCCCAGAATGATTGCACCCGCTTCGCGCAGCCGAGCTACGGGAGTTGCATCCTCAACGGGGACACGGTCACGGAACGGCCGATAGCCGCTAGTAGTACGGAGCCCCGCCGTGTCAAATGAGTCCTTGAGAGTGATGGGAACGCCGTGAAGCGGTCCACACGCCTCCCCGGTTGCGATGGCGCGGTCGGCCTCGCGCGCACGGCAACGCGCGTTGTCGGCGTCGAGCGTGACGATTGCATTCAGTGCCGGGTTGAACTTCTCGATCCGACCGAGTTGCGCTTCGACAACTTCAGTCGCGGACAGTTGACCTATGCGAATGGCACCAGCCACTTCTGAGGCCGTGAGTAACGCCGGAGTACTAGCTTCTTCCACAACTCTCCTCGTTCAGATTGAACAACGCTCGATCCACAGCGAACCTCGCCCCATACGCCAACCGCGGCGGTTCTTGTCATCGCAGAGCCTTGATTGTAGCTGGCTGTGCGCGGGAGGAGCGGCCGGGGCTGGGGTCTCCGGTGTGGTCTTCCGGGGGAGTGGCCAATAAAACCCTGCGATTTGACTTCGCCAAACGCTCGTTTTCAAAGGTTTCGCGTCTGGGGGTCATCGGTGCGGCGCAGTCAGCCGCGGACAGCGACCGTGGCACTAATGCTGGGACACGGCCCCTTGAGGACCTGTGCGCGCATGCCGCCAAAGTTCCCCTGCATTTGGTTCACGCCGATTACGAGCTCGTTTGCAGCGAGACGTGCTTGGAATGCTTGCCCAGCACCGGTTGGAACACGCCTGGGACGATGTTTCCGGCTCTGGACACGGGCGGGCGGCAACACGCCGTTGCGAAAAGCACTCTTGCTGCATCGCGACGGCGATCGCATGGGCCGAGTCAGGCGACTGGCTGGAGGCACACGCCTAGACGTCCCGAAGCGACCGACATTCCGCGCGCGATTCCTCGCACCACGGACGATATCTGCGGACATGTAGGGAGAGGCGGGACGCTAGCGATGAAAATGCGCGACGCATCCGAAATGGCCGTTCTGTCAGATTCCTGCACCGAGCCCGATTCTCTTGTTCTCTCTGATCGACCTCATGTACACTGCGAAGCCTAATAGGAGCATACCTAGCTCCAATGCCGTGGGTTCCACGGCGCTGATCACGTTGTATAAGCCGAGTCCCACTTTCGGTGAGCCAGCGAAAAGCAGTGGCAGGTCGGGGGGCAGCGGGTGGCCGAAGCTCCATTGCCACGACCGCCAGGAGAAACTCGAGTACGGGATGGGATGGGAGACGAAGTCAAGAAGCCAGTGGCTCAAAACAACAAGTCCAATCACCGCTCCAGCGCGGGCGCTTTGAAAGATGCGTGCGCCAGCGAGAGCGGCCGCCCCGGACCACAGCACCGACATCAAGAGGCCGTGCGACCACGGGATCCCTTTCGCTCCGCTTTCGAAGCCGGTGATGCCGAAAGCGATGGCCAGAATATCGAGCGTCAGCGCGGCCAAAAGCAGAACGCCGAGCGGCACTTTCGGACTCAAGGGTTTGGCCGCCAAACCCACCGCGCAGTGTCCGAATATGCCCATCGCGACCTCTTCACCAGGATATGCTATCGGCCCGTGGCAACAATCCGCCGAAACGCGCGACTCTTGGAAACGTTTCATTTTGCAAACAGCAATACGCTGGCCGGAGGGAATTCGAGTCGACTTCGAGGAATCTGCCCGGAGATTGCCGAGCGACTTACTTTCCTGCGCGACCCCATTGTCCACGAGTTCAATCGAGCGGTGGCCCGCATCGTCGCCAATACGCCTAGAGTGAATTGCCGACGACCAGGACGACGAATGTGCCTGGCTTTACGGTACGCTGAGGCCGTTTTGACGGATCTGAGGCCGGCGTTTCCAGTATCTCGGCGGCGGGGAGGAAGATTCTCCCGGTTTTCGGATCCAGGGCCATAGTCTTCGCGCTCGCCTGCGTTTTCACCGCTCCCGCATCCTCGTACTCGTCGGCCGATTTCTCATGGAAAACGCTGAGTGTTCCGTCTCCGCACGAAAAGAAGATCAGGCTGGCCTTGCGATCGAACCCGGCAAAGTCGACGCCCGAACCAATCGCGAAACTAGCAATTACTTTGCCGGTGGCGGCATCCATCACGACCATCTTCGGCTCGTGCCGGCAGCCGATGAACAGGCGGTTGGTCTTGGCATCGTAAGCAAGACCGGTTGGCGTCTTCGCCACACCGATGGGGAATCGTTTCTTGATCTCAAGCGATTTGGGATCGAACACCACCACCTCGGACGTGTTCTCGCTGTTGACGTAGACCAAGCCATCGGCGCCGATGACGGCCTGTTCGCCATCGCCTTCAGCCTTGACCGTGCCTATCACATCGCCGGTGGCAGCGTCGATTGCGCTGATATCGTGTGATCCATGGTTGTTGGTAAAGACGCGCTTCGAGCCGGGATCATAGTAGATGCCATCCGGGCCCGTGCCGACGTCGATTTTCTTGATTAGCTGGAGCGTGGACGGATCGAACATCGAAACTTTGTTCTCGCGGCCGTTGCTGGTGAAGCCGTGATGGAATTCCGATGCAATCGCGATGCCGTGAACGCCGGGCGTGTCCGGTATCGTGCCGATCATCTTGCCGCTATCGGCGTCGAGCACGTCGACTTGAGTCGCGTGCGAGACATAGAGCCGCCGCGCCGCGCTGTCCAGCGTCACATAATCCCAACTGCCCGTGCCTGGAACCGGATAACGAGCTACAACCTGATACGCCGTTCCACCTGATAGCAGGAATGCGGCAGAAAACAGACCGATACACACGTTTCTCATGAACAGAAATATCGCATGAAAGGATTACGGGAGGATGACAGCGTGCCGCCATCGCGGGGAGTGAGTTCTCGCGATAGTGCAGCCACGTAGGGCACGGCAGCACGTGTTCCATTCATGTCATATTTCGCTTCAGCTGCAACGAGGGGCCAATCGCTGGATCGAGCGATTAATTTATCGTGACACGGCCGCTTCTTTAGATTGTCTTTAGACTGCAATGCTCTAATGCTGCTGGTATGCATTCCCAAAGAAGAAACCGATCCGTTCAAGTCGCGGCGTTCGCGGCTCTGCTAGCGCTCGCGCTGGTTCCCACGTGCTGGGGCCAGTTTGAAACAGCGGCCGTGCTGGGGACTGTTTTGGACGCGCACGGCGGAGGGATTCCGCGCGCCAGCGTCTCCCTGGAAGACCTGGACACAGGGACTACGCAGGCCGCCGTGGCGGACGCCAGCGGAGACTATCAGTTTCTGGAGGTGCGCGTCGGCCGTTATCAGGTTGTGGCTGAGATGACGGGATTCAAGAAAGCCGTCACACCTGTCTTCAAGGTCGATGTTGGCGCCCGCCAGCGCGTGGACATTACGCTCCAGGTGGGTGACGTGAAGGAAACGGTTCAAGTAGCGGCTGCCGCATCAGCGTTGGAACCGGACTCCAGCGACCGGGGCGAAGTTATCAGCCACGAAGACGTGGCGAATCTGCCGCTGAACGGACGCGACACGGCGGCGCTCGCGTTGCTATCGCCTGGCGTTCGCCTGTCCTACGCGCTGAGCAAGCGCGAGGCCTCGTTCAACGTGAACGGGATGCGCAGCCAGTTCAACGATTTTATACTCGATGGCGTCGACAACAACGCCTACGGCACGTCGAATCAGGGACTTTCCAATCAAGTGGTCCAGGTCTCGCCGGACGCGCTGCAGGAATTCAAGGTCACCACGAACGCCTACAGCGCGGAGTACGGGCACGTGGGTGGCGCCGTGATTAACGCGAGCGTGCGCAGCGGCACCAACGAGTTTCATGGATCGCTGTGGGAGTACTTGCGTAATACCGACTTGAACGCAACCGGCTTTTTCAAGCCCGTGGGAGGGGCCAAGCCGGTGTACATTTACAACCAATTCGGTGGCACCCTGGGTGCGCCCGTCAAGAAGAACAAGGCGTTTGCGTTCATCGATTACGAAGGCTTTCAGCGCATGCAACACTCGCTGTCGACGACGAGCGTACCGACGCTCGCGCAGCGGGCGGGAAACTTCTCGGGGCTGACCGTGGTCGATCCGTACAACCCGACTGCGACATTCCCTAACGGCATGATTCCGGCATCGCGGCTGACGAACTTTGGAACCACGGTCTTCGACGCACTTCCGGCGCCGAACCTACCAGGCAATACCAGCAACTTCTCCTATCTGGCGACGACTCCCGACGAGGACAACAAGTTCGATCTGCGGTACGACCACTATGTGCGCGATAACCTCACCGCATTCACCCGCTTCAGCTACCACCTTTATAACCAGACTGCGGGTCCGGCCGTGCCGGGGCCATCAGGCCAGGGCGCCGGCATTGTCTCGCGCGTGATGAACTGGCAAACGGCGAGCGGAGTCACCTGGACCATCAACCCTACGTCGATCATGGAATTTCGAGTGGGTGGATCGAAGACGGAAGGGATGAAGCAACCGGCGACGATGGATGGAAAGAACGAGATGCAGGACATATATGGCATCAGCGGCCTGCCCACGGATCCGGCGCTCGCCGGCGGCCTGACCACGCAGAATATCTCGGGCTATACGTCCTACGGGCGCGATTACACCAGCCCGCAGTGGCAGAATCCGCTGGTGTTTAACCCGAAGGTGAACTACTCCAAGATCCTTTCGCGCCACACCTTGAAAGCCGGATACGAGTTTCAAAACATCGACACGACGATCAACGACTTCAATCCGGCCTACGGCCAGAATACCTATGGCGGCCAGTACTCCAAGCCGACGACGGCCAAAAGCAACAACATTTATAACCTCGCCGACTTCTTGCTCGGCGCGCAATCTGTCTACCAGCTTACGAACTTTACGCAAGCCCACCAGCGCCAATGGATGAGTTTTGCTTACCTGCAAGACGACTTCAAAGTTTCGTCACGACTGACGTTGAACCTCGGAGTCCGCTACGAGTTCGCGACGCCGGAGTATGAGAGCGACAATCACATGACGAATTACGACCCCGCGACGAATGCCCTAGTCACGGCATCGAGCGGCTCGCTTTACGACGAGGCTCTTGTTCATCCGCGCTACAAGGAATTCGCGCCGCGCGTCGGCCTTGCTTTCAGCATCAATCCGAAGACCGTGATTCGCACAGGGTACGCCATTAGCTATGTCGAGTTCTTCCGCCAGGGCAGCGACAGCTATTTGTACTATAACGGTCCATTCGTGGTGAACGCGCAAATGACAGAGGCGCCCTACTCGGTTAAGGGAAGCACGATCACATTGACGCCACTCTGCGGGGCGAATCCGAGTATTGCCAGTCTTTCCACCTGTTACCTGCCGACACAAATGGGTTATCCGGCCGGTTTCGCCTCGCCAGCCAGCTTCTCGACCGCGAATACTAAGACGGTCTTTATTGACCCGACGATTCGCACGCCCTATGTTCAGAACTGGCACTTCACGATCCAGCGCGAGCTTGCCAGAGACCTGATCCTGGACCTCGGATACTCCGGTAACCACAGCGTGGGGTTGTGGGTGAACGAAGATCTGAATCAGGCGCTACCAAACCAAGCCGGTCAGAGCGTGGGAGTGAACGCGCGCCGGCCCGATCAAGCCTTCCAGAACATCGACTCCAACTACGGTGCGGGCTTCTCTTCCTATGAAGCACTGCAGGTCAAGATCGAGAAACGCTACTCGCACGGATTGACGTTTCTCAATTCGTTTACTTGGTCCAAGGCGATCGACGACGCCTGCGGCGCGCTGGAAGCCGCAAACGGGGATCAGCAGGCCGTCAACCTGTTCGACTCGGCGGCGGGCAAAGGGCCCTCGGGATCCAATCAGCCCTTTAACGACACGCTTTCCGCGGTCTACGACCTGCCCTTCGGCCATGGCCGCCGCTATGCCTCGAAGATGCCGTATTTCGCGGACGCACTGTTCGGGGGGTGGACGCTTTCGGGCATCAATTCGATGCTCAGCGGCCAGCCCATCAACCTGACCTACGATCCAAGCGCCGCGTTCCTCGCCACCGATGGCACGAAGAACTCGGCAATCTACCGTCCCAACGTCCTCGGCAATCCGATGCTGCCGGTGAGTCAGCAGACACCCGCGGCCTATTTTAACGCGGCTATGGTCTCGGTACCCACCGACGTCACGCATCCCTACGGTGACGCAGGCCGCAACATCGCCAGTAGCAATTCACTTTACAATCTCGATCTCGGCATCCATAAGCAGTTCCACCTGCCGTGGGAAAGCAAGAGCCTCGAATTCCGCGGCGAGGTCTTCAATGTGCTTAACAAGACCAACTTTTCCCCGGCCAATGGCGACGCCTCCAGTTCTTCGTTCGGCAAGATCACGGCCACGTTCCCTGCCCGGCAGGTGCAGCTCGCTCTCAGACTGATGTTCTGAGCGGAGTCTGGGGACGGAGCGGCAAAGCCGCCGTTTCGTGAATGTTCGATTACAGCGCAAATCCTTAGGTTGTGTTAAGGTTCGAATGCTCTAATCGGAGTTGAAACTCAAAGCAGGAGATCGCTATGCGTTCGATCATTGCGTTGTTGCCGCTCTTCATGCTGCCATTGGCAGCTCAGATGGACCGTGCTACTCCGGCCGCCATCCAGGCTCTGCCTTCGGAGGAGGCGGCCGGACCGCTGAAGGCGCTCGAAGTGATGCGCATGCCCGGCGCGGTGAAGGGGCGATTCGATCACTTCGGTGTGGACCTTAAGCATAACCGGCTCTTCGCGACACCCGAGGATTACCACGCCGTGTTGGTTCTCGACTTACCGGACGGCAAACCGGCCGGCGAGATCCGCGGTATTGCGAGGCCCCACGCCATCCTCTATCGCGACGACCTCGATCGCATCTATGTGACCGATGGCGTCGACGGCGCACTCAAGATATTCGATGGCAAGACCTACCAGCCTCTAAGTAGCGTCGCCCTGGAGAAGGACGCGGACTCCATCGGCTACGAAGCGGCGCGCCAGTACCTGTATATCGATAATGGGGGCAAGGATGCGGGGCAGCCGTTCTCGCTGCTCAGCGTGGTCGATACCACCGCGGGCAAGAAGGTGGCCGACATTCGCATAGAGGGCGACACGCTCGAGGCCATGGCGCTGGATCAGTTTCGCCCGCGGCTGTACGTTAACAACCCCGCGCGAAACCAGGTAACTGTGGTCGATCGCTGGAAAGACGCTGTGGTCGCGTCATGGCCGGTGACGCTCGGCAAGAGCAACGTAGCCATGGGGCTCGACGAAGCGCACCAACGGCTATTTGTAGGATGCCGCAGCGGGCAGGTGGTTGTGTTCGACACCAACACCGGGAAAGAACTGCAAGCCCTGCCGATCGCGAAGGGTATCGATGACCTCGAATATGACGCCGGCAGCAAGCGTCTTTACACGATCGGGGACGGCACAATCGATGTGTTTCAAGAGATCGACGCCGATCATTTTCGGTCGCTGGGTAGTGTGACGGCCGGCGCGAAATCGAAGACCGCCCGGCTGATACCGCAGATCAACCGCTATTTCGTGGCTGTCCCGCAATCCGGAGATGGTGTAGCCCTGGTCCAGGTTTTCCAGGCGCTGAGCGTCCCGGCCGCCAAGGCGGTGGAGACGGTGGCAGCGCAGCCAGTCCACGCGCCGCGCGCGCTCCAACTGGAAATGGCGACGCTGTCAGCTCATCCCGATCTGAGAAAGATGGGGCTCCACGCTGTTCCGCCGGGAGGCAAGGACAGCGTGATCATCGCCAATGCCAACATGGCGCGCGTCGGCGTGAGGTCATCAGCGGGCGACTTAGAGGCGGTGAAGGACGGCAAGACTTACTGCGCCAAGAAAGATGACGGAGCGTTCTTCAATTTGAAGCTGCCGCTCCTTGATGTTTCGGGACGCAACGTCGGGATCCTGGTGATGGAGATTCCGTACACATCCGCCGCGGACGAAACGCAGGCTGTCCGCAAGGCTGAAGAGATTCGTCATGAACTAGCCCAACAAATCCCCGACCATGACTCCCTATTTCACTAAGGAACGCCATTACTCAAACCCCACGAAAGGATAACTGACATCATGCCTAACTTCACCCGCCGGCAATTCGCGCAACTGGCGCCCGGACCGTTTCTGCTTTCGCTCGCGTCTCGCGGCTCGGCCGCGCCGTCCAAACCAGCCGCTCCGGGAGCGGTCCCCTCGCGGATCGTTCTCACGTGGGCGGGCGACCCCGCCCGGACCCAGGCAGTGACCTGGCGAACCGAGATTGCTGCCGCTTCACCGCAGGCACAGGTCGTGAAGTTCACGCCCAATCCCAAGTTCGAACCGTCGGCTACCACGGTGCGTGCAACCTGCGAAAAAGACGATCTGGGTGACGGCCGCTCCGCTGCGCATTACGCCGCGAGGTTCGAGGGGCTAGAGCCGGACGCGACCTACTGTTACCGGGTAGGCGATGGCCAGGTCTGGAGTGAATGGAACGTGTTTCGCACGGCGTCCACCAAGCCAGAGCCTTTCCGGTTCCTCTACGTGGGCGATGAACAGAACGCCATCAAATCCCTGTGGTCGCGATCCATCCGGCGCGCGTACGCCGCCGCTCCCGATGCGCGATTCCTGGTGCATGCGGGCGACCTGGTCGCCGAGGGATATGACGACCGTCTCTGGGGCGAATGGAGCGAAGCTCTGGCTTTTATCTCCGCCACCATCCCCAGCATTCCGGTTCCGGGCAACCACGATTTGCATCGGCCCGCTGGCTCCCCGGGTGCTAATTCGACGTTGGCCGCGCCTTGGCCGTGGCGCAGCCACTTCGCTCTGCCGGCAAACGGGCCGGAGTTGGACGACATGCCGGGCCAGTCGTATTACGTCGACTACCAGGGTGTCCGCTTCATCGCTCTGGATGTGAATGCGTTCACCGAGGATAACTTCGAGGCCCCAGCGAGAAAACGCGTCACCGATAAGGAAGTGGAGTGGGTCGCCAAGGTCCTGAGCGATAACCCCAATCGTTGGACGATCGTCGTGCAGCACCAGGCAATCTACGCGATTGCGCAAGACCGCGAGTACGCGGCGATGCGGGCCGCCCTGGCGCCGCTCTACGAAAAGTACCATGTGGACCTGGTCCTGCAAGGGCACGACCATGTCTATGCCCGCACCCACAAGATAGCCCGCGACCGCATCGTGGACCCTTCGGCGCCCGGCGTCATTTACGCCATCTCTGTCAGCGGCCCGAAGATGTACAAAACCCAAAAGGTGAACAGCCAGTATATGGCGAAGATGATCGAGGACGAACAGTTCTACCAGATCATCGATGTATCGCCGGACCGGTTGGCACTAACGGCGTATTCGATTGACGGCGCCGTGGTTGACGGCTTCGAGTTGCGCAAGAACGGGGCGTCCTCCACCTACATCGACCACTCTTCCGGCACGTGGGCGGAACCGAGGAGCACAGCGCGGACCGCGTGAGGCATGAGCCACGGGCGTGAGCCTAGGCTCTGCCGACGGAGGTGCCTGCTGTTGGCCGCCGCCGGAGCCCTCACAGTTTCAGCGCAAGTCCGCCCATTCTCCACTCATAGCAGCTGCCGAAAAATGTCACATGTATTCATCGTGCCGTCATCTGCTATTCACTCATTCGATACAGCTACCAGATAAAGTAATCCCATATTCCTGGTTTCAGTTTGGAGGTTCCAATGAATCGACTGTTCTTGTGTCTATCTCTACTTGCGCTGCCATTGTGTGCGCAGGACCGTGCCGGCATCAGCGGCACCATAACAGATCCCTCGGGGGCGCTGGTCGCTGGAGCGGCGGTCGAGGTTGAATCGGCGGCCACGGGGTTCCATCGCGGTGCGGTGACCGGTGACGCCGGGCTCTATGAAGTGACTCCGCTCGGAGTGGGCGTGTATTCGCTCAAGATCAGCAAAGCCGGGTTCAAGCCTGTCACCATTACCGGCGTCGACCTCCGGTACGGAGAAACCAGGACCGTCGATGCCAAGTTAGAAGTGGGCACGACCTCCGATGCCGTCGAAGTCACGGCTACCGCCGAGGCGCTCAATCGCACCAACGCCGAAGTGGGTGGCGTGATCGAGTCTGAGCAGATCAAGGAAATCCCGGTCAGCGGCCGCGACTGGGCTAGCCTGATGCTGCTGGCGCCCGGCGCCATCAACTACGCCGATGGCAGCCAGCGCGAGATCCGCTTCTCCGGCCATTCACTGGACGACAGCAACTTCACCTTCGATGGCGTGGACACCAGCGGCGTGCAGGAGCAGACGCAGAAGGCCAATGCGCGGCTCAACATCGCGCTTGACTCGATCGCCGAATTCCGCGTCAGCACCGCCAACTACACCGCCGAAAGCGGAGCGGCCGGCGGTGCGCAGATCAACGTGGTTTCGAAGACCGGCACCAACGAGTATCACGGCAGCACTTTCTACGCCGTGCGCAACGATGCACTGGACGCCCGGTCGCCGTTCGACGGCGCGACCCTGCCTCCGTTCACGCTGAATCAATTCGGCGCCAGTTTTGGCGGCCCCATCGTCAAGGACAAGGCGTTCTTCTATGCCAACTACGAAGGCCTCCGCCAGAACCTTGGCGAGACCTTCGAGAATTTTGTGCCGAACGCCGCCGTTCGAGCGCAGGTGCTGGCGACATCGCCGCTGATGAAGCCGATCATTGACGCCTACCCGGTAGGGCAGACGCCGGTTGACGCCTACACCGACATGGTGTCCAAGGTGGCTACCGATAAAGTCCGCGAAGACGCTGGCATGTTCCGGTTCGACTACCGCTTCAACGACACGAACACAACGTATGTGCGTTATAACATCGATAACGCCTATAGCGACAGCCCAAGCGACGCCCTGGGAGATCACGAAGTCATCCCGCTGATTCCCACCAACTTCGTTCTCGAGTACCTGCGCATCATCTCTCCGACCCTCGTTAACGAAGTGAAGTTCGGCTTGAACCGAGCCAATTACCACGACTGGACCTACGGTACTGCGCCAGTTGCCGTGACAGCGGCGAACTATGACGGGATAAGCGACACCTCGCTCGATACCGAGGTTGGAACCACGTTCTCCTACATCGACAACTTGACTTGGAACCACGGGCGCCACACACTCAAGTTCGGGGTCGACTTCCGTCGCATCCGCCTGAACAATTCCGGCAACACGCTGACCACGTCGACTATCGACTATCCGACCGTTACCGACTTCATCAACAACTCCGCCGATACTGCCACTTACCTGCAAGGCGAGGGCGTGGTTGGGAACCGGCGGACCTTCTATCAGGGCTACGCGCAGGACGAGTTCCGCGTGACGCCGACCCTGACGCTGAACCTGGGTCTGCGCTACGAATACTATTCGGTCGCGCACGAAATCCTGAATCGCTCGGCTGTGGTAGACATTCTCGGCTGTGGTGGGTTCTGTCCGAAAGGAACGCCCTACTACGCTCCGAACACCAAGGATTTCGGACCGCGCCTGGGCCTGGCGTGGGCGCCGACGGCGCTGCACGGCAAGACCTCGATTCGCTCGGGGTTCGGCATCTACTATGGCGGCAACCAGAACGATGACTTCAGCGATCCGGCGGAAAGTGCCGTGCCCCGGTACTCGCTCACGTCGGCGGAGTTTCCGGCCCTGGCCTACCCGCTGACCGCGTTTCTCGATCCCGCCAACCAGCTCTACAGCCCGAAAGCGATTGCCCGCAATCGCAAAGACCTCTCCTACAATGAATGGGACTTGGTGGTGCAGCAGCAATTGCCGCAAGATTGGATGGCGCAGGTGGGCTACACCGGTTCTGAAGGCCACCACTTGTTCGACAAATACACCGTCAATCTGATCAATCCGCTCACCGGCACGCGTCCACTTGCCGGCTTCGGTTCGTTCGGTTTGAAGGCCAACGACGGCAACGACAACTTCAACGCGCTGCAAGCGTCCCTGCACCGCAGGTTCACGCGCGGGCTGCTGTTCCAGATGAACTACATGTATTCGCACGGCATTGCCGACGCATCTATCGGCTCCGGCGAATCCGTCAGTTTCCAAGACATGGGTTGCCGCGCCTGCGACCGCAGCAGCACCAACATCGACGTTCGGCACACCATGACCGCCAATGCCGTTTACGATCTGCCTTTCGGGCACGGCAAGCAGTTCTTGCAAGACGGCACGGCGTCCAAGATTTTCGGCGGCTGGAAGTTCGCCACCATCGCCAGCGCCCAGACCGGCCTGCCCGTCAACATCACCATGACGCGGAAGGCGGGTGCGCTGCTGGACGGCAACACCTCCGGCCAGCGCCCCAACCTGGTGCCCGGCGTATCCATCTATGCCGCCGACCCCAGCATCAACGGTTGGTTCAACCCGGCTGCCTTTTCGCTGCCAGCCAGCGGCACCTGGGGCAATCTCGGCCGGTACATCGCCAACGGGCCCGGCATGTCCGAGATCGACAGCTCGCTGCAAAAGAGATTCAGGGTGACCGAGCGTCTGGCACTGAATTTCCGAGCCGGCGTGTACAACTTGCTGAACCACCCAATCTTCAGCTCGCCGTCCGGCAAGATCGGCACCCTCACCGGCAATCCACCGTCAGTCAGCGGCAGCTTCGGGGACATCACCAGCATCATCAACACCGGCGCCGTTGGGACCGGCGCACCCCGCCGCATCGAATTCATGTTCCGGGCCGAGTTCTAGCGTCCCGTCTCACAACTGCGCACCAGGGATCCAATGGGCCGGCGGGTCAGCCGGCCCATACCATTTAGAACGTCAACCGAATCTGCATTTCCAGACGCCGGTTGTTGGCTGTCTCGAAGAAGCCCTCTCCGTTCGGTGCACCTGCGATTTGGTTGGAGCGGCCGAACAGCGGTGAGGTGATATCGCCGACGATGGGACCCGGGTTCGTGTGGTTGAGTAAGTTGCGAATCGACATTGAGACGCTCAAGTTGTAGCGCCGTCCCGCGCTCGGAGAACCCAGCAAACCGCGCAGCCCTTGATTCGTCACCGGGCCCAGCGGCGCCGGGCCGGAGCCGCCCTGGGCGGGCTTGGCAGCGTTCTCCTTGCTCGGTCCAAAACCGAAAGCCTTCCCGATGCGCAGGTTTACCGAGATCAGCGCCGGCGCGCGGCCGTAGTTGCGGGGCACAAGTGTTTCCGTCGCGTCGGGTTGCGGGTCCAATAGCCCATAACTCGTCTCGATGAGCCCTGGCTTCAGCGGGTTGTTAGCGAACCCAGGCCGGCTATTGAAAATCGTGGTGCCATAGAGGTCGTCGCCGGCAGTGATATCGAAGGGCGCTCCGGACTGAGCCACCAGGTACGGGCTCACCCGCACGCTCCAGCGCAGCGCCACCGATCCGCCGGCGGTTATGCGGTGACGCACGTCGGTCGAAGCAGGCCCATACTCGCCCGAAAAGTTGTACGGGTTCGCGGGTGACGTCCCAATACCGTCGGTGTTACTGAGCGCGTGATTCAACACATAGAAGCCGAACAAGGAAACCGCGGGCTTCACTTTCGTATTCACATTGGCAATGAACTGGTTCTGATTGTATAGGCCGGAGGATTCCATCAACAGGACCGGGCCTTTGCCGCTGAGCGGGAAAACTCCGCTGCCGGGAACCGCCGCGTTGTAACTGCCTGGCAGTGGAGCGTTGATGTCGTCCGAGCGGAACAGATGTAGGCCATGCGCGTTCGTGTAGGTGGCCGCAATGGTGGTGTTCGCGGGGAGTTGGCGCTCCACGGTGATGGCCGACTGCATCAGGTACGGTGCGCGCAAGGTGGAGCTGATCTGTTCGATGGACTGCGGAGCCGCGGCCACGCCCATCGACAGGAGCGACGACACGTTGGGGAAGAAATCGGGATTCGCGATCACATACTGCTGCTGGTTTACGCCGTTGAAGCGCGTCGCCGCCAGTGTGTTGGCCAGCGCGAAGCGGTCGTAGAACATGCCGAATCCGGCCCGCACCACGGTCTTCGGGCGCCCCCCACTCTTGACGCCTTTTGGCGCCCACGCCAAACCAAGACGTGGTGCCAAGTCGCGCCAGTCGTGCAGGTTTGTCTGCGCCTCGTACCGAACTCCGAAACTCACCGTGAGGTTCGGGCGGGCGCGCCACTCATCGCCCGCGAAGACGCCAACATCCACCTGGTGTAGCGACAGCTCCGGCGTGCCGGCTGCAATGCCGAACTGAGTGGGGCCGCCGCCCAACGCGCTGCTCAGTCCCAGCAGTGTGCGCCGGTATCGCTCGATGGAGCTGATCGGCGCCAAGAGCGTCTGGCCTGACCCATCGAGCACCGGTTGGTCCGCCGCGTTCAGCACCGGCTCCAGATCGCCGCCCCCGAAAGTAAATGTTCCCAGAAAATTCTGCGTAGACAAGTTATCGTCGCCTTGTTCCCGCACACGCACTCCGAACCTTAATGAGTGGGCGCCGCGGAGCGCTGATGTGTAGTTCTGAAACTCGAAATTGTTCTGCGTATCGAAGGACTTGCCGGCTGGCGCGCCGCCACCGTTGAATGCACCGAGCACCTGGATCTGCGGGCCCGGGCTGTCCGCCTCCGTATGGTACGAATTCCGGTAGTATTGAAAACGGATGTCGTTCACAAGAGTGCCGGAAACCGCGGTTTCAGCCACCTGCGCAGTCTCGATGTCATACCAGGAATGGTAGCCGCGCGACGCCAGGTCGAAGCCGCCGATCCCGGCATCGCGAATGTCCGCGTGCGTAACTCCGTATCGCGCCGTCAAGGTGTGATTGGGGCTTAGCGCATAGTCCACGCGTGGGCTGACCTTGGTGAAGCGCTGCGGCGATGTGACTACGGTGTTGAACGGGCTAACGGCCAGGTTCTGCGGATCGAGCGCAACGCCGTTCGAAATCGAACCGTTGTCCACCATGTTACGTTGCGCATCCACCGTGAAGGATGCACGTTTGCCGAGTGGCCCTCCGCCCCCGCCTTCGAATTCGTTCAACAAGAACGGGGCCTTTTCCGCGGCATAAGGATTGCGTGAGTTCCAAACCTCGGTCCCGAGATTATAGTCGGCGGTCGCGTGGTACTTGTCGCTGCCCGGCTTGGTGAAGATCTCGATCCGTCCATAGCCCAGCTTGTCGTACTCGGGTGAGAACGGGTTCTGATTGATGCGGATTTCACGAATGGCATTCTTGGCCGGCATATCCCCGCCGCTGAATCCATCCACATAGATCGATCCGCCATTGGGACCAGCCGACGGTCCGGCCAAAGCCTGTAAGTCGGCCTGCAGGTCGTCGGGATCGTCGGAGAGCGCGTCGAGAGCGGCGCCTTCGAGCACCACCGCGCTGGCGTTCGAAGCCTGGTCGGTGCCGAGCATGGGGCCGGTGTCCGCTTGGACTACGATCCTCTGCGTCTTGACGGCCACGTGAAGCACCAGATCGAGCGCCTGGTCGCCGGGCTTCAGAACCACCGCGGATGGCTCGCGTTGCGTGAGATCTGGCGCGGAAGCCTGCACTCGGCATTTTCCAATGGGCAGCCCCGAGAACGAGTATGCGCCAAGTCCGTCGGCGATGGTGCTCTTCACCGCGGTCTGTTCCGAGATCAGCGAAACCGTCGCGCCCGGAACCACGGCGCCGCTCTCGTCGAGCACCCGACCGTGTAGCGACGCTGTTTGCGCATGTAGTCCGGCGATCGCGCCCAGGGACAAAAGAAAAAGAGGGGAAAAGAGATTGTTCACAGCGTCCTATTCAGGATAAATGAGGAAACGCCGGGTGGGCACCTACCCACCCGGCTCAAAGGTCAAGCGGAGTTAGTCCGATCCTTTAATTACCGCTGCAAGATCTTCCATCTGATCGGTCGAGATGAAATCTGCGTGTACGCGGACGGCAGCCTTCCAGCGCGGCATCACTCTCTCTTTGCCTCCGAAGTTGTAATCCTTGTCCCAGCCCTGGTTTTCGGCTGCTGTGTACCCGTCCAGGCAATAGAACCCAACGAAGTAGCCCAGACGATGGCCGTAGGTCACGAAGCTCTTCAACTTCGCTTCTGCCTCCGGGGTCCAATCGCCGGCGCCGGTCTCGCCGCCCTTTTCCACGAAGGCCCAGTTGGTGCCGAACCACCGGTGATAGTTGTCCGCCTTATGGGTAATCAGTTGTTCCGGCGTAAGCGTTGACAAAAAGGCAATCGCCTCCGCTTTCTTGTCTCTCGGGAGCTTGTTCGGATTCTCGTCGAATTTGGGTACCGAACCAAATACCCGAATCTTGCCGCCCACGGGTACGTCGTCGTAGAAAAACTTCTGTTTGATGTCGTTCTGTTTGTCCTCGACCAGCACCATCATGGGCTTTAGATCGAGCGGCGATTGCACGTTGATGTCGTCGGTCTTCTTGGCGGTGGTGAGCCACGCATCGTATCTGTCGAGCACTTGCGAGATGGCTGCCAGGTGCTCCGGCGGATCATTCTTGATGTCCAGATACAGAGTGATGAGCGGCCAGTTGCCCTTCTTGTTTCCCTCTTTCAGGGCCTTTTCGATGATGGGCTTCACTTTCGGGAAGAAGTAGGTTTCGAGTGTTGGATCGTCCCCCCCGACGTTCCTGGCGCCGTGGATCTCCAGCGACTTTCCATCGACCCAGGCGAGGTCCTGCTCGATGACCGTCGGCAGGCTGGCGGCGAGAGCCCGGTCGAGCCGGTCGGCAAACTTGCCATGGTCCGGATAGGCGTTGTGCGACAGAATCTGAATGCGGCTTCCCGGGGCGTAAGCCGCGGTGACCTTGGCAGCCATGCTGGCCGTGAGAATCAGGCCAACTCCGGCGCAAAGGGCGATGAGGTGTGTTTTTTTCAAGCGTAAACTCCTTTCGGGTTGCGTACCTTCGGATTTAAGCATCCCAGTCTAAAAACAAGCTTAAAAAACCCCTGTGTCACGAGAAATTTATCGTTTGTGGTCTAAACTTCCGTTATGCGAGTTCTGGTGGCAGAGGACAAGCCTCGCATGGCGCGGCTTTTGCAACGGGCTTTTCAGAGCGAGGGTTACGCCGTTTCGCTTGCATTCGATGGAGATCAGGCGCTGGCCATGGGAATGGCGGGCGGACTGGACGTCATGGTGCTCGATGTGATGCTGCCGCGCCGCGACGGCTTTGACGTGATCCAGAACCTGCGCGCCGCCAAACAAACCGTCCCCACCATCATGGTGACCGCGCGCGACGCCATGTCAGACGTTGTGCGCGGTCTCGATGCCGGCGCCGACGACTATCTCACCAAACCTTTCGCGCTCGATGTACTGCTGGCGCGCGTGCGAGCTCTCTCGCGGCGCGGTCCGGCGAACTACCCCGCCGACCTTTGTTTCGAGGACCTGTCGCTCGACCGCCGCACCCATGAGTTGCGGCGCGGCGGCAGGGTGGCGTCTCTCACGCGCATCGAGTACCTGCTTCTCGAAATGCTGATGCGGCGCGCCGGCTGCATCGTTCCCCGCGACGCACTGGTGGAAGCTGGTTGGGGTGGAGGCGCCGAAGTCAGCGACGGAACGCTGTACGTGTTTATTCGTTCCCTGCGCGTCAAGATTGCGCAAGCGGGCGAGCTGCAATTGCTGCATACAGCGCGCGGGATCGGTTACACCATGCGGAACGAGGCCCCTTGAAGCGCCGGTTCTCGATTTCCTTGCAACTGACCGTGTGGTTTTCCGCGGTGTTCCTGACCGGTTTCATCGCCTTCGGCATGGTGATGTGGCTCGATCTGGCGAACTACACGTCAAATGGCCGTAGCCGCACATTGGCACGGCGCGCGTCGCGCCTGGTTGACCTGCTGCGTTCCTCGGTGAACGCCTCCGATGGCAAGCGCGCCTACCGTTTCTCCGAATTCGCCGATGCGACCCCGGAAGGAAACCTGATCCAACTCCTTGACCGGCGCGGCTCGCGCTTGCTTCCAGTTGCACTAATGCCTGCAGACTTTCCATGGCCTGCGCCGGCCGGCATCAGAGAGGATCGCTATATTGAGGTGGTCTACGAAGAACGGCATTACCGCATTTTCGAGCACCCGGTGACTGTCGGCGGGCAATCCTACATGATTCTCGTTGGCGGCGGCCTGGAAGACAACCGCCAATTGATGGCCCGGTTCTCGACCGGTCTCGAAGCTGCCATCCCGGCGCTGCTGGCGGTCTCGGCGCTTGCCGGGTACTTACTGAGCCGCCGTGTGCTGGGTCCGATCGGCCGGCTCACCAGCGCCGTGCGGTCCATCAGCATCGGCAACCTGTCGCGCCGGCTTCCCATCGATCAAACGGGCGACGAGATCGCGCGCCTGGCCGAAACCTGTAACGATATGCTGGCGCGCCTGGAAACCGCTGTGGGACGGATCAACCGATTTACCGCCGATGCGTCGCACGAATTGCGCAGTCCCATCTCGTTTATCCGCGCAACGGCCGAGTTCGCGCTGTGCGATCCCCACCTGGACGCAGATGCCGCCGAGTCGCTTCATGATATTCACGCGGAGGCCTCCGAAGCCTCGCGTCTGATCGAAGACATGTTGACGCTGGCGCGCGCCGATGCGGGGCATCCCGACCTGGTTTTCGAGCCGGTGGATCTGACGGAGTTGGTGCGGGAGGTGTGCGACAAGGTCCGGCCTTTCGCGGAACTCAAGCAACAGGAATTCCTGGTTTCCGGCGCCTCCGATGCATTGGCCGGAGTCCTCGGCGACCGCTCGCGTCTCCGCCGGCTCATCTGGATTCTGCTGGACAATGCAATCAAGTACACGCCGGAGCGGGGCCGGATCGAGACCATCCTGGAACGAAACGTCCAAGAAGCTCGCCTCAGTATCAAGGACAGCGGCATAGGGATCGCGTCGGAGCTTCTGCCGCGCGTCTTCGAGCGCTTCTTCCGTGTCGATCCCGCCCGCAGTCAGGTGGATGGCACCGGGCTCGGCCTGGCGATCGCCAAGTGGATCGCCGATGCCCACCATGCGGTGCTTTCGGTTGCCAGCACTGAGGGAGAGGGATCCACCTTCAGGGTGGTGTTTCCGCTCAGGTGTTTCGGTTCGCAACATGTTCGATGAAGCTCTCGTGAAGGCGGTCGATCTTTAGATTGTCTTAAGACTGGGATGGTTCAATGCCTTAAACCGGCTGGGCTGGTGCCTCCGTTTCCACAAGGGGCCAGTTCGCTCAACCGGCTATAGCCGGACCAAATAGAACCCAGGAGAACTGCATGCGCTGTCTCATTCCGCTGATCATGCTATCGATATCAGCATTCCCGCTGGCCGCTCAGACCGACCGGGCAACTCTGACGGGAGTCGTCATGGATTCCAGCCGGAGCGTTGTCCCCAGCGCCAGAATCGTCCTGCAATCGGCGGCTACCGGCATAGGATATGTTGCCTTGGCCAACTCGGCCGGTGTCTATACCTTCAGCGGTCTGCCGGTAGGTCAATACACCGCCTCGTTCGCCGCTCCGAGCTTCGAGACGCTTCAAATACAGACCTTCACGCTGGAGGTGGGTGAGACGCGGACGCTCAACGCTACCTTGCGCGTGGGTTCTGTCACCTCAAGTGTCACCGTGGTGGATGCGACACCCGACCTGAACGTGGCTTCGGCGGAGGTTGGCGGAGTCATCACGGGCAGCCAGACCGAGGAGCTCCCGGTCAACGGCCGGTATTGGGCGAGTCTGGAGGCCCTGATTCCCGGCGCCATCAGCTCCGGAACCGGCACCCAGGACACCATCCGTTTTTCCGGCCTTTCGCAGGAAGACAACAATTTCCGCTTGGACGGCGTGGATGCCACCGGACTCAATCACGCATTCGTGAAAGTGGCGGCGCGCATCGAGTTTCCATTGGAGTCCATCGCCGAGTTCAAAGCGAGCAGCGCCGCTTACAGCGCCGATGTGGGCGGTATGGCCGGGGGCCAGATAAGCATGGTATCCAAGAGCGGCACCAACGATTTCCACGGCTCCGCCTATGAGTACTTTCGGAACAGCTTTTTCGACGCCCACGCGTTCGACTCGACCGGCGTCGCGCCGTTCCGGATGAATAACTTCGGCGTCAGCTTCGGCGGCCCGGTGATCCACAACAAGCTGTTCGTCTTTGCCAACTACGAGGCCATCCGGCAAGCGTTCTCGCAGTCCATCAGCGGGTATGTGCCCACCGGCGCCTATCGCGCGCAGGTGGCTCAGAAGTCGTCCGCGCTGGCGCCGCTCATCGACGCCTATCCGGAAGGAAGTATCGCGACCGCCGATCCCAACGCGCTGCTCTGGATCAGCAGCGGCCGCAGCCCGACCAGCGAAAACGGCGGCTTGTTTCGCGTAGATTACGCGATGAGAGACAAGACCGCCTTCTCCGTTCGCTTCAACACGGACCAATACTATAACGTATCGCCGGCCGTGGCTGAGAATACGATCACGACGATGGACACTCCCAACGCCGTGATCGACGTCCAACACACTTTTTCGCCTGCGATGCTGAACGATGCGAGAATTGGCTTCAACCGCGACAATTATCAGGATGTCGGCGACGGCGAGTCACTCTACTCGCTCTCGATAACCGGATTCACTAGCTACGCGCTCGGCGACCATTCCTGGCGCAGAGACAATTCATACAGTTTCATCGACAACTTCACCTATACCAGGGGACGCCACACCATCAAAGCGGGCGTGGAGATTCGACGCATGCAAGAGAATAAACTTCACCCCATTACGGAACAAAGCCTGACCTACCTCAGCGAGACCGCCTTCCTCGACAACCAACTGGATGCCTATACTTACACACCCCCCGGAGTTGTGACTCAAGCGCGCAAGAACCCCTATTATGGATATATCCTCGACGAGTTCAAGATCCGTCCCAACCTTACGCTGAATGCCGGGCTGCGCTATGAATACTACGGCGTGGACTATGACCAGCACAACATCGGGTTGGTTTTCGATCCTTTCTCCTGCGGGCTGCAATACTGCCCCTCGGGGACTTCTTTCTACCTGCCGAACACGCATGATTTCGAGCCACGGCTCAGCATCGCGTGGGCTCCCGAGATGTTCCATGGCAAAACCGCCATCCGTGCCGGTTCGGGCATCTTCTACAGCGATGGACAGTTCGGCGGGCTGTACGCGGCCCAGACTAACATCGGTAAGTCTTTCAGCCTGTCGCAAGCGACCATTCCGAATTTGAACTTCCCGGTTGACCCTTTTCTGGCAGACGCCAAGGCGAGTCTCAGTTACTCGGGGAAAGACAGGCACCGCAAGGACGTCGCCGTGGACCAGTGGACGTTGTCGATTCAGCAAGAGGTTTCCAAGGACACCATGTTCCAGGTGACCTATCTCGGCACGAAGGGAACTCACGAGTACAGCAGCCAAACGCTGAACGGCATAGATCCGCTCACCGGGTTACGCCCTTTCGCCAGCCTGACGACCTCCACCATCGGTTACACGAGCAACCATGGGAATAGCGATCTCGAAGCTTTGCAGCTAGGTCTGAAGCGCAGTCTCAAAACCGGGCTGCTGGTTTCCGCCAACTATCAGTACTCGCACGGGATCAGCGATGGCTCCAACGGCGACGGCGAGTCCGACTCGCTCGAGAACAACAATTGCCGAAGCTGCGGCCGCGGCAACGCCGACTTCGATGTCCGCCATAACTTCACGACGAGCCTCATCTGGATCGTGCCGGTGGGGAAAGGACATCACTTATTGGGCAGTTCATCCCGCTTAGTGGATACTCTGCTCGGTGGATGGCAACTGAGTGGCATCGGCATGTCGCGCACCGGCTTACCGCTGAACGTGACCCTCAGCCGCAGTGCCTCGGCTCTGCCCGATGGGATCAACAGCAGCCAGCGTCCCGACGTCGTACTCGGGCAGCCACTCTATCCCGCCGACCAAGGCCCAACGCTTTGGCTCAATCCTCTTGCTTTTACCGCTCCGGCTAAGGGCACGTGGGGAGATGCCGGCAGGGACATCTTGCGTGCCCCTGGGATTTGGCAGGCCGACACGGCACTCGAGAAGCGCTTCCCTATTCGCGAACGCATTTCGATGAGCGTTCGCGCGGACGTGTTCAACGTCTTCAACCGCGCGCAGCTCGGCAATCCGAGCGTATCGTGGACTAACCCCGCCCAGGGCACCACGTTTGGCCAGATTACGACTCCCTACACGACGTCGGCGGTCGGCACCGGCACTCCGCGGCAGATGCAATTCATGCTGCGTTTTTCGTTCTGAGCACACAGGGACGGGAAAGAGACCGATGGTTGGAGGATCTTCCCAATGAAGCCCGCGGCGTGGGAATTAGCCGCCGCCAGCCTTGAAGACGGTGGCTGGCGCGAAGCCGGGCGCAAAACACGCAACCGAAGCCAATATGAATTTCACGTGAATCTGCCGCGGTTCTGCAGCTTTCCTAGAATGCACTGGTCTAATCGAGGGGACACCCTTTATGAAAAACACGCTCGTTTCGCTTTTGCTTCTCGCCGGTCTCACGCCGCTCCTGGCTGCGGACAAAGTGGTCGGCGGCCCGTTGGTGGTGAATGTCACCGCGCGAACGGCAACCGTGGTTTGGATCGTGCAATCGGACGAAGCCGTGATGAAAACGGCGGACGGTTTCGAAGTTCACAATGCGCCCGTGCTGCATGCGGAATCGGTGCGGTTCACCGGTCTCAAAGCGGGGAATAGTTACCGGTATGAAGTGCCGGGCAGGCCGGACCTGAAAGGCTCGTTCAAGACGCCCCCCGCCGGAGAGGGGCAATTCGAGTTCGTGGTTTATGGCGACACACGCACGCGGCACGACGTGCACCGCAAGGTGATCGCGGCGCTGCTGGACCACTGCCATCCGGACTTCGCGGTGCAGACTGGCGACCTGGTGAACGATGGCGGCGACCCGGCGCTGTGGCCGATCTTCTTCGATATCGAGCACGACCTGCTGCGCCAGGTAGCCTATTACCCGGCCCTCGGTAATCACGAACGGCACTCGCACAACTACACCGATTTCATGCAGGCCGCGCCGTATTACTCCTTCAACTGGGGTAACGCGCATTTTGCGATCCTCGACACCGACCTGGGCAACGCCGCACCGAGCGAACTGGCGCGACAGACCTATTGGAAGGAACAGACCGATTGGCTGGCCAGCGATCTTGAGAAGAACCAGAAGGCGGCATTCCGCTTCGTGGCAGGACATCACCCGCCGATGACGGCGGTGTCCAACCGGCAGGGCGACAATCCGCACATGATCGCGCTGACGCCGCTGCTTGAGCAGTATCATGTCACGGCGGCGTTTTTCGGGCACGATCACAACTACCAGCACTATCTGAAGAACGGTATCCACTATGTGATCACCGGCGGAGGCGGCGCCCCTCTCTACGACGTGGACAAGCCGCCTCAGGGCATCACGCAGAAGGTGGCCAAAACCGAAAACTTTGTGCGCGTGCGCGTGGATGGAAAGAAGGCACACGTGGAAGCCATCACGCCGGATGGCGCGACGATAGATGACTTCAGTGTGGAAGGCGCAGCCGTGGAATCGTCCGCGACCGCTCATTGAGGCGGATGGATACATTTCGTGGATGGAGGCCTGCAGGAAACGCTCCAGTCTCGTTTTGGGCAGTTGAATTCTGTTGTATTAGCGGCTGGTAGCGTTTTCGGGTTCCAGGCGGCGCGCAGACAAACCATCCGCGGCGCCGAGCAAAGTCGGTGACATTCCGCCTGATGATTCATCGGCAGGGATGATGAGTCCCGTGCCGGAATCGCGAATCCGATGCAGGTAGTCGCGAATGCAGTCGAGCTGGCCCGCGGTGCCGGCGCTTCGCCCGATCCCGAGCGGGCTTGAAACACGACCGCCGCTGAGCTGGACGGCCGCGCACCGATTCCAGATCAACAACCTCGTCTCTTCTTCGCTGTAGGAAGGACACCAATGCTCCAGGTTCGGGAAGCGCACAGCGCTTACGAACACCTGCGGTCAGTGCCTCGGAACTCGCGCTGCGCACTGTGACAGCTCCTGCGAGCCAAGACGTAGAAGATTTCCACGGAATCCTCCCCACACAGGAAATGACTGTATCGAAATAATTGTGATCGACACCAAAATGACATATGTTAGTAACGTAGCTGTAATCGATCTGCGCAAGGAGCATTTCAGTGCGGATTCCGGCACTTCTGGCGATGGCGGCCTGCCTGTCGATCGGCGCGCGCCCAGAGGCCCTGCGTGCCGGAACGGTCACGGCCACTGGAAAGTCCTATCGAATCAAACTGATATCGTTCGTGGCCCCGCCACAGCCGCCGTCCGGTTTGCTGATCAGAGCGCGCGTCAACGGAGGGCCGCTGCTGCGTCTGCTGCTGGATAGCGGAGCCCAGCGTGTCGTTCTGAGCCGCCGGGCCGCTGCGAAATCGGGGTGTTTTGGGGGCGCCAACTCGTCACTCGTCAGCCCCGGCGCGTCGGCGGTTAGTGTGGCGAAGGCTCTGCGGGCGGAGACGGTCGAGGTCGACGATTTTATCGCACGGGATGTGGACGTGCTGGTGACCGATAACAAGGTTGCGGACGGCGTTGACGGAGTACTCCCCTTATCGCTATTCGGAAGCCTCCTGATCCAGCTAAATATGCCTGCGAAGAGCCTAGATCTCGATCCGTATCCGCAGGAAGCGCCACACCAAACGGGGGACCTCGTAGCGATCCGGAACAACGATCTGTTTTTTGTGAAATGCCAGTTGAACGGTGCTCGCGAAGGATACTTTCTGCTCGACACGGGCGCGTCCTATAACGCAATTTCACACAAATTGGCGAGAAAACTGAATAGCTCCGGCCTGCTCGGTGGCGACGTCTCGCTGCAGGGTGGAACTGTTCCCGTGGATGGGTACCTCACCAGTGCGGTCACACGTCTGCGGATCGGAAGTTTGGAGCTGGTGCCGGATCCCCTGGTCGACGTGGACTTGTCACTGGCGAGCCGTTACCACCAATTGGAAATATCGGGCCTGATCGGGTATCCGGCCCTCCGCGGCTTGGCCCTCGTC
>Ga0208820_1000458_pt1 | contig 30455 bp, 30 predicted proteins | sample June2015DPH_16_5_FD_184713 | JGI IMG/M metagenome (GOLD analysis project Ga0208820, IMG submission 184713) | Peatland microbial communities from SPRUCE experiment site at the Marcell Experimental Forest, Minnesota, USA - June2015DPH_16_40... | ecosystem: Environmental > Terrestrial > Soil >...
CCCGCACCGTCCAGACGCGCCGCTCCGGAGGACGAAACTGAAACCCAAGTTGGTCCGCCATCTCCATGAAGTTTGAGTTAACGAGGCTTCAGTATGACGTTTTCAGTGTACGCTGCCGCCCAAGCGAGAAATCCGTTGGGACGGCCGCCCCCGGAGCCTGCCTGTTTTACCGAAGCCCCGAGCGAAGCCGAGGCGGAAGTCGAAGGGTCCAACCGAGCAGAGCTCAGCAAAGGCTGCGCAAAACTTGGGTTCGTATCAGGGCATAGCTTTAGCGAGGCCGAAAGTTTTTGACATCGAACGCCCCTTTAGGGGCTGAGCGTCGAATGCCGAGTCCCCACGCGGCCCGTTACCGCTTCATCCGCCCAATCAAAAAGAGAACAATAGAAAGCACCACACTAAGCAGAATGGAACTCGCCAGCGGAAAATAGAAAGTAGTGTTCTTGCCCCGATACAGGACGTCCCCTGGCAACCGTCCAAGCGGTAAGCCTGTCCGCCCCAGCAGCATGACGATGCCCCCAATCACCACTAGGGCTATGCCAAGCATCAACAGCAACCGCCCCAACTCGACCATGCTTCAAGTTTACCCCGCGGATTGCCAAACGACATCGTGGTGGTTGGGTAAAGTTTTCATCACATTTTCGGTGTGAGCGTCCTCACTGAAACAAAACGCGTTTGCAGCGAAACTGGCCGTCGTCCAGCGAAACCTGCGAAGCAGAGAAGCGCTACCTACAAAGGAGGGACATCACCATGAAACATACGTCCACAATGCCCAGTCTGTTAAAAGCAACCAACCCAACAACCGAATCTACCAGTGATCTTCAAGAGCAAATCAGTCGTCGTGCCTACGAACTGTACGAGCAACGAGGGAGAAACGACGGGCATGATTTAAACGATTGGCTGCAAGCAGAATTGGAGATGACTCAACAGACGTCCAAATCCATCGCCGCATAGAACCAAACATCCGGGTGGGGCTTACTGCGAAACCGCTCCACCCGTAACTTACCAGCATGCTGTCGAACGGCGCGGCTAAACAGAGTGCTGAAAAACTCGATTTTGTTCTTGCTTTTGGGTGGCGCAGCGCCGGGGTCCCCAGCACGCCCGCTTTTGGCGTGATGGGGTGGAGCGGTTCACCGCTGCGATAACTGGCTTGTTTTCAGCGACGGCTTTAGCCGCTGAGGGCCGACTGCGGCGCGGCACGAGTTTTTCAGCAATCTGTAAAGCAGGCTACGCCGGGGCAACGTCCGCAGTCTAGCGCCGAGACGGCACGGCCGCAATCGGTCCTGGAGGTGTCTCTGGGCGGAGGTCGTTGGCCGATGCTATGGCGAAGAGGAGCCGCCCGCGTTCAATCGCGCACGATTGCCCAATTCCACCGCTATATCGGCTGGTCCCAGCCTCGCAGCCGCGGCCGACATCGATCCACGTTCCGGCAATATGCTTCGTAGTCTGCCCCGAATTTCCCGCGCAGAGTTGGCTCTTCATAAAAGACCACAAACAGATGAACGCCGAGGGCAACCGCTGCCACCGCAGCAATCGCCGCTGGGTTGGCGTGTCCGAACACAACCCACAGCCCGATCCAGCCCACGGCGAAGCCCACATACATCGGGTTTCGCAGGTAGCGGTAGAAGCCCACCACTACCAATCGCTGCGGCGGAGCGATCGGGGCCGGTGTGCCGCGTCCCGTCCACCCGAAGTCCCAGATGCAGCGCAGGGCGACAGCAAATCCCAGTACCGACGGAAGCGCAGCCAGCCATCGCCAATGCGCTGTGCCCGCCATTTCCACGCGGAAGCCGAGCCACTGCGGCAGCAGCCAGAACCACAAGCCGAAGAACGCCCCGCCTACTGCCAGCGAGGCTAGCGCCGTTAGCCATCGTTCCCCGTGCTCGACCGCTGGAGCTCTCCCGGACTCTCCATCCGTCATAGGCCCTCCGGTTGCACTTACTGTCTCACTACCCTGCGATTCCTGCTACTTGATTGAAGAATCCGATCAGGTATTTCCAGACCTGGTAATAGACGATCAGCACGGCGGGAAACACCAGCGCCACGTGCGCGTAGTGCGGTGTCCAATGAGTTAGGGACTACAAGGGAAGACGCGGATGGAAGCTCTTAGTTCTGGTTTCCGCCGCCGTGGGTTTGGCGGCAGAGCCAGCAATACGTTGGCGGCTCGGTGTTGTCTACGTGGTGCCGCACCGGTCTGAACGTCTTGATATAGGCGAACATCCCGGCGATATCTTCGTCGGTCATCCCGCGGTAGGTGTGTGACGGCATGATCTGGTTGAGCTGCCGCGCCCCAACGTACCCCGTGCGAATCGCCTGCGTAAACATCGCCTGGTCGTAGTAGCGAATCCCCGACGGGTCGGGAGTGATGTTGGCGCTGGCCACGCGGCCCCACGGTCCTTCGAGAATGAACCCGCCGCCGAAGTCCATGCCCGGCAGCGGCTGCCCATGTGCATCCTGCGGCGTGTGGCAATCCGTACACCCCGCAGTGGTCACCAGGTATTTCCCGCGTTTTTCGGGAGTGGAAAGGTCGGGTTCCGGCACCGGCGCGTCCAGCGGCTCAGGCACGTTTCGGATCAGGTATTTCACCGGGAAAATCAGCTCCGTCGTCGGCCACGGCTTGCGCACCGGCGGCAGCGACCGCAAGTACACGACGACCGACGCCAAGTCTTCGTCGGACAGGGCCCGGAAATCCGGGTACGGCATGAACGGAAACAGCGCCCGGCCGTCGTGGCCGACGCCCTCGCGAATGGCCCGCGCCAGTTGGTCGTCGCTCCAACTGCCCACGCCCGTTTCCGGATCCGGAGTGATATTCGGCGCATACACCTTTCCGGGAAAACCCTTGAGCATGTTCATGTCCTGGCCCGCGCCGAGCGAGTTCGGCAGAACGGGCGCATCGTGCGCTGTCCAATCGTGCTCGGCGTGGCAATCCATGCAGTCATTAACGTCCCGGACGAGGTACTCGCCCCGCGCCAGGCGCGCCGGCGTGCTCTCGAACTTCCGCGCCGTGAGGGCACGCGCCCGCGGCCCGATGAACGGCCGCCAGCCGATGGTGAACGTGATTCCCGCCGCCAAAACGACCAACAGCGCGGCGAGCACCCACCCCAGAATTTTCCCGAGTCTTTTCATCTAATCCGGAATTTCCTGCGTGATCTCGAAAACGGCACCATAGTACCCCATCTCGCCCGTTCGCGACATTGCGAAACGATTTCTCATCGGAGTACTCCTGGCGGTCTGGCCATCCGCACCGGCATGGCCGGAATCCATACCCTAAATCTCGGCCGGCAGATCGTCTACCCGAGCGTTGCCCAAAATCCCCGCCAGCGTCGGCGCTTGCAAGTGCCTCAATCAATGCGGTCACAAGATCTGCGGACCTGCTGCCCACAAACGGGCGCTCTTGGTGCGCCACTTACCCGATTATTCCGAAGTGACCGCAGGCATGCTTAGTCCTGTCCGGCGCCGGCGGCGAATGGTCTCGCGATACTTATCGCCGGAGAATAAACATTCTCGGCTGGTTCGTTCTGCACATGTAGAGGTTCCGTTTGGTAGGAATACTCAGGGATGATCTCTTTCATCTTCGCGCGGATTGATACCTCGGTCCCTGAATTCGTCAACCAGATCAGGTCTTCTAAATGGGCCCGCAGGGCTGCCCACGGGATGATTTCAGACTGGGTTCGCTTCACTTTACGGTGGCTGGTCGGTAGTTGTCTTTCCCCGGCATAGAACAGCTCTTCGTGCAGTTTCTCTCCTGGACGCAGGCCGACGAATTCGATCTTTATTTCGCTGGGAGATTTCCCGCACTGGCGAATCAAAGAATGCGCCAGATCGAGTATGCGGACGGGACCGCCCATGTCCAGGACCAAGATGTCGCCATGCTCGCCCATAGTAAACGCCTGCAAAACCAGCGACACAGCTTCTGGAATGGTCATGAAAAATCGGGTTGCTTCCGGGTGGGTGATCGTGATGCGCCTCTCTTTTTCGATCTGCTCCTTGAACACCGGAATCACGCTGCCCTGCGACCCCATGACATTCCCAAACCTCACTGAGATGCAGCGCATGTCTTCTTTTGGCCTGGCCGCCAGAATGAGTTCTCCCAGCCTCTTGGTGGCGCCCATGAAACTGGCGGGTTCCACGGCCTTGTCGGACGAAATCGACACGAACGCTTCACAGCCACACTCCTCGGCGGCATCCAACAGTGGTGGCACCGCCAGTACATTGTTGTGGAGTGCGTCGCGAACGTTGAGCTCGACCAGTGGAACGTGCTTGTAGGCCGCGGCGTGGAAAATAATGTCTACCGCTCCCTCCCCGAGTATCTGGCGCATGCGTGAAGTGTTGGCCACATCGGCGACCGCATACACCACCCGATCGCCGGCAGCCTGTTTCGTGAGCTGCAATTGCAAATAGAACATCGGTGTTTCCGCATGGTCCAACACGATCAACTTAGTGGGAGAGTACGCGAGAACTTGACGGCAAAGCTCCGAGCCGATAGACCCGGCAGCCCCCGTTACCATGACCACTTTCCCGGCGATCTGGTTGCGAACCAGGCTCAGGTCGAGGTGAACCGGGTCGCGGCCCAGGAGGTCCTCGGCGGCGACCTCTCGCAATTGCGAAATTGAGCCGCGGCCCAGCAATAGTTCGTGAAGGTTGGGCACGGTTCGATAACGCACGCCGGCCTGCTGGCATATTCTGCAGATGCGCTGCATTTGAGCGCCATTGGCCGAGGGAATGGCAATGAAGAGTTCGGTCGCGTCGTACCGGTTGACCATCGCCCCGAGTGCGTCCATCGTGCCCACCACCGGCACCCCATGGAGCTTGGCTCCGCGCTTGAAAACATCATCATCAAGACACGCCACCGGAACGAATTCTGTCCCCAACATTTCGCGGATCAGAAGGCTGGCGGCCTCTCCCGCCCCGGCGACGATCACCCGGCGCTTCTGGTTCAGGGATGGATTGCCCAGCGTCCTGATCTTGAGAACCATGGCGCATAAGCGCGCTCCCGCTAACCCGGCTGCCGTAATGATCGCTTCGAGTATGTAAATCGAAAGCGGGAAGTCGTACCGCAGAAGGATGTAGCGGGTGGTCACGAAGAACGCCAGGCTGCCCAGAGCGACCGCTTTACCAATGTCAATTACATCGGTCACTCCACTGTAGCGCCAGTACCAGTTTAAGAGATTGAATCGTGCCAATGCGATGATTCGGAACAGGATCAGTATAGGCACGCAGCCGAGGAGCAAGGTCGGGAACGGTATTCGAAAGTCGAATCGAAGCAACCACGCGATTACGATCGCGGTCGCAATCAGCATAAAATGGAACAATGCGATGGCCCAAAACCGCTGCCTGACAGGCATAGAGGATGTGTTGCATAATTTGTTCGACATGGATAGGTAACCCAAAAGGATCTATCTGTGATTAGTTGTTGGCGGATTAGTTGATGGCACCGCCGAGCGCCTTTAGGCAGAGACGGTGCTGCACTTAACTGCTCTGGTAATTACGCGCTGGATTGTCCGGCAGGTAAGCGCGATGTCTTCGTCAGATAGTGTGGGGTGAACCAAAAACATGAGACTGGTTTCGCCCAGCAACTTAGCCACCGGGAGACGCTGATGCGCGCGGCGCGCGGCGAAGGCTTTTTCAAGGTATATCTCGCCGCAACTTCCGACGAAGCAGGGCACTCCCTCCGCTTTGATCGCCTGGACGATGGCGTTGCGGTCCCATCCATCCTGCAGCATCTCGGGGCGGAGAAATGCGTAGTACTTGTAATATGCGTGAAGAACGCTGTCTGGAGGTATTGGAGTTCGCAGGCCGGGCAGGCTGGAAAGAGTTTTGGTCAGCGCATTCGCGTGACGACGTCTGATCTCGACCCACCGAGGCACTTTGGTGAGGGCCACACGTCCGAGTGCCGCCTGTATCTCCGTCATTCGCCAGTTGGTGCCAAACGATTCATGGAGCCAACAGAAGCCCTCTCCGTGCTCACGTTTGTAAACGGCGTCATAGCTCTTGCCATGGTCTTTGTAACTCCACGCGCGTTCCCACACCTCAGGGTCGTTCGTCGTCAGCATTCCACCTTCGCCGGCCGTCGTCATAATCTTGTCCTGGCAGAACGAGAAAGCGGCAACGTCTCCAAGCGACCCTACCGGCCGGCCTTTGTACATCGCACCTTGGGCCTGGGCGCAGTCTTCAATGACTCGCAAGCCGTACTCCGCTGCCAAGTGCAGGATCTCGTCCATATCGCAGGGCCATCCCGCCAAGTGCACCGCGATGATAGCTTTGGTTCGTCGAGTAATTGCTTGTCGTATAGTTTCCCTCGTAACATTCTGGCTGTCGCGGTCCACATCGACACAGACGGGACGAGCCCCGCGCATCACAATGCAACTCGCCGACGCAATGAAGGTGCGGGAGGTTGTAATCACCTGATCGCCGCGGCCAATGCCCAGGGCTTGCAGCGCTAACTCAAGGGCGACTGTCCCATTGGCGACGCATACGGCGTATTTCGTGCCAACGGAACGGGCGAACTCGCTTTCGAACAACCGGCCTTCCTGCCCTGTCCAGTAGTTCACTTTTCCGGAACGCAGAACGGCCGTGGCCGCCTCGATTTCATCGGCTTCGAAATAAGGCCAAGGAGCGAAAGGAGCGAAAGGAAGCTTTGCTGGCGGGCGGGAGGGGATAATTCTCCGCTCGACTGCTGCAGTAGTCATATGACTTGTCTGCTTGCAGGTGAGAGCGTCAAATTTGGCACTGGTTCAAGGTTATTCGCCGGCTTCAGGGGAGCGCGCGGCACTCCGCGCGCGGGAACCCCCACAACCGTAGTATTCGGCGCAACATCCTTGATGACCATGGCTCCCGATCCGACCACCGCATGATCTCCAATGGAGACATACTGCAGAATGGCTGCGTGAGAGCCGACTAAGACGCCTTTGCCAATCGTCACTCCACCCGCAATGGCAGCCATTAGGTTGACTACAGATCCAGCTCCGATGCTTGTTTCATGGCCAATCGTGCAGCTTAGGTTGACCATGGCGAAATCTTCAATCTTGACGTTGACGGTTGCGATCGTTCCCGCGCCAATTGTGACCCCCTCTCGAAACTGGCAAGATTCGTGATACTTGACGCTGGGATGGATCAAGGCCGGCCACGGAATCCGGGGGAAACGCCGCTTGAGCTCTTGGCTTAGGCGCAAGCGAACTTCGGGACTGCCAATGCCCATGGCTAGACCGTCAACGTGATTCTCTTCCAGCCAGCTGAAGTCTCCGAGTATGTCGGAGTCGCGTTCACTCACTTTCGTTGGCTCGCTCACTAAAAAACCGGCGACCTCCATGGTTTCGCCGTGTTTTTGTCGGGATTGATCGTGCGCGATATCGGAAATCAACCACGCGAGTTCTCGTGCAAATCCTCCAGCTCCGACAACCGCAATTCGTTTACTTGGCATCAGACATTTCCTCCTTTGCTTTTGACTGCTGCCCCAACAAATTCGGGCATGGTTACATGTCCGCGCTTGGCGATTCCATGGCACCGGAAAACCTGCCACGCGGTTCTTGCCAGAATGCGGAAGTCGAGCCCGAGGCTCCAGTTGTCCACGTACCAGAGATCAAGGGCGAATTTCTGCCCCCACTCGAGGTTGTTCCGTCCGTTCACCTGCGCCCATCCCGTGATGCCAGGTTTCACCTCGTGACGCCGCATTTGTTCGGGCGTATACCGTGCCAGATACTGCGGCAACAAAGGACGCGGCCCCACCAGGCTCATCTCACCGCGGATCACGTTGATCAGCTCCGGGAGTTCGTCGATACTGCTTCTGCGCAGTAATCTCCCGAACCTCGTCATGCGGTCCGCGTCTGGAAGCAATCGTCCCTGCGCATCCCTGGCATCCGACATGGTGCGAAACTTCAAACAGGTAAAGAGCTTGCCGTGCCAGCCTGGCCGTCGCTGCCGAAACACGACGGGAGAACCGAGGCGAAGCCTGATCAGGATCGCCAGAACCGCCAGCAGCGGCGAGAGCAGGACCAACCCGCTGGTCGCCACCACCATGTCAAAGATTCGCTTTTCCCACGAAATTTTGCCCTCGAACCTCACCTGTGGCGGGTCCATTTTCTCTTCCATCAAGTCGCGATAAAGGTCGGCCATTGCACTCCAAATCACCTCCAGACGGAAGTCTCGTTCCACGCGCATGCGGCCAGCGTTTCCCATGCGAACTCGCAATGCCGGATCAGCCAGCAGCTTACCGACGGCGTTGGCCAGGGCATTCGCATCTCCGACTGGTACGAGTAATCCAGTCACTCCGTCGAGGATCGAATCCACCGCGCCGGTTGCAGTCGTGGTGACTACCGGCACACCGCTGGCCTGCCCTTCCAGGGGAACACCCGGGAAACCTTCACGATGCGTGGGCAGGGCCAGCACATCCATCAAGCGGTAATAGGGAGCGGTATCGCTTACAAAACCGGGACGAATAATGGCCGGCCCTGCCTCGATGTAGCGGCGCACCTCCGGTTCAACCGGGTCGCCGGGCTCAAAGTCCCCCACCAGCAGTAAGCGTAGTTCGGGATAGGTCGCATGCAATCGTTGATAGGCCTCCACCAGCTCTCGAATCCCTTTGTCCTTCACCAATCGGCCGACATAGCCGAGCACGGGCGCGCCGGTCGGGATCCCCAGCATGGTGCGGAGATTTTCTGTCTCTCGCAAGCTCCGCTCTGCAGAGGAGAATCGTCTAGCATCGACCCCTCCGCTCCCTTTCTCTAGAACCGTGGCTTTTTCCGGTGATACTAGGTTGAAGCCGATAGCGCGCGCCCGCAGACTTGGACTGACACAAACCACCCGATGCGAGCACCGGCACGCAATCCACTCGGTTGCCCACAATAAGGCGCGCTTGAGCCCGGCGGCCGTTTCCAGCCGCAACCCGCGCATCGTGTACACCCGGCAAGGGACTCGCGCCAAAACCGCCGCCACTGAGCCCAGCAGTCCTGCCTTGGGCGTGCTGACATCGACCACTTCGGGCCGGGCCGTTCTCATGGCTCGATATAGCCTCCACAGCGAAACCAGATCTTCGAATGAACGAATCTCGCGTTCCATGGGGATGGCCACACTGGCTGCGCCCTCGGAACAGCTGACCTCGTTCAACAGTTTGCCCGGAGCGGAAGCCATGGTTGTGGAGAATCCCGAGTCCCGCAGATACCGTAGTGCCCCGCGATAGAAGACACAGGACATGGAGGTGGTAACGACGAAGAGGACGTGGGGCTTGTGCTTAGCAGCGGTCATGGGCGAAGTTGGTGGCTGGAAGCGGAGACGTCTGCGGGGGTGACGAGCGGAGGTGACTGCCGTGGGGGATGGTGTCGCTCCGCGCTCATGCGGACCTGACGATAAAAATCCTGACGTTGCGGTGAGAGTTTCGAATCTTCGTAGTTGAGCGCCTTTTGCAGGTTGCGCGCCGACATTTCCGACAATCTTGCTGGATCGGACAGCACGGATTGCAGTTTCATCGCCAGCGCGTGCGCGTCTCCGGGAGGAACCAGGAATTCCGATTCGAGCACTTCTGGCACTCCGCCGACCCGGGACGCTACGCACGGCAATGCTCGAGCCATGGCCTCAAGTAACGCCCGCGGCATGCCTTCTAGAAGTGAAGGCAGGATGAAAAGGTCTGCGCCATCCAGTTCACTGCGAATCGCGGAGCCAGTCGGCAGTTGTCCAGCGAATCGAATACGATCAGTCACGCCCTGCCTCTCCGCTCGGCGCTCGAGTTCACGGCGCAATCCGCCGTCTCCAACCAAAACGAATCTGAAGTGAAGATGGATGTCCTTACACATTCGGGCGGCATCGATCATTACGTCGTGACCTTTGTAGCCGTTCATCACGGCCACGGAAATCACAGTTCGTGGGGTGGAAGGCGAAAAAATGCGCGGTTGGCGCACAAAACACTCCTTAGGCAAGACAACGTCGGATACACCGACCGAAAATCCCGGACACGGGTAGCGTCGCTGGAGGAATTCCTTGGTTACGTAGGAGACAACGGATGCCTGGGAACATTGTCTGCGCAGGGCGCCTGCCAGCCATCGTCGCAGGATGGGGCGCAATGGATGCCGGTTGGCACCGGGCTGGAAGGCATCCCAAGGGTCGCCTACGACTTCAAGAGCGACGGGATAACCTTGCTGCTGCAGCCGATTGTACGGAAGAGAACCTATGCCGCCTGGCGCTATCATTATTATTGCGGATGGTTTAGCTGCCTCCCGCAGCGCAGTTTCCACAACTGTCCGGCGGTTTCTTAGGTAGCCAAGCGGTCCCACCCAGTTCGGAAGTGCTAATACCTTCACTCCTGCGCCCTCAGTCGCCTCGCCATGGGGTTCGGCTAACTCCACATCAGCAACGCGCGCAAGAATAGACACTTCATCGAAGACCCGTAAGTAACGGGACTGGAAGAAGCCGTGGCTGTAAGCCTTGTCCGAAAAGATCTGCCCGTCTTGGGCCCGAAAGAATCTATGGTCGAACAGCAACAGAAGTTTCATAGGGAACTTGTCGAATCATTTTGAGTCGTCGTGCTGGCACGCCAACCATAAGCGAGCTTCCCGATACATCTTTTGTTACCACAGCGCCGGCGGCGATCACGCTGTGTGCCCCAATTGTGATTCCAGAAAGGATTCTCACCCCGGCTCCCACCCAAACGTCGTCCTCAAGCTCGACCGGAGCGAGAAACCCCTCTGCATCGCGGGTGGTGACCAGAGGCTTTGAATAATCGTGCTCGCTTGTCATAATGGTCGTCGCGTGCGCGATGGCAACGTCAGAACCGATCTTTAGGCCTCCAGTGGCGTCGATGTAACACATCTGGTGAATTGAAACATTGCTGCCAATGGAGATGTTGCTGACTTTGAAAAGATGAACCCCCTCAAAGATGGCCACATTGTCTCCGCACGAGCGAGCCAGCCTAGCCACGAACATGTAACGGATGGCGATGCCGAGCTTGGTCGGAACGTAGCGGAAGAAATCGAGAGCGATCTCACAAATCCACCTCGGAAAAATGGCGAGGAATGCCGTGCCGGTTCGGAGAACGGGACGCATCATCAGGAACAGATCGCGTCCCCTCAAACTACTTTGCGTCATGCAAACCTGACTTTCGCGCTGACGATCATCATCACCCAAAGCAAAACCAGTGGTGCGAAAGCAACCAATTCGACTGTAAGCAGCAACGATGCAACGATTGCGGTTAGCAGGAACACGAGGACATTAGAGCAGGAATCCCCAATCCGACATAAAACACCGATAACTAAGGAAGCTGCCAAAAGTCCCAACCAGCTGCCGTTGGCTAGCGCTTCATCGAAGATGCTCGTCGTCATACCCCAACCCCAATCTTGCGGGGAAGAGCCGAGCATCGCCGAGGTGAAATAGCACGCGTAGGTCAGCGGTTTCCCTGGCCACATGGCCCGTGGGATGTAAGCAGTCGCATAAAAGATCAGGGATTGCCCTCTGAATTCCAGGATTGACATAGTCGAAGGATGCAGTTCGGCAAAAATCGCCATCTTGACCCGCGAATCTCGAGCGTAGTCTACCCGGAAGTTTTCGTAGACATCGCCATTCTCCGCGACCGAAGGACCGATGTCGCGAACCGTGAGCTGGTACCAATAGGAGAAACCGCCTATCAATAATACGGATACGGCAGCTGCTATGAGAATTTTGCGGCCGCGGAGTCGACCGCTGAGCCACAAACCGGTCATCATCATTATGACGGCCACCGCCAGCACAGACCGCTTGCCATTCAGCCAAACTGCGGCTGCAACACAGGGAGCGACCAGCATGAGACAACGCCAGGGGCGTTTGGCGCCTCCGACCAGCGCGGCGGCTGCAATCGTCACGATGACAGTGGAGGCCATGACGTAGGAATGAAACTGCGAGATATCCGTGACATTCTTCCCGAGATTCTCCGTTACAGCGAAAGCGTACTTTAGGTAGAGAGCGGGATCGGGCGCCCACCAGATCAGCGCGATGGGCATAAAGAGCAGGAGCACCAGAGGGAGACGTAATCTTCTTAGCTTTCTTAGCGCCTCTTCAGACCGAAGGTGCTGAGATTTATGCGCGCTAAGGAATCCGGACCAGATGAGTGGAACCAGAGCTATGAATAAGCAGTAGATTACGTTTACCGCATCGTCGCGATCGGCATAAACAAAGCCGGGTTGGGCTAGATAAGAGGAAGAGCCCAGAACCAGATCGAACAGCAGCGGCAGCGCAAAGAATGCATAAAAGACTAGGAACACCAGCAAGATTGTGCTGCGATCTCCCGCTATGATCCGGCGGAGGGATATGATCAGTGCACAGGTCAGCCATACCAGAGTTCCAAACTGGACGTATGGAATCATGAGAGTCTGCCGCTTGCCGGCGCGTAGCGCCCGGTGCGTTGATAGGTCGCAACGAGCGACCCGACGGACGACTCGATGGAACGCCCAGCGAGCCCATCCATAAGTTGACACCAGTTTGGTCTCTCCCTGCGCCGCGCTCCGGCCAGAACGGCGTGAGCCCAAGTGGACGCCGAATCTCTGAGTGATAACCGGTCGACCAGGCCGGGTATCACATCCGACTCCCCTGTTACTATGTCGGAAACAACGCTTGTGAGCCCCGCTGCTTGTGCTTCCAATAGAGCCAGCGCGAGGCCCTCATATAGGGAAGGAAAAAGAAAAACATCCATGACGCCTTTCATCAACGCTGGTACATCCGAGCGTGGACCGGCAAAGATGAAGTGTTTCTCGATCGAATAGCCGTTGACCTTGGCTTCTATCGCAGCTCGAAGAGGACCATCGCCTACCAGAAGAAAAAAACTCCGCGACTCCATCCGCACTACTTCACGCGCAATCTCGACAAAGAACGCGTGGTTTTTTTGCGCGGAAAATCGTCCCACGTGTCCGACGACGAGCGCGTCTGGCGGAATAGCGAGCGAGCGTCGCACCTTTTCGGCATTCACTACGATCTCAAATCTTGAAAGGTCGATACCCAGATGCTGCAGTTTCCACTTGTCCGTGCGGCGGCGCCATTGCGACGCGAACAGATCGCAACCCGCATCGGCGCTGACTGCCAAACCCCGAGTTGCGGATGCACGAATCATCATTTGCATGACCCTCAGATATGCTCTCCGTCCCGCGCTCTTTGAAGCTTCGGCCGATCTTGTGTCATTATGGCTGTGAGCGATCCGTACCCTCACACCCGCCATCGCCGCCAGCATCAAAACATACCCGCTGTAATGGTGGACATGGCTGTGCACCACGTCGTAGGGGCCGTACTCGCCTAGCGCGCGTCGGAAATTGAGCGCGTACCGGAGCGGGTTGGAGGGACCGAGACAGGGGATAATCCGCGCCCCAAGTGCCCGTACTTCCTCGTCGTACATTCCCGGATCGGTCGTGTGGACCAGAAAATCCATCTGATATTTCTGCCGGTCAATATGACGCAGTACTTGGACCAGCCAGGTCTCGACTCCGCCGTAGTCCAGTTTTCCGAGTACATGAAGAATGCGCATGGTCGCTAAACCAACCGCCCGATGGCCGAGGTCAACACCAGATAGCTGGCTGCGGACTGTACAGCTGCGGCGATCAAAAGTGCATAACCGGCGCCCATAAGTCCGAAACGCGGCACCAGCGCCAGGGTGAGCGCAAAGGTGGTAGCCAAGGTTGCGCCCATGACTGGAAGTTGGGCCCGGAAACAATGTGCCGCCGTCATGGCGAAACCAAGGAACGAAGCAATGGCGTTCAGGGAAGCTGTCGCCACCATCACCAAGAGGAGATCCACATGCTCCGCATACTGCGGCCGGTAAACTATGGCCAGAACCGGCCGCCCGGCCAACAGCGTGATTCCCAGCCCGGAGACTCCCAGCACGGTCGCAAACCCGACCAGCTTGGTCAGTAACCAACGGAAGCCGCAGACGTTTCCCTCCGCAAACTGTCTTGACATGCGTGTGCTGACGGATTGTCCGAGCGCGACTACGATCAGTCCGATCGCCGTAAGCAGGTACGCCAAGGAGGCGAAGATGCCGAGCTCGGCGGTGCCCAGCTTTCTCTCCAGGATGTATCGGGGAAGGTTGGTATTCAGCGAGCCCAGGGTCATGACAAGACCGAGTGGCCAGCTGATCAAGATCATCGACTGCAGCGTCTTCCGGCAGAAATGAAAGAATTTTGGCCGTGCCCCCAGCATCTGGGTAACGATCCGAAAATCATAGAGCGCGACCGTGCCCATCCAAGTAATGGCTTGCGCCGCTACCGCGACCACCAGGTTGCGCGTGTACCAAAACGCAAAAGCGAATGTCCCGAGCGCTGCCATGCCACGAAGCATGAGGGCGCGAGCAACCTGGTCCAGGCGCTCGAATTTTTGCAGATGACCGGCGATGACGTCGCTGATGCTCTCGACCGCCTTGGCGCAGGCCACGAGTATGATGAGGGTTTTGGTTCCATGATCGCAGCGGAGGACCCCGGCGATGCCGGCGATCGCCATTATGCCGAGCAGGGTAGAAATGGCGCGAAGCGTGAAATAGTCGGCGAATCGGTACTCATGCCGGGCATCGGTTGCCTCGACCGCGCGCAGTTGAAGATTCGTCAGCATGAATACCGGCGCGGCGATGGCCAGCGCCAGTGCATATTGGCCCACGATGGAGGCATTCCCGAGCTTGGCCAAAGCAAAAAGCATTCCGAACTGGCAGAGGGCAAAGATCAGGTTGCCCCCGAGCGTCCAACTGAATGAGACGCGCAGCGGAGGCGCAAGAACGGCCGGGAGATCGCGCGGAATGGTCGTCCCCATGGCTGCTGCCATCAGGCGCCTCCTGCACATTTCCGGCTATTGCGGGATGCCGTCACATTCCCTATCAAGAGAGATACCATCTGGTTGGTTTACGGGATCCGATAGACGCTCGCGCCCGCCGCCGCCGGCAGGGCAGCCTCGAAGTTTTTCCAGGCGTTCTTGGCCGCGCTGTTGGGGACGAAGAGAATGTCGTTGTCCCGCATGGCCAGATCCGTTTCCTTGGCACTGAGGATCTTCTTCAGGTTAACCGGTATTTCCTGGCGGCCCTGAGGAGTGGTGCGGATGAGCCTGGCCGATCCCCTCGCCGCCGTCGGGTTCGTGCCTTGGGCCAGCGCGATGGCTTGCAGAAGGCTTAGCTCGCCATCGTGATCCATGGGGAATCCGCCCGGATGGGCCACATCCCCGACTACGTATATGATCCCGGTTCTTTCCACGAAAATGGTATCGCCAGCCAGAATCTCTGGATTGTTTTCCGGTTTCGGGGTTGCGCCCGCAGTCATCTTCACGCGTTGCGGTTCGCCGGATTTGCCGGCACGCGTGATGGTGATGGTCGTGCCCGCCAGCGGAGTGAGCCCTTGCGCGGCCGATAAATAGTCGAGCAGATGGTGCAAGCCGAAGGCCGGATAAATACCCGGGTTCTTGACCTCGCCGACGACGGAGACATTCTGGGTGGCATATTCGGCGATGAAGACGGTGACCTGGGGGTCCCGAAGGTATCCGCCGTCTACGAATTTCTGACGGATGAGAGAGGCGGCTTCTTCCGCCTTCATTCCCGCCACCTGCAACCTGCCGACCAGGGGCAGCGCCACCTCGCCGGTATTGCTGACGCGCAGCTTCCCGCTAAGTTCCGGCGTGTCGAAGACCGACATCTCAATTAGGTCGCCGTTGCCGATTGCTCCCGCGGCGCCACTGCCGAAGCCGCTGCCGCCGAGAGTGCTGGGCGGAACGGAAGCGGACGTCGACATCGACATCGGCGAACGCTGCTGCGCCAGGGCGCATCCCACGGCAAAGACCAGCATAAAGATCAGCACAATCCACCAATAACTTTTCATGGCAGGTTCCTTAGACGCGATGCCCATCGAGGTGGTGATGGCCGTTCCCGTTGCTGCCTTCGTTTCCATTTCCATTTCCATTTCCGTTGCTGGAGATGTCGTCGTGATAGTAGTGGGAATACTCGGACCCGTAGTGACCGTAATATTGGCTGTACTCTACGGAATCGAAAGAAAGATCGTTGACGATGACGCCGACAATGTTGGCGCGGACCCGGCGCAGCACGTCGCGGGTGCGGATCAGAGACTGGCGTCGGGATTGTCCGGAACGGGCGATGAGGACAACCACGTCGGCGACGCGCGCGCAGACCACAGCGTCGGTAACCGCCAGCACGGGTGGCGTATCGATTACGATGTAGCGGAACTGTTCCCGCCAGCGCCCGACCAGTTGAGGCATTGCTTCCGAGGCCAGCATCTCCGATGGATACGGTGGCATGTGACCGGCCGTGACCACGTTCAAGCCGGGAATCTGCTCGATGGCCACCGGGGCCTTGTCCAGGAGCCCGGTTCCCGCGAGGCAGGCGCTGAGACCGTTGTCCATGGGAATTCCGAGACAACGATGAACTGCGGGACGGCGCATATCGCAGTCGATGAGCAGGGTTTTCTGTCCGGTCTGCGCGAGAACTACGGCGAGGTTGAGAGCGCTGAAGGTTTTGCCCTCCTGCATCATGGCGCTGGTGACCAGAATGACCTGAGGCGGAGCTCCGGGCGACGAGAGCAGCAGGGACGTACGCAAGGCGCGGAACGCCTCGGCGCTGCCCGAGTTGCGCTGTTGCAGGGTGACGGGAGGGGCAAACTGGCGTTCCCCGCGAACCAACTGCTTGCCTCCAGTTCTGCCGTTCGCGGCCAGTGTCGGAATCACGCCCAGCGAAGGCAACTGGCAGTAGGTTTCGATGTCCTGCGGGGTGCGGAGCGAGGTGTCGATGTTCTCGACCATGAACGCCAGTGCCGCCCCGCCGAGCAACCCACCCATCAGGCTGAGCGCAAGGTTCAGCGGAATATTCGGTTCGACCGGCTCGACCGGCTGGCTGGCCTGGTCGACGATACTTATGCTGCTGGACTTCAACCCCGCCATGATGCCGGCTTCTTTCAGTTTCTTGAGCAGGCCGTCGTAGAGATCGCGGCTGGATTCGACATCCCGGCGCAGGATGGCATACTGAATGGCCTCCTCGTTGAGCTTGTAGGCCTCGCCTTTCTGCTGGTCGAATGAAGCCTGCAGCATCTGTTCCGATTTCAGGGAGGCCTGGTAGTCGGCGCGAATGGCCGCGCCGACTTTCTTGATTTCCGGCGGAATGGCCTCGTCCAGTTCTCGCAGTTCGGACTGCAACTGCAGCACGCGGGGATACGAAGGCCCATACTTCGCCGTGAGTTGGGCATAGTCTCCGCGGAATTGAGCGCGTTGTTTGTAGAGCGCCGCCAGGATGCTCTCGGGCGCGATGTTGGCGATGAGTTCGGGGTTCGCGGTCAGGCCGATGCGGTATTTAGCTTCCTTGACAATGCGATCGCCCTCGGCGGCGGAGAGTTGTTTATTGAGCTCTTCCAGCTTGTCGAGGATGATGTTGTGGGTTTCGTCGGTACCGAGGATCCCGGTCTTCTTTTGGTAGTCGGTCAGTTTTTCCTGCGAATCCGCGGCATGCCTTTTGAGGTCGTCGAGCTGCTTGGTCAACCAGTCGGAGGTTTGCAGCGTTGCCCGGTATTTCGTTTGGAAGTTGTACTCGATATAGGTAGCGGCCACGGCATTCGCAACCTGCGCCGCCAGCCGCGGATCCTTGCTGCGAAAATGAACCTCAACAATCTGAGTTTTCGGAATCAGCTTTACGCTGAGCGATTTGTGGAACGCCTCCGTCAATTTGGCGCGCGTCTTCAAGTCCACATTATCGAAGTCCCGATCGGGCGGAACGGTCCTGCGTCCAGCGAAATCTTTCTGGTGGTGCAACCCCAACTGCTTGATGACGCTGATCGCGATCGTGTTGCTCTCGACAATGCGGATTTGGGTTTCGAGTTTGGTGTTAAGGTCCAATCCCATCGGCATGACAACCCGCTCCAAACTGAGGTCGTCGTTTCCGTCCAAGTCGAGAAGGAGACGAGCGGAAGCGTCATAGCGTTTGGGGAGAATCAGCGAGAATGCCATCGCCAGCAGCACCACTAAAGCGAGACTCCCGAGGACGAGCCAGCGCCGCTTCTGGAGGACGCGCCAGAACTGCATGATGGAAATCTGATCGTTTGGAGAATCGATCGTCATGGCAAGAGCCCCGGGTAAACCGAGGCGCTCCATTCCATTCCCTTTGCTCAAGACGACTGCCTGCCGGTCGCTCACTTACTTGTCCTGGGAGAGCTGTTCTCGGTTGCAGAATGGTAGGCGACGAATGAATTGCCTCCGGTCACAACCATGGCGGGAACGAACCACCAGCGATGGCGATGCTCTTTTAGCTTGTAGCTAAGATATGCGACGCCGAGTTCCGCCGGAATGCCGGCGCCGTAGAGTGCCCCGCGACTGCGAAATGCCATCGGAACGAATGAACAAGTGTGCTGTTCAAGACAGCTATTGGTTTCTTCAACATTCACAATCGACGAGGCAAACATCGCGCTCATAGCAACCATGTACTTGCCGTCAATCGCACGACTCAAGCCGCCGGTCGCGGCGGGTGCGGGCGCCCGGAAACCAGCTTGCTCGGCGCCCATCTCCGGAACGCCCGGTGCGCCCGCCGGTTTTACCGCGCTCGGAGCATCCGGATAACTTGAGGCTGCCGGGGCGGGCGGCGATTCTGCTCCGGCGCCCATTGCCAGGCCGTTCGTTGCCAGGCCGTTCTGGGGCAGGGCGAAACCCAACCGGCTCGACGCCAGCAACACTGCAACTGCGAGAGTGATTTCAAGACATACCTTGTTCATGGACCTCTCCAAAAGTAGTTGTGGAATTAAGAAAACCTAACCATGCCCACTGCTTGCGATGGGGCGCGTGGATGGGAAACGAAAGCAATCGGCTCGACGTCTTCGGCACTCATTTCTACCGACGCTGCCTGCATGATCAGATCGACATTAAGGACGAAACGAAAGCCAGCTGTCTTGCGCAGAAGAATCCCTTCGATTCCAGCCAGACATCCCGATTTGATCCGAACCCGGTCGCCGACGTTCAAAAAGGGATGGGGCTCGGCTTTCAGGGTCGACAAAACTGCTCTCAGCGCCTCGATATCTTCCGTGGGTAACGCCACCGGAGAGCCCCCGAAGCCGATCAGGTTCACCAGGTGAGGTACCTGCAGAACGCGCAACTGCTCATGCAGTCGGATGCGGACGAATAGGTATCCGGGAAAAAGCGGTACCTGCACTTCAACCCTGCAGCCATTGCGCCACTTGTGAAGCGCGCGATAGTACGGCAGGAAGCTCTCGATCTCGCGAAGCACAAGCTGCTCGAAAACCTTTTTCTCGTGGCGCGGGTAAGTGTAGACGGCGTACCACTTGAACTGATTCATTGCTCTTACCGATCCTCGCTCGTACCGATCCTCAGGCAGCGAGTTGCGTGCTCCACCAGGTTGCTGGGCCGCAACGGGCATAGCTTCGCAGCGTCACTTAGATTGGCTTTGTCTAACAAAACCGATCAGCGCCTAACGTGCAGTTCGCAATTGGAGGGCCCAAAAAAGGAGGGGAGGCTTGCGCAGTTGGCACAAAGGTAGCGGGGCATTCTTACCCCGGCCTATCACAGTCATTTGAACTCTGAGGGTGCCCATCTCTGCTGGCATGGGCACCCTTCACAGTTCGACGGTTAGGAGGGCAGTTAGGAGGGACGGTTAGGCGTGACGCGAAGGCCCGGCCGTCCGCCCTTCTCGCTAGACGCGGAAACGTGCGCCGACCGTAAGGACAGGGCACGTCGCCTCGCAGGCCACCTTATAAGCGACGCCTGCGCCCAGGTGTTTGGTCAAAGCCGCCGACCGTTTTACGCCCAGCACGATCAAGTCGACCGACTGCTCAGCGATTCTCACGATCATCTCAGCCGGGGGACCAAATTGCACCATGTACTCAGGCTCATGCCAAAGCGTTGTTCCATAGGGAACCAGGTCGCGGAGTTGCTTCTCCGTGGAAGCAACCACCTCTCTCGGGTCAACCACGGGCATAGCTCCGGGTTCTGGTTCTGGCAGAACCACACCAGGTTCGGGCGCCACATGCAGGAGGGTCAGACGAGCCCGATTTTCCTCTGCCAAGGATATGGCGTAGGGCAGACCGTGCACCGACTCTGGCCCGAAGTCGGTGGCATACAGAATGTGCCGCAGTTTGCCATCCATCTCCCAGTGGGTAGCATGCGGACCCACCGTGAGCACGGGGCACTGGGCATTGCGAAAGACCTCTTCCGCCACCGAGCCCATCAGCATTTTCCCCAGTCCCTTGTGGCCGCAGGTGCCAATGACGATGAGGTCAATCTCATGCTTCCAGACCAACGTGTCGAGCGCTTTCGCAACTTCGCCCTCCTCGATCAGTTCCTTGTGTCGAATGCCCTTGAACGACTGGGAGCCCACTAAGGCAGCCAGTTGTTGTTCGGCCAAGAACCTGATTTGCTCGGGATCGGGCTGCACCGTTTCGACAAAAGGCAGGTGCGGCAGCACGTTCACCACGTACACCTCAGCATCGTAGCGGTGAGCCAGGTTGAGGGTATAGGACAGAGCTAATTGGGCGGATGGAGTGAAGTCCGTGGCGAACAGGATGTTTTGCAGTTTAACGCGGGTTGGAGCAGTTACAGTTGGCATAACAACCTCCTTCTGAAGCCGGAGGCGCAGTGCCGGCAAAAATTCTGTCGGACGCCGCCGTCTCCAGCTTCGATGTTGCCTGCAAGCATCCGGAGTGTTGTTACTCCTTCTGCCTGAGGTCGGGGAGAAACATCACGTGGCACCTCGGTATGACTGCGGAGAGTCACTCTGCCAGTTCCTCTTCCAGTTCGTGCGTCACCGCGGAATTGAATTCCGACACTGGGGTGTGGGTCGTGACATACTCCGTCTCGCACGCCGTGCAGCGCACGCCCGTGTCGAGGATTTCCCAGGTTTGGTTGCCGCAGCTGCAGGTATATAGATCAGCCATAAAACACCTCCTCCAAGAATGTGACGCCCTTCACCACCATCAAAGCCGACCAAAGAGCCGAACAATGACACGTGAGCGGCCTGCTATGTTGCCTACAGGAGCACGGGGATGCGCTTCCATTCCGCTGACGGTGCACGACGGGCAAAACGGTTGGGGACCTTGAGCGCCATACCTCTCCCTTCGAGGTGGAACTCACGAATAGGCTGATGGGGGGCCACAGAATATCGCGGCCAAATGCAGGAGTTTCTTTTCGCCGCTGCAGGGTTCAGGGGACAGTGTCTTCTCGCTGCTCGCTCGTCACAAATTATACTCATTTCCAGTTCCGATGCGGTGATACATGTCACTACGCCATGTGAGGGTCTGAGATCGCGGTCGGGACAACCATTGCCATGGTTGCCGCGATCAGGCGCAAGTTGCTCGGCGGAAGTTTTCTCAACTGCTAACCCTTTTTGTGGCAATGAGTTATGCGCGGCTACCATTCTTGCCGAACACCCGCAAAAGGCGGATAATAAAGGTAGAGGGATGGGGATCCTTCACAAAACTCCCGAAGTTCAGCCTTAGAAACCGTGTCTCGTTAGGCGCGGGGAAAGGAGGGAGCGATGTCCATTCGCAGAGTCTTTTCACTCGTTGTTCTCTTCCTTGGTCTTGCCGCATTTTGTGAATCTCAGCAAAGGCAGATCAAGTATGTGCCGGTGAAGCCGACGTCGCCTGCGTCAGGTCAAGAGATGTACACGGCATATTGCGCTGTCTGCCACGGCAAGGAAGGCAAAGGAAACGGTCCAGCTGTTGAGGCGCTAAGAGTCCCACCACCGGATCTCACGATTCTTGCCAGAAAGAACCTAAACAATTATCCCTATGATCGCGTTAGAAGCGCGATAGTGGGTGACGTACGCTTGCCGACAGATGGCGCGAAGGATATGCCGGGTTGGGGCGAACTCTTCTGGTGTATGAGCCAGGGACACTCCTCCGAAGTACAGTTGCGCATCAACAACTTGAATAAGCACATCGAATCGATGCAGCGAAGTAACTGAAACCCTGGTTTGGGCGGCTCTGATTCTGGCGGGGGCCGCCCACCAGGAACGTCTTAGAGATTTGGACCCCGGCATCCCCATCCTGGAAAAAGTCTTTCCTCGTCGCCTACCGTCTGCGGCCGATAGTTACTTCGGCATAGGCAGCGTGCGCCTGCAGGGTTGGGCACATGCGTGGGTCTAACTCTCTATCTTCTTGATGTACAGCCGAAGCCCAGCCAACACTATCCCGATGGCAATGACGGATATTCCGAACCCGAGACGGCGATGGTTGCGTTCCACCATGGCATCCTGCCCCGCTTGCAGGTTCTGGGCCGCGATTTTCAGGCCAGCTTGAATATCCTGATCCACCAAGTCCGTGCGGAAGCTATGGATCGTGACGCGCGCCTTGGTCAGCGAATCCCGTGCCTGATCCTGTCCCAGCCGAGCCTCGCTCACCTCCATGCCAGAAGATTCGGCGACACGGAGAACCGAGTCTGCGCTTTTATTGGCCTCGTCCAATCGACCCAAGTTACTCAGTAATGCTGCCCTGGCTTGATCGCAACGGTCACCTGGGGCATGACAGCGCATGCAGACGGCGTCAGGACCAGCGCCAAGCATCGCGTCGGTTGGATGTCGGATGCCATGATTGCTATGACACACGACGCATCCGGGAAGAGAAGCCGCTTCAAAGGCCTTTTTGTGCGTACTTTTTTCGTACATCTGGGCTTGGAAAGCGTGACAGTTCGAGCACACATTCTGAACCTTGTCTACGCCTGGCGGCGCGGCCCCATGGTTTCCATGACAGGTTGAACAGGTTGGCGCACTCAGATCGCCTCGCACCGCTAGCGCTTCGTGGTGCACGCTGGTGCTGTACTTGGCGAACTGATCCGTGGGAATGGAATATCCATTCATGTAACTGGCATCAGCATGGCAGCGGGAGCAGGTCTTCGCCACGTTGACCGGGTTAACCGTGGAGCGGAGATCGCTCGGCGCTCTTAGATCGTGGACACTGTGACAATCCGTGCACACGGCTACCTTCGTGTCTCCAGCCGCGAAGCGCTTGCCGTGCACACTGGTGCGGTACTGGTCCAACTGGTCGGTGCGCAAACTGGGGTTGAACTGCCGAATATAGGCGGGATCCGAATGGCAACTTCCGCACAACTGCGGGATCTGTTTGCGATCGATCTTGCCTTTCCAGCCCGCCTTTGGGCTCATGGCTTTGTCTGCATCGTCGCTGGTTGGGTCGCCGCCGTGGCAACTGGCGCAAGTCAAACCTTTTTGTGCGTGTATGTCCTGGCTGAACTTCTCCTGGCTCACGCCCAGGGGATCAGGCAATGTGGAGTGACAATCCAGGCAGGTATTCGCGATTTGCCCAGAACTTTGTCCATAACTTTGCCCACAACCCAGGCACGCTGCGAACACGACGAAGCCCGCCAGCCCGACATGGGCGGCGCTGAACGGTCGGAGCTTATTTCGCAAGAAGGCCATAAACACTCATACCTGCAACGTACGCAAGAGCAAAGACGGAAAGCCCGGTGATCCACCGTTTCATATGTGAGGGTTGGTCACTTTCAAAGAAAGGCAGCAGCAGCCACAACAAGCCGACGAGGCCGAAAGCAATTACACCCAGAACCTCCCCGTCGATGAACCACACTTTGGACGGGATGAGCTTGAGCGTCTGAAACATGAAGAGGAAGTACCACTCGGGCTTGATCCCGGCTGGGGCAGACACAAAAGGATCTGCCTTGACACCGAGGTTCCACGGGAAGACTGCTGCCAACGCGCCCAACACTCCCAGGGCCACGTACCAAGCCATCAGTTCCCGCAGCAAGAAGTTGGGAAAGAATTTCATTTCCCGCTTGGCGGACGGATCCGCGGTCCACTGCACTTCCAGTTTCGGTGGAATGCTCATGCCAAGGCGTTGCACCAGCAACACGTGCACCAGGAGCAGCACGGTTGCAATTCCGGGTAGAACGGCGACATGGAATCCAAAGAACCGGGTCAGCGTGGCTCCCGTCACGTCTTCACCACCCCGGAGAAAGATCATCATGGGCTTGCCGACGATCGGAATCTGCCCCGTGATCTCGGTGCCGACCTTGGTGGCGAAGAACGCCAGCGTGTTCCAGGGCAGCAGATACCCGCTGAACCCAAATCCCATGACAAGAAAAAGAAGCAGCACTCCGCTGACCCAGGTCAGCTCCCTGGGTTTGCGGTAGGCCTTGAGAAAGAGCACGCTGAACATGTGCGCGAAGGCAGTAAAAATCATGAGATTGGCCGACCAGGAGTGGATGGAGCGAACCAGCCAGCCAAACCTGACACGAGTCATGATGTACTGCACGCTTTCGAACGCCTCGTTGGCGCCCGGACGGTAATACAGGAGCAGCAAGATCCCGGTCAGCACCTGGATCATGAACAGAAAAAGGGTGATGCCTCCGAGGAAATACCAGTAGGACAGGCGATGAGTAGGGACGGTCTTGTGGCGAAGCGGGGCTATGAGGTCGTCCCAATCCAGTCGTTCATCAAACCAGCGGCGGAGCGCGGCGAACAAGGTCATGCCTCCCGCTTCCGGCTGACGACAATGTCATCGCCGCGCAAGTGGACATCAAATACATCGAGCGGCCTGGGCGGAGGACCGGAAACGTTGCGGCCATTGAGATCGTAGATTCCGTTGTGGCACGCACACCAGACCTCGCGCAGGTCGTTGCGATACTGCACCGTGCAGCCGAGGTGGGTACAAGTGGCGGAGAGAGCACGATAAGTGCCGTCGCTCTCCATGATCAACAAGCCGGGACGGCTGCCGAACCGGAAAATCTTGCCGGAATTCGGCTTCAGGTCCCCGATCTTGGCGGCGACGACCTCGTCTCCGCCGAGATCTACCACCGCCGGAGGGACAAGATAGCGGAGCACGGGATAGATGAAAGAAGCAAAAGAGGCAAGCAGGCCGCCACCAAGGAAGATTCCAACCATGCGGCGGCGCGTAGGTTCGGGTTGGGAAAGTTGGTCAACGCTCATTCACTGCGCCCCCTGCCACAGGATCCGCGATCCGGATCGCCAGTCTCATGGGCCGCGTCAAGCAGAACGCACTTCCACGGTACGCTGCATCTCGCGCAGCCACATCGTCTGGAACATTTCCAGGCGATGTCCAATGACGACGGCCAGATTCAGAGCGATTTTATACCCAGCCGCCGGATTAGCGGCAAGATACTCGCGCAACGCCTCCCGCGGCAGCGCGATAACTTCCGCTTCAAGCAGCGGCGCGGTGGCGGTGAGGGTGAACCGGTAGGGCGGAATCAGGGCCGACCAACCCACGGTCTGACCGGGAGATCTTTCTTCCACGAAAATATCCTCTTCCCGGCCCCGGACCTGCATCGGCAGGGTAAGCCTGATCCGGCCGCGTTCGGTCAGGAACAGGCGATCGGCGTGGTCGCCCAGCCGGAACAACTCGGCTCCGCTGGGAACGATCAGCCTGGTGCCGAGTTTCAGAACCTGCTCGGCTTCGTCGGACGAGAGTCCGTTCAGCAGTTCATGCGTCATGAGCCACTCTTTCGTTGTACAAGCCTCAGTTCGCAAACCGCAGTTCGCAAACCTCAGTTCACAAACGGTGAAGACGTTTTGCTGTGCAACAGGGCGTGCGTGGGGTATGCCACGAACGACTCCGCGGCAGCCTGCTCCATGCGGATGTGGTTTTCAATCTGCAGCAACAGGACTTCAATCGGCACCGCCCAAGTCGGGGCTGGCGGTACGGTTGGCGGTGCAGCAACGCGATCCGAGAAAAAGTGGGCCGCGGCATCCGCTTTGACCAACGAAAGCGCGGGCTGCACAGCTGAATCCGGTGACTCCGAACGGGTCGCCGCTCCAAACGCAACCGCCGCGATTCCCATCCCAAATACGGCTACGCACATGCCCATCAAAAGCATTTCCATGGCAGAAACCCTCCTTCTGCACTTCTCACTTCAACGCTTCCTATCGCACGCGGTATGCCAGCGTTGGCCGAGGCCTAACTCCTTTTCCTTCAGACGATGTGGAATGCGCGAAGCTACCGCACTGCCATAATGTCAGGTCGAGCCTGACTATTCGTCAGTCGTTGACGGCAGTCGGCGCGTGTGACATGATCCCGCCATCTCTGTGCCCTCATGATGAAGCTGCGTTTTGCCAGCATGACGGTCGGCCTCGCGCTCGGTGTAACCGCGGCGGTGGTTGTAGCCTGCGCGGTCGCCGCCTACCTCTTTTCGGTCCATCACTTTCAAAGCCTGCTCGAAACCGCACACACTACTGCGCTGGCCGAAGGCGAATTGATCCGAACCGCGCTCGAGCACCAGATGGTGGGGAATGACCGCACCCTGATAGCGCAAATGGTCGAGAGCTTCGGCAAACAGTCGCGCATCGAACAACTCGTAGTGCTGGACCGCAGCGGAGTGGAACGCTACTCGAGTAAGCCGGGGACCGTGGGTAATGATTTCCGGATCGACTCTCCCACCTGCCAGGCCTGCCATCGCGATCCGCCGGAACGCCGCGAATCCAGCCGCGTGATCGAAACCCGGGGGGGAACGATTCTGCGAACCGTGGTGCCGATCCGCAACCGTGAGCAGTGCTACCGTTGCCACGATCCCAGCCAGAAAATCAATGGCATCCTGATACTGGACTACAACGCCGGAGAGGTCCGCACCGCGATGACGCGGGACCTGCGCTGGATGGTAGCCGGCACCGGCGCCTTGACCTTCGTCATCGTGGGCGCCATCGCCCTGGTGATTCGGGTGTCGGTCATGCGCCGCTTGCAGCGTTTTGAAACCACGGCGCGCCTGATTTCCCAGGGCGATCTGGAACGGCGTGTGCCCGCGGAAGGCTCGGACACGCTGGCGTGGATGGCCAGGGAGTTCAATGCCATGGCCGACTCGGTGTCAGGCCTGGTTGGCGAAGTACGCACCCAGCGGGAGCGGCTGGAAACGGTAATCAACAGTATTGATGACGGGATCGTAGTCCTCGACGCGGAACGAAAGATTATGGCGGCCAACGACGCATTTCTACAGCGCGCCAACAGCTCCCGCGAGCAGGTTCTCGGCTGCTGCTGCTACGCACTTGAACCGGGGCCGTGCAACCTTTCCGACTGCCCCACCCTCGCCTGCCTGCGGCTGGGCGCACGCCAGGTCCGTATCTGCGAGCGCAAAACCGGCAACGACACCGTGGCTTGGGAAGAGATCCACGCTTCCCCGATTCTCGACGCCTCGGGGCGGCTGGTTCAAGTAGTGGAGGTGTGGCGCGACATCTCCGAGCGGCGAGCGGCCGAGGCCAAGCTGGCCGAGTCCCACCGACTGGCGTCGGTCGGAGTCCTGGCCTCCGGGTTTTCGCACGAGATGAACACCCCCCTGGCAACCACCCTGATGTGCGTGGAGGGAATCCTGCGCGAGACTCCCCCCGGCGGGAACGGGCAATTGGATCAAGCCAGAATCCGAGAGAATGCAACCATCGCCCGCGAACAGATCCTGCGCTGCCGCGGTATCACTCAGCACTTCCTGCGCCTGTCGCGCGGACAGCGGCACGCCGGAGATATCGTGGACCTGAATGCGGCCATCGCCGCCGCCCAGAGGCTCGTCGATCCGACCGCCCGCGCCAATTCCGTGGAGGTCGCAGTGCGACCGTTCCCGACCACCCTGCACGTCCGTGCCGACGAGGCCGAGTTGCAGAACCTGCTGGTCAATCTTCTGCTCAATGCGATTCAGGCATCGAAGCCGGGCGGCAAGGTCGTCGTGGCGCTTGAAGGCGGTGATGCGGTGCACGTTCGCGTCACCGATGAAGGATGCGGCATTGCCCCGGAATACCGGCAAAAGATCTTTGAGCCCTTTTTCAGCCTCCGCCAGGGCGGCACCGGCCTCGGTCTGTTTCTGTCGCTGAACGCTGTCCGCAGTTGGGGAGGCAACATCCTGGTCGAGAGCACTCCTGGAAAGGGGTCTATATTCGAAGTCGTGATCCCGGCCATCGATCCCGGTCCGCAACCGAAGGACGGCGATCCGAAGGACGAACATGCGAAGGACGGACATGCGAAGGACGGACAATGAAGCACCCCTCCCTCCTTCTGGTCGATGACGATACCGCATTCCGGCAGGTGATGGCGGGCGAGCTAAGTCGCCTCGGCTACGAAGTTGACGCGGTGGGCTCGGGCGAGGAGGCAATCCAGCGAGTGGTGGCGGCGGAGCCCGAAGTCGTCCTGCTCGACCTGCACTTGCCCGGAATGGGCGGGCTCGAGACGCTGAAGGCCATCCAGGCCGCCACGCCGACGGCCGAGGTCATCATGTTGACCGGACACGGTTCCATCGATACCGCCATCGAATCAATCCGTATCGGCGCCTTCGATTACGTGGTGAAACCTTGCCCGCTGGACGAACTCCAAATTCGCATTCAAAGGGCGATCGAACGGCGATCGCTGCGCCAGCGAGCGAATCTTCTCGATCGCGTTCTGACTCCTCCGAATCCCGGCAATTCTTTCATCGGCGACAGCCCGGAATTCCGCCGCCTGATCAATCTGATCGAACGTGTAGCTCCCAGCGATTCGACCGTGCTCATAACCGGCGAGACGGGGGCGGGAAAGGAGCGGGTGGCCAAGCTGATTCACGCGCGCAGCTCTCGCCGGTCGCGGCCGTTCGTGATCGTCGAGTGCGCCGCGCTGCAGGAAAACCTGCTCCAGAGCGAACTGTTCGGCCACGAGCGTGGCGCCTTCACCGGAGCGGACCGCGCCAAGCCTGGATTATTCGAAGTCGCCCATGGTGGAACGATTTTCCTCGACGAGGTCGGAGAAGTGAGCCCGGCGACCCAGACCAAGCTGCTGCGCGTCCTCGATACTTCTACGTTCCGCCATGTCGGAGGCACCCGGGAAATTCAAGTGGATGTCCGGATTCTGACCGCGACCAATCGCGATGTACCCTCCATGGTGCGGCAGGGCCTTTTCCGCGAGGATTTGTTTTACCGCCTGAGCACAATCACATTAGAGGTGCCGCCTCTGCGTGCCCGAAGGAGCGACGTGGACCTGCTGGCACAACACTTCGTGACCGTGCTCAACGAGCGCTTCGGCTCCAGCAAACAGATCGGCGAAGAGGCCCTGCAACTCCTGCGGCGGCACAACTGGCCGGGGAACGTGCGCGAACTCCTGCACGTGGTCGAAGCCTCCCTGGTGCTCTGTGAGGGATCGCTGGTTCTGCCCGAGCACCTCCCCGCGTCCTTGCGGATTTCGAAGCCTGCTCCCGCGCCTGCTCCATCAGCGCCGGACGCTCCGCTGCCGACCCTCGAGGAAGCGGAGCTCACGCACATCCGCTTGGCGATCGAGGCCTGCAAGGGTCACCGCGGAAACGCGGCCAGGATGCTCGGAATCAGCGAGCGGAATTTATACCGGAAGTTGCGCGAGCACGGCCTGCTGGCGTGATCCGGCAGCGCGGCCTTTCCATGTAGGCGGTAGCAACGACAAGCAGAATCACAGGGAAGAAACAACTCATGGAGGTGCGCGTTAACGCCGAAGGAGCCCCGAAATGAATTTCGAGAAGATCCGGTTCCAGTTCACTCATCAAGAGCGGGTCGCGCGCATCACGCTGGCATCGCCGAAGGCGAACATACTGGATCTTTCCATGATCCGCGAACTCGATTCCGCACTCTCCCTGTGTGCCGGGCGCGAGCTGAACGCCATGGTTATTGCCGCAGACGGTCCCCATTTCAGCTTTGGCGCCAGCGTCGAGGAGCACTTGCCCGATCAAATTGCTGGAACCTTGCGCACGCTGAACAACCTTCTGCGGCGGATTGCGGATGCCCCCGCGCCCGTCATCGCCGCCGTCCGCGGCCAGTGCCTGGGCGGAGGATTCGAACTCGTACTCGCCTGCGACCTGATTCTTGCCGATAAGACCGCCCAGTTTGCTTCCCCTGAAATCAAGTTGGCGGTGTTCGCTCCCGCGGCTTCCGCCCTGCTGCCGGTTCGGGTCGGGCTAGCCGTCGCCTCCCGGCTGTTGCTGACCGGCGCCGCGCTGTCTGCCGAAGAGGCGGCTCGCTGCGGGCTCGTCGCCAGATTCGCCGACGATCTTGACGCCGCACTCGAGGCCTGGCTGGAATCCGATTTTCTTTCCCGTTCTCCATCGGCCCTGAAGTACGCCTGCCAAGCCGCTCGCCGGCCCTTGCGCCGCGCCTTGGACGAGGACCTTCCGCAAATAGAATCGTTATACCTGAATGACCTTATGGCCACTCCGGACGCCGTCGAAGGCATCCGTGCCTTCCTCGAAAAACGTGCGCCGCAGTTCGCCCGGTCACCCATAATGACGACAGGGATAAAATGACCCAGTCGGCTGACATTCGCGGCCAGGTGGCGGTGGTCATTGGAGGTTCGGGCGCGATGGGTGGCGCCCTCGCGCACCTACCATGCCCTTGTGCTCTGGATCACAGCATGACAGTCGTCCAGAATTGCAAAATGGTGAACTAAAGTGATGAACTAATGTTGAACTGCGGAGGGCAGAACTATGCACGGCGATGAGAAAGTCATTAAGGAATTGAACGCGGGTCTAAGCTCGGAATTGACGGCGATTGTGCAGTACATGACGCAGTCGGAGATGTGCCAGAACTGGGGCTA
>Ga0208820_1000459_pt1 | contig 30237 bp, 28 predicted proteins | sample June2015DPH_16_5_FD_184713 | JGI IMG/M metagenome (GOLD analysis project Ga0208820, IMG submission 184713) | Peatland microbial communities from SPRUCE experiment site at the Marcell Experimental Forest, Minnesota, USA - June2015DPH_16_40... | ecosystem: Environmental > Terrestrial > Soil >...
CTCCACGAACTAGGGCAGCTACTGCTGCGGGCTGTGCCTACCTTCCTGCTGGTGATTGCGCTCAACTTCTATCTGAAGTACATGTTCTTCAGGCCGCTGGAGAAAGTGCTTCAGCAGCGCTATGATGCGACCGAAGGCGCGCGCAAGCTGGCCGCCGAAGCCCTGGAGCTGGCTGCGGCGAAGACCGCGCAATATGAAGCCGCGTTGCGGGCGGCGCGTTCCGAAGTGTACCAGGCGCAGGAGCAGGCGCACCGGCAACTTGCCGATCGTCAGGCCGCCGAGCTATTGGCCGGCCGGCAGCGCACCGAGCAGTTAGTCCGCGAAGCCCAGCGGCAGCTTGCGCAGGACGCCGAAATCCTGAAGCGGGAACTGGCCGCCGGGAGCGACGCGCTGGCGAACCAGATTGCGGATTCCATCCTGCGCGGGAGAGCGGCATGAAGCGCCTGCTGTTGGCGGTATCGCTCGCGGTTCTCACCGTTGGCCTGTCCAGCGCCGCACCGGCGGCGGAGCCCGAAAAAAAAGAAGCCGCGGCGTCCGGCGAAGGCCACCTCAAAATCTGGGAGTGGGCGAACTTCCTGCTTTTCGCCGGAGGAATTTACTACTTGATTCGCAAACACGCCGGCCCCTATTACGCGGCGCGCGCGGCCGGAATCCGCCAGGACCTGGAGCAATCGGAGCGCACCGCCAAGGACGCTGAAGCCCGCGCCGCCGAAGTGGACCGCCGACTGGCCAACCTGGACGTGGAAATCGCCGCGCTGCGCGCCGAATCGCAGAAGGAAGCCGCCGCCGAAGTGGAGCGTTACGCGCAGCACACCGCGGCCGAGATCGCCAAGATCGGGGCCAACGGGGAACAGGAAATTCGAACGGCCCAGAAAGCCGCGCGCCTCGACTTGCAACGCTATGCCGCGCAACTGGCGGTGGAGCTGGCGGAGCAGAAAGTACAAGCCCGCATGGACACGGCGACCGAAGACCGGCTGGTGGGCAGCTTCGTGCGCGACCTCCCTCCGCCCGCCGCCACGAACTGAGAAGCCATGCCTGTTTCCGCCGCAGCCTCGCGATACTCGAATGCGCTTGCCGATGTGGTGACCGCCGCAGGCTCCGCGCTTGCTCCGCAGGACGCGCTGGGCGAACTGCGTTCCTTCGAAGGCGCGCTCGAATCGGCCGAGCTGCGCAACGCCCTCATCACGCCGGCGGTGCCCCCGGCGCGCAAGCGGGCCGTGGTCGGCCGCGTGGCGGACATTCTGGGGCTATCGCGCATCACGCGCAATTTTCTATTTGTATTGATCGATCATCGCCGCATTGCGGAGTTCAGCGACGTGGTCAACGCCTTCGAGCAGATTCTGGACGAGCGGCTGGGGTTCGCCCGCGCCCAGGTGGCATCGGCGCGCGAACTGACCGGGGAGCAGCGCGCGGCGCTCACCGCGGCGCTCGAGAAGGCCAGCGATAAGCGCCTGCGCGCGCAGTTCGCGGTCGACGCCTCGCTGATCGGCGGCGTGGTGGCGCGTATCGGCTCCACGGTGTATGACGGCTCGGTGCGCGGCCAGTTGCAGGCCCTCAAGCGGCGGCTCAGCGCGGAAAGTTCATCGTAACGGAAAAGAATATGGCGCAGATTCGAGCGGACGAGATTACCAGCATTCTCCGCCAGGAGATTGAGCACTACGAAAAGGCGATCGACGTCTCCGAGGTCGGCTCGGTGATTTCGGTGGGCGACGGCATCGCCAGAATTCACGGCCTGGAGAAGGTGATGGCCGGCGAGCTGATCGAGTTCCCCCACGATGTGGCCGGCATCGCGATGAACCTGGAAGAAGACCAGGTGGGCTCGGTGCTGCTGGGCGACTACACGGAGATCAAGGAAGGCGACGAGGTGCGGCGCACGCGGCGCATCATGTCGGTGCCGGTGGGCGATGCGCTGATCGGCCGCGTGGTGGACGCGCTCGGCCAGCCCATCGACGACAAGGGCCCCATCATGACCTCGCAGTTCAACCCGGTGGAGCGCCTGGCGCCAGGAGTGGTGGCGCGGCAGCCGGTGAAAGAGCCGATGCAGACCGGTCTCAAGGCCATCGACGCCATGATTCCGATCGGCCGCGGCCAGCGCGAGTTGATCATCGGCGACCGGCAGACCGGCAAGACCGCCATTGCGCTCGACACCATCATCAATCAAAAAGGCGCCGACATGATTTGCCTCTATGTCGCGGTCGGCCAGAAGCGCTCGACGGTGGCGCAGGTGGTGAAGACGCTGCAGGACGCGGGCGCCATGGAGTACACCATCGTGGTGGCGGCAACCGCCTCCGACCCGGCGCCGATGCAGTACATCGCCCCGTTCTCCGGCTGCGCGATGGGCGAATTCTTCCGCGACAACGGCCGCCACGCGTTGTGCATCTACGACGATCTTTCCAAGCACGCCGCGGCTTATCGCGAAATCTCGCTGCTGCTGCGGCGGCCGCCGGGGCGCGAAGCCTATCCGGGCGACGTCTTCTACCTGCACAGCCGGCTGCTGGAGCGCGCCGCCAAGCTGAGCGCCGCGCACGGCGGCGGCTCGCTGACCGCGCTGCCCTTCATCGAAACGCAGGCCGGCGACGTCTCCGCCTACATTCCCACCAACGTCATTTCCATCACCGACGGCCAGATTTTTCTGGAAAGCGACCTGTTCAACTCGAACGTGCGGCCGGCCATCAACGTGGGTATCTCGGTCAGCCGCGTCGGCGGCAACGCGCAAATCAAGGCCATGAAGCAGATCGCCGGCAGCATGCGCCTGGACCTGGCGCAATACCGCGACCTGGCGGCGTTCGCCCAGTTCGGCAGCGATCTGGACAAGGCATCGCTGGCGCAGCTCAACCGCGGCAAACACCTGGTGGAGATTCTCAAACAGAACCAATACCAGCCGCTGCCGGTGGAGAAGCAGATCGCCATCATCTTCGCCGGCACGCAGGGCTACCTGGACGATCTCCCGGTGGAGCAGTGCAGCAAATTCGAGGACGAACTCTACCGCTTCATCGACAACGCCCACCCTTCGCTGTGGAACGAAATTCGCACCAAGAAGGCGCTGGACGACGATCTGCGCGGCAAGCTCAAGGGCGCGGTGGAAGAATTCAAGGCGCGGTTCGTGGCCGATCTGAAAACCGCGGAACCGGCGCATGCCTAGCCTTATCGACATCCGGCGGCGCATCCGCTCGGTCAAGAACACGCAGCAGATCACCAAGGCCATGAAGATGGTCTCGGCGGCCAAGCTGCGCCGCGCGCAGGATCGCGTGATCCGGTCGCGTCCGTACGGCGGCATGCTGCGCAGCGTGCTGGCGAACGTAGCGGCGGCCGCGGCACTGGACGACCTGGCCGGCGAGAACGAGTTGCTCGCCCGGCGCGAGGAGCGCAACGTCCTGCTGCTGGCGATCAGCGCCGATAAGGGTCTCGCCGGCGCTTTCAATACCAACCTCATTAAGGGCGCCGTGCACTTCATCAAGGAGCATCCCCAAGCCTCCGTGAAGCTGGAGCTGATTGGCCGTAAGGGCCGCGATTTTTTCCGCAAACGCCGCGCCGCGATCGCGGGCGATTCGATCGGTCTGGCCAACAAGCCCGCTTACGCGGATACGGCCGCCATCGCGCGCCGGGCGATGGATCTGTACCGCCGCGCGGAGATCGACGCGGTCTACATCATCTACAACGAGTTTAAGAGCGTGGCCACGCAGAAGCTGACTGTGTCGCGGGTGCTGCCGGTGGAATTACCCGCCGGGCCGGTCGCGGTGGACTACATCTTCGAGCAGGCGCCGGCCGCCATGCTGGACGCGCTGCTGCCGCGCTACGTGGAAATGGAGTTTTTCCGCGCGCTGATCGAATCATCGGCCGCCGAACACGCCGCGCGCATGACCGCCATGGAAGCGGCCACTTCGAACGCGGGCGAAATGATCGACAAGTTGACATTGTTCTTGAACCGCGTGCGCCAGGCCAGCATCACCAAGGAAATCATCGAGGTGGTCAGCGGCGCCGCGGCAGCAGGGTAAAAGGAAGCTATGGCAAGCGACGGAACCATCATCGGAAAAGTAGTACAAGTGGCCGGGCCGGCCGTGGACTGCGAGTTCCCCGAGGGGCAGATTCCCCTCATCTACACCGCCATTCGCATCACCAGCGAGGGGTTCGACGCCCCTCAGCCCATCGACATCATCTGCGAGGTGGAGCAGCATATCGGCGAAGGCCGCGTGCGCACGGTGGCGTTGCAGCCCACCGAAGGCCTGGTGCGTGGCATGCAAGCTATCAGCCTGGGCCACCCGGTGCAAGTGCCTGTGGGTCCGGAAACCCTCGGGCGCATCCTCAACGTGATCGGCCAGCCGGTGGACGAAATGGGCCCGGTGAATGCCAAGTTGTATTTCCCCATCCATCGGCCATCGCCGTCATTTGAAGACCAGTCGACGCGCCTGGAGATGTTCGAGACCGGCATCAAGGTGATCGACCTGCTCGAGCCCTATTTGCGCGGCGGCAAGATCGGCCTGTTCGGCGGCGCCGGCGTGGGCAAGACCGTCATCATCATGGAGCTGATCAACAACATCGCGCAGAAGCACGGCGGTGTTTCGGTTTTTGCCGGCGTGGGCGAGCGGACAAGAGAAGGCAACGACCTGTGGCTCGAGATGCAGGAATCCGGCGTCATCGATCCCAAGGATTACCACAAGTCGAAATGCGCCATGATCTACGGCCAGATGACCGAGCCGCCCGGCGCGCGGCTGCGGGTGGGACTGACCGGGCTGACCGTGGCCGAGTACTTCCGCGATCAGGAAGGGCAGGACGTGCTGCTCTTCATCGACAACATATTCCGGTTTACGCAGGCGGGCTCGGAAGTTTCGGCGCTGCTCGGCCGCATGCCATCCGCGGTGGGCTACCAGCCCAACCTGGCCACCGAAATGGGCGAATTGCAGGAGCGCATCACTTCCACCAAGAAAGGCTCCATCACGTCCGTGCAGGCCATCTACGTGCCCGCCGACGATTACACCGACCCGGCGCCCGCCACGGCTTTCGCGCACCTGGACGCCACCACCAACCTGTCGCGCGATATCGCCGCGTTGGGCATTTATCCGGCGGTGGATCCGCTGGCTTCCACCTCGCGCATCCTGGACCCCATCATTATCGGCCAGGACCATTACGCGTGCGCGCAGATGGTGAAGGGCATTTTGCAGCGCTACAAGGACCTGCAGGATATCATCGCCATCCTGGGCATCGACGAACTTTCCGACGAAGACAAGCTCACCGTCGCCCGCGCCCGCAAGATCCAGCGCTTCCTCTCCCAGCCTTTTTTCGTTGCCGAGCAGTTCACCGGCATCAAGGGCAAATACGTGAAGCTGGAAGACACTGTAAAAGGTTTCCGCGAAATCGCCGAGGGCAAGCACGACGATCTGCCCGAGCAGGCATTCTACATGCAGGGGTCCATCGAAGAGGTTTTGGCGCGCGCCGAAGAACTGAAGAAGGCCTGAGATGGCGGAAGCGATCGAACTCGAAGTGGCCACGCCCGAGCGCGCCATGGTGAGCGAGCAGGTCACCGATGTGCAGGTTCCCGGACAGGACGGTTACCTGGGCATTCTGCCGGGGCATGCCCCGCTGCTCAGCCTGCTCGGCGCCGGTGTGCTGAGTTACTCGGCCGGCGGCATTCGCCATTTTCTGGCCGTGCAAGGCGGCCTGGTGGAAGTGCTCTCCGGCCATGTGCGCGTGCTGGCCAACCTGGCCGAGCGAGCCGAAGATATCGATGTTGCGCGCGCCCGCACGGATCTCGAGCGCGCCCAGCAAGAGATGTATGCCGCGACTACCGGCGATGCTTCTACAGCGGCGCTGGAGGCCGTGGCATTGGCGAGAGCGCGGATCGCAGCGGTGGAAGGGAAGTAGCGGGAGAGGTGTGATCGCGCGCGCGACCCTCATCGCACGTATACTCAAAGTAGATACACATGCAAAATGAAACCACGGTTTCGAAGTGGGGGCACAGCCTGGCTGTCCGGATTCCGCTGGCGATCGCCAGGCAGGCCAGCCTCGGCGAGGGAGATTCGGTGGCACTCGTCCTCGACAGCGACGGCGGCATTGTCTTGCGCCCAACCCGGCGCAGGTACAAACTGTCGGAACTCGTTGGGAGGATCACGCCCAAGAATCGGCACCGGGAAACAGACTGGGGACCGCCGCAAGGCGAGGAATCCTGGTGAGGTCGGCCCTTGTACCGGACGCCGGCGATGTTGTCTGGCTGACGTTCGACCCTCAAGCCGGCCGCGAGCAGGCCGGGCGCCGCCCGGCGCTGGTGCTGAGTCCACGGATATACAATGCGAAATCCGGCCTGGCGCTGGTGTGTCCCATCACGAATCAGCCGAAAGGATACCCTTTCGAGGTGAGTATTCCTTCCGGCCACGGCGCAACTGGGGTCATCCTGGCGGACCATGTGAAGAGCGTCGACTGGAAAGCCCGCCGCGCCGAGAAGCTCGGACACTGCACAGAGGAAGTGATCGAGGAAGTGCGGGCCAAGTTGGCACCCTTGCTCGGGTATTAAGGGCTTGTTGCGCCGACCGCTCCCTGTGGTCGCGGCTCCGTTTGCACCCGCTCCTACTTGTACATCCACGGATACGCTTCCCGCATTTCCTGCGCCTCGGCGCACGCGGATTCGATCTGGATTAGCGGGCCCTGGCCGATGCCGGGGCAATACCGCGCGGTCTTGCGCCACTCGGCGCGGCTCTTTAGCTGCTCCGGCCAGAAGGGAAAAATGCGGCATTGGGTTGGCTTGACGGCGTGAATGGAGCATCCGCCGTCGCGCAAGAAATGACACTGCGCCTCGCGCGGCACGCGCAGACGAAGCTGGCGGCGGGTGCGGTAGCAGTAGCGCTTCTCAAATGCCCGCGCGCTCAGCCCCAGGTATCCGGCGATGCGCAATGCGTCGGCTTCGGTCAGATAGACAAAGCCCTGCTGCGTGCAGCAGGCAGTGCATCCGGGCTGGCAGGCAAAACGCAATCCCTCGGCCATGTTTTGATTATGCGGCAAACGGGCGTGTGCGAAACCACCCCAAAGCGCGTTCTTTCGGCCGGCAAATGCGGCTTGCCCTTTTGCGTCCCGCCCTTGTTAGACTGGAGAAGCAGCACAAATGCACGAAATCATCTCAATTCCAGGAGGGCGCCCGCATGTGGAATAAGCGCCGGGACGAAGAACCACCAAAGCCCTACGTCCCGCCAGCCAGCCACCCGCCAAGTCCGGTGACTACACCCTCGGCTCCCAGTCTTACAGAATCGAAGAAGGAGGCAGCACCAGTGTCCAGCACGCCTATCGCAAGATCCGATATGGACGCCCGCAGTGGAATGGCCAGCATCGGGAAAGCGGTCAAAATCATCGGCCAGATCTTCAGCAAGGAAGACCTGTATGTCGATGGAGACTTGGAAGGCACGGTAGAGTTATTGGAGCACAAGCTTACCGTGGGCCCCAACGGCAACATCCATGCCGGCGTCAAGGCGCGTGAAGTGATCGCGTTGGGCACCATTCAGGGCAACGTGGAAGCGGCCGATAAGATCGAGATCCGCAAAGACGCTCGACTGGTAGGCGACATCCGCACGGCGCGCATCATCATCGAGGATGGCGCGTACTTCAAGGGCAGCATCGATATCATCAAGCCGGAACCCGCCCGGACTGCCGCCAAGCCGCCCCAACCGGCCGCACCGGCGGCCGCTCCTCCGGCGCCGGCTGTTGCCGCCGCCGAAGTGAAACGCTGAGGCAACCAAGTAGCCAATGCCGCTGCCAGGACCACTCAAGAACTTCTTGCGTGGCCAACTCCGAAGTTCCGCGCCCGGCGGCGGCGAGCCGCCCAGCCGCTTTCGCCATGGCGGACCGAGCGAGCCCGAAGTGGTCACCACGCGGCGCAGCCGGGCGCTGGAAGAGTTTTTCCTGGATATCCGCGGGCAGTCCGGTCTCACGATTCTCGATTTAGGCGGCGCGTCGCAAGAGAATGTGAACTTCATCACCAACCTGGGGCACCGGCTCTATTCCGAGAATTTCTTGCAGATCCTGCACGAGACATTCGGCGCCGAAGGCACGGTCGATCATTCCAATCCCGGCCGTATCGACTTCTTTCTGCGGCAGGCGTTGGACTATCCGGAAGACCATTTCGACGGCGTCCTACTGTGGGACTCGCTCGAGTATCTGGCGCCGGCTTTGTTGCAAGCGGTAGTAGCGCGGGTGCACAAGGTCGCGCGGCAGAAGAGCCAGATGCTGGCATTCTTCGAATCGGACGACAAGCTCGAGAGAGTTCCCTGTTACACGTTCCGCATCCTGGAACTGAGTTCGTTGCAATTGACCCAGCACGGCACGCGCCCGGCGGTGCAGTTGTTCAACAACCGCGCCCTGGAGAAGCTGTTTGCCGATTTCCAATCGGTGAAGTTCTTCCTCACCCGGGAGCGGCTGCGCGAAGTTCTGGTGCGGGTCTAAGCGGGCATCGGAGCCGCGACCAGAGGGAGCGGTCATCACGGCATTTTGCGACACGCCCTGAGCGGACGCGCCGGAGGAGTCTCCACGTTCACCGGCCCGTGGGCCGGAATTCGAGCGTGCTGGCGGCTTCGATTTTGCGGAACTGCATGGGGAAGCTTTGGCCGGCGTAATAGTCGTCCCACTGGTCGCGGTAGTGGCTGGACAACACCTGGCCGGATTGGCCGATGGTCTCGTTGAGCAGCGAGCGGTCCCAATCGGCAAGGTCCGCATCCATCCGCATGGAGGGCGCCAGGCGGGCGGTGACCTGTTTCACGCTGACCGGCGAACCGCTCATCGGCACGGGTCCAATGTCGAAATACTTGCCGATCCAGGGGATCCGGCGGATGACCGGATTGGGAACGAGCATTCTCGAATAGGCGCCGTACTGCCAGCGCGCGTGGTTGCGCCCCTGGATGCGCTCGCCCTCTTCGACCGCATCCACTAGCGCGGTCAGCAGCATCTCGTCGTAATCGGCGAACCAGCCGGGCGGGCGCTCGCGCAGCAGCTTTTCCACCACGGCGTAGCTCATCGGGAAATCGTACTGACCGGCGGCGCCGGGGGCGGCGTTTTCCGCCAGCGCCGTACGCACGTGGGTGAACGCCAGGGCGACGAGGAACGGCGCGCCTCCACGAGTTTCCATCTGCCCGTTCCAGGCGCGGAGCATGGCGATCTCATCCTCGAGGTTGGTGACGTGCGTATGCCGATTGTCGTAAGCGGCAACCAGTTGCCCGGCCAGGAACTTGCCAAGCGCCGAGTATACGTCGCACTGCACGCCGAGCATGTCTTCGGCGCGCCAACTGTGACGGGATTGCAGGCGCGCACGCACCTGGCTGGCGCGGTAGGGCGGCGCAAAGCGGCCGCCGACCGGGTAAGCATAGCCGTCGGGAAACGGGTCCTGGTTGGAAGTAGCGATGATGCCGCCGGGCGGGTTGAAAGCGGTGGGGAGCTCGCTGAACGGGATGAAGCCGTCCCATTCGAAATCGCCGGACGAGCCATCCAGAGGCACGTCGCCCGCAAAGCCGCGCCGCACGGGCAATCTGCCGGCGACCTGATAGCCGATGTTGCCATCCGTATCGGCGTAGACGAAGTTGGAGGCCGGGCCCGGCAGGCGCTCCAGGGCGGCTCTGAATTCCGCCCAGGTTTGCGCGCGGTCGATATCGAGGAATGGATATTGGACGAAGCCCGGTTCGGCGGCGACCCACCGCAACGACATTGCCGCGTCGTTCTCATTGACAAACAGCGGACCGTGACGCGTGACCCAGATCGGCATCTCCTCCGCGTTCTGGTTCTTCACGCGGATGATCTCGCGCTCCAGCCGCGCCTGCTCGGTTTGACCGCGGAAGAGATAGCGGCCGGTGCGCGGATCGAGTTTCTCGATGTACAGATCCTGGGCGTCGAATCCGAGATTGGTGATGCCCCAGGCGATGCGCTGGTTGTGTCCCACGATGATTCCGGGGACGCCAGGCAGCGCCACCCCGGAGACATCGATACCGGGCGCCCGCAGGTGGGTCATGTACCAGATGCCCGGCAGCCCGTATTCCAGGTGCATATCGTTGGCCAGCAGCGGCTTGCCGGACGCCGTATGGGCGCCCGACAGGGCCCAGGCGTTGGAGCCGGGCGGCGGTTCTCCGCTGCTGCGCGCCGGAAACAGAAAATCGACTTTGTGCGCGTCCCCGTGGGCCAGCATGTCGCGCTTGAGCAAATCGTCGCGCCAGGAAGTGCTGAGAGTGCGAAACATGTGCAGGCAGATCAGGAGCGAATCCACCACGCTCCACGGACGCGGCTGGTAGCCGAGCAGGCGGAATTCGAGCGGCAGGTTGTCGAGATGGCTACCAACAAACGCGTTGACGCCGCGGGCGTAAGCCGCCATCGCGGCGCGATCCGGCGCTGGCATCTCGACGTAAGCGCGCTCGGCGATGCGCCGCATCCGCAGGCGGCGGGATTCGCGATCCGACTCCAGCGCCGCCGCGCCGACCGCCTCCGACAGGTCGCCCGCGGCCAGACGGCGCAGCGCATCCATTTGCCACAGCCGGTCCTGCGCGGTCACGTAGCCTTGCACGAACACGGCATCTTCGAGGCTGGAGGCTTCTACGTGCGGCACGCCGTGTGCATCGAATCGCACCACCACGGGCGCCGCCACCGGAGCTTCGATCGATCCGGAACGCTGCGGCAGCGGCCGCCAGACGCACCAATACACCACTGTCAGGGCCACCACCAGAGCCGCGGCTATCAGCAGATTCACGATCTTAACGATTCGCGCCAATATGGAATGTGACATTCAGGGTCCGAACCAAACGGAGCCGCGACCAACGTGGCGCGGGCTGTCAAGCCTGCTGAGTCGAGAGTCGTCTCGACTCTTCTTCCCCCGGCGTATTCTTCAACCGGTCGGTCCCGTTGCCATGGAAACCAGTGCAACTCCCATCATAGACGCTGCTGGCGCAGCCTATCGGCTAGCGATCTCGGCTAAAATGTTTTCGTCGGACTTTGACCTATTACCCATTTCGAATCGTTCTGGTCGCGCTGCTGATCGCGGTGAACGGTTTCTTCGCGGGCGCCGAGGTGGCGCTGCTTTCGGTGCGGCATTCGCGCCTGCGACAGATGGCGGAGAACGGCGCCGCCGGCGCGCAGGCCGCGCTCAACCTGCTGTCGAATCCGGGGCGGCTGCTGTCGGTAACGCAAGTGGGCGTCACACTGGCCAGCCTGGGGCTGGGCTGGGCCGGCGAGAACACCCTGTACCAGATTCTGGTTTCCAGGTTGCCTCCGCAGCCAAGTCCGCTGGTGGCCGACATTCTGCATGGCGCCTGCCTGGCATTTGCCTTCCTTGTGATCTCGTACCTGCACGTGGTGCTAGGTGAAGTGGTTCCCAAGAATCTGTCGATGGCCCAGGCCGACCGCATGGCGGCGATTGTGGCGCCGGCGCTGCTCCTCTTTTACCGCCTGTCACTGCCGTTCGTGGTGGTGGTGGAACGCTCGGCCGGCTTCATCACCCGTACGCTGAATTTGAAGAACGCCGTGCACGGTGGTCATTCGGCCGAGGAACTGAAACTGATCGTGAGCTCGAGCCGCGGGCTGGGATATCTGCCGGAGGCGCAGGAGGACATGATCCACCGCGTGCTCGACCTGGACTACGTGGTGGCGCGCGAGATCATGGTGCCGCGCAACGACATTGTATCGGTGGAAGCCGGCGCCGCCCTGGACGACGTGCTGCGCACCATGATTGCGGAAAAGCACTCGCGGCTACCGGTCTACCGGGGCTCGCCCGAAAAGATCGTTGGCATTCTGCACTATAAGGACCTGCTTCCGGTCTGGGAGGAGCGTCGGCGCGCCATCCGCTCCGGCCAGGCCAGCCGCAGTTTCCACATTGGCCGGCTGCTGCGCCCGCACCTGGTAGTGCCGGAGACCAAGCCGCTCTCGCAAATGCTGGAGCAGTTCCGCGCCGGCCACTCCCACATGGCCATGGTAGTGGATGAATTCGGCACCGTGGTCGGGATGCTGACGCTGAAGGATGTGCTGGAGCACCTGGTGGGACGCATCGAGGATGAGCACGATGAGAAGGACGTGCGCCGCGATACGTATACCGGCGAGATCGAGCTCGATGGTGCCACGCGCATCCGCGATTTGGAAACCGAGTTCGGCATCGAGATCCCGCCGGATGCCGGTTTCGAGACGCTGGCCGGTTTTCTGCTTTTTCGGTTAGGCGCCATACCGCGCGCCGGCGACCAGGTGGAGCACGAAGGCCGCCGCTACACGGTGCTGGAGATGGACCGCAACCGCATCGCGCGGGTGAGGGTGGAGAAAGTGGCGGAAACGGTGTAGGACCAACCCGGTGCCTGGCATACGTTCAGCCCCCGTCCGCCAACAGTGGGTGGTGCCTGAAGTTTGCGCGGAACGAAACATCACAAGGCAGCGTCTTTAAAATGTGCTGGCGCCGGAAACAATGCTGGCGCGTCACGCCTGCCGATGGAGGTGGGCTTAAGGGTCACGACCGGGCACTGGAGTTTTCGAATCTCGCTCGGGAAGGTGCCAAAGGAAATATTGTGTCTGTTTTCATACGTTTGGGGATTCCGGGACGTGACGTTGGGCTATACTGGTTCCCTGAGCGATAGTCGCTACGGATGGCTCTCCAGGGGTACTATGGAATTGGGGGACCTTTTGGGCGATAAGGACATCTGTAGGGCTGCGGGGCCAGAGGTTTGGTTTCCGATGCGATACGATGTAGTGAGTTGTGTTCTGCCACTATGAATAGCGAACCATCAACAAAGGTTAGGGTCGAGTACGTCAAGGGCAGCCTGTTTCGGGTTGTGCATGCCGATGGGGCATTTGGCGGCACCACGCCTCGGCTAGAACTGTTCATCGATTTTTACAGCGAGCGCTTTCCAATTCCCAAAGTGCTGGTCTACGAGACATCGCCAGCCGGCGCGCCTACCAGGGAAGTCGTTGAAGAGCGCGAAGGGAAAGAGGGAATCATACGCGAGTCCGAGGTCGGGATTGTGCTCGATCTGCCGGTAGCCAAAGTGTTTTCCGAGTGGCTCCGGGAAAGGGTAGCAGAGCTCGAGCAGGCGCGCGAGCGCCATTGCGCGTCCACGCAGGAAAAGGACATAAAATGAATTGCGGCACCATGTTTCCAACTTTTGTCCGGGACGCCAACTGGACCGCAACGCAGTCTGCGGCCGCCTCGTATATCGACGAGGTCGGAATGGCTGCGCATCCGCAGGCGGGCGCCCCCAATCTCGCTGCATCTCTTTCCCGCCTAGTTGAACTGTTGGAGGAAAACGGAGAGGACGACTACGGCCAAATCAGCCCGACGCAGTTTGCATTCCTGACTGCCTATCGCATGGTTGAACGGGCCGAGGCGCTCGCTGGGCCGGGGATTGCTTCGTCTCCAGCAGTCGACTCCGAGGGGGGCATACGCATCTCATGGCGCCGAGGCGATAGGCAGGTGAAGCTGGTCTGTCCGGCATCGCCGGAAATGCCGATATACATTTACTGGTGCGAGTCATCGACCGATGTCAGCTCCGTGCAGAACCAGAACGTTACCGCCGACGCTCTCGCTGAGAAGCTGTCTTGGCTGACTAGCCGTGAACAACAATCCAACCGAAGAGCGGCCGCCTGACCCACCCTGCAACACAATCCTATATCGAACCATCCGCCGCAGCGGGTGGTTCGATCCAGACGATGTTTCGAGGGTCAAGGCCGAGGCGTTCATGCGGCGCCGCCCAAAACTGCGGTCCGACGGCACGCCTGACCCCGGAGACGACGACGGCCTATCAGTTTTTGATTCCTACCACGTCAACCCGGTGGCGTGCCTTCAAAGCGGGAAGAGCGGATACGGTGTCGCTTCGCTTCACGTCGGAACCCTCCGGGATCTTGGACTCAAGGTCGTGAGAGATCCGACGGATCAGCGGAAGCTGTTGATAGTTGATCTGCCTTTTGAGAATCCAAATGACGCCGTCCAAGAGCGTCTCCTGGATGCCGTAGCCGACACCGCCAGAATAGTCTGCCGACGTAAGTGGCAAGAACCGAAGTAGTCCTCATCAACGTCCGCATGCTCCCCGCCACCCACGCCGCCCACGTCCCGTCCGCGGTTGTGGTATCACTGAAATCTGGATTGCCATGGCAAACGACGAAGCGTTGAAAGCGGAGATTGAGCGGCTGCGCGCGGAAAACGAAGCGCTGAAGCGGCCGCGCGGACAGATGTCGCTGAAGGTGAGCGAGAAGGGCGGCCTGTCGGTATACGGGCTCGGCCGGTTCCCGGTGACGCTCTACCGCGAGCAGTGGGAAAAGCTGCTCGGAATGACCGACGAGATTCGCAAGTTCATCAAGGAGCACGACGAGCAACTGAAGAAGAAGGAGTGATGCTCGAAGCATTCGAAACCGCGAGCGTTCGCGGCGTGCTGCACCGCCCGCCGGTTTCGAATGGCGATGCGTTCGCGCTGACCCATGGCGCCGGCTCGAATGCCAACGCGCCGCTGCTGGTGCGGATGGCCGGCGCGTTGGCCGAAGCCGGTCACCTGGTGCTGCGCTACGATCTGCCGTTTCGCATTGCGCGATCCAAGGGACCTCCCTTTCCAGCCATGGCGGCACGAGACCGGGAGGGGATTGCGCACGCGGTGGATGCGCTGCGCAAGCTCGCGGGCGGGCGCGTCTTCGCCGGCGGCCACTCCTACGGCGGCCGGCAGACCGCGATGGTTGCTGCGGAACACGGCGAACTCGTCGCCGCGCTGCTCTTGTTCTCCTATCCCTTGCATCCGCCGCGCAAGCCCGAACAGATGCGCACCAGCTTCTTTCCGGAACTGCGCATGCCGGCGCTGTTTGTCCATGGCACTGCCGATCCGTTTGGCACGGTCGCAGAGCTGCGTTCGGCGATACGGGCGATTCCCGCGCACACGGACTTGCTCGCGGTGGAAGGCGCGGGCCACGATTTGAAGAACGCGGCGGCCGTGGACATTCTGGCGCGCTTCCGCGCGTTGGTCTGCTATCCTGAAAAATAACTTTCCCGGGAGTGGACCATGCGCGAATACCGCTACACGACTCCCCACGGAATTGAGGTCACCCGCTCGGCTTCCCAAGGCAATTACCAAAAGGGGCTGAAGCATCTTCTGCACGATCTGGACCGGCACCGTGGGATTTATCTTTCGTCGGGATACGAGTATCCCGGGCGGTACTCGCGTTGGGATGTCGCATCCAGCCGCCCGCCGCTCGAGATGGTTTCCTATGACCGCCGCGTCGAGTTCCGTCCGCTGAACGAGCGCGGGCGCAGGCTGTTGGAGATGCTCTATCCGGTGCTCGCCGCGCATCCGCACTGGGAGGAATTCGTTTCCGCCGGAGGCGCGCTGGAAGGCCGCTTGAAGCCGCTGCCCGCGCTTTTTCCGGAAGAGGAGCGCAGCAAGCAGCCCTCCGCGTTTTCCATTTTGCGCACGCTGACCGAGGAATTCCGCGGCGAGGAGGATTCGCGGCTCGGCCTGCTGGGGGCTTTCGGATACGACCTGCTGTTTCAATTCGAGCCCATCGAAAAGAAGCTGCCGCGCGACGGACACAAGGACCTGCACCTCTTCCTCTGCGACGACATCTGGTTCATGGACCGCAAGAAAGAGAAGATCGAACGCTTCCGCTACGATTTCCAGCTCGGAGAAATCTCGACCGCCGGCCTCGCCCGCGATGCGGAACGGATCAAGCCGCCGAAGCGCGCGAAGCCAGGTCCGATTGTCTCCGACCAGACGCCCGAAGAGTACATGGCCAACGTCGAGAAGGTGCGCGAGGGCATGCGGCGCGGCGATTATTACGAGGTGGTGCTGCGCCAGACCTTCTCGACTCCCTATTCCGGCAAAGCCTCCGAACTGTTCGAAAGCGTGCAGCGGGCCAGCCCGAGCCCTTACCAGTTTCTGCTGCAATTCGGTGAAGAGCAGCTTGTGGGTGCGTCGCCCGAGATGTTCATGCGAGTGGAAGGCCGGCGCGTCGAGACTTGCCCGATTGCCGGCACCGCAAAACGCACCGGCGATCCAATGCGCGACGCCGAGAACATCCGCGAGCTGCTGAAATCCACCAAAGAGGAATCCGAGTTGACCATGTGCACGGACGTGGACCGCAACGACAAGTCGCGGGTCTGCGAGCCGGGCACGGTGAAGGTGATCGGGCGGCGGTTGATCGAATCCTACGCCGGCCTCTTTCACACAGTGGATCACGTGGAGGGTTTCCTCCAGGAAGGTTTCGATTCGCTCGACGCCTTCCTCAGCCACATGTGGGCCGTGACGCTGATTGGCGCGCCGAAGAAGGCGGCGGCGCAGGCGATCGAGTCGCTCGAAAAAGATGCGCGTGGCTGGTACGGCGGCGCCATCGGCATGATCTCGTTCAACGGCGACATCAATACCGGCATCCTGATTCGCACCACCTACCTGCGCAATGGCGTGGCGTCGTATCCGGCGGGGGCCACGCTGCTCTACGATTCCGTGCCGGCCAACGAAGAACGCGAAACGCGGCTCAAGGCCACCGGCTTTTTCCGCGCGCTGGGCGCGAAACCAGCGACGGCAGCGGCGCCGGTACACGGATTGGTGGGCGCCGGAACGCGCCTGCTGCTGGTGGATAACGACGACTGTTTCATCCACACGCTGGCTAACTATGCGCGCCAGACCGGCGCCGAAGTGGTGACGTATCGCGCCGGCTTTCCGCCCGAGTTGATCGAGCGCGTGGCGCCCGGCCTGATCCTGATTTCGCCCGGCCCCGGACGTCCCGCGGATTTCGGCGTGCCCGAGCTGGTGAAGACCGCGGTGCGGCTGGGTGTGCCGGTTTTCGGCGTTTGTCTGGGGCTGCAAGGCATTGTCGAAGCGTTCGGCGGCGAGTTGGGCGTGCTCGATTATCCTGTGCATGGCAAACCTTCTACGGTGCGCCATCGCGGCATCGGCATTTTCGAAGGGATGCCGGAAGAATTCGAGGTGGGCCGTTACCACTCGCTGTTCGCAAGGCGCGAAACACTCCCCGCGTGTCTCGAAGTGACCGCCGAATCCACCGATGGCGTGATCATGGGCGTGCGCCATCGCGAGCTGCCGATTGAAGCCGTCCAGTTCCACCCCGAATCCATTCTCACCGCCGAAGCCGGCCACGGATTGAAGCTGATGGAAAACGCCGTGAAGCTGGGCAAAGCCGCGAAGGTAGGAACGCGGTAAGAGCGCTCGTGGCGCGAGCAGTCTTGCTTGCAGCGTCGCCATTCGTGGCGACGTTTCTTGGCAACGAGTGGCGCGCGCAGCACTCGACACACCAGGCAAGGCTGCCTGCGCCACGAATCAATCCAGCCAGCCGGACGAACAGCGGACCGCGGTTTGCGGGATGGCGCCGAAGCGGCGATCGCGGGTGCGGAAATAGCGCACTGCGGCGGCCAGTTCGGCGGCGCCGAAGTCCGGCCACAGGATGCGCGAAAACACCAGCTCGGCGTAGGCGCTTTCCCAGAGCAGGAAATCGCTCAGGCGCCGCTCGCCGCCGGTGCGGATGAGCAGGTCCACCGGCGGTCCTAATCGGCGATCGATCCCCGCGCGGGAAAGCTCGCTCGCGCCGCCGGCCGCAGCCAGAATAGCGTCGCGGCCGGAATAGTCGAGCGCCACACGCAGCCGCAGCCTGGTGCCGTGCGCGGTAGCCGCTTCGGTGGCGGCGATCGCCTCGGCCAGCGCAGAAGGCAGGCGGTCGCGCCGCCCAATCGCCTCCACACGCACGCCGGCCGCAACCGCGCCCTCCGTCTGGCTCTCCAGGTACCACGCGAGCAACCGCATCAGCGCGGTCACTTCCGCCGGCTCGCGCCGCCAGTTGTCGCTCGAAAAGGCGAATAGCGTGAGAACGCCGATGCCGTGCTCGGGAGCCGCATCCACCACCCGGCGCGCGGCTTCCACGCCGGCGCGGTGGCCGGCGGCTCTGGGCAGGCCGCGGCCAAGCGCCCAGCGTCCATTGCCATCCATGATGATCGCCGCATGTAGAGTACTTTGTACTTCAAAGTAATTAGCCATAAAAAAAGAACCTCATTTGTCGCGCGTGGCTTGGATCAGCGCTTCCATGTGATCGAGATAGCGTTCGAGCGCCCGCCGCCCCGCTGCCGTCAGCTTGTACTCGGTCTTGGGCATCCGGTTGGCGAAGGATTTGGCGCAGCCCACGTATCCGGCTTCTTCCAGCTTGCGGGCGTGGACGCTCAGGTTGCCGTCGGTAGTGTCGAGCAGCCGCTTCAGCTCGTTGAAGGTGAGCGATTCGTTGACCGCCAGCGCGCTCAGGATGCCCAGGCGCAGCCGTTCGTGCACCAACCGGTCGAGCGTGTGGGCACTTGCCGCCGTTGCAGCCACCGGGCCTGCCGCAGGCCGCCTTTCGCGCTCTTTCTTGAGTGAGCTTTCTCTAGCCGCCATATTTCACCGCGATGATCGTGCCGAACAGAATGTGCAGCCCGGCGAAGCCGGCGGCGAGCAGCACGCAACCGGCCGCCGGCGCCAGCAGCGCCGCTGCGCCGGCGGCCATGAAGCAAAATCCCATCAGCGGCACCACCCGGACCGAAGCGGATCCGCCGGAAACGATGGCCGATCCATAGAGCAGCAGCCACAGCCCCGGCAGCAGGGCGGTCATTCCGTGCTGGAACAGCACGGCCGTCAGCAGCGCGCCAGCCGCCATGGCCGGCGTGAAAGCAGCGGCGAATTTTCGTCCCGGCCCCGAGAGCAGCGCGAGGCTGGCGCGATGCGACTTCCACGCCGAACCGGCCACGCCGATCGCGGCTGCCAATATCGCCTCCGCCATCCACACCGCAACCCACCGCCCGCCGCGAGCCGCCGGTCCGGCCGCCCAGGCCGCTGCCAGCGCCGTGGAACCCATCAGAACACCGCCGAGGCCCGGCACTGCCGTGAAGGAACCAGCCCGCTCGATGGTCTGGCGGATGTACCGCAAGTTGTCCATCGCGTGGGCGTGCAGTTCCAAAGGCTGTGGCCGGGGAGTCGCCATGATCATAGAGTACCGCTGCCCGGGCGATTCTTCAAGTACTTTTTGCGGCAAAGGGAATAGTCTGGAGACTGGCGGGCTAAAAACATGCCCGCCAGCAGAAACCGGCGTGCTGCGAGCTATCATAGTTGATCCTCCTGGGGTCCGGTCCCGAACGCCCGGCGGGAGTCATCCAACCAAACCATATGACCAAACAAAAGTTTGCCGCGGAACGGAAACGGCTGCTGGCGGCGCACGAGCGGCTGATCAAGCGCCGCAACGCGAGATTGCCCGAATCGAACGGATGGTTTCACCGTTACCGGTACCCGGTGCTGACGGCGGCTCACGCGCCGGTTGCCTGGCGCTATGACCTGGACCAGGCCAGCAATCCGTTTCTGATGGAGCGGCTCGGCATCAATGCGGCGTTCAATGTCGGCGCGATGGAATGGCGGGGCGGCGTGGTGCTGATGGCGCGCGTGGAGGGCGTGGACCGCAAGTCGTTCTTCGCCGTCGCCGAGAGCGCCAACGGCATCGATGGTTTCCGCTTCTGGGATTATCCGGTGGTGATGCCGGAAACGGCCGAACCGGAGACCAACGTCTATGACATGCGGCTGACGGCGCACGAAGACGGCTGGATCTACGGGCTGTTCTGCGCGGAGCGAAAGGATCCGGCGGCGCCTCCCGGCGACCTGTCTTCCGCGCTTGCCCAGTGCGGCATCGCGCGCACGCACGACCTGAAGACCTGGGAGCGGCTGGACGATCTGCGGACCTCGTCGGCTCAGCAGCGGAATTGCGTGCTGCACCCCGAGTTCGTGGACGGCAAGTACGCGTTCTACACGCGCCCGCAAGACAGCTTCATCGAAGCGGGGCGCGGCGGTGGCATCGGCTGGGGCCTGGCGTCGAACATGGAGCACGCCGCGATCGACGAGGAAACGATCCTCGACCAGCGCGAATACCACACCATCACGGAAGTCAAAAATGGCCTCGGCCCAGCCCCGATCAAGACCGGGAAAGGCTGGCTGCACCTGGCCCACGGTGTGCGCAATACGGCGGCCGGACTGCGCTACGTCCTGTATTGTTTCCTCTGCGACCTGAAGGTTCCGTACAAGGTGATTGCCAAGCCGGGCGGTTACTTCCTGGCGCCTGAAGGGGAGGAGCGGGTGGGAGATGTATCGAACGTGGCTTTCTCGAATGGTTGGGTGCAACGCGGCGGCGAGGTTCTGATTTACTATGGCGCATCCGACACGCGCACCTACGTTGCCTCGACCACCGTCGAACGCCTGCTCGACTATGTGCTGAACACGCCGCCCGACCCGCTGCGTAGCGCCGTCTGCGTTCAACAGCGTATCGCGCTGATCGACAAGAACCAGCGGCTGCTCAAGAAGTAAACTATGACTCCCGATAACAGGAAGGCTTGGGCTGCGCGGATCGAGAAGGAGTTACTCGGCAACATACTGCCGTTTTGGATGCGCCACACGGTGGATCGCGAAAACGGCGGCTTCTATGGGACGGTGAATTGCGACCTCCAGGTCGAGAAAGAAGCTCCGCGCGCCGCCGTCATCAACGCCCGGGTTCTCTGGACTTACTCCGCGGCGTGCCGGCTCTACGGGGCCCAATACCGCGAGATGGCCGACTGGGCCTACGATTACATCGCCAAGAAGTTCTGGGACGCCGAGAATGGCGGCGTCTATTGGATGCTCGACTACCAGGGCAACCCAATATCCGACCGCAAGCAGATCTACGCGCAGGCTTTTGCGGCTTACGGCATGGCCGAATACTTCCGTGCGACGGGCAAGCCCGAGAGCCTGGAACTGGCCCAGCGGCTTTTCCACTTAATCGAAGAGCATAGTTACGATCCGCAATGGAAGGGCTACCTGGAAGCTCGTAACCGCGATTGGAGCGCGCTCGGGGATATGCGCCTCAGTGAGAAAGATCTGAACAGCCCTAAGTCCATGAACACGCACCTCCACGTGATGGAGGCTTACACCAATCTGTTGCGTGCCTGGAAAGACCCTGAGTTACAGACCAAGCACAAAGAGCTGCTCGAAGTGACCATGGACCGGATTGTGAACAACTCGACCGGTCACTTTAAGCTGTTCTTCGACAACCAATGGAACTCTCTCACCGATCACGTTTCGTTCGGCCACGACATCGAAGGCAGTTGGCTAATCCTGGAAGCCGCCGAGGTGCTGGGCGATGCGCCGCTGATCGCACGCGCGCGGACACTCGCCGTCACCATGGCCAGCGCCGTTTATAAGGAAGGGCTGGACCAGGATGGCAGCCTCTTCTACGAGGCCAATTCTGAAGGCGTGATGATCGATCCCAACAAACACTGGTGGGCGCAGGCCGAAGGGGTCGTAGGATTCTACAACGCTTACCAGGTTTCGCGAGAGCAGCGATTTGCGGACAAGGCGTATCGAATTTGGGGATACATCGAAGAGAAGATCGTCGACAGGGTACACGGCGAATGGCACGCGAAGTTAAGACCCGGCGGGACGCCTTACACGGAAGAAGAGGATGGAGACGCGTGTCTGGTGGGGCCCTGGAAATGTCCGTACCACAACAGCCGGGTATGTTACGAAATGATCGAGCGGTTAGCGAAATAATTCCTTACTTTCACTTGGAGACGTTTTCATGCAATACGGTTATTTTGACGATCAGAATCGGGAATACGTAATCACGCGGCCAGATACACCGCTGCCTTGGATCAACTATCTGGGATGCCAGGCATACTTCGGCATCATTTCGAATACGGCGGGTGGTTATTCCTTTTATCGCGATGCGCGGCTGCGCCGCATCACCCGCGGGCGATATAACAACGTTCCGCTGGATGATGGTGGGCGTTACATCTATTTGCGCGACGACGAAAGCGGGGAATATTGGTCGCCCTCTTGGATGCCCACTTGCCGTGATCTGGAGCAGTACACTTGCCGCCATGGCATGGGTTACTCGACCATCGGTTCGAAGTACCACGGTATCTCGGCGAGCACGCGCTATTTTGTGCCGCTCGATGAGACGCTCGAAATCTGGCAGCTTACTTTGCGCAATGACCGGCTCACTCCGGCCGCGATCTCGGCTTTTTCCCTAGTCGAGTTCTGCCTCTGGGACGCTCAGGACGATGCCACTAACTTCCAGCGCAATTTCAGCATCGGGCAGGTGGAGATCGAAGACGAAGTCATCTATCACAAGACGGAGTACCGGGAACGCCGCGATCATTTCGCCTGGTTTGCCTGCTCGGATCCGCTGAGCGGCTTCGATACACAGCGCGAGGCTTTCCTTGGGCCATGGCGTGGCTGGGACAAGCCGGCTGCGGTGGAGCGGGGTAAGTCGTCCAACTCACACGCCCATGGCTGGTCGCCCATCGGCAGCCACCATGTGAAACTGGTGCTCCAGCCCGGAGAAACGCACCAGATTGTTTTTGTTTTGGGCTATCACGAGAACGCAAAGGACCAAAAGTTCGATCCGCCGGATTCGCAGATCGTCAACAAGAAAACCGTGAAGCCGGTGATTGCCCGCTACCGCGACCTCGCCAATGTGGACGCCGCGTTCGACAAACTTCGAGCTTACTGGGACGGGTTGCTGGGAGTCTACCAGGCGACCACGCCGGACATTCACACCGACCGCATGGTGAACGTATGGAACGCGTACCAGTGCATGGCCACGTTCAACATGTCGCGGTCGGCATCGTTTTACGAATCGGGCATCGGCCGCGGCCTGGGCTTCCGCGATTCCAACCAGGATCTGCTCGGCTTCGTCCAGATGGTGCCGGAGCGCGCGCGTGAACGCATACTCGACCTGGCGGCCACGCAGCTTCCCACCGGCGGCGCCTATCACCAATATCAGCCGTTGACCAAGAAGGGGAACAACGACATCGGCGGCAATTTCAACGACGATCCGCACTGGCTGATCATCGGCGTGGCGGCCTACTTGAAAGAAACCGGCGACTGGAGCATTCTCGACGAGCCGGTCGAGTTCGACAACCAGCCGGGCAGCGCGCAGCCGCTGTATGAGCACCTGCGCCGCAGTTTTCACTACACGCTCGAAAGGCTGGGGCCGCACGGTCTGCCGCTGATCGGCCGCGCCGATTGGAACGACTGCCTCAACCTGAACTGCTTCTCCGATACCCCAGGCCAATCGTTCCAGACCACTACCAACAAAGAAGGCAAGGTAGCCGAATCGGTTTTCATCGCCGGCTTGTTCGTGCTGGCATCTAAGGAAATTGCCGCCATTGCGCAGCGGCGCGGCCTGGATGAAGAGGCGAAGAAGTATCTATCTGATGGCGCGCGCATGGAAGCGACTGTGCGCCAACACGGCTGGGATGGCGAATGGTTCGTGCGCGCTTACGACGACTCGGGTGAGAAGATCGGCTCCAAGGAGTGCGCGGAAGGCAAGATCTTTATCGAGACGCAGGGCTTTTGCGTGTTGGCGGGGATTGGCCTGGAAGACGGGCGCGCGCGCCAGGCGCTCGATTCGGTGCGGAAACATCTAGCTACGCCGCACGGCATCGTGCTGCAACAGCCGGCGTATTCACGCTATTACATCAACCTCGGCGAGATTTCCTCTTACCCGCCGGGCTACAAGGAAAATGCCGGAATCTTCTGCCACAACAACCCGTGGGTGATCATTGCCGAAGCGATGGCCGGCGACGGCGACAACGCGCACGATTACTATTCGCGCATCAACCCGTCGGCCCGCGAGCGAATCAGCGACGTGCACCGCTGCGAACCGTACGTGTACGCGCAGATGATCGCGGGACGCGACGCTCCCACGCACGGGGAAGCCAAGAACTCCTGGCTGACCGGCACGGCGGCGTGGAATTACTATGCCATCACGCAGTGGATACTCGGGATCCGGCCGGAGTATGACGGCCTGCGCATCGCGCCCGTGGTTCCGGAACGCTGGCAGGGCTTCGAAGCCGTAAGGAAATTCCGTGGCGTCACTTATCGCATCGCGGTGCGCCGCGCGGGTAAGGGCAACAGCGTCAGCTTATCGGTGGACGGAAAGCCGATTGAGGGCGCCGTGGTTCCACCGCCAGCAGCGGGCATCACCGAAGTGAAGGTCGAAGCGAGACTGGAATAGGTCCCGACCAAAGGCTCTGCAGTATGGTTGGCAGGCGGAAGCACCTGCCCCACTTCTCTACCAAACCCGGCACGCGTTGGCGCTGACCATCGGCTGGCCGGCTTTGCAGGAAAACGCTTTCTGGAACTCGGGCATGTTCTCCACCGTACCGATGGTGCGGAAGAGGCCAGGGAATGCGGATCGGTGATCGCCCGCTGCCGCGCTTCCTGCGGCGACTGATTCTGGCACCAGACCTGCCCAAATCCCAGGAAGAAGCGCTGCTCGGGCGTGTATCCGTCGATGGTGGCGCCCTTGCCGTTCAGCGCATTTTCCATCGCCATGTAAGCGACGCGCGCGCCGCCATTGTCGGCGGTGTTCTCGCCCAGGGTCAGCTTGCCGTTCAGCTTTACGTCGTCCACGGCAGTGAAGCCGGAATATTCATCGGCGATGCAGGCGGCGCGTGATTCAAACGCGGCGCCATCGGCCGGCGTCCACCAGTCGCGCAAATTGCCATCGCCATCGAACTTGCGGCCCTCATCGTCGAACCCGTGGGTCATTTCGTGGCCGATCACCGTGCCGATGGCGCCATAGTTCAAAGCCACGTCGCGATGCGGATCGAAGAACGGGAGTTGCAGGATGCCGGCCGGAAAATTGATGCTGTTGAGCGGCGGGGAATAAAAGGCATTGACCGTGGGCGTGGTCATGTTCCATTCGGTTTTGTCGGTGGGCTTGCCGATCTTATCGAGGTCACGCTGCCGCGCGGCTCCCGCCATACGCTCGCCGTTGCCCAGGTAATCGTCGCGCGCAATCGTCACCGCGCTGTAATCGCGCCACTTCTTGGGGTAACCCACATTGTTGGTGATGGCCGCCAGTTTAGCCAGCGCAGCCTTCTTGGTATCTTCCGTCATCCACGCCAGCGTTTGGATATCCTGCCCTAAGGCCTTGTCGAGTTGGTCGACGAGATCGGTGATCTGCCGTTTGGCATCGGGGCCGAAAGCGGTGTCGATATACTGCTGCCCCAGCAGGTCGCCCAGGCCGCGGTCCACCGCCGTCACGCAGCGGAACTGGCGCGGGCGCGGCTCGCGGGCGCCGGTCAGGTAGCGTTCCCAGAAATCGAAGTTCTCTTTTTCAAACGGCTCGGGAAGAAGCTCCGCGAACCGCCGCAGCAGGTGGAAAGTCAGATATGCGCGGAAGGCCTCCATCGGCTGGTCCACGATGCCGGCCGCCATCCCTTTCAGGAAATCCGGATTGCTGACGTTGAGCGAATCGAAATCCGGTGCGTGCATGGCTTTGAAGTAGGCGTCCCAATCGAAATGGACCAATTCCGCCAGCTCGGCCCGCGTCATCATGTGATAACGCTTCAGCGGGTCGCGCAGGCTGACGCGGTCGGTCGAGTTCTGCGCCAGAATGGTCTCCATGTCCAATACCATTTGCGCGTGAGCCTTGGCCGAGTCGGCCCGCTCGCCAGCCAGTTCCATCATCTTCGCGACATGTTCCACATAGTGCTGGCGGATTTCCACCGACTTCGGATCGGTCTTCAGATAGTAATCGCGGTCGGGAAGCGAAAGTCCGCCCTGATGAATGTTGGCGACCGTGCGGTTCGAGTTCTTGAAGTCCGGCTGTGAGTCGAAGACAAAAAACGCGCTCGCTCCCAACCGATGCAGGCGCACCGTCTCGTCGAAGATGTCGGCATGGCTCGAGATCGCCGCGATCCGTTCGAGCTCGGCCTTCAGCGGCGCGATGCCTTTCTGGTTGATGGTCGCGGTATCCATGCAACTCGAGAACTCATCGCCGATCTTCTGCTCGGTCGAGCCGCGGCCGGGCTTCGCTACCGACGCCGCTTCGAGAATCTGAAGCAGCACTTTCTCGTTGCGCTCGCCCAACTCGGTGAAGCGCGCATAGCGCGAGCGGTCCGGCGGAAGCGGATGCTGCGCGATCCACTTGCCGCAGGCATATTGATAGAAATCGACGCATGGATTCACCGATTGGTCGACCGTGCTCGAGTCGAAGGCCGGGCCGGACGCGACAGGATCGGCGGCGAGCGCCAACAGCGGCGCGAACAGCGAAGCAAGCAGGAAACGCGAGTACATGGGTAAGACCGAACCTTTCTTTATCGAAAAGAACCGTAGCCACTGATAAACACAGATGAACACGGATAAAAAAAACAAGGCCATCGTTTCTTTGTTTTCATCTGTGTTCATCAGTGTTCATCTGTGGCTCGAAATGGATTCTTCAAAGCTTCCGGAGCGAGCGGTTTCTCAACAGGATCGAATCTGCCGGTCATGGAATCAGTCGCCCAGGAACTTGCCGATCGGCCGCAGGCCTTTGACGTTGTCGCACACGGCTTTGATCGCGGCGGTCATCGGAATCGCCAGCAGCAGGCCCGGCGCATCCCATAGAAAGCCCCACAGCATCAATGAAAATGTGACCACCAGCGGATTGAGATGGACGCGCGAGCCCACCACCTTCGGGTATAGCAGGTTGAGCGCCACCAGGTGCAGCGCGCCGACCACGCCGATCACGCCGGCGTACACGGGAACCCGGTTGATCGCCAGCGCCGAAAACAGCGGCGGCACCATGGCGAGCGGCAGTCCCACGTACGGCACCAGGCTCAGAAATCCGCTGAGCGGTCCCACCAGCATGGGATACGGCAGCCGCATGATCCAGAACACGGTCGAGCTCGCCACGGCCAGCAATAAGCCCAGCACGAAGTTACCCACCACGAAGGCGCGCACCATTTGGGCCACGCCTTGCAGGCTGCGGGCGGCCACCAGTCGGTCTTCGCCATGGAAGAACTGAAGGAAGCTTCGGTTGATATGGTCGTGCCAGCTCAGCATGAAGTAAACCAGAAACGGCACGAAGGAAAGCGTCAGCAGAATCTGGTAAACCGAGCCGATGTTAGCGGAAATGAAATCGGCCACCGGCGTTCGCTCTTCGTGAATCCGCACTTCCGGAATCACGGCGGGTTGGGGAGTGACCGGCGGAAGCGTCTTGGAGCGTTTGCCGCCGCGCGCGGGCTGCTGCGGCTGCGGCGGGGGCGGCTTGCTGGGAGCCAGCAGGCGCCACGTTTGCTGTTCGGCGTCGTCCACCTTGTGCTGCACGCCTTCCACGATCTGGCCGATGCGCTCGCCGTAACGCGGCAGGTCGCCCATCAGCACGGCCAATTGCGCGTAAGCCCCGGCGCCCACCACCCACAGAAACAGCAGCGCCACGGTGCACACCACGAAGCTGGCCAGCGGACGCGGAAAGCGTATGCGCGTCAGCAGCGCCACGAAGGGCTCCAGAATAAAAGCGATGATGACCGCCACGATCGCAGTGATGAAGAAGACGCGGCCGAAATACAGCACCGCGATGATCACGCCGATGGCCATTACCGGCAGGGCGAGCTGGCGGGCATCCTGTGCGGCCTTGGCCGCGCTCGAAGCGGTGCCGGACTGAGTGATCAGCGCCACGGTGCGAACCGGACCTTTTGTCTCGAATGTAGCACGCGCACGTCTATATAATGTAATGAAATTGACTGAACCGCATTCTCGCATTCTGGCACTCGATCTCGGCAAGCGGCGCATCGGCCTCGCCATCAGCGATCCGTTGGGTGTCACGGCGCAGGGCCTTCCCAATCTCGAGCGCACCAACAAGCGCGCCGATCTCGAGGCGCTCGAGCGGCTGGCGCGTGATCGCGAGGTCGGCTTTTTCCTGATGGGCAACCCCATCAACATGGGCGGCAACGAAGGCCGCCAATCGGCGTGGGTGCGCGAATTCGCGGGCGCGCTGGAGCGGCGGACCGGCCGGCGGGTGACGCTGTGGGATGAGCGGCTCACCAGCGTGGAAGCAGGCCGCGTGCTTCGCTCGAGCGGCATCAGCATCCGGAAACGCGCCGCCGCGGTCGACCGGCTTTCCGCCGTGATCCTGCTGCAAAGCTACCTCGATTCGTTATGAAACTCGCGCGTCGTCTTGGCATAGTGATCCTGGTTGCAGTGGCCTTCGCCGGCTGGTGCGGCTGGCGGCTCACCCGGCCTTACCAGGCGTTCGGCGCGGAAGCCTTCGTCGAATTCCCGCGCGGCACCGGTTCCCGCGCCCTGGCCGCGGCTCTCGCTCAGGCAGGCGTAATCCGCAGCGGGTGGGATTTTCTGCTGGCCAGGGCGCTCTCGCCCTCCCGCGTGCTCCGCGCCGGCGAATACCGCTTCAATCACGCTGCATCGCCACTGGAAGTCCTCGATCGCATTGCGCGCGGCGATTCGTTCTATTACACGCTGGTGGTGCCGGAGGGAAGGAATATGTTCGAAATTGCCGCCGCCGCCGCGAACCTGGGGCTTTTCCCCGCTCCCAAATTCCTCGATGCGGCGCGCGATCCGTCGCTCGTTCGCGACCTCGATCCCGATGCGCCTACTCTCGAGGGCTATCTCTTTCCCAGCACGTACCACGTGGGCCGCCACACCACTCCGGCCACGCTGTGCCGCATCATGACCGCGCGGTTCCGCGACGCGTGGAGCAGGCTGGGAAGCGCGGCGTCCGCGCATCGCACGGTGACCCTTGCCTCGCTGGTCGAGAAAGAAAGCAAGCTGCCCGACGAGAGGCCGCGCGTGGCCGCCGTTTTCGCCAACCGCCTGCGCCTGGGAATGACACTCGATTGCGATCCGTCCACTATCTACGCCGCGCTGGTGGAGGAACGCTACCGCGGCGCCATCCACCGCTCCGATCTCGAAAGCGATAATCCGTACAATACCTACCGCCATGCCGGCTTGCCGCCCGGCCCGATCGCCAACCCCGGTTTGGATGCCATCCGCGCCGTCCTGGCGCCGGCCGATACCGACGCTCTCTATTTCGTGCTGCGGCCCGATGGCTCCGGCGCGCACCAATTCTCCAGCACCATGGTTGCCCATCAGGCCGCCGTGGCCCTATACCGCCGTGGGAAGAAAAAGTAGCGCCGGGGCGAACCGCCCCTCCACCAAGCGCCGGCTGGCCGAGTATCTGGCGCGGCGGCAGCCTGCGCGCATCACGGAGGCCGTCTGGCTTGAGGCGTGCACTCACCTTGCCCCGGTTTCCGATAGCTACTTGCGCGACCTGCTGCAAGCCACCCAAATCCCCTTCGATCAGCCGTGGGCCGGCATCCGTCAACACACCTTTGAAGAGCTGGAAAGCTCCTTGCGCGAGATGCTGGAAGTCTACCTCGACGCCCAAACCGGGGGTGAGCGCGAGCGCGCCCGCTATGCCCGCCGCCAGGTGATCGCCGCCAAGGACCGGGCCAAGTTCACGTCGCGCAACTCCCGCAGCAGCCCCGAAAAACGGGCAGTAAAAGAAGAGATGGCGCAGTGGATGCTCGTGTGGCTGGAAAACCCCGCAGTGTTCCCAGCCTGGGTGGAAGCCCGCAAACGCGTCCAGCCGCGGGTCTAGGGAGCACAGCTCCTTGTGTTACGGGCAAGCTCGAGAGCATGCCCCACCGCCGCCAAAGCGTGGTCCTTTTCGTAGTATGCTATGTGATACTAGCGTCGTTTTCGCGTCGCTGTCTGTGAACTAGCAAAATGCACTTGAGATCCCTCGCCACCCTCTGCGTAGCTTTGCTCGGACTGGCGTCGGTCCCCGCTTCCGCGCCGATGGCGAGCTCGCGGTTTGCGGTGCTGGACGGGCACAAGATCCATTACCTGAGCTTCGGCAAAGGCGATCAGGCGGTGGTCTTTATCCACGGCTGGACCTGCGATTCCACGTTCTGGAAGATGCAGGCTCCGGTCTATGAGAACCGCCGCTCGCTGCTGATCGACCTGCCGGGCCACGGTCTCAGCGACAAGCCGGAGATCCCGTACACGATGGAGTTATTCGCCCGCGCCGTGAACGCGGTGATGGCCGATGCCAAGGTGCGCCCGGCAACGCTGGTGGGACACAGCATGGGGACGCCGGTTGCGATCGAGTTTCTTCGCCTGTTTCCGCGCCGCGTGGCGGGACTCGTCATCGTGGACGGGTTCGTCCCCCAACCGCCGAACGACGATTCCGAGCGCGAGACCGAGAACCAGCGGAAACAACTGGCGGACAGCTTTCGCGGGCCCAATTACAGGACCTTCGCGAATCACATGCTCGACTTCATGTTCACCGAGAATACGCCGCCCGCCTTGCGTGAGCAGATCACGGCGAAGATGCTGCGCGCCCCGCAGTACGTGATGGCCTCGGCGATGGAGGGCATGGTGTCGATGCCGCCGGTTACCGAAAGCTGGCCAAAGCTTCCGGTGGCGGCGATGATGGTGAAGCGGTACAATTCCGCGCTGTACGAGGATTTTCTGAAAGAGCACTTCGATC
>Ga0208820_1000460_pt1 | contig 30229 bp, 21 predicted proteins | sample June2015DPH_16_5_FD_184713 | JGI IMG/M metagenome (GOLD analysis project Ga0208820, IMG submission 184713) | Peatland microbial communities from SPRUCE experiment site at the Marcell Experimental Forest, Minnesota, USA - June2015DPH_16_40... | ecosystem: Environmental > Terrestrial > Soil >...
CGCCTCCCAGAGGTGGATTCGGGTTATACAGCATGCCCCGGCGATCCGAGAAATACAGCACGTAGCCATTCTGCGCGAGAAAATTCACACTTGGGCCGCTTCCGGATGAGTTCGCCAGCCAGCGTTTCAGGTTGCCCACATCGATTTCGACGGCGTTCATCACCCCGTTGGTCGTGCAACTGTCATCCGTCGCCGCCAGGATGTTGTCCCGATTTTCACCTTCGCGGACATCGTAGAAGTTGATGGGATACCAGTTGTACATGCTGATGCTCTGCGTCGCGGCGGTGCTTAGTCCGAAATAAGGGCTGTTGGTAGTCGTGTCGGGCTGAACTTCCGGAGGCAGCGCGTTGTTCCATGCAGTGCATACCCCATGCGAAGTTGTGGTACAGCTCGGCGCAACGCCGGCACGATCGGCCACGCCATCTCCATTGCGATCCGCCGGTTCTTGCAACAGCAAAATCGCGTTCGGATTGATCGGGTTACTCCCAGCGTTAGTCGAAGGCCCAGGAGCCGTAGGTGGTGTCACGCCACGCGCAAATCCCAGTTGCAGCCATTCATTGGTTATGGGGACCCATTGGTTGGAATTGTTCAGGTATTCCACTCGCAGCCAGCCATCAATCAGGTTCCAGCTTGTGGTTCCGGCGGCCAGCGCGGTCGCGTTGCTGGTGACTGCCGTACCGGCCGTCCCGGCCGCATTGGTCACGGTGTAATACGGGGATACCGGCGCCGCTCCGCTGGGACAACCTGGCGGCAAGCTCGCCGCCGCAACATTGTACGGGGGGCAAGGAACTATCAGCGTCGAGGGCGGCCCGTTGGTGGTGCTACTGAGGGGACTAAGCGGGGCGCTGGTCGTTGCGCTGGACGGACAGAGCAGGGTACAGTTGGAATCCAATGCCTGACTTGCCGGAGGCGTCCATTTCTTGGGAAAGTAGGGCCAGTCATATAACAGCGCCGTAGCTTTGGCGCTAGTTGAGGGGCAGTACGTCCCGAGGCAGTTGGTCGTATCCGGAAACGCGTTCGAGGCGGCGGCGAAGTACAAGGTATAGCTGCCAGACGATGGCGCTCCAAGCGTTGTATTGGCAGTAGCTATCGAAATCCCAGAGGGATTGCTTTTGGTCCAAGCCGAGTTCGCGGTCACCATCGCTTGCGTTACATTCGCCAGCCGGACGTCCGTGCTTTGTGCTCCGCCCGGAAAGTCCGCCGGATCGTCGCTCAGCAGCACGTGAATCTGCGCCAGGTTATACTCGCGCGACTGGCCCAGCGCCGACGTGGCATCCTCACCTGTCGAGGGCCGGCGAATAATTTCGTACGGGTGGGTAGTCCCGTTGACGAAGGGCATCGAAAGCTGCACGGCCCCCGTCCCCGTAGCGTTCGCCACAGCACTTCCATAGTTCCCGTTGATGATTTCGTGGCTGGTGGTGTTCTTGGAAAACGTGTACCAGGCGTTGGTGCCGTTGTACGTCGACAACGGCTGCGCCGAACTACTCCCCCCGCCGGTCACGCTGCCGTCCCCGTAGGAAGCGGCGGTGGAGGCATCCATTGCCTTACAACTCGTTGTCGTTGTGCTGCAAGCGTTGGTGGCATTGGCGGTCGGAATATAGATGGTGCCGGTATAGGCGTTGGTTGCTGTGGAATTTCCGTTGGCCAGCACGGTCCGAACCACGTTGCCGTATGCCGACAGCTGGTTGTGAAAGGTCACGGTTGCCTTGCCGGCAAGGTACAAATCCCCGTTGGTGTGTACGGGGCCGGAGAAGTCCATCGCGGGGCCGGGGAAAAAGGAGAGATCGCTCTCCGAGAACACGCCAAACTGGAACACCGGAATCAGCGCCACCTGCGCGTTCCGAATCATGCTCACTTCCTGCCCGCCCGGAAAGTCCGCCGTCGCCAGCATGTTAACGGGGATGATCTGCGCATACAAACCCTGGTTCGGCCCGGACTGGATGTTACCCCAGTTATATAATTTATTAAACTGGGCTTGGGTCGGGCATGCCACCCCCAACGCACCTGGCGTCACCTGATACTCTTTCCAGGTGATTCCCGCGATGGCCGGCTCGTTGGCGGCCGAGCCGCCGAAGGCTGGTCCGCCCACGCCGCAGATTTGGCCGACACTTGGGGATTGCGCAGTCTGGAACACGGTGGCCAGGTCGGAGGTCATTTTCTCGATTCCACCCTCGGCGCTGCGAAAAGAGGCGTTATTCTTCAGGTCGCTCCCGCCTACTTTGCCTTCGGTGTTGACCATCATCATCAACCCGATGGCGATCCCCGACAGCAGCAACAACAACAGCAAGGACGCAATCAGCGTGAATCCTTTGGTGTGCAGTCTCGCGCTCTTCATACCGTAGCTCCCCATGGTGTCGCTCCCCATTGCCTCGCTCCCCATCGTTTCGTTCTCAGTCGTCTTACTCCTTCGTCATCTCCATCACTAGTTGCTAGCAGCCCGTGGTGCAAATTGGATATTTGTTGCTGTACGTCAGATCTCGCGCGCTTACCGAAGTTTCCAAATCCAATCCCTGATAACCGCTCGTGCCGTGCAGCGTGCTGCTCATCGCCATGTGCAGAATGTTGATCTTGGTGATGTCGGTGGGGTTTAGCCCAGTCGAAGTGCCAGCAACGCAGACGTCGGTACTAGCGCCAGGGTTTTGACAGCCCACCGCCGGCGCATTGGTGGTGTCGTTGTAAAGGTCATAGCTGAACTTCATGTAAGCAATGCCGTCCGTTATCGGCATCGGAGTGTGTCCACTGATCTGCCGCATCAGCCGCGCCGGGGTGACCGTTTTGTCGATGTAATAGGTGATTACCAGAAGGCGCACTGGGTTCGCTCCAGTAGCGTTCAGCGCCGCGCCGTTTAGACCGGCAGTGGCGCCGCTGCCTGTCTGGTTCATATTCAGCGCATCGGCGTTGGCGAAGGGGACGATGTAAGTGGTTCCCACCGCGTTTGTGCCCGTCGTAATGGTGCCCGCCGTGACTTCGCCCACTACTTGGGTGCCGTTCAAGGTCATCAAGACCAGATCGCCCGGCGTCAGCCCCAGCAGCGAATCGTTCACGGCTTGCGGCGTGGCCACGCTGCTCGGCAAGCAATTCGTCGGAGGAAAAGTCGGGACGACCCCCAGCACCGGTGCGGTGGCCGGCCCGAAGGTCACGTGCCCCAAAGCCGACACGGTCGCCTGGTAGCAATTCAAGTAGAACGTCGAGTCCGAGTACACCACCGTGACCGCATCGGTGGCGTTTGGGTTGCTCGAAAGCGTCGGCCCGAGAGTGTATCCTGGGATGAGCCCGTAGAGAGTTGGCGTTGCACCCTGCAAGGGATACGTCCCCGGGCTGGTGTTGCTGACGCCGAGGTAACACTTCGTCTGATCGCAGCCATACTCCGGAGTGATCGTGGAGGGCAGGGGGATCTGCGCGCCTTGGCCCAGGCCCGCGCCGGCCTGGCTCAGGTCCTTGATCAGTATGTCGGAGGCGGCCCGAAAATCCTGCTGCAACTCCGCCCGCTGCGAAACCGTCCAGGTCGCGCCCACCGCTTGGGTGTAAAGTTGCACCGCCGCGCCCAGCATCAGCGTGCCCAGCGCCACTGCGATCGTCATTTCCAGCAGGCTGAATCCACTCTCGCGCTTTGTCGATCGATCGCTCATAGCTCCCCTTCACTGGTACTGCGAAATGAACGAATTCACAATGTAGGTTTTCGCCTGGCGCGCCGTCGAAGTCGAGTACTGCATGGTGATCGTGACGCTGCGCAGCGAAGTTATCATGTTGTTGTTCGCGTCGTACACCGGCGAAATCTGAATGGCGCGCTGATACCCAGTCAAAGGGATCTTCACATCGTCCGCGTCCCCATAGTTCCCATCGGGTCCCGGTTCTTCAAGCGTTTCCTCGCCTGCGTTCGAGTCATCCGCCGTCCCAAAGATTCCGTCCGCTCCCGAGTTGTAGATCGGTTGAAATTGCGGACTGGTCGAGATGCCCACGAAGATGCCGCAGGGTGAGGGAGTGCTGGTGCAGTACTGGGTGCCCGAAGTATTCTGGATTGCGTCCCAGCTAATCTGCGACGTGTTGCGCGCGGTCACGATACTCTCGTACGCCTCGTTCGCCAGTTGCTTGGCGATCATGTCCTGCTGTGACGTCTGCGTCGAAGCCATAGCCAGCCCGAACACACCCAGCAGACTCACCAGTCCCACGGTCAGGATGACCATCGAGATCATGACTTCGACTAGCGAGAATCCGCTTTCCGCTTGCTTTCGCGCGCGAGCCTTCACGCCGCGCTCCATCATTGCCGTAGCCATTGATAGCCTCCTCCCGACTTGCCGTAGAGCCGCCATCCATGAATGCGGCCCGTCCCGCCCCACAGCGTGATTGCCCGCGAACTCATCAGATCTCCCGTCCGCGCGAGGTACACCACGCCTCCATCCCAAGTGCCCGGACAACTTCCGTCGCCGTTCGTGCCCGGCGCCCTCTGCGATGAACCATCCGGGCAAAAGTAAATCGTGGTGGCTCCTCCGGTGCCGACGCCGTTAATCGTCCAGCCAAAATCGATGGGGATCGTCCCCGATCCATAGCCGTCTGGAACCGCCGTGGCGGCCGTGGGAAGCCCGGTTTGCGCGATGAACGACACGTCAGAAGGCAATTGATAGACCACCGTATTCTGATCGCCCTGAAATCCGGCCACCGTCGGCGCCACCGTGATCGTGTTGGGCGTGACGCTGTTGGAAAACGTCACCGAGTACGATGCCCGCTGCGCCACCGAGGTGTCGCGCGCCAGGCGCATCGCCGCCAGCGTCGTGTTATATGCATTGGTCACATGCTGCTGATTCAGCAGCGGAATGAGGCTGATGACCGAGACCACCGACACGATGATGGAAATCGCCAGCACCACCACCATTTCCAGCAAGCTGAAGCCGCTTCCCCGATGCCTGCGATGCACCGCATTTGGTTCCTGGCTTCTCATAAGCATTTGCCCATCCTGCGGCTCCCCGTTGCGTAAAACAAAATCGTCAAAACAAACTCGTATAACCGGAATTCGTCAGCCCGATATCTTCCCGCGACCCTTTGCGGATCGCCGTACCGGCACCTGACCGACTAACTCGATGGTAGGAACTGTTCCGTGGCACGTCAAAGTACCGGGGTACACCGGCCATTCGCACACTGTCTCTTAGTAATGTAATTCCAGGAGAGTTACGATCGTGCCATGCGGCGCTCGCGTGCCAATGCTCCGTTTCGCCGCGTCCACGCCGCCGTTCGGAATTGAGTCTGCTTCTGCTAATGACGGCCTGCGCTCAAAGAGAATCCCACAAACGTTCTGACAGCTTACGCCCGCTAAAGGAAATCGAAAGATGACTAAAGTCCCAAAAGTGAGAAGAAAACTAAGAACAAGACCATTTAGAAAGAAAGTCTAAATCGCATTCCACCGTGACGCAGGTAACTTGTCGTTGGCACCGACTCTCACTTAAGATGCTGTTACTATGGATCTACGCGCCCTAGTGGTGTGCCCGGATCAAGACTCAGCCAGCCTGCTCATGCTCATCCTGTCCGAGATGGGGATAGCGGCCGAGCTTACGCCTTCGATCTCCCGCGGATTAGAATTGCTCGACAGTCAGCGCTTCGATGCAATTGTCCTCGATTATCGCGCCGATCAGAGTTCCGAGGAATTCCTGGCGCGCTTGCGGCAGTCCGCCAAGAACCGCGCCAGCATGCTAATTGCCGTCGTCGACAGCGAGTTCAACGCCCGGCCCGTGTTCGGGCTTGGCGCCAACTTTGTTCTCTATCGCCCGCTCTCTTCCGAGCGCACCCGCATCAGTTTGCGCGCTGCCCGCGGCCTTATGCGCCGCGAACGCCGCCGCGCGCCCCGCAAGCCCGTCCATTCGACGGCCAACATCGCCTTTCCCGGAGCGCCTGAACTGAACGCCGTCTTGACCGACCTCAGCGACGGCGGAACATCGTTCCACACCGCCAACCGCCTTCCGTCCGCATGCAAGGTTTATTTCGAGTTCGCTCTTCCCGGTCAGCAGCAACTGGTGCGCTTGTCGGGTGAGGTGGCCTGGCAGGACGCGAGCGGGCGCACCGGAATTCGTTTCCTCGACGTGCCCCAGGCTTCGCGCCGCCTCATGCAGATCTGGCTTCAGCAGAATACTGGCCGCCCGGCGACCGGATTGCCGGCCCAGCCGTCCGCAGGCCGGTCCTCTGAGGCTCAGTCGTCCGCCACCCAGTCTCGCTCCGAGCGCGAGTCGAAGTCCGAGTCAACCGATTCCACACAACTCTCCAATGCCGGCAACCGCCGCGGAGAGCAACGTTTCGCCTGCAAACTGGGAGCGGAGGTCTACAGCCTCGGCACCAGCGTCCCCAATCGCTGCGCCCTGTCCGATATCAGCGAGGGCGGTTGCTACGTTGAAATGCCAACCCCACTCTCCGGGCAGTCGGGCGTGGAGATTGTGGTCCGCACTGCCGATACGAAGTTGAGAATCAGGGGGCAGGTGCTCGCCACCCATCCCGGTTTTGGCATGGGCGTGCGCTTCATGTTCCGCGATTCCGGCGAGCGCGAAGAAATTCTGCGCCTGCTCGCTGTTCTCTCCACCGGTCCGGAGCTAGACGAACAGCCCCGCTGACCGGGAGTTCTCATTCCACTGAAGTTTGCAGTTTGCGGTTTGCAGGTATGACAGACATTCAAGGCGCCGCTCCGACTACGCCGGCTGCTTCTTCTCCGCCACTGCCCGCCGAAAATATTCCAGCGAAAGCTTCAGCCCGCTTTCCAACTCCACTTTCGGCTCCCATCCGAGCAGCCTCTTTGCTTTCGAAATATCCGGACATCGCTGCTTCGGGTCGTCCTGCGGCAGCGCTTCGAACTTGATCTGGCTCGCCGACCCCGTCGTCGCAATCACTTTACGCGCGCACTCCAGAATCGTGAACTCCGTCGGATTCCCAATATTCACTGGCCCATGTTTCGGCGATCGCGCCAGGCGCAAAATCCCATCCACCTCATCGCTGACGTAGCAGAAGCTGCGCGTCTGGCTGCCGTCGCCATACACCGTAAGATTTTCTCCCCGCAGCGCCTGCCACATAAAATTCGGAATCACCCGCCCGTCGTTGATCTGCATCCGCGGCCCGTACGTGTTGAAGATGCGCAGAATGCGCGTGTCCACCTGGTGATAACGGTGATACGCCATGGTCACGGCTTCGGAAAACCGCTTCGCCTCGTCGTACACTGACCGCGGCCCGATCGGATTCACATTTCCCCAATACGTCTCCGTCTGCGGATGCACCAGCGGATCGCCGTAGCACTCCGATGTCGATGCCATCATGAACCTCGCGCCGCACCGCCGCGCTGTTTCCAATGCTTCAAACGTTCCATACGATCCCACCCGCAGGGTTTCGATTCCGTGTTCGGCATAGTCGACCGGGCTCGCCGGGCTCGCGAAGTGGAACACATAATCCAATGTGCCCCACTCGCCGGGATAGCAAACATCTTTTTCCACAAATTCAAATCGCGAGTCGTTCCGCAGATGCTCAATGTTCGCCAGGCGCCCGGTCAGCAGATTGTCGGCCGCGACCACTGCATAGCCCTCGCCCAGCAGCCCATCGCACAAATGCGATCCCAGAAAGCCTGCCCCTCCCGTGACCAGCGCACGTTTTGTCTTCACGGATTGCGTGTTCATGAGTTGCGTATTCGCGATTTCAGGCGCGCTCGCTTTTCTTTGGACGCGTTCCCGCTGTCAACTCCTCCGTCAACGCCGCCGGACGCCCCACACTGTAATAAGAGAACCCGTGCTCCACCATAACCGCCGGATCATACAGATTACGCCCGTCCAGCACGATCGGATACTTCACCAAGGTGCGCAGACGTTCCAGATCAAGCGCCGCGAACTCATCCCACTCCGTCAGGATCAGCAGCGCGTCCGCGCCTGTCGCTGCCTCATATGCATCCGCCGCGAACTCAACGCCCGATTGCAATACTTCTTTCGCCCGCTCCATCGCCGCCGGATCGTAAGCGCAAATGCGGCAGCCCTCGCGCAGCAGTTCTTGCACCAGCAGCATCGCCGGAGACTCCCGAATATCGTCAGTCCCGCCCTTGAACGCCAACCCCAACACGCCCAGTCGCTTGCCCCGGAAAGTCCACAGCACGCTCCGCACCTTGCGCAAAAACCGGTGCCGCTGATCTTCATTAATACGAATCACTTCTTCCAGCAGCCGGAAGTCGTATCCGTTCTCCTTCGCGACTGCCCGAAATGCCATCAGATCCTTTGGAAAGCACGACCCTCCATACCCGATCCCCGGATTCAAGAATCGCGGCCCGATCCGCGAATCCGTCCCAATCCCGTCGCACACTTGTTGCACATTCGCCCCCACCGACTCGCAGATCGACGCCACCGCATTGATAAAAGAAATCTTCATCGCCAGAAATGCGTTGGAAGCGTGCTTGATCATTTCCGCGCTCTGCGTGCTGGTGACGATCAGCCGCGGTGGCGTTTTGCCCGAGGCCGCTTCCGGTCGAGGAATCGCATCCCCGCGCCCGTAATACCATCCGCTGGTCAGCGGCCCGTAGATCTGGCGCATCACCTCCGCGGCCCGCTCGCTCTGCACTCCCACCACGATGCGGTCGGGATAGAGAAAATCCGTAACCGCCGTCCCCTCGCGCAGAAATTCCGGATTCGAAGCCACATCGAAGTGCGAGGGATCGGCCCCGTTCCTCATGATGATGGTCCGGATCCACTGGCTCGTATACACCGGAACCGTGCTCTTCTCCACCACCACCTTATACCCGTCGACGCCCCCGGAAATTTCCCGCGCCACCGACTCTACATAGGAAAGATCGGCGTCCCCACTTTCGGTTGGCGGTGTCCCAACCGCGATGAACACGGCTTCGCTCTCTCTCGTTGCCGCCTGCAAGTCGCCGGAAAACTTGATGCGCTGTCCCCGGTGCCGCGCCAGCAGCTCGGGCAGAAAGTTTTCATGAATCGGCACCTCGCCATTCCTTAGTGCAGCGAGTTTCTCCGCGTCGTTATCGACCAGGACAACCTCGTGTCCCAAATCCGCAAAACACACTCCCGTCACCAACCCGACATATCCGGAACCGACCACTGCGATGCGCATAGCGAGCCTTCTCCTTGAATCTGTATTTGCACCTCCGGCTCGTCGGTGTGCACTTCTTAATGTAGCAGTCTTCCCACCGTTGGCAGCGTCTCTATTGTCAGAACCGCATCCACCGAACCCAGGAATGGGAATTCGAATCTCACAAAAAAATAGTACCGCCATCACCGCCCGGACGGGCGGTATTTTGTAGTCTGTTCGTCCGGGAGATCGTAATCGGGCTATCCCGTGAAAGGGGGTCGTTCCTTGTGCTCATCGTTGCTTTACCATGATCTCCCGGAGCAGGGAATTGGCTCTGGTCTGATAGCCTTTACCCTGCTTGCGGAGCCAAGCAAGCACATCCGCATCGAGGCGAAGAGTTACCTGCTTCTTGATGGGTCGGTAGAATGGGTTCCGCATGGCATTGCGCCAAAAGTTGTCGGTTAATTCTGGGATGTCAGACAAGTCGATTTCGCGCTCGGGTCGGGCAGCGAGCTTCGCCAGTTCCTGCTTCCGTCTGGCGGTGGGCTTGCGCTCAGTAAGAGATTTTCTGACGATTTTGTTCATAACGGATTCGCTCCTTTCGGGTTGCTCGGCGAGCTGAATGAGTCGGATCACCTCGTCTTGTCCTACTTCCTCAATGGTGCAGGCCACGAGTACTTACGATCACTCTCTCCACCATGCCGATGATCTGCCATCGGCGTTCGCCGCTTTCGATGTGGTCCTCGCCAGCAATCGCGAACGGATCATTGAAGACTTGCGTGGCGTCTCGAAACGCGATGCCATGTTTGCGCCGATTGTTTGCCGCTTTGTCATCGCTCCACTCGAACCAGATCATGCTGACAATAATATAATGGCAATATGTAGCTACAAAATAGTATTTTTCCAATGCATTCGGAACCACCGCCCCTCCGGCCGAAGTCGTAGCGATCCCGCCCACTAACCTTCCTGGCGAACTCCGCCTCTCCGTCACCGATTCCGACGGAGCCGTGGACCTCCCAAGGTAACCATCGCGCAGGGAAACGCCAGTTAACCCATCCCCGGAGAACAGCTAAACTACAAAGGCCGACTCTTCATGACGAGATTTGCTGCTATTTTGTTTTTGTGCGCGCTGCCGCTCTTTTGCCAGAGCAATAGCGGCGAATTACGCCTCAAAGTGACCGATCCGGCAGGTCTAGCGGTGAAAACGACAGTTCAGATCACCAGCAAGGCGAATGGTTATCGAAATAATCTGGCCACCAGCGATGAGGGTCGCCTGGACGTGCAGCGCCTGCCTTGCGGCATCTACCAGCTTGAAATCAAGCAGCCTGGGTTCGCGCAGATATCCGAATCTGTCGATATTCATTCCTCGATTCCGGCCGAATACACAGTCCAACTCGAGTTGCCTACGGTGAATCAGGCGGTAACGGTGAGTGCGGTCAATACGTTGATCAATCCCGATCAAGCTGGCGCCGTAAGTCAGATTGGCTCCGACCTCATTCAAAACCGGCTCAGTTCGATCCCGGGCCGTTCGCTGCAGGATCTGGTGAATTCGCAGCCCGGCTGGCTGTACGAGGGAAATGCCGTGCTCCATCCACGCGGCTCGGAATATCAGACACAGTTTGTGGTGGACGGGATCCCGCTGACGGACGATCGTTCGCCCAGCTTCGGACCGGCGATTGACGCGGACGACATGCAATCGCTGAGCATCTACACCGCGGGCATTCCCGCGGAATACGGCAGAAAAATGGGAGGCGTGGTCGAAGTCAACACGCTGCAAGATGCGCAGCCCGGTTTCCACGGCCAGTTAGTGCTTTCCGGCGGCAGCTTCGATGCGGCCGGCGCTGCGGCACAGGGGCAATACGTTTGGGGAAAGAATACCTTCGGCGCCAGCGCCAGCGGCAGCATGACGGACCACTATCTCAATCCGGTAGTTCCGCAAAACTATTCGAATACGGGTACGCTGGGGAATTTTTCGGTCAACTACGAGCGCGACTTGACATCGAAAGATCGCTTGCGATTCATCGTCCGCCATGAGTTGTCGCGCTATGACATTCCGAACGAACAGCCACAGGAAGCCGCGGGCCAGCGCCAGACGGCCGATAACTTTGAGACAATGGGAATCGCCTCCTACCAGCACACCTTCTCATCCCATGCGGTGGCCGATTTTCGCGCGATGGCGCGCGACAACGCGAATGATTTTAACTCCAACCCAGAGTCGACTCCCATCGAGATCTTCCAGCACAATTTCTTCCGCGACGCGTACTTCAAGGGGACCGCAACCGTCGATCATGGCCGCAACGAGTGGAAGTTTGGGGTCGAGTCGGACAACCTGCTTCTAAACGAAAATTTCAACTACATCATTTCCGATCGGACGCAATTTGATCCCGGCACACCCCCGACCTTCGGCTTTCTTGGAAGTCGCCCAGACCTCGAGCAATCCGCATTCGTGCAGGACCAGATCCGTCTAAAAAACTGGACCATCAACGCCGGGCTGCGCTGGGACCACTACCAGCTCATATTGAATCGGCACGGCGTGGACCCACGCCTGGCGATTTCGCGCTACTTCCCGTCCGCTACACTGCTTGTGCATTTTTCCTATGATCGCGTTTTTCAGACGCCCTCCTTCGAAAACATTCTGCTTTCGAGTTCGACCACAATCGAATCCATAGCCCCAACAAATTTCCTGCGGCGCCCAGTTGAAGTTTCCGAAGGAAATTACTACGAAGCCGGTTTAGCCAAGGTGCTCCTCGCAAAGTTCAAGCTGGATGCCAACTATTTCCGCCGCCTCGTGTCCAACTATGCGGATGACAATCAGCTCGAAAATACCAGCATCAGTTACCCGATTGCCTTCCGCAAAGCCGTCATCTATGGAGCGGAAGCGAAACTCGATCTTCCCGACTGGCGCGGCTTTTCGGGTTTCGTGAGCTATTCCTATACAGTCGGCAATGCCTGGGCTCCGGTGACCGGCGGCTTGTTTCTGGGTACGGACGCCGCGGCGGCGGAAGCGCTCACCGGCCATTTCCCCGATTCCCAAGATCAGCGCCACACCGTTCGCGGACGCCTTCGCTACCAGGTCAAACCGCGCCTCTGGATCGCGGGCGGAATGCAATACGACACCGGGTTGCCCTTCGATTTCACCGGAAACCCGCAGCAAGCGCTACAAGATTACGGCCAGCAGATGCTGGATCGCCTCAACTTTGCCCGTCAGCGCATCTATCCTGCCTTTCAGGTCAATGCCTCGGCGGGCGCGGATGTTTACAACTCGGAGCGTCTGAATATGCGGTTCCAGATCGATGGACAGAACCTTACCAACATTCTTAACGTCATCGATTTCGGGGGTCTTTTCTCCGGCAACGCCATCGGACCATCGCGCAGCGCAGCCCTGCGCCTTACTTCTACCTTCTAGCGCGTCGCGAGCGATTACAAAACCACACGTTCTCGACAATTCCCAGTTGCATATCGCCCCAACCCAAGTGTAAAGTCGCCGATACGGTGGCGTCGCGCGCGGCTTCCGGTCGTGCGGATGGCACCACCCGCGGAAGGGGGGATTGGCAATGCCCACAGCGATTCCACTCCACGTCAACGGTCAGGCAACACTAGTGACGGTCGATGATCCCGACATGCCGTTGCTCTATGCGCTGCGCGACAACCTGGGACTGCACGGGCCGCGCTTCGGCTGTGGCGTCGGGCAGTGCGGCTCATGCACCGTACACCTTGACGGCAGGCCGGTGCGCTCCTGCGTGACGCCGCTCTCGGCGGTCGGCAAGAAAAAGATCGTCACCCTGGAAGGCTTGGGCACAACCGACAAGCTGCATCCCGTCCAGAAAGCCTTCATCGCAGAGCAGGCCGCGCAGTGTGGCTACTGCATCAATGGCATGATCATGGAAGCGGCCGCCCTTCTCGCTTCGAACAAGAAACCCAGCGATGCTCAGATCAAGCAGGCGCTCACCCACAATCTGTGCCGTTGCGGTACCCACCTGCGCATCGTGCGCGCCGTCAAGCGCGCATCTGCTGGCGTGTGAAGGGAGGACGACCATGTTGTTCGCAAAGCCAAACCGCCGCGACTTCTTGAAGGGCACTGGCATCTTGATCGTTAGCTTCTCCCTGCCCTCTCCGTTTACTGCAGCCTTCGCCCAGAGCGGAACTCCAGCAAACACAAAGACGGAAACAAAGACCGTTGCACTCGACGATGTGGATGCCTTCCTGGCGATCGACCCCACCGGCAGCGTGACGCTCTATTCCGGCAAGGTCGATCTAGGCACCGGCATAGGCACGGCGTTGACGCAGATCGTGGCCGAGGAACTGGACGTCCCGTTCGCGCGCGTGCACGTCATTGAGGGGGACACTGCCCTGACGCCCGCGCAGGGCAAGACCTGGGGCAGCCTCTCGATCCAAAACGGCGGCATGCAGATTCGCCAGGCTGCCGCCACCGCCCGCCACGCCTTGCTGCAGGAAGCGGCCAAACGTCTCGGCGTGCCGGTCGAAGATCTCGTCGTTGAGCAGACTACTGAGGAAGGCACCGTGCGGTCGCGCAGCAGCGGCAAGCAGGTCACCTATGGCGAGCTGATCGGCGGCAAAACATTTTCACTGAAGCTGGACAAGCAGGCGCCGCTCAAAGACCCAGCGACGTACAAGATCGTGGGGCAGCCGGTTCCCCGCTTCGACATCCCGGAAAAGATGACGGGCCAGTTCACCTATATGCAGGATTTCAAGGTGCCCGGCATGCTGCACGGCCGTGTAGTGCGCCCGGCGGCCATCGGCGCCACATTGCTGAACGTCGATGAGAGCTCGGTCAAGGACGTTCCCGGCCTGGTCAAGGTTGTGCGCCAGGGCAATTTCCTCGGCGTGGTGGCCGAGAGCGAGTGGGGCGCCATCCGGGCGGCGCAGAAACTTAAGGCGACCTGGTCCAACTGGGAAGGCCTGCCGGAGCAGAGCAAATTGTGGGAGCATGTCCGTGGCACCAAGGTCAACAAGGACGATGTCACCAGCAACGTCGGCAACGCCGAGCCGGCGCTCGGACAGGCCGCCAAACGGCTGAGCGCGACCTATGATTTTGCCATCCATACGCACGGCTCCATAGGGCCTTCCTGCGCCGTTGCGGAAATCAAGGACGGCAAACTCACCTGCTGGTCCTCCAGTCAGGGGACACATGATCTGCGCCAGCAGTTCGCGGCCATGCTCTCCATGCCGGACACCGACGTGCGCGCCATCTATGTCGAAGGCTCCGGCTGTTATGGCCGCAACGGACATGAAGACGCGGCCGCCGACGCCGTCTTGCTCGCACGCGCCGTGGAGCGGCCAGTGCGCGTGCAGTGGATGCGCGACGACGAGCATGGCTGGGATCCGAAAGGGCCTCCGACGCTGATGGACCTCCAGGCGGGGCTCGACGCGAACGGCAACGTCGTCGCCTGGTATTCCCAGGTCTATGTCCCTGAAAGCGCGACCGGCAGTGTCAATGTCAAGCTGGTGGCAGCGGAGCTGGCGGGCCTGCCGCATGAGACCGGAATGGTTCCCGGCAACATCATCCAAAACACAGCCATACCCTACACGTTCCCCAACGTGCGCACGGTAGCGCACCGGCTGGCTGAAACGCCGTTCCGTCCGTCTTGGATTCGCGCCCCGGGGCGCATGCAGAACACCTTCGGCAATGAATCGTTCATGGATGAGCTTGCCGCCGCGGTCGGCGCCGATCCACTGGAGTTCCGGCTGCGTTACCTGAACGATCCGCGCGGTGTCGAATTGTTGAAGCGGCTGGCCAGCTTCGCCCAGTGGCAGAGCCGATCTTCATCAGGACGAGCGTCGCCTGACCGAACGCCGAAGCAAAAGGGTGGCGACGTCGCCACCGGTCGTGGCCTTACCTATATCAAGTATGAACTTGCTCGTACCTATGTAGGAGCGGTCGCCGACGTGGAGGTGAACCGCAAGAGCGGCGAAATCCGCGTCAAGCATTTTGCCGTCGTGCAGGATTGCGGGCAGATCATCAACCCCGACGGCGTCAAGAATCAGGTCGAAGGCAACGTGACGCAGACCGTCAGCCGCGTACTGAAGGAGGAAGTCACGTTCGACCGGTCGCGGGTGACCAGCCTCAACTGGGCAAGCTACCCGATCTTGACCTTCCCGGAGATGCCGGACGTGGACATCGAGCTGATCGACCGGCCGGCGGAGAAGCCCTGGGGCGTGGGCGAGCCGTCCGCTGCCGTCGTGCCCTCTGCCATTTCGAACGCAGTGTTCGATGCGGTGGGGGTGAGGCTGCGCTCGGTGCCCTTCACCCCGGCCAAGGTGCGTGCCGCTATCCAGAGTGCCTGAGGTGCGAAGTCTGGCCAGCTAACCGCACACCATCGTGATGGCGCGGGCCTAGGGAGGCGTTTAGCATCCTCTTGAATCGTTCCTGATTATTTTTTCCTGAATGAGCCACTCGGACGTGATTCTTCGAGTTTGGAATGTCAACCCAATGGTTGATAATGGACTGATCGTCAGGCACCCAGCCCATGAAGAAACTTCCGCGAAAGGTTCACAGCCATACAGGGAAATCGGATCGCCTCTCGGCGCGGGAAGACCGGCGCCGGCCTCGTTTCTCCCGCGAGCTCTCCGTGCTTTACGAGGACGATGCGGTGGTCGTTCTCGACAAACCAGCCGGACTTCTGGCTGTGCCGGTTAAGGGCTCCGATACTCCGTCCGCCTTGTCTCTGCTTGTCGCAAAACTCAAACTGAAGAGACAGCGAGCCTTGGTCGTGCATCGCATCGATCGGTTTGCTTCCGGAGCTCTGTTGTTTGCCAAGACCGGTCCGGATCGAGATGCGCTGGTGCGACAGTTTCTCGCTCATACTCCCGTAAGGAAATATCTCGCGGTTCTGCGCGGCCGTCTCGGCGCTGAGGCAGGGACGCTCGTGCATTATTTTCGACGTGAAGGAATGTTCCAACAGTTGCGCACGGCGAGAGACCCGCGGGCGGCTCGTGCCGAACTTCGGTATTCCGTCGAACGCCTTTTTGCGGATGCTTCGCTCGTCCGGGTTGAGCTGGTGACAGGATTGCAGAATCAGATCCGAGCGCAATTTTCGGCGATCGGCCACCCGGTGATCGGCGATAGAAAATATCACCGGGCGGAATCGTCGGAGCAGCTAATTGCTCGCGTCGCTCTTCATGCCGCATATCTTCAGTTTGTCCATCCGCGCTCGGGGGAGAGCGTCGCGATTGAATGCAAACTGCCTCCGGATTTTCAGCATTTGGTCCGAGAATTATCGCGATCAAGCCGTGCGCGCCGATGATAATACTAAGGATGATGCAAGATGGGAACGGCTTCGGGAAGAGTCGTTGAAGCTGCTGGGTACGACCATCCCTACGCACGCGGGGAGAACATCGAAGGGCCGCGGACTTATACCACAGTCGACCATCCATTCGAGACAGAGCTCCACAGACCGTTAGAACGAATAGCGGTATTCGAGCCGGACTATGTGCTCGTACCAAACCGAGTGCGTGACCGCTTGCCCGAATCCCACATAGACAGAGTTGTGTCTGCCAAATGAGGTGCGCGCTCCAATCTTGAGATTGACAATATTGGTGCCGCTGGCATCGGCCACTGCCGGTGTGCCCGCAGGGGTTTCGACTGTCTCAAGGCCGCCGAGCACGTGCCATCCAAACAACTCGACCACGGGTGCGAACTTAATGTTCTCGCGATTCACCAGTTGATAGCTGGGCCCGAAGCCGTAAAAGAAGATGTCGCCGGCATAGTTGCCGACGCCCGAGAGGCTGGAGCCGTTGATTGGGAGCCAGCCCCCGATCTGGGACTCGACCGCCCACCGGTCCGAAAGCCGCTGATAGTACAGCAGCGAGGGTTCGATGCTGTAGTGGGCCGTGCCCAGTCCTCGGGAACCATCCCCGGACGGGAAGTAAGCTTTGAATTGGAAGGTCAGCGAGTGATCGGAAGAAGCGGTCACGGCCAGCTTGAATCCAGCGCGAACATCGCTAATTCCCGACTGGTTCGAGAAAGGAGAAGCTCCTGTGACAGCCACGCCCTGCACGACATTGCTTGTACCGGGAATGAAACTCTGTGGCTGAATCCAGCGGATCGGGACTTCGGTGAAGACCGAGAAGCGGCGGACCGGAGCATATTCCGCCTGAAGATAGAGTTGCTGAAAATTTATGTTATTCGAGGCGCCGGGCCTCGGCCCCGGCCCGCCGGGATTGCATCCGCATTGCGGGTAGAAGAACTCCGCGCGATCGGGAGCATTGTCTTTGAAGCCCGCGTCGAAGCGAATTCGAACCTGCGAACCGACGATAGCGTCGTCAACGTAGCCGACCATGCTGCCCTCGAGGGGCGGCCCGGAGGGTTCCTTGACCGGCGCCGTGTTCTGGCTCTGAGTCGACTGGCTGGTTTGCGGCGGCTGCGGATCCGGCTGCGACTCAGCCACAGACGGGGATGTCCCGCTCGCACTGGACGTCATGGAGGCTTCCGCCAAGCCTCCCGTCGAAGAAGGATCTCCCAACGGGGAGGCGCCCGATCCCGGATGCTCTTTCATCGGGCTCAAGCCGGTCTGCTGCGCGGTCAGCATTATTGGCAGAAAAACGACAGAAATTAGGATCAGCCTTCTCATGGTTCTTGTTCCCCCTGATTTGCGTTCAGCCATGCAAGCCATGTCGCGAACCCCACGAACTGCAGCAGAGTCTGACTTCAGACTCGCCTCCGGCCTGCTCAATTTATTGCCGCCAAGGTTAGCATACTAACGTGGAATTCGGGATAGTGATGAAGGGTGCGCTTTTATTCGGCTCTCAAACATCTCCAGCCTCGCTGAGATTCTGCTAGCGATTCTTTTGACCGCTGGCGTTCAGGCGCTCGCGAACGTCCCGAGCTTTGTCTCGTTCCCTGGCCAGCGAAGAAGAAGCAGCAGGCGTGGCCAATTCTTCGAAGAGAGTGAGCGCCTGTTGATTTCTCTGCTTTGCCGGGTCTATCTGTTTTTCATTCAACAGCAAGATTGCCATGTTGTCATAAAATCGCGCCAGTTCCATTTTATATTCCCGATTGCCGGGTTCTTTCTTGCAAAGGCCCTCGTGAATCGCAATAGCGCGTTCGTACAACTGTGCGGCTTCCGGCATTCGCTTCTCGTGTCCCAGCAAGTTGGCAAGGTTATTGTAGGCGCGGGCCAAGTCCTGCGACGGTGGTGGATTTTTGCTTCCGGCCGAGGCATCCGTGTTCTTCTCCGCTAACGGCTCGAGCAGCCCAACCGCCTGGCGGAAGTCCGATTCCGAATGGTTGAGATCTGTGCTGTAACGGAGGATGCCGCGGTTGTAGTAGGTGCGGGCCAGTTCCTGCCCGTAGCTGGAATTCCCTGGTATCTGGTGCACCAGTTCCTGCTGCAGGCGTAAGGCGTTGTCATATTCGTTTTCCGCATCCGCGCGGGTGTAGGGCACGGGCTTCTGCGCTTCTTCCAGCCAATTCCTCAGGGTCTCGCCCAGCCAGTTATAGGAGTAGGCCTCCGCTTGCCGGTATTCGGGATTGTCGGGATGCTGCTTGGCTAGGCTCTGCAACCCGGTTATCGCCAATTGGTACTCATTCACTGCGTCTTGATACTTCCCCAGTAAACGATTGATATCACCCAATCGGGTTCGCGTCCGTGCCGTTTCCAGGCGAAATTTCTCGTTGCCGGGGTTCTGCTTGCTTAAGTAGTTGACATAGAAATCCTTTGCCTTCTCCAACAGGCCTTGCCGGAATTCCTCCATCTGCGGAGTGTCAGCCGCTTCGCGCGCCTGCTGGCTGCCGGCCGACGATAGGCTCTCATCCACTGCGGTCTTGGCTAGCTGCAGATTGGCTTCAGCACGGCGCTTTTCGCTCCAGGCGAAAAAAGCCAGGGACACAGCAATCACCAGCATGATTCCGAGGACCGCAGCAGCCCATTGGACGTGCCTCAGCTTTCTCTTTCGTTCCTGTTCCCGTTCGGCCTCAAACCGCGCTCGCTCTTTCTCGCTGCGATCCAGGAAATCCATCGCGCGTGCGAAGGACGAGTCGTAACGCTGCGCCCAAGCCTCGGTGGGGTGGCCTTGCTCTTTCCAACGGACACCAAGTTCAAGTTCGGGGTTGTGCCAAAGACCCGCCGTGCCTTCGGCAAACCAGGCGGAGGCCTGCGAGAGCCGCGCATAGACCTGGGCGGATGCCCGCTCTTCTTCCGCCCATGCGATCAAGCGGATCCAGCAGCGCATAAGACTCTCGTGTGACAAATCGACAATCGATCGGGACTCGAGCAACGTTGCTGCCGGCGGCATCAGAAAACTCCGGCCGGGCCGTCGAAAAATCTCAACGATCTGGATCACTTCCGGCTCTGACGCTTCGCAAATCGCAGAGAGTTCCCTTATGGAGGTGGGCCGCCGGATGCCTCGCGGATCCGAAAAGGTGTCGGTCAGGGCCTTAAAGATCTGTTCCGCAATCTTGCGGTTGGCGTCGGAGTCGGTCTCGAGGAATGCCTCCTCGGCGTGCAGAGATAAGGCTTGGTGCAGGGTGCCAACCGCTTCGTAGTCGGCGATGTCGATAGGCTCATCATAGTTCCGATCCTGGTTCCGATGCTGGCTCCGATGCCGTTCCCAATGGTCCCAGGTTCGCATTAAGGCATGCTGCAAAACGGGAAGCTGGTCCTGATTGTCTCCCAAGTCGTTCAGCAAACGTAGAACCAGGCGCGGGGCGATCTCTCCGCGTGCGACCGCAATCGGGCCGGTAATGGCGGAACGCAGCTCGTCGCGAGTCATGCGCGGAACCAGGTATTGACCTGCATTGACGGCCTCCGGCAGACCCGGAAACTCCATGCAGTCCCCGATGAAGTCTGAGCGCATGGTCAGTACAACGTAGATCGGGACCTCCGGCTGACGCGTCGCTTCCAACAGCAGCTTGACGAATGCCACGGCTTCGTCCCGTGAGTTCTCAATCTGGCGGCTTCGCCGGAAGCGGAACAGTTCCTCGAATTGGTCGACGATCACGAGCAGGTTGTCTTCGGGCGGAATCCTCGCCTGGCGCACCGCGTCCACCAGTCCTCGAGTACTGCGCCGCAGGGTTGCTTCCAGCAGCACGCGGTTGGTGCTGGCCATCTCTCCCTCGGTTCCCAGCACTCCAGATTGGTTGAGTGCCGCCGCCAGGTGTCCGATCGGGTCCTCCCCGGGCCGGAGCGTTGCAACCCGCCAGGTCGAGCCGGCACTTACCATGAAACCGCTGTAAAGAGAGGGGATCAGACCGGAGCGGACCAACGACGATTTGCCGCTGCCGGAAGTGCCCACGACCGATAAAAATCGGCTGGCACGAAGCCGCCGCAGCAGTTCGTCGATCTCTTTTTCGCGGCCAAAAAAGAGATGATCTTCGTCGGGCTCGAAGGGACGAAGGCCCGGGAAAGGATTGAATAGCGATCCAGGTGGCATCAACCCTTCCTCTTATTAACCTTTCAGGCTAGAGATCAATGGCTGCAATGGCTCAGGGGAAAATCCGTCCCACTGCGGGATCACCATCGCCTCGTGCGTTCGGAAGCGCTCCTTGTCGGGTGTTCTCGGAGGCACGAGGGAGATCGCCACGGTTGGCATGGGCTTGCTGCGGCCATAGCCGGGGCTTTTCTGCAGCTCCCGCAGCTTCCGGCGCAGCCAGCATTCGTTGCCGGAGCCATATAGGATCAGGGCTCCGTCGCAACTCCGCAGGTTCTCTTCGTGATATTCGCGAATTTCCGCCTCGTCGCCCTCGAACACCGGACGCAGGACTTCCAATTTTTGCTCAAACAGAAAATCTTCCCACGGCGAAGTGATGAGTGCGTCGCGCTGATCGTAGATGAGGTAGAGCCGCGCGTGCTCGCGGACTTCAACCACCGCCGCGCTCGGTCGGGTCGGTGCGGGCGCGGGCTCTGGCGCCGGCTTTTGTGCATCCTTCAGCCGGCCGTCGATCACGGTCCTCAGATCTTCGAGAAAGGTCTCCAGCAAGTCCGCTCCCTTTTGGATTCGGGGATCCATTCGAAGATGCTCAATGACTTTTCGTTGACGTTCATCTTCTACCTGCAGGCCGGGGGGAATCCACAACAGGCGCGAAAAATCGGCCTGACTACTTCTTTCGATCGCGAGTTCGTTTTGAATCTCCAGCAATGACTGCACACCTCCTTCAGGGACGAGGCTGAAATTCTTGCCTATCAAGTGAATCGACATCCGGCATTGCGCCAGATCCCGGCGAACCGCCTCCTTCACCTCCGATTCGACGTGCGGCAAAGGACCGGCGGGAAGCACGGTGTAACCGTGCTGCTGCAGATCTCTTTTGATGACTTCGCGCTGCTGCCTGAGATCGAAAGTGGTTTCCGCCAAAAAGACCGCTCCCTGAGCCTTATCGGAGGTCGGAACAACCGCCGTTCCGGTGGGCTCTAACATCTCGAGCAGGCAGCAGATATCGTGGGCCAAGTCATCCAGCCGCATCCAGAAATCCCTTTGCGCCTCGGGCCCGAATACTTCGTCCAATTCGCGCACTCTACCGGTGTCCGGGTCGATGTTGAAGAACTGATAGCCCAACATGGACCCCAATTGCGGGGGGTGCAATTCCAAGGGGACGGGCGTCTTTAGGACCTTAAAGATGCGGGCCTTATTGCGAAAATGGACGCCACCCTGCGCTTCCGCCGCCTTGCAGAATTCGGCCAGTTCCCTCCGCGCCCATTCTGATTTGACGTAGCGAGGCGAGACCACTGATATCAGAGAGGCCACACGGCGGAGTCGCTCCATTAGCGTCTCCCCAAAAGCGTCGTTGCCTTGCAGCTTAGGATCGCGCCAGATTTCAGGTGGTTTGCCGAGGAGCTGTCCAACCCGGATTTCCAGCGCCCGATGCAAGTTCGTGACCCACCCTTTGCGCCCTTCGATCAGCTCGACATTATCCATGTGCGCATAGCTGATGAACGCATCCACCTGAAAGTTCATGATTTCCTCCAAGGGGACGGTGAGAGGCGGTAGCTGCCAATCGCGGGAACTGAATCTAGAAAACGGGTCATGTTAGTGTCAACCGATTCGCGGTCCGAAGCGCAACTCCACGTTTGAGTCTTATATTCCAAGACAAAGCGATTAGCAAGTCTTTTCACCACAATGTCATAGCGCTCTCTGGCCGCCCTCTTGCGGCGCAGGACGACAGCCGTGACCAGCTAAGGAGCCCTTTCGACACCGCCGTATGCTAATCTGCCTAGCCAATCCTACTGCTATTGCCACAGCTAGAGTAGGGTAGTAGGTTTACGGAGCGGAGGTCCAGCGATGGCGTATGACGTTTTCATCAGTTATGCGAAGGAAGACAAAGTTGTCGCCGACGCGGTCTGCGCGACGCTTGAGTCGCACGCCGTCCGCTGTTGGATCGCTCCGCGCGATGTGCTCCCCGGCGTAGCGTACGGCGAGGCGATCATTGATGCGATTCGCGGCTGCCGCATCATGATTTTGGTCTTCTCCTCAAAATCAAACGCCTCTCCCCACATCCCGAAGGAGATCGAAAGAGCCGTCAGCGCGGGCGTGGCCGTGATTCCGTTTCGCATCGAAGACGTGATGCCCGGCAAGTCCCTCGACTACTTCATTGGTAGCGTCCACTGGCTCGATGCGCTCACTCGACCGCTCGAACAGCATCTCGAGCGGCTCGTACAGAACGTGCAAACGCTGCTTTCGCGAGACGCCGCGGTAATCGAACCCAAAAAATCATCCGCAATTGCGGCGCCCGCCCCATCCGTCGCGTCGAGCCCCATGCGCCCTCCGTGGCTCTATGCTGCGTTGGGTATCATGGCACTTCTCGTGATCGTGTTTGCTGTTCTGTTATTCGCGCGGAAGCCATCCAAAACCGCGCAGATCGCTCCTGCAGCGGTCAGCTCGACACCTCCTGCTGCCAGCCAACCGCCTCCAGCGATTGCATCCCAACCGAGCGGAATATCGAGCGCAGACAGTAGCGACGCGGCCGTGGCGTCGAAACCGGCCGCCCCTGCCGCCGCGCAGCAGGCACCGCGAAAAGAACCTAAAACTGGAGTTCATGATACCGCTCGCGTTCCTGTGCGGCCTGAAATTCCAGCCTCGCACGCTGCAGCCCCCGCAACCTCAGCCGAGGATCTCTTTGATCAAGGCCTTTCCGCGTATAGGGGCAAACAGTTTTCGCAGGCTGCGGAACTTTACCAGAAGGCTTGTAATGGCGGCGAACGCAAAGGGTGCCACGATCTTGGCTTGATGTACTACCGCGGTGAAGGAATGACGAAAGATCTGAATCGTGCGGCCGATCTTTTCAAGCGCGCCTGTGACGCAGGCGGTTCAGGCGGATGCCAAGATCTCGGGTTGATGTACTCCCGAGGTGAAGGTGTGGCGAAAGATCTGAATCGCGCAGCCGATCTCTTCAAGCGCGCTTGTGATGCCGGCGTTGCGCCAGGATGCACGGATCTTGGCTTGATGTACTACAAGGGTGAAGGAGAGGCGAAAGATCTGCTTCACGCCGCGGACCTTTACAAGCGCGCCTGTGACGCAGGCGGTTCAGGCGGATGCTTGAATCTCGGCTCGATGTACTCGCGAGGTGAAGGCGTGCCCAAGGATCGGAATCGTGCCGCCGATCTTTTCAAGAAAGCATGTGACTTGGGCAATGACCGGGGATGCGAGAACCTCGCCCGCTTGAAGAAGTAACACTCAACTGATGGTGGATTGGGGCGCACGCGATGTCGTAAGTCAGCTTGGCTGGGCCCCAGTCTTGCGACGCAGGACGACATAGGTTGGAAAGGTTCCGTACTTTTTTGCCATCGAAGTTTGACCCACATAATCGCAGCGGAACTCCTTCACCCCTTCCGCGGCGGCTAGTGCGGCAAATGTCTGACTGGCATAGACTTGACCTGTCGGAGTGATCGGCTCGATGCGTGCCGCCCGGCTGACGTTGGCTCCGATGTAGGTGATGCGCTCGGTCACGGGATCGCGGCAGGAATAGACTAGTCCTGCGTGCAGGCCGATGCGAAGGTTCAAACCCGGTAGACCATACTTTAACCAGTCGGTGTTGCGGACGGCGTCGCGTAAATCGAGAGCGAATTCACCGGCATGCCGAACATTCGAGAAAACAAAGTAAAGGCCGTCACCCCAGGTGTTCTTGGTCAAGGGGCGGTGCGCTGATTCGGCTGCAAGTCTGCCGGCAAGTCCAAGAAAGTACTGGGCAAATAAAGGGACCTCTGCATCGGTAAGTTTACTGAATCCCTCCGCATCGGCAAAAAGTAAGGCTCGGATTTCCGGAGCAAATTCAGATGAGGAGTCGCTGGCCTGGTTCGAGGCGGCCGTAGGAGATGCAGCGGCCTGTTCAGAGATGTTGGGAGACTCGCGGCGAAGAATCTCTTGCAAGTCGATCACTTCCACTTGCAGACCAAGTTGCCGCCAGCGCTCCACTGTGCCTGCGGTGCCCCCTAGGCCCGTTCCCGACTTACCGTCCCATACGGCTACGGGCGCAAGTTTGGTTTCGAGTTGCTCGGCGCGAACGCTGGCCAATCCATGAAGCATCAGATTGGCAAATTCGTAGGAGATGCCGCTACCCATCTGGGACTGCCTTGAAAGTTCCTGAGTATCCATCGCCTGTGCGATTACCTTGTCGAGTCGTTTTACCCAGTCGCCGCCTCGAACAATCTCGACACTGTCCTTTATAAAACGCTCCTTCTCATAGGGCAGGATCACGTGACTTTCGCCCTTCCTCTCCGCCATGACTTCGTGGAAAAGGATGTCGGAGCCGCAGGCTCCGGAGGCATAGCCAAAGCCAGCGTTCAATTTGTTTAGACATTGCCGGATAGCGTCCTTCACCATCGGTTCGAGCCTCGGCGGGAATCGCGCTCCCGGTCGGTCGTCCTGATCGATCATGTGGCCGGTGAAGACCACCACACTGGGAAATCGAAACAGCTGCTCGATGCGTCCTCCACCTTCATCCGGGGCAAGGCATTGCATCAGCAAACGAGCATTGTGACGGGTAGATTGCAAGCTCCCCCAATCTCCGCGCCCTAGCTCTACGGCTTGGCCGTACCAGTGTTCGGCTTCCGGCCAGTCTTCTAACAGAAGGGCCGCTTCTCCCAAGGTAGAAACCAGCCAGTAGCGCTCGCTGTTCGACTCTGCGAGTTCCCGGAGACTCTGGCGGCATTGGTCGCTGACTAGGCGGGCTAAGGCGGCCGCAGACTCTCGCTCTCCCAGCAAGAGCGCGAGTGTGGCCGCATTGATGGCGCTCCAGTAGCCACCGTTCGTCTCATACCCCTCCGAGTAGATCTCATACGCCCGGCGCAAGTGCTGATTTGATTTGGAGGCATCCCCTTCTTCACGGGCAAGATCTTTGTGGGTGCGGGCCAGCAGGCCGAGAGTTTCCTCATCTCGGTGCCCTTCTTCATACAAATGCTCAAGTACGATATTTGCGGGCCCGGCCGCGCCACTCCGGGCCAGGGCTAGCGCCAGAAGTTGACGCAGACGCAGGTCCAGCGGAAAGGACTTCATGCCTTCAGCGACCACGTCGTAGGCCACCAAAGGTTCGCCCAGCTTGAGTATTCTTTCGCCCAGGAGCCGGTACGGTTCCGGATTTACTGACCAATCCTCGGGATCATGCGCACGCCAAAGCCCTTGCAGCAGAGCGAGATCTGGTTGTGAGCCATCTCTCAGTAGTTGCAATACGCTGGTGAACCCTCTTCCCGAACCAGGAGATGTCCCTTCCGATGAAATGCGCGTGCCCGCCGGCGCTTGCATCGTGTAGCCCATTGCCAACAAGGCTTTGATGGACTCCATGGCGGTCTGGCGGTCGTATTGCCTTTCTGATTCGGAAAGTTGCTCATACGGGACCAGGTTAGGATGCTCTTTTTGCTGATCGTCTCTGCGTGGTCCGTAGTGCCATCCTTGCGCGATCCGCAGCTTGGCCCAGTTTTCGTGAGCGTTCTCGGCGAGCATCTCACTCAATTGCGCGATTTCCGGGGTGAGTGTCAGCCGCACAGTGTCGATGGGACTCGGTTTGTAGTCCAAAAGATTGCGCTCCCGATCGATTCGTCGTCCCACATTCTAAACTCAATCCGGCAGACTAGAAAAGAGCGCGTATCGAGGACGCGAAATGAACCCGAGGGGAAGCCGTCGATGTCCGCTCTTCTTCCGCCCACCTTCCCGGGAAGGAACGACGAGGCCGGGGCTATGACCGGCTATGGGTTGGGGCCTCCGGCTCCACAAGCTTGCGTTCAGGGATGAAATAAGAAAGCGCGACGAACACAAAGATGAAAAACGCGATGCGAACATCGACAAACGCCAGCGGCACCGAAGCGATGTAAAGGAACAAGCAATAGAGATTCTTGAACCGAATGCGGCGATAGTGGCGAACGAAATCGGGATCACCGCGGTGGTGCTGCAAAATGGCCCAGGTCAACAGCAGGAAAGAGGCCGAGCATAGCGACAGCACAACGCCATACAGAGCCACCGCGCGAGAATGACTATGATTATTCCCCATGTAGGCAGTGACAAAGGGCACGAGCGACATCCAGAACAGCAGTGTGTTGTTCGACCAGAGCAATCGAGCATCGGCATGCCGAGCCGAGTGCAGTGTGTGATGATGATTCACCCACATGATGGCGACCACGAGAAAGCTCAGAAGATAGCTAAGAAACTGCGGAGCAAGGCTGCGCAGTGAAGTGAGCGTAGTGTCGCTCGGAACCTTCAGTTCCAGCACCATGATGGTAATGATCACGGCGATGACGCCGTCACTGAAAGCTTCGAGGCGGTTGGTACCCATGATGGATCCTCCTAATCGTCCGCTAACCCGGCAAGATGTACCCCTCGTCAAGAAGGCGCCAGAATCAGTATCAAATCGATTCTGACCTCCGGCACCAGTGAATTATTCCCATCGTGACCACCGATCCCAACTCGTACCCGCCGCAACTTCGCCTTCGCCAGAGATATTGCTTGGTCAGCGGTGGTTTCGTCAATGGCGCAGGCAGTGACGTCATTCGCACCCGTATTCGCCACGTACACGAATTTGCCAAGAGGTCCATCACGACGACGGCGGGAGGATCCAATCGATCAGCGGTGCTGTCATGAGGGTGGTGGCAAGGGCCATTATCACCATCATGGAGAAAAGCGTCGGGGAGAGAATGTGCAAGTCGAGTCCTACATTGAGGATGACGAGCTCGACCAGTCCCCTGGTGTTGACCAGCACTCCCACCGCCAGCGACTCGCGCCACGGCATCCCGCTTGCGTGGACGATCACTCCACTTACCAGGAGCTTGCTTCCTACGGCCACCGTTACGATGAGGGCGCAAAGCAACCAGAGTTCGACGCTGTTTAATAGAGCGATACTTGTGCGGAGGCCGGTGTAAGCGAAGAAAAGCGGCAACAACAAGACCAAGGTTACTGATTCGAGCCGGTCCCGTAGTCCCTCCTGCAGCTGGCCACCTTTGGGCATCACGATGCCAGCCAGAAAGGCGCCGAACAAGGCATGCACCGCCAGTGCTTCGGTCGCCCAAACCGAGAGCAGGAGAAAGATCATGGCTGCTCCAAACCGGGCGCGGTCTGGCGTCGCGCTCGCGGGAAGCAAACGGCGTAATGCCGGGCGAACCAGGCACACCATCGCGAGAATGTACCCGATAAGCGCCGCGAAGCGCCAGGGTAGCGGGTTCTGATTCGCCTCGGGACGCGCTATCACGGTAATAACGGCGAGGAGGCACCATGCCGTGACATCGTCGATCGCGGCACAGGAGAGGGCAAACATGCCCACCCGCGTGTGCGTCAGTTTGCAATCGGCTAGAATGCGCGCCAGAACGGGGAACGCGGTAATGCCCATCGCCGCTCCCAAAAACAGCACGAACGGCAGTCTGGGGGCTCCGTTGCCCAGACGTGGATAGATGCTCCACGCGAGAACTCCGCCGAGCAGGAAAGGCGCCATGATACTCGCCTGGCTGGCGATAATGACCGATTTCGCAGACCCCCGAAGGGAGCCCGGCCGAACTTCGAGACCTACCAGGAACATGAATAGGACGAGCCCAAGTTGGCTGAGTACATACAGCGACCCGAGGCCGCCCGCGGGGAACAGGCCGTTCATCATTGCGGGGGAGATTCTCCCCAGGAGCGAGGGTCCAAGTAGGATGCCGGCAGCCATCTCGCCCATCACCTCGGGTTGGCGGATGAACCGGAACGCCACCGCCATCAGCCGGGCAGTCGTCAGGATCACCGCCATCTGGAGAAACAGCAGTTTGAGTTCAGGCATCGTACCGCTCCATCGTGCGATGCGCTCGGTGTTTTCGAATGATGCTGGCTAACAGTTCCCCAAGCACCCGGGATAACCAGGCGCAAGACCAGCGCTCCGGCGAGCGAGTATAGCGGCGAACCAACATATTAAGGATTACCAGAAACCAGTTGAGCCCACTGAATTCGCTCAGAATGTTTTGGCAGTCGTGGCAAGGGTCAGTTACCGGTCAGGATCATCTGCCGTTCAGGATCATGGCCGCCGCTTTCTCGCCGATCATGAAGCAGGGGGCGACGGTGTTGCCGCTCGTCACGATGGGCATCACGGAGGCATCGGCGACCCGGACGCCTTCGACCCCGCGGACGCGCAACTGCGGATCCACGACCGCCGCGCTGTCGTATCCGATCTTGCAAGTGCCTGCCGGGTGCCAGAGCGTCGAGGCCTGCGACCGCACAAAGGCGGCGAGGTCGGCGTCCGCGCCGGGGAACAGTTCGCCCCCGTTCATCGCCGAGAACGCCTTCGTCTTCGAGATCTCGCGGCATAGCTTCACGGCCTTGACCAGGACGTCCACGTCGGCGCTGCACGCAAAATACTTGGGGTCGATCTTCGGCGCATCATTAGGGTTTGCCGATCGCAGCGTGACCTCACCGCGGCTGAACGGCTGCAGGAGGGTTGGCAGGAAGATGCAGGCGGGCCCGCCGAAGTCCAGCACCGGCATAAGGGGCTTGGGCACGCTCGGCGTGAAATTCAGCTGGAGGTCCGGCGGCGCCGCGCTCATGCCCTCGCGCGTCTTCACGAACAGCCCGTTGCCCGTCAGCAGCGTCGTGTTCGGTGTGTTGAGCTTCGACCGGAAGACCACGCGCATATGGAGGTGGTCCTGCAGGTTCTGGCCCACGCCAGGCACGTCGGCGACCACAGGCACGCCCACGGCCTTCAGGTGGTCGGCCGGGCCCACGCCCGACACCATCAGGAGCTTCGGCGACAGGAATGCTCCCGCGCTCACGATCACTTCCCGCCCGACTGGCACTCGTCGAAGCTGTTCGCCCTGGCGATACTCGATTGCGACGACGCGGGTGCCCTCGAACACGAGCCGGTCGACCTCAGCTCCCACTTCGATTTTCAGGTTCGGACGATTGGCCACAGGCGCTAGGAAGGCGCTGGCCGAAGTCGCGCGAGTACCATTCCGGGTGATATGGAATTGCAGCGGCCCGGCTCCGTTCTCCTGGCGCGCGCCGTTGTAGTCCCAGTGCGGGCCGTCGTATCCGAGCTCGGTCGCGCCGACCAGGAAGTGCTCGCTCCGCATCGACTGGTCCGGACACACGCGGATCTCCAGCGGTCCGCCGGCGCCATGGTACTCGGAAGCCCCTTCCTCGAAATCCTCTAACTTCTTGAAGTACGGGAGTACGTCCGCATAGGACCAGCCGTCGCCGCCCAGGGCGTTCCACATGTCGAAGTCGCGGGGGTTCCCGCGCACATATATCATGGCGTTGATCGAGGTGCTGCCGCCCAGCACTTTGCCCTGGTTGATCATGATCTGCCGCCCCGACATCCCGGGCTGCGGCTCGGTCGAAAACATCCAGTCGACGTCCGATCCCCACAGCTCGACCAACCCACCCGGATCCTGGATGTTCTTTCGCGTGTCCACCCCGCCCGCTTCGAGAACCAGCACTGAATTTGCCGCGCTGGCGCTCAAGCGGTTGGCGATGACCGCGCCAGAAGCGCCGCTGCCGACAATGATGTAATCGTATTCAGTGACCGCCATGACTGCCTCTACTACCGAGAAGGCGTGAGTCGACCGCGCCGTCGTTGCTCCTCGTTCGTTTGCTCGTTGCTAGTTGCGCGTGGCACGAAAGCGCGCCGGCCTTCCGCACGACGGAGCGGCCGGGCTAGAAGCGCATGTTGGTCCCCACCACGATGTCGAAACACCTGGGGCTGAAGCCCGCGGAATGAGCGCCGATGAACTTCGCCCAGACCTCCTTGGATTCCGTCACCTTGTAGTTGACGAAGGAGAACAGAGTTTCGGTCGGATCGAACCGC
>Ga0208820_1000461_pt1 | contig 30195 bp, 22 predicted proteins | sample June2015DPH_16_5_FD_184713 | JGI IMG/M metagenome (GOLD analysis project Ga0208820, IMG submission 184713) | Peatland microbial communities from SPRUCE experiment site at the Marcell Experimental Forest, Minnesota, USA - June2015DPH_16_40... | ecosystem: Environmental > Terrestrial > Soil >...
CGCTGTTTCGCGGGCTTCGAGTTGTACACACTCCGGCACACCTGCCTCACCCGTTGGGCGCCACACATGGACCCGTGGACCCTCGCGTACCTGGCGGGACACCGGGATATGAACATCACGAAGCGGTACGTTCACCCGCAAGAGCAGACAATCCTGGCCGCGATGGAAAAGGCCCGCGTGGTAAAAGGTGGGCACAGTTCTGGGCACACTCAGTTTGACCTGCCTGATGATACGTGTGGCAAGCGTGCCGTAACGAACTGATAAATAAATATGTTACTGGCGCGCCCGGAGAGACTCGAACTCCCGACCTACTGGTTCGAAGCCAGCCGCTCTATCCACCTGAGCTACGGGCGCGCGCTACCGCAATTCTAGCAGGGCGCCGTCCTCGCTCACACGCGTTACCGCTCGGCGACCACGGGGTTGACGAGCTCGCCGAGGCCTTCGATCTGAATGCGCACCTCATCGCCGGGCCGCAGCCAGCGCGGCGGCTTGCGCGCGAAGCCTACGCCGGCGGGCGTTCCGGTGGCAATGACGTCGCCCGGCTCCAGGGTGAACACGCTCGATAGATACGCGATGAGTTGGGGCAGTTTGAAGATCAGGTTGCCGGTGCTCGAATCCTGCATGGTTTCGCCGTTGAGGGTGAGCGAAATGCGGAGGCTGTGCGGGTCTGCGATTTCGTCGGCGGTAACGATGGCGGGGCCGAAGGGCGCGAAGGTGTCGAAGGTTTTGCCGATCATCCACTGCGAAGTAGCCATCTGAAAATCGCGGGCGCTGACATCGTTGAGGATGGTGTAGCCGAAGACGTAGTCGCGCCAGCGATCTTCCGCGACGTGGCGCCCGCGGCGGCCGATCACCACGGCGAACTCGGCCTCATAATCCGGCTTGGTCGAGTTCTTCGGCAGCACGATGGGCTGGCCGGGACCGATCACCGCGGTCGGAAACTTGGCGAACATGGTGGGCACTTCCGGGATGGCGAGCTTGGATTCCGCGGCGTGGTCGCGGTAGTTGAGCCCGATGCAGATCAGCTTGGGCGGACGTGGAATGGGCGCCGCGAAAGTGAGGCCGGCCGGGTCCAGGCCGTGGCTCGAAGCAGGGCCGGCGATCCAGCGCCGCACTCGGGTCTGAGCTTCGGCGCCGCCCTCAATCACCTCGAGCACGCTGGCGAAGCCTGCGCCTTGAATCGGAATCGCCCGGCCGTCGAGAAGGACCCCGGGCTCCGTGTCGCCGTCCCGTTGAATCGTTACGAAACGCAATGATCTATTCTCCGCTGGAATTGTAGCATTGCGCGAGCGTTCGGTCTGCTATGATTGAGACAACCGACGATCTTGAGCCCGGCCGGGGTTTTCCGTCCAGCGCACCCAAGAGAATCGAATTCATGATCGAGGGGCACTGGGGACCATGAGCTTTCTGTGGATGTTGGCGATCACTCTGGTGATCCTGCAAGTTTCTGTTTTCTGCACGACCATATACCTGCACCGGTCGAAAACTCATCGCGGGTTGGAACTGCACCCGGTGGTGGGCCTGCTGATGCACCTGGAGCTGAGCCTGTTCACCGGCATGGTCCCGCGCGAGTGGGCCGCGGTGCACCGCAAGCATCATCATTTTTCCGACGTGGAAGGCGATCCGCACAGCCCGTACATTTACGGAATGTGGACGGTGCTGTTCGGCAACTATTTTCTGTACCGCAAGGTGACCAAGGACGCGGCGGTGGTGCGCAAGTACACGCCGGACTGGAAGGAAGATGCGATCGACAAGCTGCCTTTCATGCATTATGCGGCGCTCGGCGGCATCGCCATTTTCATGCTGATGTTCGGCGTATGGTGGGGCCTGGCGGCGTGGGTTACGCATGCCGTGCTGTACGTGCTGTTGAATTCTTCCGTCAACAGCGTCTGCCACTGGGTGGGCTACCGCAATTTCGACAACAAAGCCACTAACCTCAAGTCCATCGCCATGCTGACGGCGGGCGAAGGCCTGCACAACAACCACCACGAGTTTCCGACCTCGGCGCGGTTCGCGTGGCGCGGGCATGAGATCGACCCGGCGTGGCCGGTGATTCGCGCGCTGGAAACGCTGCACCTGGCGCGGGTGAAACCGCTGCCGGCGGAAAGAGTAGCGGCGTAGGCGGAAGAACCGCGCGGGGGGCGGTCTGCAGGCCGGCTTCGATCCACCCGAGCGCGCCCGCCCTCCGCGGCTCTTACAATACGGCTTCAGCCAATTCCGCTCGTCCCCGGCGCAGCCCGAGCAAAAAGTGGATATACCGGTTCAGGTTCTCGCGATAGAAGATCCATAGGAATCCGAGATAGGCGGTTCCTCCCAGGGCCACCTCAATCGACAGACCGGCGGCGGCGGGCATGCGATGGTAGCCAAGCCAGGCGTGGGCCGCCAGAACCGCAGCCATCATCACCACGCAACCGGCCAGCGCCGGCATCAGCACGGCTAAATAGTCTCGATAGCGCAATCCGATGACGCGGAGTAACTTTACCGCGAATGGAAGAACCGTCACCGGGGACAAGATCAACCAACTGGCGGCCACGGCGGTGGTGCCCCAGCGGGATGCCACGAGGAACGCCACGGGCATCACCACGAAGCTGGCCAGCGAGATGACCATATTGAAACGGGTGTATCGAAGAGACGTGAGCACCTGGCCGAACAGCGCGGACAAGGTTCGCGCGCACATGAAAACGGCCAGCCATCGGATGGGACCCACGGCCGCGCTCCATTTCGGCCCCAGTAACGCCCGCACCGCTTCCGGCGCGACCACCGCCATGCCGAGCAGCAACGGGAAAATGCTCAGCGAGATCGACTCGGTGATGATCCGCGTATAGCGCTTCACCAGTTCCTCGTCCTTCTGTACCCGCGCAAATAACGGCCCGGTCACCCGCATCACCACCAGTCCGACCTTGTCGGCCGGCGCATTGGCCAGTGACATCGCCATTTGATATGCGCCGAGCGACGCTGCGCCCAGCATTCGCCCGACGATCACTGCGTCGGATAGCGCGTACGCCCCCGCCGCGGCTCTGCTGATCGCAACGTGCGCTCCGAGGCGCATCGGCGCCCGGATCTGTTTCCACCGCGGCAGCGCGAACGGAACCGGCTTCCAGTAGTACGACAGCGCCGCTCCCGCCGTTCTGCCGGCCATCGCGCCCACTACCAGCGACCAGTATGCAAATCCGCTCAGCGCGCATCCCACGGTGACCACGGCTTGCAGCAGAGTTGCGATCGACTCGCACACCGACAACCGCCGGTAGTCAAGATCCTTTTCCAAAAGCCCGTTTGGCACAGACTGAAAACCCGTGATGACCAGGCCGAGACTGTTGACGATTACCAGCAGCCTGAGCTGGTCGGACTTGAAGAAGGCCGCAATCAGCGGCGCAGCCAAAACCAACATGCCGTATGCCGCAACGCAGATCGCCACGCAAGCCGTGTTCAATTGCGCCACCGTGCCAGCCTCCAGCTCGGGCATCTGCAACACCGCCTGACCCAAGCCGAACTCGGCCAGCATACTCGTCAGAACGTTGAACAAACCGGCCATGCCGACCAGGCCGAAGTCGGCTGGTGAAAGCTTGTGCGCCACGATCAGGGTCGATGCCCAGATAAGAACCTGCGTCGAGGACTTGGCGCCCGCTGCCCAGGCCAGCCCTCCCGCCACCGTCCTGTCCAGGCTGCGAACCGAGCGGGGCTCTCCCGGGATCATGGGGCGCCCCGCACGGCGGCCGCAACCATGGCGGTGAACTTTTCCACGTAGACCCGCTCGGTCAATTGCGTGTGCGCGAATTGGTAGCCATTGGCGCCCATTCGCCGCCGAAGCTCGGGATCGGCCAGCAACTCGCGCAGCCGTTCCTCCAGCTCCGGGACGTTGCCTCCAGGCACCACAAATCCGTTTTCCCCCTGATGGATCAAATCGGGGATCCCACCTATATCGGAACCGATTACCGGAACGCCCGCCGCCAACCCCTCAATCACAACCCTGGGCAGCCCTTCACAACGCGACGGGTGCACCAACACCAAGCAGCGGCTGATGATCTGCAACGCGACTGGAGGTGTCGTCGCCCGCACCAGTTCAATCTGCTTCGAGTCGCCGGCCAGCGCCTCCAACTGCTCGCGTTCCGTCTTCAGGTACCAGCCGACTATCTTGAGCTTGACATCCGGAAAATCGGGAGCCAGCCGCTGGAATGCTTCGATCAATCGGTCCGCCCCCTTCAGGTACCAGAACGATCCCACCATCACGACGTACCGCTCCTCTTCAGCGTGCGCCTCAATGGTAGACACCGGAACGAATTCGTGAAACACCGAGGCCCTGACTTTGCGCAGCAGCGGATAGGCCGCGAGTTGAGCCGTGTAGAGAAGATGAACCCGGTCGGCCGCCCAGAGCGACAGATGGAGGCATACGTCGGAATAGAGCTTCATCAGGCGGTCGCGCACGGTCGGCTGGGCCCGGTCGGTCAGGTAGACAAGCTGCGGCGTGGTCACAAGTTCGACGACCAGCTTGGCGCCAGTGAGTAACTTCACTACGCTCGCCATCAGCCCTGTCGTCATGTGGGAATAGGCGACAACGCAGTCAAAGGGTCGCTCCCGGTGGAGTTCAACGCCCTTCCGAACATAGAACCAGAACTGCGCCAGGCGCGACCGGCGGGGCCCGCTGGGTAGCCCCGCCAGAAACCAGTGATAGCGAAACCGGCCTGACACATAAACCGGGAAGGAACCGGGGCCTAACTCCGCTTCCACTTCTTCCGGCGTGCGGAACCAGATCGGCTGCAACACGTCGCCTTCCAGCGATTCCGACAGCAAATAGAAACGATCCGCATGCTTGTCGAGCAGAGGCGGCACTTGGGTCGAGTGAATGTAGAGGATTCGCACGCTCCTTCTCAGAGTAGCCGATCTTTGCGGATTGCGCGTTGGTCGGCGCGGCGATGGAATCCAAAAGCGCACCATCCTGTCTCGCTAGGTTCGTTTGACTGGGCGGCAGCGCACCACGGCTGTTGTGAACTCGCGAGTGAAGCGAAGACACAGGTGTTCTGGACGCCCGCACGGAGAGCTCTCTGCCGTGCCGTTTGGAGAACGTCCTCACGGATGTCAATGCCGATCACGCGCCCGGCGCCCCTCACGGTCATCTCCACGGCATCGACTCCTTCGCCACAGCCAAAGTCGACGATCACCTTCCCGGCAATCCTCGAGAAGAATTCATCCCCCATCAGGACCGCGAGTCGCGAGCTGCCTGCGCAAGCGCACACGCCACGGTAGTCCGGAACATCATGAGCGATCCACTTCAGGATCCGGCATTGTATGTTGGTGAGAGTGGAAGCCTCCTCGGTCCCCGTGTTGGACTGCAGGGGTTAGATGCTTCGACTTGCTGCGGTCCCTTCGACAGAATAGCGCCATTCTTGAGTCTCCCTTTGCCCGAAAAGGCTTTCGCGGGGGGCGGCTCAGCCGAGAAAGAGGTCCTAAGCCCTGTCTCTGGCAAAAGCCTTGGGATTGCGCAAACACGAGATAATCCTGAAACTCTGTTTGTTTCCAGTGCGGAATGATCCTGAAACCGGCTGTCTGGCATGCTGCGGGCGGATGCAGATTCGAATGGAGTATGTGGGATCGCGGACGTGGTGGCCTTCCTTGGAAGTGTACGAACTGACGGTTGCGGTTCACCTGGGCTGCGTCACGGACTTGGTGGCGGCGGCCCAAGCCGGCCCTTCCGGAACCGCTTCGTTCAGGCTGCGAACCGGGTGCGGCTCTTTCGCGATCATGGGCCGCCTTATTACAGTGGCCGCAACCATCGCGGCGAACCTCCCGGCGTAGACCTGCTCGGTCAGTTGCGTGTGCGCGAATTGGTAGCCATTAGCGCCCATTCGCCGCCGCAGCTCCGGACGGACGAGCAACTCGCGGAGCCGTTCTTCCAACTCCGGGACGTTGCCTCCCGGCACCACAAATCCGTTTTCCCCCTGATGGATCAGCTCGGGGATGAAGCCTACGTCGGAACCGACTACCGGAACGCCCGCCGCCAATCCCTCAATCACCGTCCTGGGGCCTCCTTCACAACGCGACGGGTGCACCAACACCAGGCAGCGGCTGATGATTTCGAGGACCGTCGGATACGTCGTCGCCCGCACCAGTTCGATCTGCTTCGAGTCTCCGGCCAGCGCTTCCAACTGCTCGCGTTCCGTCTTCAGGTACCAGCCGACTATCTTGAGCTTGACATCCGGAAAATCGGGAGCCAGCCGGTGGAATGCTCCAATCAACCGGTCCGCCCCCTTCAGGTACCAGGGCGAGCCCACCATCACGACGTACCGCTCCTGGTCGTCCGTGTGCGCCCGAACGGCCGACACCGGAACGAATTCGTGGAACACCGAGGCCTTGACTCTGCGGAGCAGCGGGTAAGCCGCCAGTTGAGTCGGATGGAGAAGGTGAACCCGGTCGGCCGCCCACATCGACAGATAGAGGCACACGTCGGAATAGAGCTTCATCAGGTGGTCGCGCACGGTCGGCCGGGCGCGCTGGGTCAGGTAGGCCAGTTGCGGGTTGGTCGCCAGCTCGATGATCAGCTTCGTGCCAGTCAGCAGCTTCACGCAGGCCGCCAATAGCCCCGTCGTCATGTGGGAGTAGGCGATTATGCAATCAAAGGCTCGCTGCCGGTGAATTTCCACGCCCTTGCGAATGCAGAACCAGAACTGTGCCAGGCGCGACCGCCTCCGCCCATCGGGAAGAAACGCCAGAAACCAGTGATAGCGAAACCGTCCCGTCACATAAACCGGGTAGGAACCTGGGCCGAACTCCGCTTCCACTTCTTCCGGCGTTCGAAACCAGACCGGCTGCAAAACATCGCCTTCCAGCGTTTCCGAAAGCAGGAAAAAACGGTCTGTGCGCGTGTCCAGCGGCGGCGGCACTTGCGTCGCGTGAATGTAAAGGACTCGTATTCTGCCGGTCGCTCCTATCGCTTCTTTGGGGGACGACTCGCCCATGAAGCCGGCCCAAGTAAGGCGCGTCAGGAACTCCAAAGCCGCTTGCCAGGCCATCAGAACAGGGCGCATCGCAAAAACCGTTAGTGTCCAAGCGCGGGGCTCATTCTCAGTTTGGTTTTTGCCGGACACGGCTGGCTCGGGCGTCTCGCCCCCAAGCAAGAGACCTCAAGCCCTTTGTTTACGGCAAAGACCTGAGCGATTCACCCCAAAATCGCCAGTCGCACACCCTTCGAATGCACGCTGGCTGGCTAAAGGCGGCTAAAGGTCGCCTGGGTCCGTGCCGATAGAAGAGGGGAAGGGAGTGTGAATCGGTGACGTTTCTGCTTTTCCTGGCTTCCCTGGCCGTGATGGAGTACCTCGTCCGCAAGCCGCGCAAGAAACCGGATGACAACCCGAAAGCTGCCGGCGGCAAAGGCGTTAACACGCAGAGCCCGCTGCCGGTTGCGACCTCGATGCCCGGGCTGCTGGCGCTCGGACAAGCGCTGGAGGCGCAAGGACGAGGTGAAGTTCCCGGTGTCGAACAGGTTCCGCAGGTACACGGTCCGCCGACGGATGGAGTATGATACTTCCATGCCCGATCGGAACACCGTGAAGGTGCGGTACCTGCCGGATGGCGGCTTCCTGGAAGGACAGGAAGCTGGCTGGGAGAATACCTTGCTTCGCGTGGATCTGCCGGGACCAAAAGATGGCTTTAATCGAGGTGTGCTGGCCGAAATTGAATGTGGTTCCATGTTGTACCTGGGCGAGGTACAGCAGTGCTCCGAGTCCGGTGTCACGGCCAGAGTGGAACACTCACTGGACCGCCACAAGCTGGCTTCCATTCAGAATACTTGGGGGTAACTTCTCTTAGAAGGCTCCGTCATGGGTGAACTGCTGTGGATGGCCGCCAAGGCGTTCTTGATCGCCATCGTCCTAACACCGATCGTCCGCGACATTTTTCGTTCGTACAACATGGTGGACCGGCCGGGGAAGCGCAAGATCCACGCCTATCCCATACCACGGGTGGGAGGAATTGCGATCGCCACCGCCTACGGTGTTGCCTTGCTCACGGCGCCTGCCGCCCAGGCTATGGCTGGTCCCTCGGTCTGGAAGCTGCTTCCGGGAGCCACCCTGGTTTTTCTGACCGGGCTAGTGGACGACTTTTTTTCTCTGAAGCCGGTGTTTAAAGTCGTCGGCGTGGTAGTGGCGGCGTCCCTGGTGTACTTCAGTGGCCTGCACATCGGCGACCTAGCGGGTCAACCGGTGGCGGTGTGGCTGGACTATCCGCTCACGGTTTTCTGGCTGCTGCTGACCGCCAACGCGCTGAATCTGATCGACGGGCTGGATGGGCTTTGCGCAGGGATGGGCCTGGTGGCCACTCTTACGCTGTTCGCGGCCGCGATGTTACGGCATAACCTCCCGCTGGCGCACGCCACTTTTCCGCTAGTCGGCGCGTTGCTGGGATTTCTGATTTACAACATCAATCCCGCCACCGTCTTCCTTGGCGATTCGGGAGCCTTGCTGATCGGCTTCCTGCTGGGCTGCTACGGCATGATCTGGACCCAGAAGGCCTCGACGGTGCTGAGTATGCTGGTGCCGCTGCTGGCGCTATCGATCCCGCTGCTCGACGTTTCGCTCTCGGTTTTGCGGCGTCTTTTGCGTAATCAGCCGATTTTCACGGCCGATCGGCGGCACATCCACCATCGTTTGCTGGACCGGGGTTTCTCGGCGCGGCAGGCGGTGTGGGCGCTGTTCCTGTTCGCCGCGCTGGCCGCCGCGCTGGCCCTGCTGACCATTTCTCCCTGGGGCGGAAAATCGCAGATTGTGGTGATTGTTTTGTTTTGTGCGGCCGCCGGGATCGGCATACACCAACTGCGCTACTGGGAGTTCGACATAGCCGGCCAATTCCTGTTTGGGGGCGGGCTCAAACGCGCTCTAGACGGGCGGTTGCGCCTGGAGCGTCTCACCTGGGAACTGGAGCGGGCCAGCGACGAAAAAAGCTGGTGGGCCATCCTCGTCGAGGGCGCGCGCGGCTTGGGCGTGTCGGAAATCCGCTGGATCGGGCTTGACGGCGAGCGCATGGAAACCCTGACGCCCCTGGCGGCGCCGGCGTGGACCTTCCGCGTAGCGCTGACGAATGTCGAGTCCATCGAGGTCAGCGGCGCTGCCCGCGACGCCTCGTCCTCATTCGATCTTATGGGATTCGCGGAAAACGCACGGCGGACATTTTTAGCTCGCCGCGCCGCGGCACAATCCGAGATCGCGATGACCGCCAAATCATGAAGGCATCGCTTCACCGGGGAAACGAATACGCCGCCGCGCTCTCGGATCTGTTCGCCTGCATGGCCGGTTTTGGCGTCGCCACCTGGGCGGCCCGGGCGTGGTTGGGTGAGGCGGCGTTCGCACCGTGGGGGTTTCAATGGGCTTTTTCGACCGTCATCGCCTGGCTGGCCATTGTCTTCCCGGAGAGTTCGTCCCACGGCGGGGTGTCGCGATGGATCGACGGGTTCTTCATCGCAACCGGGTCTAACCTGCTGGTGCAATACGGACTGACTTATTTGTTTGGAAGTCCGGCCGCTCCCTGGTTCCTCATCGTCCTGGGCAGTGCGCTGAGTCTGGCCGCGGCCGGCCTGCTGCGAGAGGCCCTTCTCGTTGCAACGGGCGGCCGGCGCGGTGGGATCCTGCTGGTTGGTTTCGATTCTTCCACCGCATCATTGGCGGCCGCGCTCGAGGGAGACTCCGTGGGTGTGCTCGAAAACGGGCCGCCGCCCGTCTCTGAGGGACTGCTTTTCTTAGGCCCGCCGGACCGGTTGGATGAAGTCTGCGCGACCAAACATCCGCGGGCGGTTGTGATGAGCGGCATGCCAGCCGGAATCTCGTTGGCGCATCTGCTCCGGTTGCATTACGCGGGGATCGAAGTGGAGGGGGCTCCGTTTCTGTGCGAAGGCGTCTTGCGGCGCGTGGCTTGGCAGCATCTCTCGCCGTCCGACCTGCTCTTTTCGGTAACCCCCGTCACCAGCCGCGCCATGCTTGCCTTCCAGGCGATCTACAAGAACCTGGTTGGTCTGGGACTGCTGATCGTTTTCGCTCCGGTGTTGATCCTGGTTTCGCTGCTGATCATGATTTCCACTGGCGAGGCGGCCATGGAGCAGATCGAATGTTCGGGACTTCAGCGCATTCCTTTCCAGATGTTTCGCTTTCGAACTACCCGGTTGAGCGGCGCGCCTTGTTGGATCGGGAATCTGATTGGGCGCCTCCATCTGGCCAACCTGCCGCAGTTGATCAACGTGTTCCGCGGCGAAATGACACTGTTCGGACCGCGGCCGGTGCGCCGCGCTTTTGTGGAACGGCTGCTCCATCTCATGCCGGCATACGTGTATCGCTTCACGGTGAAGCCGGGCATTTTCGGCTGGTCCCAGACCCACTTTGCGGAAACTGGCGGCGTGCCGGAAGAGGCGCTTAGTCTGGAGTACGATTTTTATTACATCCGGCAGGAAAGCCCGTCCCTCGATCTGGACATTCTGTTTCGAACGCTATTCCGGCGCTCCAAGGCCGCGCGAAAGAAGGCAGCGGTAACGGACACGGCGAGTGGCTCGTAATGCTGGCTGGCGTGCTGCTGACGGTGGCGAGCGCGGTGGTCTTCTATTTCTTGATCGGCTACCCGATCTTGTTGGCGATTTCGCGGCGTGCGGCGCCGCCCGTGCGCAAAGATCTGGCGTTTCAGCCCACCCTCTCGGTTTTGTTGGCGGTCCATAACGGCGCGGAATTCCTGCAACCGAAGCTGGAGTCTCTGCTCGCGCTGGATTATCCGGCGCAACTCCGCGAGATTCTGGTGATCTCGGACGGTTCCACCGATTCGACCGAGACCATCGCCAGCTCGTTTGCGAACCGAGGCGTGCGGTTACTGAGCGTTCCCCGCGGCGGAAAAGCCGCGGCGCTGAACGCCGGTTTGGCGCAGGCGTCGGGGGATATTCTGTTCTTCACCGATGTCCGGCAGACGCTGGATCGGCACGCGCTTTCCCACTTGGCGGCGAACTTCGCCGATCCAACCGTCGGGGCGGTTACCGGGGAACTGCGTCTGCTCAATCCCGCGCGAGCCGGGGAACAGGCCGACATGGAGTTGTACTGGCGTTTCGAGCTCTGGACGCGCAGCCACCATTCGCGGATCGATTCCATCTTCAGCACCACCGGCTGCATCTACGCGCTCCGCCGCAGCCTGGCCTCACCGTTGCCGCCGGATACGATTTCCGACGACGGCACCTTCTCGTTGCGGGCTTTCTTTCGCGGCTACCGGGTGATTTTCGATCCGGAGGCCCTCGCCTTCGACTATCCGGCGGCCGAGGGCGGCGAGTTTCGCCGCCGGTTGCGCACGCTGGCCGGTCTCTGGCAGCTCTTCGTGCGCCTGCCGCAGTTGTTCTCGAGCGCCAACCGGATGCGCTTTCACTTTCTTTCCTACAAATTCGGCCGCCTGGTGCTGCCCTGGGCAATCCTGCTGATCTTGGGCTCGACGCTCGCGCTGACCGATTCCCGCTGGCGGAACTTCCTGCTCGTCGACGAGCTGACGCTGGTGGCCCTGGCGGTGCTGGACCGGTTCGTGCCGCGCGCTTTTTTCTTGAAACGGGTCTCCTCGCCGGCTCGAACTTTTGTGGCGATGAACGCCGCGGCGCTGCTGGCTGTGCTGGTGTTTTTCGTTCCGCCGGGAACGCTCTGGCGGCCGACCCGCATCGAAGCGCGCCGGTAATCGCGGCTATACTCGATCTTTGAGCAAGATTCTTTTTGTTTTCGGGACGCGGCCGGAGGCCATCAAGCTCTGCCCGCTGATTCAACGGTTGCGCTCGCAGCCGGACGACTTCCAGGTAAGGGTCGCGGTGACGGCGCAGCACCGCGACATGTTGGACTCTGGTTTGGAGGCCTTCGGAGTCCGCCCGGATTTCGATCTCGACCTGATGCAGCCGGGCCAGACGCTGTGCGGCATCACGGCGCGGATCCTGGCCGGCATCGAAACGGTGCTCGATGCCGAGCGGCCGCGCCTGGTGGTGGTGCAGGGCGACACGAATACTACCTTCGCCGCCGCGTTGGGCGCGTTTTATCGCAATGTGCCGGTCGCGCACGTCGAAGCCGGCCTGCGCACCCTCGACATGCGGCAGCCGTTCCCGGAGGAAATGAACCGCGTCCTCACGTCGCGCATCGCGGAGTTTCATTTCGCCCCCACGCGCGCCGCCGAAGCCGCCCTTTTGCGGGAAGGCGTGGCGCCCGAAAAGATTTTCGTCACGGGCAATACCGGAATCGACGCGGTGCTCTGGGTGCGCGATGCGCTGGAACGGGGCGAACTCGTGGCGCCCGCCTGGCCCTGGCTCGATCCCGCCAGGCGGCTGGTGCTGGTTACCTGCCATCGCCGCGAAAACTTCGGGCCGGGCTTCGACCGGGCCATGCGGGCGCTCGCGCTGGTGGCGGAGCGGCCCGACGTGCAGCTCGTTTATCCGGTGCATCGCAATCCCAACGTGCTCGGCCCCGCACACAGCCAGCTCTCCGGACACGCCAATATCGTCCTGCTCGATCCGTTGCCGTACGTGCCTTTCGTGGACCTCATGCGCCGGTGCTGGATGATCATCACGGATTCGGGCGGCATTCAGGAGGAAGCGCCGTCTCTCGGCAAGCCGGTCCTAGTGCTGCGCGAGAAAACCGAGCGGCCGGAAGCGGTGGAAGCCGGAACGGTGAAGCTGGTGGGAACCGACGAGCGGCGGATCGTCGCCGAGGCAACGCGGCTACTGGACGACCAGCGGGAATACACACGCATGACCCGCGTCCACAACCCGTATGGCGATGGCCACGCCTGCGAGCGGATCGCCCAGGTGCTGGCGAAGGCTCTGCGATTGCCACCTTCCAGCGGCTAGGTCTTCGACCGGCGGATTCGGTTCTATCGAAAGAACCGCTCCCGATGGTCGCGGCTCCGTTCGGAGGCGCGACCATCAGGTGGCGTGCTTCCGGCCGGCGGCCGACTGCGGTGCACCTGCGGATTGTTCCGCGCTGTTTTGAACCGGCTGCGCCAGTCCCCGTCTGTTCCGTTTGTTTCCCGCGGAAATGATATAGACTTCGAAATGAGCTCTGTTCCGGAGGCCCGTATGCAGATTCGCCGCTTCCGCCGATCAGTTTCGAAAGCGTTCCCCGCCCATCGCCCGCTTGCGGCTTGGCTTTATGGCTTGCTGCTGACGCTGCTGTTGGGGCTGCCGTCTCGGGCGGTTCCACAAGCCACGCCGGATCAGGCCGTGATTCACGCGGGGACGCACGTCGTCCTGGTGAATGTGGTCGTGAAGGACAAGAGCGGAAAGCCGGTTGACGACCTGAGCCGCGCCGATTTCGAGCTGCGCGACAACGGCCAGGAGCAGAAGATCGGGCTGCTTGCGTTGGAGGAATCGAGCAGAGCGGCAACGGCGGTTTCCAGTGCGCCGGCTGCGTTGACGTTCACCAACAGGCCGGGAGCGAATATCTCGGCCGTGACCGTATTTCTGTTCGATGAATTGAATACTCAACTTTCCGACCAGGAGCTGGCCAAGAAAGACTTCCTCCGATACTTGCGTGGGTTGCCGGCGGCCAGCCGGGTCGCCGTTTTCGTGCTGGGCGACTCGCTGTCGCTGCTGCACGATTTTTCGCAGGATATGGCTTCGATGCTGGAAGCTGTCGCGAAGCACTCGAATCGCGTGAATCCGGAAGTGGAGGCCTCCACGGCGCCGCCTGCCTCGGCCCATTCGCTCACGGGCGATCAGGCCACCACCGCACTGTGGGATAGCTTCATGAAGTCTTCCAACCAGCCCTATGTCGATTACGCCGAGACGGTGCGCGCGACTCGCACGGCGGCGGCTCTCAAAACCATCGCCGGACATTTGCAGGGCATTGCAGGCCGGAAGACGCTGGTTTGGATTTCGGGCGGGTTCCCGATTCAACTGGGCTTGCGCAACAAGGTGGACAGCATTCCCCAAGGCAATCCCAACGCGCGGACGTCCTCCAGTCGCTCGACCGGACAGGGCCAGCTCGGCGGCGGAACCGGAAGCGGGGCAGGCTCGGGCGGCACCAGCGGCGCGAACCCGGGTGCCAACTCTCAATCGGCTTCATCGGCTGCGAATGCGTCGCTGCCTTCGGAGTTGCCGGGTACGGGCCTGTCGTTTGAGAGCGATGTTGCGCGCGCCATTCGGGCCTTGAATGAAGCCGACGTGGCAGTTTATCCGGTGGACGCGCGGGGCGTCACCGTGGCAGCGCCGTTCCAGGCGGACCGGAGTTCGAGCGGGAAGCGGAATAAGCCGCCCAAGGCCGCCCTCGCGCCCGATTTCAACTACGAAACGCTGGAAACCCTGGCCGGTGAGACCGGCGGCCTGGCGTTCCACCACATCAACGATCTGAGCACGGCGATTCAGGAGGCGGCCAGCGACGCGCGGGCGAGTTACTCGCTGGCGTTCTCGCTTCCGGCCGCCAATCTCGATGGCACCTATCATCGGCTGGAAGTAACCGTGAAGCGGCCAGGCGTGAAGTTGCGGTACCGGCCCGGCTATGTGGCGGCGCGGGACACGGTCGCGGCTCCTTCGCTCGCGGAGGCGATCGCGAATCCGGTGTCGCTGGCCGGTATCGGCTTCAGCGTGCATCTCGAACCGGTGGAGGGGGGCTACAAGGCGGCTGTGACCATCGACCCGCGCAACATCACGCTCGAACCCAAGGATGGGAAGTGGACCGGCTCGCTGCAGTTTCTGGTGGTGGTGGGGAAGGTCGAGCAGCTTACGACGATTCCGTTGAGTTTCAACGAAAGTGCGCTTCGCCAGATTCAGGACCAGGGTCTCGTTCTGGGTGCGCGAGTGAAGACGCCGCCGGGGACAACCGGGTTCAGCCTGGGTTTCCGGGACGTTCCGTCCGGGATGGTGGGAACCTTGCACGTGCCGTTGTAGGCGAGTGCGCCGGAGCGCGAAAACTCGCTGCCCGAGCGGCAACAACTACTCCACGCGGACGGCCTAGGTCTGACCGCACCGTCTCTTCGCCTGCGCGCCGGGAGCGGCTGCTAGCTCCGGCTCTGCGATTGCCACCGTTCGCCGGCTAGGCGTGCTCTACGTATAGCCCCATGCGTTCTTTCACCAGTTGGACGGTTTGGTTGGCGATGGGGGCTACGCGCGCGGCGCCCTGGCGCAGGACGCTGGCCAGGTAGCCTGGCTCGTTGACGATCTCGCGATAGCGTTGCTGGAAGGGTTCCAAGTGCGCGATGGTCATGGCGGCCACCTGCTTTTTCAAATCGCCGTAACGCATGCCGGTGAAGCGCGCCTTCATGCCTTCGTCGGTGTCGCCGGAAAAGGCCTGGTAAATCGCCAGCAGGTTGAGCACGCCGGGGCCGGCGCTGTTGAAATCCACGGCCGGGTTGGAATCGGTGGTGGCGCGCATGATGGTCTTGCGGATGGTGTCCGGCGGATCGAGCAACGCCACGGCGTGGTTCTGGCCGGCGGCCGATTTGCTCATCTTCTGGGTGGGATCGTCGAGGCCCATAATGCGCGCTCCGACCGCCGGCAGGCTGGTGCCGGGCACCACGAAGGTTTCGCCATAGAGCGAATTGAAACGCTGCGCGATATCGCGAGTCAGCTCCAGGTGCTGAGCCTGGTCTTCGCCCACCGGCACGATGCCGGCCTGGTAGAGCAAAATGTCGGCGGCCATCAGCACCGGATATTGCAGCAGGCCGGAGCCCACCGATTCCTGTTTGCCCGCCTTGGCTTTAAACTGCGTCATGCGCTCCAGCCAGCCGACCGGCGTGACGCAGGTGAGCATCCAGGCGAGCTCGGCGTGCGCGGGTACCGCCGATTGCACCATAATGGAAGAAGTGGTGGGGTCGATACCGGCAGCGAGGTAGAGCGCGGCTGTTTCTTCGATTTTGCGGCGCAGCGCGGCAGGATCCTGGTAAAGCGTCACTGCGTGCAAGTCGACGATGCAGAAGATGCACTCATAGTCGTTCTGGATGCGCACCCAATTCTTGAGCGCGCCCAGGTAGTTGCCGATGTGCAGGTTCCCGGTTGGCTGCATGCCGGAGAAGACTCGTGTTTTCATGGTAAGAGGTACGGGAGTAAATCCTATCGTAAGCAATTTCGAAGTGCGGGTGGAAAAACTGGTGTACGGCGGCGACGGGCTGGGGCGTCTGGATGGGCGCGTGGTGTTCGCGCCGTTCGTGCTGCCGGGCGAGCGCATCCGCGCCACGGCGCGCAGCGAGAAGCCGGGGTTGGTGCAGGCGCGCACGCTGGAAGTGCTGGAAGCCGCGCCGGAGCGGGTGGCCGCCGGCTGCGCGGTTTTCGGCCGGTGCGGCGGATGCCACTATCAGCACGCGCCGTACGAATACCAGTTGCAGGCCAAGCGAGCCATCCTGGTGGAGGAGCTGCGGCGGATCGGGAAGATCGAGCCGCCGGCCGAGATCGCGGTGGTGACGGGCCCCGCGTGGGGATATCGCAACCGCGCGCAGTTGCACGTCGAGGAGCGCAAGATCGGCTATCGCGAACCGCGCTCGCACAGCCTGTGCCCAATCGACGAATGCCCCATTTCGTCGCCCAAGATCAACCAGGCCATTTCGAGCCTGAACCAGATGGCGCAGGAGTCGCGCTGGCCGCTGTTTGTGGAAACGATCGAGGTGTTCAGCGACGAAGAACGCGTGCAGATCAACGTCATCGACACCAAGCGGCCGGTGGCGCGCCGCTTCTTCGAATGGTGCGGCGAGCGCATTCCGGGGATGGTGGAGGGCGCGCTCGATTACGGCGGCCGTTTCCGCGTCAGCAGCAATTCCTTTTTCCAGGTGAACCGGTTTCTGGCCGACCGGTTGGTGGAAGCGGCGCTCGATGACGCCGAGGGCGAAACCGCGCTCGACCTTTACGCCGGGGTGGGACTGTTTTCGCTCGCCTTGGGGCGTCGCTTTCGGCGGGTGAATGCGGTCGAATCGGGCGGCGGCGCGGTGCGCGATCTGCGCTTCAACGCCGAGCGCGCCGGCCTCGCCGGCGTAAAGGCGCAACAGGCCACGGCGGAGGCGGTGCTCGCAAAACTGGAGCGGCCGCCCGACTTCGTGCTGGCCGATCCTCCGCGCGCCGGTCTCGGCAAAGCCCTGGTGGAACGGCTGGCCGCGCTCAAGCCGCGCCGCCTGGCGATTGTGGCGTGCGATCCCGCCACGCTGGCGCGCGACCTGGCGGCGCTGACTGCGAGCGGATACCGCATCGCCGCCATGACGCTGGTGGATCTGTTCCCGCAGACGTTTCATCTGGAAACGGTGGTGCGGCTGGAGATCGGGTAGGGGGACGGACCTCGCGGATCTGGCAGCACACCAAGCGCCGGGCTCCGCGCCGCGTTCCAGTCGGCCCGAACGCCAATAGTTTATGATCTATTGGGAAAGCAATAGTGAATAGCTTATGGCCTATCCGAACCAGCGCCCTTAGAAAACTGGAAACACGTAGCCCGCCACGCGTCTCTCAAGAAATACTCGGTCAGCTTCTGCGGGTCGGGGCTCGCCCCGACCCGCCATCATCTTGGAGCGAATATGTTATTTCTAAAGAAACGGTCTGGACCCCACAGAGAATGCATCAACCGGAACAAAGGCTAATTTATCTTCTCCTGAAGTTTGGACAGAAACAACATCTTGAGGAATTTCGTCACGATGGGCTGCTGTTTATGACGCCTCTAGCGGACTTTGTGAAGCTGGAGGAGTCCGAGACAGGTAGAGGCGATAGCTTCGAGGGCACCACTACAATTATCCAACCGAAGCATCTCGGGAAGCTCACAATTGACACGGGTAACGCAAACCTCGGTATGATCGCCGCCGAGCCAGAAGACCTCGCCGGGGTGGTCCGGGTTAGGCTTAGGAAAACGGCATCATGCAATGTGTATTGCATGGTTGCCGTGACAAACCTGGTCGATGGAGAACTGGTGCCCAATGAGGTTACTGGGCTTGGAGATTGGTTCGTCATTGTAACCAACATCCACGAATTTCTCTGCCGCGTCCTTAGCGCGGCTAAGGATGAGAGCAATAGCGTTAATCAGCTCGAATATGGGTTGGTCGAATACTATGACGCTGACGACTATTCGGGTGAAACTGGGCGCTTCCGAAAACGTTCACGGTTTGCACATCAGAGAGAGTTCCGAATTGTTGTAGAACCCGGTTTCGACGTGCCTAGAAAACTCTGCGTTGGCAGTCTCCTCGACATTACCACCGAAGTATTACCGTCATCGGCGGCGTTGCAAGGGTGGCGCTCCGCGGCTAACGATACGGCGGATTAACCGCATCAAACCAGCAGGCGCCCGGTCAAGGGTGGTGCGGTCCACGTTCAGGAGAGCTGCAGCGTCCTGGCGGCGCTTGCCGGCGTCGATCTGCTGCCGGACGTGGTGAATCTGGGGGTCACCCCTCCACTGGTCAAATATTGCACGTTAGCGGGACACAAGTCGTTGGGGCAAATCTCGGGGAACCCGAAGCCCGCCGAGTGGCAGAACGGCTTTCAGAACGGTCCTGATTTTGGCTGTTGTCACTCAACGGACCGACTGCATGACAACCGGCAGTCATTGGTGTTCACCTCACGGTGGAAACGGTGTCCGGGCATTGGCCGTTTGTCCATTTTGGACTTCCGTCACTTGCCTGAAGCCTCGCGTTCAGCTTGACGGATGATGAGAGCCGTGAGGTCATTCAGATCGGCGGGAAGCCGGACGCACACATACAGCAAATCAGGATTCTCCCCCACGAGGATCGCCGCCCCATCTATCGGAGTGTCGTTTTTTTTCAGCCATGAATCTGTCCCCAACCCCTCCGCGCGGGCCGGTGTCTGGTATTCAACGATCTCATTGCCGCGGTAGGTCAACTTGTCTAGTGGATACGGGCCGAAGGGAAAATCGACCGCTGGTACGATCCCCTCGTCGACGACGCGGGTCACAAATGCCCTATGCGCGGGAAAGACTCGCGCAATGACCCGTGCAACACCGAACCTCCCCGATGTTCCACCGTACAACCGGGAGATCTCGATTGCCGCGCCCATGAAGCCTCTGGCATTTGCGCCGACAATTATGTCACCTGCGATAGGTTCGGGACTGACATACAGGGCGTCACCGCTGGAGCCGTAAGTTCCAACGCAGTACCAGCCGCGCGGAGCAAGAACGCCCGGCCCCAAGTCCGCCTTGTAGTAGGCGAGACGTTGCGTCAGCTGCAAATCCACCGGTACGGTCGGACTGCTGCTACTTGGGATATTACGGGGGCCGACTTGACCGTCAGACGGGCAGCCCACGAATGGAATAGGACCGCCTTCCCTTATGACTCCTTCGGTAGCTTCGCTATGCGCTTCCTCCACCTTTGGTCTTGAATCGCCCGCCGTGGCGCTGCGGATCTCCGTGAATTTGAACAAGAATTCCGGCTCATCCATAGAACCGGCTTCCGTGAGGCTCAGTTCTTGCAGGTAGTCGCGGCTGCTCTCCACGAATTCACCGCTGAAAATCACCTTACTACGTACTGATAAGCGGGATACCTGTTCGTACATCACCGATCCGGCCGGTATCGTTGTTCCGCCGAATGGCATAGTTTCTATGGTGATCCAGTTGTAGCCGGGCGGATGCACTTCGAGAATTCCATTACCACTACCGTTCGTCTCCATTTTTGCAATTGTCCCGATCCAGCCAACGGCCGTGCGGCCGGTCATGATCCGGCCCAGTTCCGCCATCCTTTCGCGCCGTAAGGTAGATTTCTGGAATTCATTGGGAGCCGCATCGTAGCGCCGCTTGCATTGTTCCAACAACGAGACGACTGCCCCTTCGTCCGCCGGTACAGATGGTTGCTCTGGTTGGGTTAAAGCAGCGGCGGCCGACTCCTTCACCACGGCTTCTTGCGCCGAGACTGGCGTATTCGGATTTTGGGGCGTAGGAGTAGTGCCCGCGTTTGGCGCCGCCGCCGGTCCCCTTGTGGCGGTTTTCTGTCGGTTGTCTGAGCTACTGACACTCACGAGTACTAATACCAGCAACACAATCAGGCCGATCAGCGCAAGGGTAAGGGGATTGGCCTTCCGCTTCACGACCTGGGCCGGCTGGCGTTCGCCGCTATCCATCATGTGGGGTGGTACTGGCCAAATGAATTTCGCCGTCTCTCGCACCTCGGCAAGCTGGTTTCCGCATGATTCACAGGACGCCCGGTCATTGGCGTTCCTCTTACCGCAAGGACATATCCACGGCATAGCTCCGCTCCGATCTGTAGTTGTCCTAAAAGGGTGCCTTCCGCACGATAGTTCATGGATTCGCGGGTTGCAAGGGGGGATGCCGGCCTATGGAAGACTGGGAAAGGGGCCCCTCCCCCAATCGCGCGACGTCCACTGGATGTTATGATGCGGGTTCATGCGAGACGTCAACGTTGGGATAGTGGGTCTGGGCAACATCGGCACGGGCACGCTGCAGATACTGGCGGAGAACGCCGATCAGATCGCTCTCAAACTCGGGTTTCATCTGCGGGTCGGGGCGGTCTGCGATCTGTTGATCGATTCCAAGCAGATTCCCGAATCGCTGGGACCGGTTTTCAAGACCAACGACTGGCGGCGGTTGATCGAACATCCGGGCCTGGATATCGTGGTCGAATTGGTCGGCGGGACGACCATCGCCGCGGAAGTCATCCATGCTGCCATCGCGGCGAAGAAGTCCATCGTCACCGCGAATAAGGAATTGATGGCGTTGCGCGGCGCCGAAATTTGGGAGCGCGCCATCGAAGCCGGCACCAACGTCGCCATGGAGGCCAGCGTGGCGGGCGGGATTCCGATTCACGCCGTGCTGCGCGAAGGCATCTCCGGCGACCGCGTGGTGGCGCTCTATGGCATCCTTAACGGCACCAGCAATTACATCCTCACCGAGATGGAGCAGCACGGCTCGCCGCTCGAAACGGTGCTGGCCGAGGCGCAGCGGCTGGGGTATGCCGAGGCCAATCCGAGCAACGATATCGATGGCTTCGACGCGCGTTCGAAGCTGGCCATCCTTTCCGCGCTGGCGTTCGGCGAGAAAATCACGCCGGCGGACATCTTCACCGAAGGGATTCGCCGCCTCTCGCCGATGGATTTCCAGTACGCCCACCGCCTCGGCCACACCATTCGATTGCTGTGCGCGGCGCGCCAGACGCCGGAGGGGTTGATCCTGTCGGTGCGCCCCGCCCTGATACCCCAGACCGCCATCCTGGCGAGCGTACGCCACTCCTACAACGCGATCTGGGTGCAAGGGACCTACGGCGAGGACACCTTCTATTACGGCCGCGGCGCGGGTCCCAGACCCACCGGCGTGGCCGTGGTGAGCGACCTGATGCGGGTGGCGCGCGAGATTCTGAGCGGCAGCCCCACGCGCGTTTCGCCGTTTGCACACCAGCGCCTGGGCATATACAAGCCCATCCCCGTGACGTTGCAGACCCGCTCCTATTACGTGCGGTTCCGCGTGGTCGACCAGCCGGGTATCATCGCCGCGCTATCGGGCATCCTGGCCGCCAAGCACATCGGCATCGAGGCCGTGCTCCAACTGCCGCACGAGAACAAGCTGGATCTGCCGTTCGTGATCACGCTCGAACCCACCACCGAAGAAGCCGTGCGCCACGCCGCCGCGGAGATGTCCAAGCTCGACTTCCTGTTGGAACCGCCGCTGGTGTTACCGATGGAGCCGCCGCTGTAGGTGGTACGGTTTTCGCGTTTTGGAAAGAACACCGGCGACAAGATCGCCGGCGTTACCGGTTTACCCGAGGCAGAGTTTCACTTTTTCCGCCAGGCCCGCCCCGGTGTAGGGTTTCTGGATGAAGCCGGAAACCCGCTGGCCTTTGAACGTCGTCATCGTCTCAGACTCGCTGTAGCCGCTCGATACCAGGACCTTGACCTCAGGGCGGATCTTGCGGAGTTCGGGAAGCGCCTCCTCGCCGCTCATGCGGGGCATGCTCAAATCCAGCACTACGAGTGCGATATCGCCGGGGTGCCGCTTGAGCAGGTCGATGGCCGCCACTCCGCCGTCCGCCAGCAGAACTGTGTACCCGTAGCGTTCGAGGGCCTTTTTCACCATGTCGCGCACTAGTTTTTCATCATCCACCACGAGGACCACTCCGGAGCCCTGGACCGCGGCAGTGCTGGCCGCGGCTGGCCGCTCCTCGGCCGCTCGCGCCGCGGCTGGAAACAACACCGTGAAGCAACTGCCTTTGCCGGGTGCGCTGGCGACCATGATCGCGCCTTTGTGACTGCGCAGGATGCCGGCAACGGCCGCCAGCCCCAACCCTCGTCCGGTGAACTTGGTGGAAAAGAAAGGATCGAAGATCCTGGCCCTGGTGGCATCGTCCATGCCGCAGCCGGTATCGCGCACTTCGAGATAAACGTATTTTCCCGGCCGCAGCTCCGCTGCCTCGGCGTGGAGCCGCATATACCCTTCGGTCACGTCCTGGACGCCGGTCTTGATTGTGATCAGGCCGTCGTGGCTGCCGATGGCTTCCGCCGCATTGAGTGCCAGGTTCATGAACACCTGCTGCAACTGACCCCGGTCGGCTTCGACCGGCGGCAGATCCTCTTCCAGATCGAGGTGCAGCGCGATCTTCTTGGAAACGGACGTGCGGACGAGGCCTGCCATTTCGGGGATGAGGACCGAGAGATTCAACGCCTCGACCAGAAACTTACCCTTGCCCGAGTAAGCCAGCATCTGCCTGGTAAGGTGAGCGGCCTGCTGGCCGGTCTTGATGACTCCGTCCAGCAGTTCGGCGGCGGCGTGATCCGGCGGAAGCATCTCCTGTGCCAGGCTGGCGTTGCCGATCACGCCGACCAGCAGGTTGTTGAAGTCGTGGGCGACGCCGCCCGCCAGCAATCCCAGGCTCTCCAGCTTTTGAGCTTCCCGCAAGCGCGCCTCGGCGCGCTTGCGCCCGGTGATGTCGACGAAGACCCCCACAGCGCCTCGCGGGCGTCCCTCGTCGTCCAGCATCGGCACGGCATCGCCCAGCAGGTTCACCGAGGCGCCGTCCTCGAACACGACTTCCATTTCGTAGTCCCGGACCGGTTGCCCGGTGGATGCCGCCTTCCGTACCGGCAGCTCCGGCGGCGGAAGCTCGCTTCCGTCCTTCATCAACCGGAAGTTCGCCGGCTGCTCACCATCCGGCGGGCACTTCGCGAGATTGCTGCCGGGAGGCATTCGCAGCAGATCGTAAGCCGCGCGGTTGCCGGTCATGGAACTGCACGCGGGGTCGTGATCCACGAAAATAGCGGCCGGGGCCGCATCCATGAGCGCTTTCAGCTCCACCGCCCGCGCCCGCTCCCGGATGTCGCTTTCGCGCAGGGAATCCTCGATCTGCTTCAATCCGCCGATGTCGAGGTTGATGCCCGCCCAGCAGGCGATCCGCCCCCGCTCGTCGCGGACGGGTACGCCGCGAGCCAGAACCGGATGCCACCTTCCATCCACGCCGCGGAAGCGATGCTCGATATCCCACCGTCCTTCCGTCCGGACGCACTCCTTCCAGGCGGCGATCGTCCGTTCGGCATCGTCGGGGTGCAGCACTTCTCCCCACCCGAAGTTGGAACACTGCTCCAGGGTCAACCCCACCAGCTTCAGGAACGACTCGCTGGCGTATGTGGTCCTGCCATCGGGATCGCACACCCACACGCCATAGTCGATCGACTCGCCAATGCCACGGTACATCCTCTCGCTCTGACGCAACGCCTCTTCGGCTTGCTTGCGTTCGGTGATATCGCTCGCGGCGCCGAGCCATTCGGTGATTTCGCCGTTCGCATCCTGTAGCGGGATCGCGCGCGAGAACGTCCAGCCCAGCGTGCCATCCACGCGCCAGACCCGGTGTTCCAGCTCGAAGATGCTCTTGGTCCGGATCGCTTCGCCGATGGCGGCCATCACGCCCGCCTGATCGTCCGGGTGAATGTATCGCCGAAGCCAGGTGCCGCTTGGCGTTTCCGTGTCGGCGATAAAGTCCTGGCCGCGGAGTTGCCGCATCTCGCTCCAATCCGGATTCATACGATACACGGCATCCGAGCTGGCGGTTACCAGCGCGCGGAAACGCTGCTCGCTCTCGCGCAGCGCATCCTCGGCGCGTTTGCGGCCGGTGATCTGCTCGCTGAAGATGATGATGCCCCCGATATCGCCTTTTGCGTGGTGCCAGGGATGGATTTCCCAGCGAATCCAGTCCAGCATCCCATTGGCGCGAGGGAAAGGTTCTTCGTCGCATTTTTCCACTGCGCCGGCCAGGCAACGGCGGTGTATCTCTTTCCACCGCTCGGGTATTTCCGGAAACACGTCGTAGTGACTGCGGCCGATGAGATCCTGCTCGCCGAGCGAATAGTCGGCCATCCATCTCCGGCTTGCCGCCTGGTATCGCATCTGCAGGTCAAACATCGCGATGGCGGCCGGGGCATGATCGACGAACAGCCGCAGCCGCCCCTCGCTTTCCCGGAGCGCCTCCTCGGCCCGCTTGCTTTCGGTGATGTCCCGGTGGAAGCCGATCATTCGGGCGGCATGCCGTTGTTCGCCCTCACCTTCAAAGAAGGTACGGCTCGCGCCCAAGACCCAGTGAACCTCGCCGTCCGGCCAAATGACGCGGTATTCGGCTGCTACTAGCTCCTGCGATTCGGTCCTGGCGGCTTTTTCCAGGTACTCGTGAATCCGTGTTCGGTCTTCGGGATGGACCCGTTCGAGCAGTTGCGGATACACGATATCCGCATCGGGCGGCAGCCCCCAGACGGCTTTGGCTCCCCGGTCCCAGAAAGACTCGTGAGTCGTCATGTAGTGCTCGAACGTGCCTATGCCCGCGGCATCCAACGTCAGTCGAAGCTTTTCCTCGCGGGATCGAAGCGCCGCCTCGGCCCCCTCCCGGCCGGCCGCGCCGGAGTGTGCCTGGATCAACGCTGTGACCACGGCGATGAGGACCGCCGGCTCGACCGGCGACTGCAAATACGCTTCCGCCCCGCTTTTCAGCGATTCCGGGTAGTCGCGGCCGGGTTCGCCATGGCGCGAGATGTGGAGCACCGGAATGGCTGCGGTCCGCGGATCGGACTTTAGCCGTTTCGCGACCGCAAAGCCGTCCATGCCGGGCAATTCAACGGCAAGAACGACGAGTGCAGGCTTTTTTTCGGACGCCAGTTGCAGCGCATCCGTCCCGGTGACAGCTTCGATGACCTCGAATCCCGCATCACGGAGGGCTTCGTTGCGGGCGCCGCGAATCGCAGCATCACCGTCTACGGAGAGGATCGTATGGGCCATGGCGTCACCGTACACATGACCACCGGATCGAATTGCATTCCGGGTTGGCCACCCTGGCGGTTCATGCCCGGCGCCACAGATCCTATCATTCTAGCTCACGGCTTAAGCGCGGTGACGATTCTTTGCTTTTCACGGCTTTGGCGCATCGGGTGGCGCCCAGTAACCCCTGCGCGCCTGAATCGAGAGGCCGTTGCCGTTAGCCAGTGTCACCTTGATCTCATGGAATCTCCCGTCTGGCTTGAGGTCTTGCGGATAGTAGCCCAAATAATAGACGTACTCGGGCGCGTTAGCCAGGCGGTTGAATCCGCCCAGCAGATCGTTGTCGTCGACGGCGGTGCCACCGGTCGAATGGGCCAGGTCGCTCAAGACCATCCCCTGGGCCATGCCGGCGGTGCTCTCGTACCGGGCCATGCGCATTTGAGTCTGCTCGCCACCCTGGGCCGTAGAGCGAAGATCAATCCGGTTAGGCTCGTTCGTGTAGACGCCGCGAACGTCGAGCGTGTTGATGACGACGCCTGAGCGGGTGGCGCGGTCGAGCGTCGCGCTGAGGCCCTTCTGCAGGTCGCCGGGAAGATACATGCCGGGCGATGCGAGAATGACGATTCGATCACCCGGCATGGCGGCGAGCGACCGAATGATATCGTTAAGCGTGCGGAGGGAGTTGGTGGCTTTGGCCCAGCCTTCGATGGCAACTTCGCGGAGAGTGTCCTCGGCGGTCGCCACGGCTTGCCCTCTGAGCTCGGGGGGCAATTGCAGATACTGCATAGTCACGTCGACTTGCGCCGCCAGCGCCTCCTTATCGTGGAGGTTCACGAACTGGTCCGCCAGGTAGAAACTGGCTTGAGGCTGGTGCGGCTGAGGCGGGATACTCTTGACCTTCGTCAGCTTCTCGCGGAACTTCGCCACGTCATCGGTGAATTCTAGCGACACATTGCCGGAGAGCGTGAACAAGGCAATGCGTTCCTGCGGAGCGATTCCGGGTTCGATATGTTTCAACGCAGCCTTGCGGGCTTTCAGTAGCTCTTCGGTTGTGAGATAGAGGTCGTCGAAAACACATGCGACGAAGCGGGCGCGCGCAGCCGGCGTGGAGGCCGCGGCGGCCGGCGTGGAGCCCGCGGCGGCCGGCGCGTCCGGCGTTTCCGACTTGGTCTGCTGCCCAGCCGGTTTGGGGACGGCGCCGCCCTCGATGGCGAACTGCGCAATCTCCTGCGGCCGGCCTTGATCGGTGAGCTGAAAATCCTGCTTTTGGAATCCACCGATGGCGTGTCCCTGTTTGTCGCGGACCACTGCGGGCACGCGCACCAGGTTCACATTCGATTGAAAGGCGGGTTTCTCTTCGCGGGCGGCAACTTCGGCCGGCTGCGTTTGCCCGGCCAGCGCGGTGATGATAAGAAAAAAGGGCCACCAGCGCACAACGCTCTCCTTCCACGGGAACCCGGCGGCGCGGGTCTGGGGAGCAGGCGCGGCCGGCCCGCTTGTTAGAATTATAGCGTTTCGACCCGCCGGCAAGACCGCCAATTGCGGGCGGCGGCGAGAGCGTTTCCTCCCGGATCGAGTTGCGCTATATTGAGGTGGGCTGAAGAGAGGCGCGGTGACGATCGGAATAATCATGCAGCGGACAGCCCTGCTTTTCCCGTCGTGCTTCCTGTTGTTGCCCGCGGTTACCGCATCGTCCGCGCAAGCGCCGCCACCGAGCCCAGAGCTGGCGCTGGTTCAAAGGGCCAGGCATAGGATGGCGGAAAACATCGAGCGGCTTCCGAACTACACCTGTCTCGAAACCATCGAGCGCTCGGTCCGCCTCCCGGATAAGAAGAAGCTCTTGTTTCGCGACCGGATTCACCTCGACGTGGCATTCATCGGGACCAACGAGATGTTTGCCTGGCCGGGCTCGGACCACTTCGCGGCGGACTTGCTCCAGCAACTTCCCCGGCAAGCCGGCGCCGCCGTCGCAATCGGCGGCTTTGGCGGTTGGGTGGGTAGTCTTTTCGGCCGTTCAGCGCCGGCTTTCACATATGATGGCGCGTGCCTGGTGGAGAACCGGCGCGGATCCCGGTATATCTTCAGCGTGCCACTGCTCTCGAGCGGCTACCAGATCATGGTCGGCGAGCGCAGCGCCACTTCGGCCTATGCGGGATCCATCTGTATCGATGCGGACGAATCGGACGTCATGATGCTGGAGGTGCATGCGGAGGAGATCGCGGTGCCCGTGGCGGCTGCTTCGGAGACCATTCGCTACGGACGGACTCGCGTCGGCTCGGGCGATTTCCTGCTGCCGCGGGATGACGAACTGACCATGACCGATCTGCACGGCAACGAGAATCACAACCTCACCCGTTTTTCGGCTTGCCGGCAATACACCAGCCAGTCGTCCATCTCTTTCGATACGGTGCACGAGGGCGCGCCTGTCCAACAGGAGAAAGCGGCGGAGATCGAACTCCCTGCGGGGATCTCGCTGGACCTGGAGCTCGAGACGCCGATCACGTACGAGGCATCCGCCATCGGTGACCCGATTGCTGCGCGGCTCACTCGCCCCATCCACGCGGCCGGAGTATCCATACCGAAAGGCGCCACGGTGTCCGGCCGAATCCGCGGCCTGGAGGAATATTACGAACCGGAGAAGTACTTCAGCGTGAGCCTGGAGTTTTCCTCCCTGGCTTTTGGCGGCCAACGCGCCCGGTTCAGCGCCCGGCTGATTGGCCCACGTCTTGAGCCACAGGCTGGCGAGCCGCCAGGCCATGCCCCGCCTTCGTCCGGTTCTGGCAGGTGGAGCGGGAATTCCGGAGCCGCGGCTCCGCCGCACGCCGCAGCCGCCGCCGGCTTTGACATTGACGCCTCCGCCCCGCGCTTCGGCGTGTTTCGCGTTAATGGCGGCAGCCTGCGCCTCAACCGCGGGCTGCGCATGATTTGGCAGACGCAAGGCGGGATCGAGTAGCCGCGCTGACCTGCATATGCAGCGAATACGGGCTCGCCCCCGCGTTCAGGCCTTGCGCAGCACCAGCACTGCGTTCAGACCGCCGAAGGCGAAGGAATTCGAAATGGCCCACTCCACTTGTGCCTGGCGGGCGTGGTTGGGGATCACGTCGAGGTCGCAATCCGGGTCGGGCAGGTTGTAATTGGCGGTGGGCGGCAGCACGCCGTCGCGCAGCGCCAGCACGGTGGCGACGCATTCCAGAGCCGCGGCTGCGCCGAGCGCGTGGCCGTGCATGGATTTGGTGGAGCTGATCGCCAGCTTGCCCGAGTGCGCGCCGAACACGGCTTTCAGCGCGGCGGTTTCGGTGGCATCGTTGGCCAGCGTGCCGGTGCCGTGGGCATTGACGTAGCCGATCGCCTCCGGCGCCAGGCCGGCGTCGCGCAAGGCCGCGCGCATGGCCTTGGCCGCGCCATCGGCGGAAGGCTGCGTGATGTGGCAGGCGTCGGCCGACATGCCAAAGCCGGCGATCTCGGCGTGAACGGTGGCTCCGCGGGCGAGCGCGGCCTCGAGCGGTTCCAGCACCAGCATGGCCGCGCCTTCGCCCAGTATCATGCCGCGGCGGTCCTTGGAAAACGGCCGGCAGGTTTCGGGCGACACCACGCGCATGGCCTCCCACGCCTTGAGAATGCCGAAGCTGAACGGCGCTTCGCTGCCGCCAGCCAGCGCCAGATCGGTCATGCCGTTGCGCACCATCCAGAAGGCCTGACCGATGGCGTGGCCGGCCGACGAGCACGCGGTCGATATGGTGTAGGCGGGGCCGGTGATGCCGAACTCCATCGAGATGTGGCTGGCCCCCGCGTTGGCCATGGTCTTGGGAATGGTAAGCGGGTGCACGCGGTTCAGACCCATCTTGTAGACATCGTGGAAGCCGACGTCCTCGGTGCTCTGCCCGCCCACGCAGGAGCCGGTGATGATGGCCGCGGTCTCGCGCAGCTCCGGCGTCCAATCGACCGCCGCGCAGGAGACGGCTTCGCGCGCGGCGATCACGGCGAACTGCGCGAAGCGGTCGATGAAGTCGGCGCGGCGGTCGTCGAAATAGCCCTGGTGGCTGTAGCCGCGCACCTCGGCGCCGTTGCGAAAACGCAGTTGCGAGGCGTCGGTGGATTCAATCGGCGCGATGCCGGAACGGCCCTGGCGCAGCGATTCGGCCACTTCGGCGGTGGTCCGGCCGAGCGCGCAGATGGCGCCCAGCCCGGTGATGGCGACGCGGCGCATCCCTTACTGGCCGGCCTGGGTTTCCGCCGCGGCCGCTTTGGCCGCCAGCAATTTCTCCACACCCACGCACATGTCGCGCACGCCACGGACGCTGCGCACTTCGTCGTCGGGAATGTTGATGTCGAATTCGTTCTCGAGCGCGAACAGAATCTCCACCGCGTCCATCGAATCGATCCCCAGTTGCTGAAAATCGCTGTCGATGGTGACCGTCTCCAGGGGAATCCGTTTGGAGGATGCGATCGATTTGCGAACCCGTTCAATCAAGTCGTCGGACATAGAAGTTGGCTTACCGTTTCCAATTTATAACCCTGCCCCAGCAATAGGGGAAGCAGGCGGCGCACGGCCTCGATGGTGGCGCCGATATCCGGCCGCGCGCGGAGTTCGCGGCCATCGTGCAGGCACAGGATCGCGCCGTTGGAGACGCGCCCCGCCATCCGTTCGACGATGGCCTCCGCCCTCGAATTCCAATCATAGCCCATTGCAGTCCACATCACGCCCCGCAGGCCAAGCCGCCGCTGCGCGCGCCCGATGCCGAACCAGCGGACGCCATAGGGCGCGCGAAACCAAACCGGCCGCGCCCCGGTGTGCTCCAGGATAACCTGTTGCGCGCGCTCCATGTCGGCTGCGATGAATTTGGCGGAACGGAAGCAGCACATCGGGTGGTTGTAGCCGTGGTTGCCGATCTCGTGGCCGGCTTCCGCCACCGCGCGCGCGACCGCCGGCAGCCGCGCCACGTTGGCGCCGCACGGGAAGAACGTGGCCGCCGCGCCATGCGCCCCAAGAATCTCCAGAATGCGAGGCGTGTCCTCGCTGGGACCGTCATCGAAGGTCAACGCGACCGCCCGCCGCTCGCGCGGCCCC